>JADMIO011347077.1_pt1 | contig 14948 bp, 15 predicted proteins | sample 8958161 | NCBI WGS metagenome assembly JADMIO01 (sample SAMN16585339, study PRJNA669376) | soil metagenome | isolation source: Crop rotation soil | place: USA: Cullars Rotation, Alabama | collected 2011 | reverse complement strand
ACGAAGCACCGCGTATCGCGACCGCCGTAGTGCCAGTCGAGATCGGCGATTGCTCCTAGCCAGGGAAGATATTTTCCTTCAACCGATGCCTCCCATCCGCTCATGCTCGCTGGCCCGCCCGTCGCAGCAAAGGGATTGCTTAGCGTGAAAGTCTGCCCTCGCAGATAGGAATAGCCGACAAACCCATTGCCTCCGCTCGGAAGAAACTGCGCGTGGCCAAAAGTGGAAATGGCAAGCGTGATGAAGGTGATCGCGCAAGTCTTTCCTGCGAACCTCTTGCGCAAGGCGATCTTTGGCAATGAATCTCTCCAGCAGACAGTAGGGCGGACAGCCGAGGTTGGATGCAATGTAATCCTGAGTAGGATGCCAGGTCCCGCTCAATTGGACGAGGTTTGGTGCAGTCCTCCGCTGCGGATCGCTAGTGCCGCGATTTTTTCGAAAAAAATGTGACAGCCAGCACAGATTACGCATCCATGCTGGGGTGCCGAACTCAGCGAGAATGCTGAGATGCAGCTCGGCCTTTAGACCGCAAGAAAAGGGGACCCATGCACGCCAGCCATGCCGAGCTGTTGGCTTGTAGTCCGTTGCGCGCTCGCTATCGTGAAGTTCGTGACCTCACGTTGCGCCTGACTGCGCCGTTCTCCGCCGAAGACCAGATGCTGCAGTCCATGCCGGACTGTAGCCCGGCAAAATGGCACCTGGCGCATACGACTTGGTTCTTTGAAACTTTCATCCTCAGCGAACACGTCCCCGGCTACAAACCATTCGACCAGCGGTACAAACAACTCTTCAATTCTTATTACAAGCAGCTCGGGTCACATCCCTATCGCGGATCGCGAGGATTGATGTCGCGACCTGCGCTCGCAGAAGTTCGCGCTTATCGTGCGCATGTGGATGAAGCCATGCTTCGGCATTTGGACCGTGCCGACGAGAGCACAACAGCACTAATCGAGGTCGGACTCAACCACGAACAGCAGCATCAGGAATTGATCGCCACCGATATGAAGCACGCGCTCTGGTCAATGCCGCTTCGTCCCGGACGTGTAAATCAACCACGTCCGGTTACTGGAGCGATGCCTGTCGAGTGGGTTGATTTTCGGGGTGGGATTTACCCCATTGGGCATGAAGGTTCGGGCTTCGCATTCGACAACGAGAGTCCACGACACGATGTTCTGCTGCAACCATTTCAGCTTGCCTCACGTCTGGTCACGAACGCCGAGTATCTCGAATTCATGAATGATGGCGGCTACCGACGACCCGAGCTTTGGCTCTCCGATGGCTGGGACACCGTCTGCGCGCAGCGATGGCAGTCGCCCCTGTATTGGGAAGAAGAGGACGGCGCTTGGTTCGAGTTCACGTTTGCCGGAATGCGCGAGTTGGATCCTGCTGCCCCGGTTTGCCACGTCAGCTATTACGAAGCAGATGCGTTCGCGCGTTGGAACCATGCGCGCCTGCCGCGAGAAGAAGAATGGGAGGTTGCAGCCGCCCAGACGCGTTCGGACGGAGCATTTCTTGAGTCCGGCAAGTTGCATCCGCAAGCAGCGGTTGCCGGAACTGGCCTGCTGCAGATGTTCGGCGATGTGTGGGAGTGGACTTCGAGCGCTTATCTCGCTTATCCGGGATTTTCTCCTGCCACCGGCGCAATCGGTGAGTACAACGGGAAGTTTATGTGCAACCAGTTTGTGCTGCGTGGCGGAAGCTGCGCCACTCCTGAAAGCCACATTCGCGCCACTTACCGCAACTTCTTTCCCCCACACGCGCGCTGGCAATTCATGGGAATAAGGCTGGCCAGATGATCGCACGCGAGGTGGTTCCTGTCCCGGCTTATGCAGACGAAGTCGTGCGCGGACTTAGCGCACGGCAGAAAACCTTGCCCTGCAAATTGCTGTATGACGAGCGAGGTTCCGAACTCTTCGAAGAGATCACGCGCCTTCCTGAGTATTACCTTACGCGTACCGAACTTGAGATCCTGCGCGAACGCTCAAAAGAGCTCGCTTTCTCAGTTGGGGCGCCGATTTCGATAGTAGAACTCGGTGCCGGTACGGCAACCAAAACTGGAACGCTTCTGAATGCTTTCGCAGCCAGGCAGATGCGCGTGAAGTATTTCCCGGTTGATATCTCTTCGACTGCGCTGACCGACGCTAAGGACCGGATTCGCGAGCAGTGCCCTGCCGCGGTGATTCGCCCAGTTGTAGCTGACTTCGGAGACGGATTTCATTTCCTGCGCGACGTTCCAGGACGCAAACTGGTGCTCTATTTAGGGTCGAGCATCGGCAACTTCGATTGGAATGATGCAATCGCCATGCTTCGCCAGGTGCGTGAGCAATTGTTTTCGGGAGATGCGTTGCTGCTCGGAACCGACATGGCCAAGGACAGCGATCTTCTGCTGCCTGCATATGACGACGTGCAGGGTGTCACCGCAGAGTTCAGCAAGAACATTCTCGTGCGCCTCAACCGCGAATTGGACGCCAACTTCGACCTGGACTCATTCCGCCACATTTCCGAATGGAACCCGGCGCAATCGCGTGTAGAAATTTTCCTGGAGAGCGGGCGCACGCAAACAGTCAGTCTCGGGCTGATGCGCAGGACAATCTACTTCCGGCAAGGCGAACGCATTCATACCGAGAACAGCTACAAGTACACGGATGAAATGATTGCGCGGCTGCTCTGTGTTTCTGGATTCAAGCTGGAGAAGAGCTGGTTTGACGAGCGGCGGTGGTTTGGTTTACACCTAGCGCGGGTATGAAATCTGCCGTGCAAGAGCAGGGGAGAAGGACTCATGATTCAGTGCGGTTCTGCTGGATTGTGCTCTCCGCCGCTTGCCTGTTAGCGATAGTTGTGGCCTCTGGTTGTATCAACCCCAAAAACCTCCCGCCAACGAATCCTCCCAGTATTGGTCCAACAAGTTGTTCGGCGGGTTCAGGAATGGTGTGGTGGAAGTTGCGTGGATACGATCACATTCGTCAATGATGATCAAAATTGCGGTCGCTGCGGCAATCGGTGCTCGTTTTCGGAAAAGTGCACTGGTGGATTCTGCGACTGCGCACCCGGATATGAAAAATGCATGGGACAGTGTAAGAGCAGCGCAGATTTCATAGGTGACTCACAGAACTGCGGCCGCTGCAGGAACAGCTGTAGTATCGGCGAAAGCTGCGTAGGCGGCATGTGCCGGAAGCTCTGAGCCGAGCGAGGCTCCTCAGTATTTCGGCATACTCGGATCGACGCGGTCGGCCCAGGCGAGAATCCCGCCGGCGAGATTGTGTACCTTCTTGAATCCCGCCTGTCGCAGAAAATTCACTGCCTTCGCGCTGCGCACGCCTGATCGGCAATGAGCAATGATCTCGCGGCTGGTGTCGAGTTCGTTCACGCGGCTCGGCAACTCGCCCAGGGGAATCAAGTGTCCGCCGATGTTGCAGATCTGATATTCGTGCGGCTCGCGCACGTCGAGAATGTAAACATCGTCTCCGCGATCGAGCCTCTGCTTCAATTCTTCCACCTGAATTTCATCTGTAGTCACTTCGGCTGGCGCCTCCTCACCGCGAATGCCGCAGAATTGCTCGTAATCAATGAGCTTGGTGATTGTAGGATGCTTGCCGCAGGCCGGGCAATCCGGATTCTTGCGCAGCTTCAGCTCACGGAACTTCATAGCCAGCGCATCGATCAGCAGCAGACGCCCGATCAGCGGATCGCCTGAACCGAGAATCAGCTTGATCGCTTCCGTCGCCTGGATTACGCCGACGAGTCCGGGGAGAATGCCAAGCACTCCGCCTTCAGCGCATGATGGAACTAATCCCGGCGGTGGCGGCTCGGGATACAGGCAGCGGTAGCAAGGCCCTTCTTTTGTGGCGAAGATGCTCGCCTGCCCCTCAAAGCGAAAGATCGAGCCATATACGTTCGGCTTGCCGGTGAGAATGCACGCGTCATTAACGAGATAGCGCGTCGGAAAGTTGTCCGTGCCATCGGCAATGATGTCGAATTCCTTGAACAGCTCAAGCGCATTGTCGCTGGAAAGCCGCGTATTGAACTTGCGGATATTCAGATACGGATTCATCGCCTTCAGCTTCTCGGCGGCGGAATCGAGCTTGGGCCGGCCCACGTCAGCAGTAGCGTGGATAATCTGTCGCTGAAGGTTCGTGTAATCGACCACATCGAAATCGACGATCCCCAACGTGCCGATTCCCGCCGCGCCAAGATAAAGCGCTAATGGCGAACCAAGTCCGCCTGCGCCGATACAGAGCACCTTCGCATTCTTCAGTTTCAACTGACCTTCCATGCCGACCTCGGGCATGATCAGGTGGCGCGAATAGCGCAGGATTTCGTCGTTGTTCAGAGCGGCTGGAGCGATTTCGGTAAGAGTTGGCATGATTGTGAATTCCGTTTAAATAAAAAGCTCTTAGCCTTTAGCCGTTAGCTTTTAGCCAAATCGGTCAGCTAAGAGCTAAAAGCTAACAGCTAAGAGCTGTTCCTCCCGCAATCGACGGCACAATTGAAATATTGTCTCCATCGGCAACGGCGGTCGCTTCCTTCTGCAGATAGCGGACGTCTTCGTCATTCAGATAGACATTCACGAAAGCCCGGAGCTTGCCCTCGTCCGTGTAAAGATGACGGCGCAGGTCGGGATGCGCCGATACCAGGCCGCTCAGGGCCTCTCCGACCGTAGAACCTTTCACATCAATCGCGGGCTGCTTGCCCGCATACTGCCGCAACGGCGTAGGAATATGGATCTTTGGCATGTATAGATGATGCCACAAGAGCGTGTCAGGATTCACGCCGGTGATGGGTGTGGCGCGGACCTGCCCTGAGCGCCAGTCGAAGGGGTCCTCGCCCACAAGAAATCCGCCCCTGAAACTCCGGAACGTACTGGCCTCAGGCTCTAGAACAAAAGCTCTACCACAGCGATCACTGAGTTTCAGAGAGCAAATCCACAGAGTTTTCTGATTGTCTCAGCGGATTTTCTCTGTGTGCCGCTGTGTCCTCTGTGGTCAGGCTTTTCGCGCCCTCGGCTCTTAGGCTTCAGCCTCACCAGGTGATTTTCATCCCAAAAAAGCGCAGGATGATCGGGGCTCCTTCCCTGACCATCCTTATCCCTCCCGGTTAGAAGGGCGTGTAACTGCACTCACGATAGCTCTTCGACATTGCAGGATGATGTAGCCTATATGAAATTTTGTAAAACCGTATTGCCGATTTTGACGTACGGGAACGCCGTCGCTCCACGACCAATTGTGAAGTTACAGGAGGGAAATGTCTCGCAAGCTTGACGAGTGCCGCCGCCTTCAAGAGCGCGCTGAAAAGTTAATGCCCGGGGGGGTGAACTCGCCCGTGCGCGCGTTCAAGGCGGTCGGATGCGAGGCGCCTTTCATCGTCCGCGGCCAGGGCTCGCACGTCTGGGACGCAGACGGGAACGAATACATCGATTATGTCGGCTCCTGGGGGCCGCTCATTCTGGGCCACGCGCAGCCTGATGTAATCGAAGCTATCCTCTCAGCCGCGGTGAACGGCACGAGTTTCGGCGCGTCCACACCTTCTGAAGCCGATCTCGCCGAGTTAGTCGTTGAAGCATTCCCCAGCGTGCAAAAAGTCCGCTTCGTCAGCTCGGGAACGGAAGCCACAATGTCGGCGATCCGTTTGGCGCGGGCTTTTACCAAGCGCAAGTATGTAGTCAAATTTGAGGGCTGCTATCACGGCCACGCAGACTCATTGCTGGTAAAGGCCGGATCAGGTATCGCGACCTTTGCAATTCCAGGATCGGCTGGTGTTCTCGAAGAAATCAGCCAGTTCACCATCGCGCTCCCGTTCAACGACAAGGAAGTTCTCGAGCAGGCGTTCAGCAAGTATAAGCATCAGATCGCCTGCATCATCGTTGAGCCTGTGGTTGGAAATATGGGGTGTGTTCCCGCAACCGGCGATTATCTCGCAAACCTGCGTACCATCACGCAACGCGAAAATTCCATTTTGATTTTCGACGAAGTCATGACCGGCTTTCGTCTCGCTTATGGCGGAGCACAGGAGCTTTATGGGATCCAGCCTGATTTGACCACATTTGGCAAAATCATCGGCGGTGGGCTGCCCGTGGGTGCGTATGGTGGGCGCGAAGAAATCATGGACATGGTTGCGCCGCTCGGGTCCGTCTATCAGGCAGGGACGCTTTCTGGAAATCCGCTGGCCATGGCCGCGGGAATCGCACAATTGAACATTTTGCGCGAAAAGAAGAATGAAATCTATCCCAGGCTGGAGACTCTAAGCGCAAAGCTGGTTGATGGAGTTACTGCTGCCGCAAAAGACACCGGAGTCGCGGTCACGGCCAATCGCGTCGGATCCATGTTCACGTGGTTCTTCACCGCCGATCCCATAACCAACTGGGACTCGGCAGAAAAGGCAGATACGCAGGCGTTTGGCCGATTCTTCCGCGCTATGCTTGAAGCTGGCATATATCTTCCGCCGTCTCAGTTCGAAGCAGCATTTCTCGGCGCGGCACATAGCGAAGAAGATGTCGACAAGACGATAGCCGCGGCGAAGGGCGCTTTTCGGGCCAAGGGTTAGTTCTCTAGTAATCTATACGCAACGAAAGCAGGATCGAGTAGCATCGAACCAAGATTAAGCTCACTGAATTGATGGCGCTGAAGTTCCATTCGTGGTCCGGTGGATACGCGTATCACGCGACCGCCGTTCTATGCGTGGGACTCTTGCTGCTTACTGGTTTCACGGCCGCCGTCCATTTTCATGCTGGCGCCTTGACGCCGTCAGACCATCCTTGTTCGGTCTGCGCGCACGTTCATGCCGGAATAGTGCAAGTGGAAGCGCGTTCACTGGCACCTGTTTTCGCGCCGTCCACAATGGCTGAGTCGCCGGCGGACATGCTCAACTCTCTGCTTCTCGTTGCCGTCCATCACATTCGCCCTCCACCGGCCCTTTAGGCAGAGAATTCCTGGCAGGGTTAGTCCTGCTTCTATTGAGAACCCCATGATGCGGCGGTGCCAACATGCCGCACTTATGGCCGTTTCTCAATTGCCAAATAGAGCGTCGTCGAAGTCGGAGGAACGGACAAATGAATTTCTTGAGATACACGGGCATGGCAGTGTTGCTCTGCGCGCCCTTGTGGGCGCAGCAGGCGGCGACCCCCGCACCCAATTCGCAAAATGCCGAACTGGAACAAAAGATTCGCGATTTAGAGGACCGGGTGATCGCGCTTGAAGGAAAAATTCGCACCATGCAAGCTGCACAGCAACCGGCAGCGGCACCCTCTGGCGCGGCCCAACCGGCCCCAGAGCAGGCCAGCCAACAACCCGCTGCGCAGGCTCCGGTTGCCACTGCGCCTGCAACGCCTTCACCTGGTGAGACGCAGGCGGGCATGACTGGGACCGAGAGTGCTGGGCCAGTTCCCGTCTATGGCGGGCAATCTTCCGCCGCCAAGGCCCTCAATCCCGACGTAAGTGTGATCGGAGACTTTATCGGTGCGGTAGGCGGAAATACTCCGCCCCCACTCGCTACCTTGCAGCCGTTTCCCTCGCTTCAAATGCATGAATCTGAAATCGGCTTGCAGGCGATCATCGATCCGTACGCGCGCGGCGACTTCTTCATTTCCTTCGGAGAAGAAGGAGTGAACGTTGAAGAGGGCTACATTACTTTTACTGCGCTTCCGTTCGGTTTCGTCGCAAAAGCGGGCAAGATGCGCTCGGCATTCGGCAAAGTGAACACGATGCACAATCACGTTATGCCCTGGGTCGATCGTCCGCTGGTGACCACGAACCTCGTCGGAGGCGAAGACGGCATCGACGATGCCGGATTTTCGCTCGAACGAATCCTCCCCGCGCCGAAAGGGATTTTCCTCGAAGCTACGGGGCAGGTGTTCCGCGGCGACTCCGATGACGTTTTTCAACACGTTCAGCGGAGCGATGTGAGCACGGTCGATCACCTGCGCGCCTACCGGGACATCACCGAATCTACCAATCTTGACCTCGGCGTTTCCTATGCGCGTGGGCACAACAACGGCACGAGCGGTCCTACAGGCAACACCGTCGTTCCCGGCGACTTCATCACCCAACTCTACGGGATCGATGCCACGCTCCGCTGGAAGCCCTTGCGCCGTTCCATCTACCATTCTTTTGTGGGCCGCAGCGAGTTTATCTGGAGCCAGCGCCAGCAGCTCCCGGTAGAGCAGCGAGCATTCGGCTTTTACACTTCCGCTGACTATCAGTTCGCACGCCGCTGGTTCACGGGCGCACGCTTTGATTATTCAGACCGCAGCAAATTCGCGAATCTCACGGATAAGGGCCTGGCGGCAACTCTGACCTACTGGCCGAGCGAGTTCAGCCAGGTGCGCGGCGAGTATCGCTTCACGCATTACGCCGAGAACCGTGACAGCAATGAGCTATTGATGCAGTTAATCTTCTCTCTTGGTGCGCACGGCGCGCATCCATTCTAGGGAGGGCATTCGCAAGCACCACAGGCGCAAGCAGAACGGAACGAATGAACAGGAGAAACGAATGAAGGCGCGGAACTCAGGTTTTATAGCATCGGCTCTGATAACCCTGCTTGTCGTTTTCGGAGCGCTCACCGCCGAAGCGAAGAAGCTGAACGTCGTCACCTCCACAACCGATATGGCTGCCTTAGCGCAGGAAGTCGGCGGTGATCACATTAGCGTCGAGTCGCTGGCGAAGGGTTATCAGGACCCGCACTTCGTCGAGCCCAAGCCGAGTTTTCTTCTTAAGCTGCGCCAGGCCGATCTTCTGATCAGCGTGGGCCTGCAGCTTGAAATTGGATGGCTGCCGCCGCTTATTACGCAAAGCGGCAACGCGCGAATTCAGGTGGGCGCAAATGGCTATCTCGATGCTTCGCAATTTGCCGAAATTCTTGAGAAGCCGACGGGCGTCGTCACGCGCGCCATGGGAGATGTACATCCTCTAGGAAACCCGCACTACTGGCTCGATCCCGACAATGGCCGGCGGATCGCTAAAGGCATCGCGGACAAACTAAGCGAGCTCGATCCCGGCGACAATGCGTATTTTCAACAGCGTTCACAGGACTTCGAAAAACGGCTGGGCGTGGCAGAGCAGAAATGGGACTCGGAGATGGCGCCCTACAACGGACGAAAGCTGGTCACATACCACAACTCATTTCCCAACTTCGCCAAACACTTTCATCTGAACGTGATCGGATACGTCGAGCCTCGCCCGGGTATTCCGCCAACTCCAAGCCATACTCTCGACCTCATCAATCTGATGAAACGCGAAAACTGCAAGCTGGTGCTGGTGGAACCCTATTTCGACATGAAAACGCCAAACAGCATTGGCGCGGCAACGGGAGCAAAGGTTGTAGTCTATTTGCCTTCGGTGGGCGGAGAAAAACAAGTTACGAACTATTTCGAATTGTTCGACTACGATATCGGATTGATCACCAAAGCGTTTCAGTCGGTACAGTAGGCGTCGCTGTCAACTAGGAGCCACATGGAGATTCTTCAATTCTTAATCTGGCCGTTCGTTGCCAGTTTGATCTTGACGGGTATTCACGCCTATCTGGGCGTACACGTAGTTGAGCGTGGCGTCATTTTTGTCGACCTTGCCCTCGCGCAGATCGCCGCTCTCGGCGCAACCATCGCAATCCTCATCGGTATGGACCCCCACGGCTCCGGTGCTTACTGGCTAAGCCTGTGTTTCACATTTGTCGGCGCCGCAATTTTTGCCTTTGCGCGCACGCGCCGTGGGCATATCCCGCAGGAAGCATTCATCGGAATCGCTTACGCCGTCGCCTCAGCGGCCGCGATCCTGGCCATGAGCAAGGCCACAGGCGAAACCGAGCACCTGAAAGATATGCTGGTCGGAAATATTCTGGCAGTTTCGCGACACGAGGTGGCTAAGACCGCAATTCTCTACGGTGTGATTGGTCTTTTTCATTACATCTTTCGGCGAAGATTTCTGCTGATTTCAAGCAATCCGGAGCAGGCTGAGGCGCAAGGCGTCAGCATCCGCTTTTGGGATTTTCTGTTTTACGCATCATTCGGCTTCGTTGTGACTTCTTCCGTCGCGATCGCGGGCGTGCTGCTGGTTTTCTGCTACCTCATCGTTCCCTCGGTCGGCGCGATGTTGTTCGCGGATAAAGTCGGCCGCCGCCTGGCGATTGGCTGGACCATGGGGACCTTGGTGTCGGCCCTCGGCGTCTGGTTCTCCGTACTGCTTGATTTGCCTACCGGCGCGACCATCGTTTGCACATTTGGCGCGGTGCTGGTCGCCATGTTCTTTGTTCATCTTCTCTTCTTTCATGGCCGGCAGGCGCACGCGCTGGCCGGCGCGGCATCAGTCGAGAGTCCGAAGGAACGGGTGCTGCAAGGAGGCCGCTAAATGGCAGGGAGAGCCGGCATCAGAACCGCTGCAATTGTGCTGCTGGCAATATTCAGCACAGCGGTCTCGATGCCCGTTTCCGCCTCAGTGATTTTTTCTACGCAGCATAAGAGCGAATGCCCGATGCACAAGGGCTCGCCAGTCTGGCCATCGCCGGTAAAGCACAACTGTTGTCAGCCCGGTCACCATTTCGTACTCCTCAGGGAACCTGCGAGTCCGCGCGATGGCGCAGCCCTTCGGCTGCAACACGCCTCGGAATTCGATGGTTCAATCGCTCATACCTTCGAAGTTGCCTTTGGCCTTTCCTGCCGTGAAGCGACGCGATCTCCCGGATCGCAACTGCGCATCTAGCTTCCCGTTCCATTCGCAAATTTCCGTGAGTCTTCCGAGACTCGCGAGGCCCCTTGATTTCTGACATTCGCAACGAGGAACGATGCGTCACTCAGTGTGGTTTCTGTTCGCAGTCCTGACGGCCAGTGGCGCTGTCGCGCAAAACTCTGCCTGCTCCCATGCCGGAGCGCACGCCGGGGGCGCAGAATGCGCCATGAGGTCCGGCTCCATGACGATGAATGCAGCTTCTCTGGCTGAACTCACGACCGAACACGCGACTTCGGGCACCGATGCCGAGCCAAACTCGACAGCTCACGACATGCTGATGACGCAAAGAGGCAAGTGGATCTTCATGTTCCATGGCGAGATCTTCCTGAATAACATTCAGCAGTCCGGCCCGCGTGGCGGCGACAAGTTCTTTTCAACAAACTGGTTCATGCCCATGGCGCAGAGAAAGTTCGGCCCTAAGGGAACTCTCACACTTCGCTCGATGTTTAGCCTGGAACCGGCAACGGTCAGCCGGCGAAGATACCCCGAACTGTTCCAGCAAGGCGAGACTGCATTCAGCAGGCCCATCGTAGACGGACAGCACCCGCACGATTTTTTTATGGAGCTCGCGGCAATTTACGACTACTCCCTCAGCGACAAGACCGTTCTTTCGCTGTATGCCCCGCCATGGGACCTCCGGCCTATCCGCATCGAGCTTCCGCATCCGAAGATCCCATCGCTCCCCTCGGTCACCATCTGCAAGACTCAACTCACATCGCTAACGAAGTGATCACCGTCGGCGTCACTCACAAATTCTTGCGGCTTGAGGCTTCTGGCTTTCATGGACGCGAGCCGGACGAGAACCGGTGGAATATCGACGCAGGCGGCATCGACTCCTGGTCGGCACGGTTCACCACCAATCCAGCGCCGAACTGGAGTCTTCAATATTCAATTGGGGAACTCGCCAGTCCAGAGGCATTGTTCCCCGACGAAGACGTTCGACGCATGACGGCCTCGGTCACCTATAATCGGCCGCTACACGACGGCACTTGGGCATCAATGATGCTATGGGGAAGAAATCAGAGCTTGTCAAATGGAAATATCGGGAACTCTTATCTACTGGAGTCGACGCTTCGTTTTCGGAAGAAGAACAGCGCTTGGACGCGCATAGAAAACGTCGATCGGACAAATGAACTCTTGCTTGGCGAAAGCTTCCTGCCGCCCAGCTTCAGCGAACGGTACTTCGCGAGAGTACAGGCCTACACCGTGGGCTATGATCGCGAACTCGGAACTCTGCCTCATATCGCGACAGCTATCGGAGCACAGGTCACCTGGTACGGAATTCCGGAAAATTTGAAGCCGGTGTATGGCACGCATCCTGTCGGTGCGATTGCATTTCTGAGATTTCGGGCGAAATGACCGGTCCTAGGCCGAACTACGCCGCCTGTTCGCCCTTAAGAGTCTCTGGCCCGTTTGTTCGCGCCCACGTGTATTGAATCCGGTGAATAACCGTGATCGTCGAGAGCACGGCGATGATCCAAAGCACGGGCGCCATGCGGTTAAACAGCGCACCCAGGATCACCAGCACCAGCCGCTCCGGACGCTCCATGAATCCTACACGGCAAGAACCGATCAGCGATTCGGCACGGGCCCGGCTATAGCTCACCATAATGGCGCTCACGATGACATAAGCCGTCAGCACGATGTAGAAAAACCTTCCGCCGCGAGCATAGAACACGAGCAAGCCGAAGAACTGAGACGCGTCACTGTAGCGGTCAACCACCGAATCGAAGAACGCTCCAAAGCGGGTCACACGGTTCTGCGCCCGGGCGACTTCGCCATCGACCAAATCGAAAAAGCCTGAGGCAATAATGATGAGTCCGGCAAGGAAGAACATGCGCTGCTGGTTTTCAGCCGTGGCATAGCCGAAGAAGAATGCCGCCCAGGCGTTCACCACCAGCCCCATGAACGTCAGCACGTTGGGATTGATCTTGGTTAGGGCAAGCCAGCGAACAATCGTTCGCAGCAGAACGGCACAGGCCCGGCCGAAAGCGCTAGTCCAAGTCATGGAAATTCAATCGGGAGATCGGATGATCGGGCCATCGGTCGATCTCAAAGAGTCTCAAAGCGAGTTTCAGATGATCCGATTACCCGATCACAGATCATCCGATCAGCTTCATCCCGCCGTCGCCTCATCGTGTATGGTCGTCAGCTTCAGTATCTCCAACTCTCGCTTGCCGTTCGGAGTCACTACTACCGCCGTGTCGCCCACCTTTTTATTCAGCAGCGCGCGCCCAATCGGAGATGTTGTCGAGATCTTTCCGGCAGCTACATCTGATTCCTCGCTCGTGACCAGGTTGTATTCGACTTCCTCATCTTTGGTATTGTCGTAAACCTTCACAGTCGAGCCCAGGCCAACTTTGTCCTTTGGAATGTTGTTCATGTTGACCATGGAGAGCTCGGCCAACCGTTTTCCCAGTTGCCGGACCCGAGCCTTCACGAACTCCTGGCGCTGCTTGGCCATGTGATATTCGGCGTTTTCGCTCAGGTCTCCGAGGGCCGCGGCTTTCTTGATCTCTTTTGGGAGTTCGTGCACGAGCTCATGCTCGAGGGCGTTGATCTCGTCCTGCAATTTTTTACGAATTAGCTCCGTCATTCTCGCCGAATTATAAACCCCCATCGCACGGCAATGAACTGAGGCATCGACCGCGGAACCAGTGACATCCAAGTGAGCTGATGATTCGATCCAGAAATGCTAGAAAGGTCACCTGCGCAGGCTTGGTTTGTCTATCTTGATGAAAATCAACATACTTACTCCTGGCGGTTTGTTAAAGGCCATACCTTCGAGTAGAATAGAAGTGTTCGCGGCGGGCTGTTCCCTCGTATGAGCAGCAACGGTAACTGTGATTTCCACATTGGCGACCGCGTGGTTTATCCCAACCACGGGGTAGGCGTAATTGAACAGGTTGGCAGCCGCACTTTGGGCCAACAAGTCGAAAAATACTACCTCCTCAACATTAAATCCAGCAATCTGAAAGTCACTGTCCCGCTGCATAGCGTGGGGATAGTCGGGCTGCGTCGAGTGGTGAGGAACGGCGAAATTCAGAAGATACTCGACTATCTTTCCGACGGAAATGGCGACAGTGCTGCCGACTGGAAGGACCGTTTCAAGGAAAATTCAGACCGCATGCGGACTGGCTCTCTGCTCGAAGTGGCCGCTGTGCTGAAGAGCCTTTTGGTGCTGAAAGAGACCAAGGGGCTGTCATTCCGCGAGAAGAAGATGCTGGAGCGTGCCCGCTACTTACTTGTAAGTGAACTGGCGATGGCGAAAAACTGCGAAGAATCGAACGTGGAAGTCCTGCTCGCCAAGACATTGTCCAAGACCAACCTTCGCTTCCCCGAAGCCGGCGAACTGGAATCCTAGCCGCCATTCTCCTTTGGCGCCTCTTGTTGTTCTCCTCCCATCCACGCCCCGAACGGCTTTAACGTCTCGATATGATCGAATACGATCTTCATTCCGCCTGTAACCGGGATCGCCAGCACCAGTCCCGCCGCGCCCCAAAGCCATCCCCAGATCAGGAGCGCCAGCGTTACCGTCAGCGGATTCAGGCGCAGCCGCCCGCCTAGGAACTTTGGGTAAAGCACGTTGATTGAGAAAATGTGAAGGCTGAACACAGTGACGATGATCCAGATCACCTTCGAAAGGGTGAGATGGCCGATGCCAAGAAAGATGGGGGGCAGTAAAGCCAGAGCGACCCCAAAATATGGGATCAGGCTCAGAAATCCGCTGATGAATCCGGCAAAGTAGAAAAATGAAATGCCCAGGATTCCGAAAACAACTGTGCTGACCCCGCTCATGACCAGGCCAATCAGCAGGTTGCCCAGCATGAAATTTCGGATCATGCCCGAAATCAGCCCAATTGTCTTATAAGCCGCCCGCCGATTTTCAACCGCGAACAGGCCCATGGTCGCCCTGCGGGCATGTTCCACCCACGTAAGCATGAAAAAGACCAGAAATGGCACAAACGAACCGGCCAAAACGACTTGGGTAATGGAGCCAAAACCACGCGAGAGCAGGTCGGTCCAGTTCGTCGTCTCTCGAACCTTCACCGCGCCCTTCTCCTGTGTAGGATTCAGAGCTTCGAGTTTTTGCGCCTTGCCTGTGAGCTTAGCCAAGTCGTGCCGGATTTCCGAGGAGTGCTTCGGCAATTCGTCAAAAAAATTCGAGACCTGGTTGTATCCTTTCCAGCACATTGGGATCCTAAGCTTAGAATTCCACGTGGACAAGTTGTCGCG
>JADMIO010871547.1_pt1 | contig 14952 bp, 3 predicted proteins | sample 8958161 | NCBI WGS metagenome assembly JADMIO01 (sample SAMN16585339, study PRJNA669376) | soil metagenome | isolation source: Crop rotation soil | place: USA: Cullars Rotation, Alabama | collected 2011 | reverse complement strand
CGATTTGAAGCCCTTCAGTTGACTCTTCCACCACTGCTCGGCCTTCGACATGCTCTGCGCCTGAAGCCAGGCGATGTAATCGCCGAAAGGCGGCGCAGGCTCCAGCTCAACCGCCGCGCCTGTGCTCAAGGCGTCATAGAACGCGAGCACTTCGTTCAGGACAATCGGCAAAGACCAGCCATCCAGCAACATGTGATGATAACTCCAGACGAACTGGTAGGCGGATTCCGCAAGCCTGATCAGAGTCAGACGCATCAATGGCGCTTCGCTCAATTCGAAGCCGCGCTGCCGGTCGGCTTTGAGGAACGCATCTAAGCGGCTGGCCCTCTCGGCTGCCGGGGCTTCGCGCCAGTCCAGCAGCTCGAACGGCACGGCGACTTCGCGGCTCACCATCTGAAGCGGCTTGTCGGTGTCTTCCCAGTGAATCGAGGTGCGGAAGACGGAGTGTCGGTTGATGACTTGCTGCCAGGCCCGCGCGAAGGCGTCAACATGCAGGTCGCCTTTGAGGGTGCAATTGATCTGACCGAAATAGACGCCCGAGTTGGGAGCGATCAGCGTGTGGAACAGCATGCCATGCTGAGACGGAGTTAGCTCATACAAGTCCTGAATATTATCCGTGGTCATTTCGTTTTCCTCTGCTCAGTTCGGTTGAGTTTGGTCAGTAGTTTTTCAAGGTCTTTTTGCGACACCCGCGCCTGAGGAAAGTCAACAGGGGTCAGGTTTCCGCTGCTGAACGAGCCGCCCTGCGCGACCATCGCTCGTAACGTGCTGACGAATCGCTGCGCCAGCCGTTCGACGGTTTCGCGGCGATGAAGGGTCTCGCTATACGTCCATTGGAATTGCAACTTTTCGCCGGATAGATGGCCGGTGATCTCCAGCACATGGCGGCGATCACCGCGCCTGCCGACCGGCAATGAAGGCGACTCGTCGGCGATGGCGAGGGCGGCTCGCCCGGACGATTCGCGCGCAGGCGGCTCGTTAAAGCTGAACCAGATTTCCGCGCCCGGCGGCTGAATCGCGTCACCCGGCAACTTGAGGCCGGCATCCGCCGGATCGAGTAAACCGAAGCCGACGCCAGCGCCGGGAACGCGGCGCAACTGCTCCTTGACGGATTTGAGCAAGTCCGCAAGATCAGCCGCGCTGCCCGCCTCCAGCATCACCGGATAACAGCAATTCATCGGGCCGACGGTTCGCGCAACGTCGAGGCTGTCGAAAGCCGCGCGCCGCGCGTCGCTTTCCATCTCGATGACGAACGCCCGCTGCGCTGTCCACCACGTCAGCGCGTCAAGGATTGCCGTCAGCAGGATTTCCCGCAAATGTGCGCGGCTCGCCGCAGTGATGACTGACCGCAAGGTCTCCGACTCGGCGGCGTCAAGCCCGACCGCCACTGAGCGCCTGAACTCGCAACGATTCGCGCCGCCGCTGAAATCAACCGGCAAGGGTTCGGCGCGCGCGCTCATCTGAGCAAGCCAGAAGGCTCGCTCGCCGGCCAGCGCCTCGGACGCTGCGTATTGGTGAGCGCTCCTCGCCCAGCGACTGATCGGCGTCGGAGCGGAAGCCGACGCCGTCTCCTCATCGCCGCCCGCTCCGGCGTAGAGGCTTTGCAGGTCGTTGCGGATGACGCGCAATGAAGTCGTATCAACCGCCAGCCGGTGAGCCGCAAGCAACAGCGTCCTGGGGCCGTCGCCAAAGTCGTAGAGGCCCGCAACCATCAATGGCCCCTGCGTGAGATCAATCATGGATTCGAGATTGGCGCGCTCCTCTGCGAGCGCGGCCTCTCGCCCGCCCGGCGGCAGATCGGTGAAGCGGCGCTGGCTGAGCGACACGGCGGCGGCATCCGTGATTGCTTGCACCCAACCGCCTGCGCTCGGCGTGAAGCGGAAGCGAAGCGCCTCATGCCGGGCCGCCAGTTGCGCGAGAGCCGCGCCGAGCCGCGCCGTATCCAGAGGCTCTGCGGCTTCTAAGAGCAGCCACCTTGTGTCGAAGTGACGTTGCCCGTCCCGACCTTCAAAGAAGTCTTTCTGAGCAGGCATCAAGGGAATCGTATCGCCGGTTTGCGCCGCCTGCCGGTCAAGCCCCGCTTGAGTGACCGCGCGCGCCAGCTCGGCGATAGTCTGATGTTGAAAAACATGCCTGGGCGTTATGGCGATGCCCGCCTGATTGCAACGCACCACCGCTTGTATGACCAGAATCGAATCGCCACCGAGTTCAAAGAAGCTATCCTGTATGCCGACGCGATCAACCCGCAGCACCTGCGCCCAGACCTGCGCCATCGCGCGTTCGACTCCCGTGGTCGGCGCGACGAAGCCTTGTTGCAATTCCGGGCGGCCTTCGGTCAGCGCGGGCAGGGCCTTGCGATCAACTTTGCCGTTCGGCGTCAGCGGCAGCGCGTCCAGCGTGATGAAAGCTGCGGGTATCATGTATTCCGGCAGACTGCTTTTTAGAAACGCCCGCAACTCGCTGGCATTGGGCGCGGCATCAGGAATCACGGTCAGGTAAGCGACCAGGCGCGGCAGGCCGGCGTCTTTACTCACGCCGACAACCGCGTCGCTAATCGCCGGGTGACGGCGCAAGCTGGTTTCGATTTCACCAAGCTCAATTCTGAAACCGCGCAGCTTGACTTGATGATCAGTCCTGCCGAGGTATTCGATGCTGCCGTCGTCGAGTCGCCGGGCCACATCACCGGTTCGATAGATCAAGCCGCCGCTGGCGCTAAACGGATTGGGCGCGAAACGCTCGACGGTTAAATCAGGCTTGTTCCAATACCCGCGCGCCAGCCCGTCGCCGCCGATATATAACTCGCCCGGCACGCCGAGCGGCGTCAGGTTCAGGTGCGAGTCGAGCAAGTATATCTGCGTATTGGCGACCGGTCGTCCGATGGGAATGGGACCGCTCGTGTCTTGCACCTGACAGCCGGCTGAATAGATCGCCGTTTCGGTCGGCCCATAGAGATTCCACAACGAACCGCAGTGCTCCAGGATATAAGCCGCCAGTTCTGCCGTCAGCGCCTCTCCGGCGCAGAATATTTTCAAGCCGGGGCGGCCTTCCCAGCCTGACTCAAGCAGCATGCGCCAGGTCGCCGGCGTCGCCTGAATCACGGTCGCCTGAGTCTGTCGCAACCGTTCGTCCAGTGCGGCAGGGTCTACGGCGACATCGCGGCTGATGACTTCGAGTCTTGCGCCGCAGATCAGCGGCAAGCAGACCTCGACCGTGGCGATGTCGAAAGAAAGCGTTGTCGTCGCCAGCAGCCTGTCTTGCGGCGTGAGGCCCGGCTGACGGCGCACCCATTCAAAGAGGTTCACCGCCGAGCGGTGGCTGATCTGCACCCCTTTCGGAGTCCCGGTCGAGCCTGACGTGTAAATCATGTAGGCTAGATTCTGCGGGGCGACGCGGACGCGCGGGTTGTCACGACGCCTTTGCGTCAACGCCGCGTCGGCAGGGTCAAGGCAAACTGCCGCCGCCGCCAGACCGCTAACCTTTCCGAGCAAACGTCTATCCGTGACGAGCAATGCCATCTTTGAATCGCTCATCATGTAAGCCAGGCGCTCTTCGGGATAACTCGGATCAATTGGCAGGTAAGCTCCGCCCGCCTTGAGAATCGCGAGTAGCGCCAACACCATCTCGGCTGAGCGATCCATGCAAAGGCCGACCGCCTGATCCGGCTGCACGCCGAGTTCGAGCAAGTAATGCGCAAACTGATTAGCCCGGCGATTCACTTCACGATAGGTTAATGCCGTCTCTGCAAAGACCAGCGCGACCGCATCCGGGGTTGCTTCAACCTGCGCCTCGATCAATTGATGGATGCAAGCCGACGTTGCGAATGGCCGCGCGGTGTCGTTCGCCTCGACCATCGCCTGATGTCTTTCTGGCAGCGATAGCAGTGTCAGATCGGCAATGCGTTGATTCGGGTTCGCAACGAGGCTTTCGATCAGGGTTCGAAAATGCCCGGCCAATCTTTCGATAGTCACGCGGTTGTAAATATCCGTGTTGTATTCGAAGATGGCCAATAAGCCGTCCGGTGTGGCCGTCACAACCAGCGTGAGATCATACTTGGCCGTCTGATTCGACGCCTCGACCATGCTCATGGTCATGCCCGGCAAATCCATCGCGTCGGCGGGCGCGTTCTGCAAGATGAACATGACTTGAAAGAGCGGGCTGCGACTCAAGTCACGCTTCGGCTGTAATTCATCAACGAGTTTCTCAAACGGCAAGTCTTGATGGCTGTAAGCGCCGAACGATAGATTTCTGATCTGACGCAGCAACTCCAATGCGGTCATGCTGCCGGTGACCTCGGCCTTGAAAACCAGCGTGTTGATGAAGAAGCCGATCAAGTCTTCGATCTCGGTGCGATTGCGGTTAGCGATGGCGGTGCCGACGGCGACGCCGCCCACTCCGGTGTACCTGTAGAGCAACGCATCGAAGGCCGAGAGTAAAGCCATAAACAGCGTCGCCCCTTCGCTGCGGCACAACCCTTCTATTTTTTCGCTCAGGTTCTTGTCTATGAACAGGCGGTAACTCTGGCCATGAAAAGTCTGCACAGCGGGTCGCGGCCTGTCGCCCGGCAACTCGAAATCCGAAGGCGTCGCACCGAGCGCGGTCTTCCAGTAGTCCAATTGTCGCTGCAACTCCTGCCCGGCCATCCATTCCCGCTGCCAGACGGCGAAGTCTGCATACTGGATGCTCAGCTCAGCCAGCGGCGAGTTTAGTCCCTTGCTGAAGTGGCCGTACAAGGTCGCAATTTCGCGGACCAGCACACCGATTGACCAGCCGTCGCCGGCGATGTGGTGCAGGGTCAGCAACACGACGTGATCGTCGGCAGCCAGTCTCAGCAACCTCGCCCTGAGCATCAGGCCATGCTTCAAATCGAAGCTGTTCGACGATTCTTCGCGGATCAACTTTGCGACCTGCCGACTACGGCACGGCTCAGTGAGATGCTCAAGGTCAATGAGCGGGACCGCGACTGCTGTAGGCTCAGCAACGACCTGAACCGGCTCCCCGTTGAGGCTTGGGAAATAGGTTCGCAGCACTTCGTGACGGCGAAGGATTTCGCTCAAGGTGGCTTCAAGAGCGGCGATACACAGTTCGCCTTTCAGCCTGACGGCTGAGGGCAGGTTGAAAGCCGACTCGCCGGGCGACATCTGGTCGAGGAACCAGAGACGCTGCTGGGCAAAAGACAACGGCAACGGCCCTTCACGCGGCGTCGGGCTGATGGCCATTTCCTGAAGCCCTTCGCCGGCTTTCAGCCCTTGCTCGACTAACTCTGCCAGCCCCGCTACGGTGGATCGCTCGAACAGGCTGCGCAGCGCCAGATCAATGCCGAAGGCTTTGCGGATGCGGCTCACCACTTGAGTCGCCAGCAGCGAGTGACCGCCCAGATCGAAGAAGTTTGTATGCGTACCGATTGGTGTCCGTTTTAAGACATCAGACCATATGTTGGCGATGATCTCTTCGGCGGGCGAGCGCGGCGGATCATAAGAAGGGCGCGCCATTTCCGCTTCGCTCGGCGCGGGCAGCGCCCGCTTGTCCACCTTCCCATTCCTCGTCAACGGCAGCCGCTCCAGCCCCACCACCATCCCCGGCACCATGTACTCCGGCAACTCCTGCCTCAACTCCTCGCGCACGCGCGCCTCTCGCTCTACCTCTCCTTCTCCTTCTTCACTCTCCCATACCACATACCCCACCAGCCGCTTCTCCATCCCTTCTCCTCGCGCCACCACCACCGCCTCCTTCACGCCTCGCCGCCTCACCAACGCCGCCTCCACTTCTCCCATCTCCACTCGATTCCCTCTCACCTTCACCTGCTCGTCGCGCCTTCCTTCGTACCTCAACCGCCCCTTCTCGTCCTGCCTCACCACATCTCCTGTCGCATACATCCGCCCGCCTGCCTCTCCTCCCACTGCCGGCACAAACCGCGCCGCCGTCAAATCCGCTCGCCCAACGTAACCACGCCCGACCATCACCCCGCCGATGTACAACTCCCCGGCTACGCCGACCGCTACTGCCTCCTTCTCCTCGTCCAGCACATACACCTGCGTGTTGGCTATCGCCCTGCCGATGCTCGGCTGCCGCTCCCACTCACTCGGCTCGCCCTCCAACTCATAGCTCGTCACCACGTGCGTCTCCGACGGCCCGTAGTGGTTCACCAACTGACTCCACTCCTGCCTCGCGAACAGCTCCTCGACCGCTCGCGTGATCTGCATCGCCTCGCCTGTCGTGATCACCTCGCGCAGCGTCCGCCCCGCCTCACCCTGCCCGGCCAGCGCTTCAGCCAGCTGCTGCAAGACCACCACCGGCAGGATCGCTCGCTCGATCTCCCGCTCCGCGATGTAGCCCGCCAGCCGCTCACCATCCAGCCGTGTCTCTGGATCGAGGATGAACAGGCTGCCGCCGCTCGCCCAGCAGGCCAGCATCTCGTGGAAGCTCGCATCGAAGCCCAGCGAGGCGAATTGCAGCCAGCGCCTTCTGCCCGGCAGCGCCCGCAGGTGCCAGCTGATCAGGTTGGTCAGCGCCGCCAGCGGCAAGCCGATGCCTTTGGGCTGACCCGTCGAGCCTGACGTGTAGATGACATAGCCGAGCGCCTGCTCCGGCGGCGCCACCGTCAGGCTGCCGCAGGTGGCGGCCACCGTCTCTGCTGCCGGCGTGCGGCTCGCCGCATCCTCCTCGCTCAGCTTCTGACTGGCGGCGATGACCTGGCCGGATTGGTTCAACTCCAACCGATGCAAGCCAGCCTCGCGCAGCCCTTCAGCCACGCCGGCTTCACCGATCAGCACGGCGACGCCGGCATCGCGGCACATCAGGAGCTGCCGCGCCGCGGGCAGGCTGGCCTCGATTGGCAAATAGGGCAGCCCGGCTTTCAGCACGCCGAGCACGGCGACGGCCATGTTCAAGCCTCGCCCGCAGCAGATCGCCACCGGCGCTGCCTCTGCCACTTCTGTCACTGCTGCTGCCGCTGTTGCCGCTGCTGCCGCCGCGCCTGGCCGCTGCACGCCTGCCGGCGGTGCGGCCAGCAACTGTGCGGCGAGCCTGTCCGCCGCTTCATTCAAAGCTCCATAGCTGACTTGCGCCTCCCCGTAGACGACCGCCACCGTGTCGGCTTGCTGCGCCACCTGCCGCGCCACCATCGCCACCAGCGTGCCGTCTGCCGTGTAGTCCGCCGCCGTGTCGTTGACCTCCACCAGCAACTGCTGCCGCTCGCTTGCCCTCAGCATCGCCAAGCGCCCGACCGCCTCCGCAGGCTTCAGGCTGGCCGCCGCCAACAGCTGCCGCCAGTGCCCCAGCAGCCGCTTGATCGTCGCCGCTTCAAACAGATCGCGGCTGTATTCGAGGTCGCCGACCAGCACGCTGCCGGCCTCGCTCACCGACAGGTTGAGGTCGAACTTGGCTGTCGTCTTATCGAAGCCGAGCGGGCGCAGGCGCAACTCAGGCAGGCGAGCGGCCTCGCGCGGAGTGTTCTGAAGGACGAACATAACCTGGAAGATGGGTGAGAAGGCGAGGCTGCGTTCGGGCTGAAGTTCTTCGACCAGCTTCTCGAACGGCAGGTCTTGATGCCCATACGCTTCAAGGGCGGCCTTGCGGATTCTGCGCAATAGTTCGCTGAAAGTGGGATTGCCTGTGAGATCAGCTTTAATGACGAGCGTGTTGGCAAAGAACCCGATCAATGCTTCTGTCTCGCGCGAGCTGCGGTTGGCGATGGGCGTTCCGACCAGAATCTCCTGCTGTCCGCTGTAACGATAAAGCACCGCGACATAGGCTGCCAGCAGCGTCATGAACAGCGTTGCTTCATGTGCGTCGGCCACCGCCTTAATGCGGGCGACCAGCTCACTCGGAATGCTGAATGATTGGGAAGCCCCGCGATAAGTCTGTACCTTTGATCTCGGACGGTCTGTCGGCAGTTGCAGCAGCATAGGACTGTTGCCCAACTGCCTCTTCCAATAATCCACCTGCTCCTGCATGATCTTGCCGGACAGGAATGCTCTCTGCCATATGGCAAAATCAGCGTACTGCACGGGCAAATCGGCCAGGGCTGACCTCTTACCTGTGCGGTAGAATTCATAAAGTTCGGCGATTTCACCCACCAAAACTCTCATTGACCAGCCATCAAAGATGATGTGGTGAAGCGTCAGCAGGAGAAGGTGATCGTCTTCGCGCACCCGCAACAGATGTGCGCGAAGCAGTGGCCCTTTCGTCAGGTTGAATGGCCGCCTGGCCTCTTCTGCCGCTAACCGCCGGGCCACTATTTCCCGCTCAGCCTCCGGGTGCCGGGTGAGGTCCACCAGCTTCAGGCGCAATTCGAGGCTTGGCGCAATGACCTGAACCGGCTGACCGTCGCGGCTTTCAAAACTCGTCCGCAAAACTTCATGCCGGGCGATGACCTGATTAAGGGCTTGTTCGAACGCCGGGACGGCAAACTGACCGAGCAGGTGGAGGCTCTCCGGGATGTTATAAACTGGGTTAGCGCCCTCCAACTGATCAATGAACCAGAGACGCTGCTGGGCGAAAGACAGGACACACGTGTCGGTTTCCGACCGCCGTTGAATGCCCTGCTGCTGCGGGACCGAAATGCCTTTCCGCTTGAGCAGCAAGTCAACAAGCTGGGCGCGCTCGGATGATATCGAGCCGACCGATTTGGTGAAGTTACTCATCGCCCTTTTTACCTGGACTCCATTAGTTCCCGTGGCGGATCGTCTTCGTGGCGCTGAACCACGCGCCCGCATCCGACAGAGGCATCAGGGGTGTGGCATCGCGGCTCACCAGAAATTCCGGTCGCGGTTGCTCGACCGGCGGCGGCACGTTGGCGACGTTGTTGTAAGTAACGAAAATCATAGTGCGATCCTGAGGTGAAATGTTGTTCGGCGAACCGTGAAATAAATTACAGTGAAACAGCAGCAGCGAACCGGCGGGCGCTTTCGGCGACACGATGCCGTGTTGCGCCACAAGCCGCGTGACGGTCTCCCTATCCAGGGAGTACTTCAAATCGGCGGTCAGATTGCTGATCCATTGCGGGCTGTTAGAGTAGGCATCTTGCCCGACGTACCCATCACCCTTGGGCTTGGCGCGCGACGGCACATCAATCATGCCTTCTTTGTGTGAGCCGGGAATGAAGTAGACGGGGCCGTTGAATTCCGTGACTTCGTCCAGCAAGACGACGATGTTGGTGACGTCCGGCTTTGGCATCCCGTCCTCTTTGCGCCAGAAGACGTAGTCCTGATGCCATTCCCAGATGTCACCGCCGAAAGCGGCTTTGATATTGATTTTGAATTGATAGACGTACACCTCGGCGTTGAGCAGCTGCTTTGCAGGCCCAAGCAGCATCGGGTGACGCGTCAAGCGACCGAACAGCTCATTGGTTTGGTGACTGCCGTAAACCGAGCGAATCACGGTCCCATTTTTTTCTCTCACCCGGCGGGGCGAATCCTCTGCGAGAATCGGCGTCAGCTCGGCCTTCATCGCAGCGACTTCCAGCTCGGAAAACGCGTTCGGGATGACGAGAAAACCGTCCTCGTTATATTGTTCAACTTGATTAGCGGTTAATTGCATGATCTAAACCTCCTTAGCGGTTGCTTCGACTTTCTGACTCGTTAGCATTTGCCTCACTTCCTCTTCGCTGATCGCTTCGACCGCCATTAATGTCGCGGCAATCTCTTCGACCACTTCTCTGTCCCCCCAAGCTTGTGTGATCATTCTTACAAGTCCTTCGACGGTCGGCCTCTCGAAAAACCCCAACAGCTTTAGATCAACTCTGAACGCTTCTCGCAGCCGCACCACCACCTGCGTCGCCAGCAGCGAGTGACCGCCCAGGTTGAAGAAGTTGTCCTCTACCCCGACCTGCCCGATCTTCAGGGTCTCTGCTATGACGCCAGCCACCAGCTCCTCAGCAGGAGTGCGGGGCGCTACATACTCGCGCCGCGACCGCACCACTGTCGCTTCCACTTCCGGCAGCGCCCGCTTGTCCACCTTCCCATTCCTCGTCAACGGCAGCCGCTCCAGCCCCACCACCATCCCCGGCACCATGTACTCCGGCAACTCCTGCCTCAACTCCTCGCGCACGCGCGCCTCTCGCTCTACCTCTCCTTCTCCTTCTTCACTCTCCCATACCACATACCCCACCAGCCGCTTCTCCATCCCTTCTCCTCGCGCCACCACCACCGCCTCCTTCACGCCTCGCCGCCTCACCAACGCCGCCTCCACTTCTCCCATCTCCACTCGATTCCCTCTCACCTTCACCTGCTCGTCGCGCCTTCCTTCGTACCTCAACCGCCCCTTCTCGTCCTGCCTCACCACATCTCCTGTCGCATACATCCGCCCGCCTGCCTCTCCTCCCACTGCCGGCACAAACCGCGCCGCCGTCAAATCCGCTCGCCCAACGTAACCACGCCCGACCATCACCCCGCCGATGTACAACTCCCCGGCTACGCCGACCGCTACTGCCTCCTTCTCCTCGTCCAGCACATACACCTGCGTGTTGGCTATCGCCCTGCCGATGCTCGGCTGCCGCTCCCACTCACTCGGCTCGCCCTCCAACTCATAGCTCGTCACCACGTGCGTCTCCGACGGCCCGTAGTGGTTCACCAACTGACTCCACTCCTGCCTCGCGAACAGCTCCTCGACCGCTCGCGTGATCTGCATCGCCTCGCCTGTCGTGATCACCTCGCGCAGCGTCCGCCCCGCCTCACCCTGCCCGGCCAGCGCTTCAGCCAGCTGCTGCAAGACCACCACCGGCAGGATCGCTCGCTCGATCTCCCGCTCCGCGATGTAGCCCGCCAGCCGCTCACCATCCAGCCGTGTCTCTGGATCGAGGATGAACAGGCTGCCGCCGCTCGCCCAGCAGGCCAGCATCTCGTGGAAGCTCGCATCGAAGCCCAGCGAGGCGAATTGCAGCCAGCGCCTTCTGCCCGGCAGCGCCCGCAGGTGCCAGCTGATCAGGTTGGTCAGCGCCGCCAGCGGCAAGCCGATGCCTTTGGGCTGACCCGTCGAGCCTGACGTGTAGATGACATAGCCGAGCGCCTGCTCCGGCGGCGCCACCGTCAGGCTGCCGCAGGTGGCGGCCACCGTCTCTGCTGCCGGCGTGCGGCTCGCCGCATCCTCCTCGCTCAGCTTCTGACTGGCGGCGATGACCTGGCCGGATTGGTTCAACTCCAACCGATGCAAGCCAGCCTCGCGCAGCCCTTCAGCCACGCCGGCTTCACCGATCAGCACGGCGACGCCGGCATCGCGGCACATCAGGAGCTGCCGCGCCGCGGGCAGGCTGGCCTCGATTGGCAAATAGGGCAGCCCGGCTTTCAGCACGCCGAGCACGGCGACGGCCATGTTCAAGCCTCGCCCGCAGCAGATCGCCACCGGCGCTGCCTCTGCCACTTCTGTCACTGCTGCTGCCGCTGTTGCCGCTGCTGCCGCCGCGCCTGGCCGCTGCACGCCTGCCGGCGGTGCGGCCAGCAACTGTGCGGCGAGCCTGTCCGCCGCTTCATTCAAAGCTCCATAGCTGACTTGCGCCTGTCCGTAGACGACCGCCACGGCGTCGGCTTGCTGCGCCACCTGCCGCGCCACCATCGCCACCAGCGAGCCGTCTGCCGTGTAGTCCGCCGCCGTGTCGTTGACCCGCGCCATCAACTCGATCTCTGCCGCGCTCAAGCCCGGCTGTCCTACGTAGCTGCCGCCGGGGTGCGCCGCCATCGCTTGCAGCGTGCGGTAGTAGTAATCCGCCAGCCGCTCCACCTCGCTGGCGCTGAACTCGTTCGCATCGTATTCGAGCCGTATCCACATCTGCGATTGCTCGATGCTCATGATGAAGTTGGTGAGCAGCGTGAAGTTGGTCGCCTCTATAGAATCACTATCAATGAAACCAACCCCCGGAATATTCCGAGCGCCTTCATAAACGTGAAAGTGGATAAAATTGAAAGCCGTCTCAAATAGCGGCTGCCCGTCTATCAGGCGCTGCACTTCCGACAGCGGATACCACCGACGCGGCTGCAACTCTCGCTCTTGCCTGAACGCCTCCTTGATCAACTCCAGCCACGTCCCACCGCCCAGTCGCTGCCGGAACGGCATCGTGTTCAGAAACAATCCCAACACTCGCTCTCCATCTTTCTCCTCAGGCCGCGTGTTGGTCACCAGCCCCGTCATCACGTCCGCCTCTCCGCTCAGCACGCTCAGCACCCGCAAGTGCGCCGCCAGCAACACGCTCTTGATCGGCACCGCCGCCAGCAGAGCCAGCGCCTGTAGCTCGCGGGTCACCTCAGGCCCAATCGCCATCTGGTGCCGCTGCACGTCGCGCGCCTCCTGCTCGTAAGCCGCCGCCGTTCGCCGGCTCAGCCGCGTCGCCTTCGCCCCTTCTAATCGCTTCACCCAGAACTCGAACCCGTCAGCCGCGCTCAGCGCCTTCAGCTCCAGCGCTACGTAATCTTTGAAGCCGACACGCGGCGGCGGCTCAAGCGGCTGTGGGTCCTGACGCAGGATTTTCATATAAAGCTGAAACATCTCCGTCAGCATCGAGGCCAGGCTCCAGCCGTCGAGGATGGCGTGGTGGAACGTCACCGTCACCTGTATCTCCTGCTCGCCGCGACGGTGCACCTTGAGGCGAAACAGCGGCGCTTGCCGCCAGTCGAAGCGGTGGCGCTTCTCCTCTTGCATGTAGGCCGCGACCCGCTCGCCCTGCTCGTCAGCCGAGAGGTGGCGCAAGTCTTCGAAGGCGACCGGCACTTCGACCTCGCGCACGACCAGTTGTAATGGCTCGCTGAAGCCGGTCAGGTCGAAGCGGGTGCGCAAGACCGGGTGGCGGTTGCTGACCAGTTGCGCGGCCTGGCTGATGGCCTGCTCGTCGAAGGGAGCCTGCACGCGAAAGCTGTGGATGTCATGATAAGCCATGGAATCGGGATGAAATTCGCTGTGGAAGATCATGCCCATCTGCAACTGTGTCAGCGGGTAGGCGTCTACGATTGTTTCCTGGATTTGCCTCGCTTTCATCTCATTCCACCTCATTGCTGCTGCCACTGCCGTGCGCGGTCAACATCTGCAATCTAGCCTGATCCTTCTCCGAAATCAGGCTGAAGGCTCCCACCTCGACGGACTCAACCGGCTGATCTTCGGCTGCCGCGATGCGTTCAGCAAGGCCGCGAATAGTGGGGTGTTCGATCAGTTGTTGAACCGTCGCGTTCAAGCCGTTCTCGCGCGCCCGCGCCACCACCTGAATGGAGCGAATCGAATCCCCCTTGAGCGCGAAAAAGTTATCGTCAATGCCAATCGTCTCGACACCTAGCACTTGCCGCCAGATGGTGACCAGTATCTCTTCGGCAGGCGTGCGCGGCTCAACATAAGGCTCGCTCAGCCGCAGTCCCTCCGGTGCCGATAGCGATTTGCGATCAACCTTTCCATTCGGCAAATGTGGGAATGCGTCCATGAGCACAAAGGATGCCGGGATGAGATAATCGGGCACCTTGGCTTTCAAGAATTCGCGCAGAGCCGAGATCGTCGGCTGCTGCTCAGGGTCGGTGATAAGGAATGCTTCAAGGTACTTGTTGCCATCAGGCTCTTGTCGGGCGAGTACGACGGCTTCCTTGACGGCGGGATGCTGACTCAGCACCGCCTCGATCTCTCCCAACTCCACTCGATTCCCTCTGATCTTTACCTGCTCGTCGCGTCGCCCCACATACTCCAATCGCCCATCTCGCCGCCGCCGCCCCAGATCGCCTGTCCGATACAACCTTCCTCCTGCCTCGCCGCTCACCCCGTCCGCTACATACCTCGCCGCCGTCTGCCCTCCTCGCCTCAAGTACCCTCGTCCTACCGCCTTCCCACCGATGTACAACTCTCCGACCACTCCCACCGGCACCTCCCGCTGCCGCTCGTCCAACACGTACACTCGCACGTTGCTGATCGCTTCCCCAATCGGCACGACTCCTCGCTCCCCCGCTTCACACCTCACCGCCGTCACGTCCACTGCCGCCTCCGTCGGCCCATATAAATTGTTCAGCCGTCCACCCATCCGCTCGTAGTACCTCTCGACCACTTCTCGGCTCAACGCCTCGCCACTGCTCATCACCTCCCGCAGCCGCAGCCCTTCGCCACACCCTTCCTCCGCCAGATACGCCGCCAACATCGACGGCACGAAGTGCGCCACCGTCACTCCCTGCTCTCTCATCACCTCTTGCAAGTACCGGCTGTCGCGCTGCCCGCCCGGTCGCGCCAGCACCAGCGTCGCTCCTGTCATCAGCGGCCAGAACAACTCCCACACCGACACGTCGAAACTCAGCGCCGTCTTTTGCAGCACCCGGTCGCCCACCCCGATCTTGTACTCCGCCTGCATCCACAGCAGCCGGTTCGCTATCGCCCCGTGCGTGTTCATCGCCGCCTTCGGCTTGCCCGTCGAGCCTGACGTGTAGATCACATAGGCGAGGTTGTCTTCGCTCAAGTCCTCGACCCAGTCGCCCTGCTTCTGCTGCGCGATCTCCTCCCAGGCCGGCTCGCGCCAGTCCTCGTCCAGCCCGATCACCACGCCGCTGTAGCTCGCAAGTCGCTCTTTGTGCCTGCCCTGCGTCAGCACGATCTCGACGCCAGAGTCGCTGAGCATGTATTGCAGGCGCTCGTCGGGGTAGTCGGGATCGAGCGGCAGGTAGGCGGCGCCGGCCTTGAGGATGCCGAGCAAGCCGACCAGCAACTCAATCGAGCGTTCCATGCAGACGCCGACGAGGGCATCGTGAGAGAGGCCGAGTTGGCGCAGGAAGCGGGCGAGTTGGTTGGCCTTGCGGTTGAGGTCGAGGTAAGAGATCGAGTCGTGCTCGGCGAGGACGGCGATCTCGGCAGGGGTGGCTTTGACTTGCTGTTCGAAGAGGACGTGGATGAAGGGAGGCGCGGCGAAGTCGCGCGAGGTGTCGTGGCAGGCATGCAGGAATTGGCGCTCGTCGGAGGTGAGCAGGTCGAGGTCGCCGACTCGTTCTTCCGGCTTCGCCGCTATGCCTT
>JADMIO011000837.1_pt1 | contig 14953 bp, 15 predicted proteins | sample 8958161 | NCBI WGS metagenome assembly JADMIO01 (sample SAMN16585339, study PRJNA669376) | soil metagenome | isolation source: Crop rotation soil | place: USA: Cullars Rotation, Alabama | collected 2011 | reverse complement strand
CATGGCTTGTGGTGGCAGCAAAGCCTCTTCCTCCGGAGCCTCTGGCACGAGCGCCCGGACCGCAGTCCTCGAGGCCAGTCCAACCCAAGCGGTAATTCCCAGCCAGGCCCCTTCATCGCCCACGAGCGGACCTGCGACCGTGACCCTACCCCCTCCAACGGCAACGCCGCCTTCACCGCCGACGGAGACGCCGCTGCCTCCGCCTCCACCCCCTCCGCCTGCGCCTGCCCCGCCTCCACCAACTCCCCCGGCGCCCCCTCCGCCGCCTGCCCCGCCACCTCCTCCGCCTCCGCCATCTGCGGCCCCGCTACCCGCCCCGCCACCACCACCTCCACCTCCACCTTCAGCAGGCGGTAGCACGGTAGTCGTGCAGGCCACTGGTACAGCATTTTCTCAGACGAGTATCTCTGTCCATTCCGGCGACCGGGTCACGGTCGTCTTCGACAACCAGGACCCCGGCGTCCTCCATAACCTGACATTCCGCGGTTTTGACGTCAGCGACGGCGATACCTGCGCCGGGCCTTGCCGCACCAGCCAAACCTTTGTGGCCCCTGCGCCGGGCAGCTACCGCTTTGTCTGCACCGTCCACGCCTTTGCCGGCATGACGGGTACCCTCGTGGTGCAGTAGCGCTCAATCGCTACCCTTCCTCTAACGCCGGCCCCGACCCATCCATCGCGCGCGACATTCTTGCTCGATCACACCTTGACGCTTGCGTAAAGAGAAAGTTACGCTGTCGGGAATACCACCCCGGCATCGGCCCGGTGGACTACTGACCGGCCCCTCTGCACACCGAAGCGAGAACCACGATCTCCGACCGCCAGGCTCGCCCGTTTTTGATTTTTGCCGTAACGGCGCCTGCTCTCCTCATGGCCTCGATCGACAACACGATCGTCGCCGTGGGCTTGCCGACGATCCTCGTCTCCCTCTCGACGACGCTGCCCCTGCTCGCCTGGACCCTCACCGGCTTTTCCCTCACGCAGACCGTCGTGATGCCCCTCGCCGGCAAGCTCAGCGATGAGCTCGGCCGCAAAAACATCTTTCTCGTCGCCGTCGTCATATTCACGACCGCATCGATTGGCTGCGGCATCGCGCCGAACATCTACGTCCTCATCGTCTGCCGTGTGCTCCAGGCCCTCGGTGGCGGCGCCTTCCTTCCCTGTGCCACCGGTATCGTCAGCGACGCCTTCGGCGACCGCCGTCAGACGGCCATCGGCCTTTTCACCAGCATCTTCCCCCTCGGCGGGGTTCTCGGCCCCAATATCGGCGGCTTCATCATCGACAACTTCTCCTGGCGCTGGCTCTTCTTCGTCAACCTGCCCATAGGCATCGGCGTTCTCATCGCCGGCTTCTTCGTCCTGCCCCGCTCCCGCCCTTCCGGCGCCGGCCGCACGAAGATCGACACTGTCGGCGTCGCACTCTTTGCCGGCGGCATCACCTCGATCCTCTACGCCATGACTTACATCGCCAACAACGCCGATAAGCTCGGAAATCCGCAGCCCTGGCTGTGCTTCGCTGCTGGTTTCGTTCTCCTTGCTCTCTTTATCCGCCAGGAGTCACGCACGCCCAACCCCATGATCGAGCTGCAGCTCCTGCGCCGTGGCCCCTTCTTCGCCGCGAATGCCTACAGCTTCGTATTTGGCGCCTGCGTCTTCGGCTTCTTCTCCTTCATCCCTTATTACGCCCAGGTCGCCTACAAAATCTCCGCCGGCGAAAGCGGCGCCATTCTTACCCCCCGCTCGATCCTCATGGCGACAACCTCGACCGTATGCAGCATCTACGTCATTCGCCATGGCTACCGCCGGCCGATGATCATCGGCCTCCTCATAATCTCTGCCAGCCTGTTCCTCCTCAGTCGCGGCTGGCACGACGTCAGCATCGCCGGCATCGCGATCCCTAACGTTGTCACCCTCGCGACGCTCGTCGGCATTGGCGGCCTTGGTATGGGAATCCAGGGCCCGGCGACACAGAACGCCGCCCTCGACCTCATGCCGGAGAAGCTCGCGGCAGTGGCCGGGCTCCGCGGCATGTTCAACTCGACCGGCGGCGTCCTCGGCACGGCGAGCATCACCCTCGTCATCAACCAGTTTCAGAACAAGGGACAGGGACTCCAGGACGTCTTCCTCGCCCTCTCTCTCCTCCTCCTCCTCGCCCTCCCAATCGTCTTTTTCATCCCCGACCTCGCCCGCGACCGCAAAGCAACCCGCATCAGCCGCGTAGCCGTCGAAGCCGCCGCCATCGCGGAGTAGCCGAGCCCGCCTCGAAAGTGCGGCAAGCAACCGCGTAGTCGAGGCCTTCAGCCTCGGCGGAACCACGTTAGCGGGATCGTGGGGCCTCGACCTGGGCAGCGGAAAGCGCGATTCACGCGCTGGGGCGGCGACGGACGAGTTTGCGGGGGCGAGTTGCTACGGATTCCACATTGGGCTGGTTGGGTGGCGAGAATTCGAGATCCTGCCCAAGGGGAGAAGCTGGGTGAGTGGAAGCACCGCGGCGGCTAGATAACGGCCGGGTCCTCGTTCCACGTACCCGTGCGCGCCCTCACCGCCAGGCGCCTGATGCTGCTCTGCCGGCAGGCGTCGAGCAGTTCGGCTGCTGTCGTGCCATCCGCGCCATACTCGGCAACGCCGACCGCCGGCCCGAGCTCCGCGAGGGCCTTCTCGAGCCGCCGCGCGGCGATCTCAGCCCCTTTGCCGTCCGTGTGCGGGAAGCAGAAGGCGTATTCTAGGCCGCCGACATAGCCGACGATGTCTTCGGAGCGCAGTAGCCGCGCTGTGGCGCCGACCACGACACTGCTGACCGCCGCCCAGTCGTTTCCGCCTGTCGCCTTCGGCATCGCCTGCACCGAAAGCATCATCACCGTCATGCTGAGCTTGTAGCGCGCGCTGCGGGCGCATTCCTGGTTCAGACGCGCTTCAAACATGCTCCGCGTGAACACGGATGCCGCCGGGTCGAACTCGCCAAGGCGGCGGTCGATCTCGGCCGCCACGCGCCGCCGTTCGCTGGCGATGCGGTGGTTCGCTTCCGCCTCGACCATGTGAAGGATGCAGGCGAGCGCGAGGCCGGTCCAAACAAGGCTTACGACCAGCCCTTGCGCTCGGGTCGGATTCACGAGCATCCACACGCCGGCATTGGAAAGGACAAGGAGGAAGGTCAGAAAACAAAGCGCCCAGGCCGTTGTAATTCCACCCGGCTTCGTCATGACAGACGTCCTCCTCTCGAAATCGCACTCTTTCAACTACACAAGTCGGCAGACTCCAACTCGGATTTTGGGGTGAACCGCAACCTTTATGAATCTGTGACATTTCCTTTGCGCAGACCTTTATATAAATGCATATTCGCTTCACTTTCATAACGAAAGTGTCAATTGTTTGGGTGCGAAGGAAACGCGTCGGTGACTTCACCGAAGGCCATTGAACCGCCTGGCGAAGAGACGTATAAAGCAGAATTGAGACAAGAGGTAGGTAATGACTGACTCGAACGGTGCGGTGCTTATCGCCGGCTTCACAGTTTCCCGTCGCGGTGGCCGCTTCGCGCCGATGGCAATCAGCTACCTGGTCGACCTCTGGTCGGCCGAGCCCGCCGGCGTCGTTCCGCCTGACGACTACATCGACTTCAGCGTCAATCGGCCCTACGTCCGCTGGCTCGACGACAAGAGCGTCCTCGACTGGCCCGAAGCGAAGTTTTTCCACTCGCCCGCTGCAGCCGCCGGCCGGGAGGTCCTCTTCCTCGCCGGCCCAGAGCCAAACTTCCACTGGCAGCGTTTCTGCGACGCCATTCTCGCCCGCGCCGTAGAGACCGGCGCCAAGACACTCCTCCTGGTGCGAGGTTACGCAGCAGCCGTGCCCCACACTCGTCCGGCGCCGATCTTCATCACCTGCACCGACCCAGTGCTCGCGTCGCAGTTTCGTTGCCCCAATGCGTCCTTCAAGAACGACACCCCCGGCGACGTTGGCCACGCCCTCACGACCATGGCCGCTGCCCGCGGCATCGCCACGGTCGATGTCCATCTTCTCTTGCCCGAGTACGTCCGCCCCATGCCCCGCGGCGGCGCCTTTCTCACCCTGACCCGCCTCATCGACACCTTCACCGGCCGCACTTCCGACACCAGCGCCCTCGAATCTGCCATCGAGCAGGAACGCGCCACCGTCGACGAATACGTCCGCCTCGATCAGCACCTGGCCGGGCAGATCCGCGCCCTCGAAGACAAGCACGACGGCGGCAATGACTGGGCTGCCGAGGTCACCGGCGACGAGCCCTCGCCCCCGCCTGCCGAGCCCGACCTTCCGCCCGGCAACGAAGTCGCAGACCAGATCGAGCGCTTCTTCCGCGAACGCGACCGCTAGTACACCCACCCCATCGGCTCAGCGTGCACGCGTGTCCCTCTCGCTGGCGAAGTGAGAGGGCTAGGGTGAGGGTTGCCTTGCGGACGGAAATCAGGCTGCTGATTTATCCGAACGCCTGTCAGTAGCCCTTTTGCGCCACCGAACCCCCGGTATTCAGTGAAATCCCGCATATCGACCCGCGACGCGATTGCTATCTCCTGTATAGGCATCTTCGGACGCGATTGGCTGAAGAGATTGGTATGGAGCCATACATTGCAGATAGAGGAGGAAGGCCATGAACCACGTGCTCGTCGTCGATGACGAACCGGCAATTCGCACCCTTGTGCGCATGTCCTTGCAGCCACTCCATGTCGATGTAGAAAGCGTCAGCAATGGCAGGGAAGCCATCGCCGCTCTTAACCGCAATCGCCCGGCTGTCATCGTCCTTGACCTCGCTATGCCGGTAATGGATGGCCGCACATTTTTCCACGCCATCGAAGGTGAAGACCGCCCACCTGTTCTCATTCTCTCGTCAGAGGGCAGCCACCTGGCAAAAAAAGAGCTGGGCGCTGAAGCCAGCATGGCCAAGCCTTTCGACCCCGAGAAGCTTGCCTCGATGGTCGAGGACCTGATTCGGACGGACTGACCCGGGACGACGTGAGGGCCTTCTAACCCGGCCCTATCGAGGTGTTCCTGCCGGAAGCCGGCAAGATATTCGGCCGAATCTTACGGCCGGCCGCCTCAACGGCGTTTTTGTCGGCAACCCGACAGACCACGGGGCGGCCGACCAGTCAGTGTGATGGCGCGGCGTGCCCCGCCTCGCGCTGAGCGATGGTGTGGTTCCGCAGCCGCCCTGGGCCTCGACCGGAGCCCGGTCGGGGCTCTTTGGTTCGCTCCTCACCCAGATTCGCCTACGCCGATCGTATCGCCGACGCCCATCGCCCCGGCGATCAACCTGAAGTCGCCCTCCGGCACCTCGAACAGACCACGACGAAAAATCATGCCCCAGTGCTGGCGGTCGCGGATGAAGTTCAAGCCGTCCAGGATGTCGCGGATAGGCGCTTCCTTGCAATCGAGGAAACGCAGGTTCCGTCGCCAGGGATGGAAGTCGGCCGACATCGCCACCTGATAGACCTCATCACCGGTGACGACACCAATCGCTGTGAATGCCTGCAGCGGCGCCCCATCCGGGTACGACATCCGCGGCGAATAGAAGGCCATCCAGTCCCCGGTCAGGAGCCGCCGAATGCCTGTCGCCCGGCCATGATTCGCTTGGGCGAACCCGCCCTCAACGCCCAGCCGCACATGGTCTCGCGAGATCGTGTTGATCCAGTATTTGGTCACGACCGACTCCCACTTGGACGCACCAAACTGTCCCTGGCCGGGGCTGACCAGCCTCCGTCTCCTTAATACAGGCGAGAACGCCGTGCCAATGCCATCTCCAGGCCCAAGCTACGGCTTGGCTGATGCCTTCAGCCTCAGCGGGGAACGCGTCTTCAGGCCCAGACCAGGCCGCCGAGGCCATCGGCGCCCTATCGAAGAACGCGCTTAATTACTCGATAAGAACAACGCTACCTGCTTGTTGAACTCGTCCGCATGCTCCAGCTGCGCCCAGTGACCGCAGCGATTGAAGATCAGCGCCCGCGAGTTCTTCAGCACCGTCAACGTCTGCAGGCTCGTTTCGATCGGCACTGCCCGGTCGTCGCGACCGTGAATGATCAGCGCCGGCGTGTCGATGTTGATCAGCCGGTGGAGCACGCTTGGGCCGGTGGGCGTCGGCTGGGGCAGATTGACGGCGTTCGGACCGATCGTCTCCGGGTGCTTGTGCGCCGCCTCCACCCGCTGCTGGAGCAGCGTGTCATTCACAAAGGAGTCGTCGTAAACCATCACTCCGAGCAGGCGGCGGAAGTTTTCTACGGTCGGGTCCCGCCGCGTTTCGTTCAGTACCTTCAAGCCCTCGGTCGAAGAGCCGAAGCCGGGCGCCCCCACCCAGCTGAAGCTGATGTTGCCCACGGGCGCATGGCCCATCGTCACGATGTGGCTGATCCGGTCGTTGTATTCGACCGCGAAGGTCAGGGTCGCGGCGCCGCCCATCGAGTTGCCGACGAGGGCCGCTTTCTCGATGCCGAGGGCATCCATGAACAGCTTGAGGGCAAGAGCGTTGTTCGGCGCGTGTGGCGCTACCGGGTCGGACCCGCCATAGCCCGGCATGTCGACGGCGAAGCAGCGGTAGTTCTCCGCCAGCACCTGGATGTTCTGATTGAAGTTGCTCCACCCGGTCGCGCCCGGCCCGCCGCCATGAATGAAGATCACTGGGTGACCGGTCCCGGCCTCGTTGTAGTGGATCTTCCATTGCGCAGTCTGGACGAATTTGCTCGTCGATTCTTCTGTGTACCTAGGTGCTACCGCCGTCATGCCCTGCCTCCTTCACTTTGCGCCGCATGTTTCACCGTCGCGGCCGCCGCGTGATATTAGTGCAGCCCCCGGGTCTTTACAATCGCCGGAACTGCATCATGGCGAAGACGCCGATCTGGGCGTAGCGGCGCCCTTCATCGCCCCCGGCTTCGCAAACAGGGCCGTCTATCGCTTGCTCGACCTCATCGAACGATTCTGATTCGGACGTTTCAACTCTCAGGTGCCGCCCCTTTGCCGCCCTCGCGCCATCCCGCTAGAGTACCGGCAGGACCTCACCCAAGGAGACACGCAATGCCCTTTTACGAGCGCGACAACGTCCGCATTCGCTACGAAGAGTCCGGCTCCGGCTTCCCCCTCCTCGCGATCCCCGGTGGCGGCCACAACTCCTGCATCGCCTTCTGGGACCGGATGCCCTTCAACCCCATGGATGTCTTCAAGTCCGACTTCCGCGTCATCTCCATGGACCAGCGCAACGCCCCTGACGGCCAGTCCACCGGCCCCATCCAGGTAAACGATCCATGGGGCGCCTTCGCCGACGATCAGATCGGCGTCATGGACCACCTCGGCATCCGCGAGTTCCTCTTTATCGGCTTCTGCATCGGCGGGCCCTTCGGCCTCAAGATCGCCCAGCGCGTCCCCGACCGCATCCAGGGCCTGGTCATGTCCCAGCCCGTGGGCCACAACCTCAACCACCCGAACGCGATGTATGACTCCGCCATCAACTGGGGCACCGAGCAGAGCAAGAAGGCCACCGACGTCACCGCCGCCCAGATCGAGGCCTACGCCCACAACCTCTACCGCAGCCCGGCCGACTTCGTGTACAGCGTCGACCGCGACTTCGTCCGCGGCTGCCAGGTGCCGATCCTCGTCATGCCCGACGACTCCCCCGCCCACTCCTACGACGTGGCCATCGAGGTCACGAAGATCGCCCCTAACGTCGAGACGTCGATCTACCCCTGGAAGGACTCGCCCGAGCACATCGCTGAGGCCATCTCCCACGTTCGCCGATTCCTCAAGGCGCACGAGCCTGTCGCGGCCAGATAGCGCAGGTCACGGACCGGCCCGGGTGCGTCAACTTACGTAGGGGCGAGTCCCGGACCCGCTCCACCGACGCAATCAAAGAGGCCTGCCCACGGGTCGGCGTGCCCCTGGGGTCTCTGACGCGCCCAACACACGTCACAACGAACCATCCATCCGCTAGCGAAAGAACAGGAGAAAATATGGAAGCCCTGGAAATGCTGAAGAACCTGACGGCAAACGCCCGGCGCGAGCTTACCGGTGCGATGAGCGACGTCGACCAGGACATGGCTCACTGGATGCCGCCCGGCGTCGCCAACCCGATCGAGGATCTCTACCTCCATACCGTCCTCGGCCAGGACCGCCAGGTTGCGCGTCTCTCCGGCGGCACCCCTCTTATGGAGGAGTGGGCATCGCGCCTCAACCTCGGCAGCGACTGGCGCCATACGGCCGAAGCCTCGCGGTCGATGGAAACCGATGTCGGCGTATTGAAGCAGTACGGCGAGGCCGTCTTCGGTGCCGTCGACGCTTACCTTGGCGGCCTCAAGGACGGTGACCTCGACCAGATGGTTGAAGGTTTCCGCGGCCCCATAACCCTCTCCGGGATGCTCGGCACCTTCTTCGTCACGCATGTCTACGAGCACACTGGCGAGATTTCCGCGATCAAGGGCTGCCAGGGCGCCAAGGGTTACGCTACGGCCTGACTGGCTGGGCCTTTGGAAGGGCTCCTTGTTTGGGGACCTGCCAACCATTGAACTCATAAGCCACACAACGAGGGAGGAGGCCTGGTCACGGCCTCCTCCCTCGTTGTGTCGGCCGGTCCAGCTCTGCTCCATGGGCCGCTTTCCGAAGACATGCCCTTGATGTCAGTCCAGGAGATGATCAAGGGTTCGCTACGACGTGCGCCGAGGATTGCGGAACTACTTCCGCAACGGCCACAACAACCATGCGCATGGCGCCTGATTCTTCTGGGCGAGCCCGCGTTCGCGGTGGGCAGCCAACAGGTGGCCTTAAGTCGCGCCGTTGCGGGCCATCAGCCAGTCGAGGCTGTCCGGAGGCGATTCTCAGCGCGCGACGTCACGGCGCTGCCACATCACCGCGCCAGTTCCACCGAAAAAGACCGCCGCCGCACAAAGGACCGTGGTCTTAATCCAATCGATTCCGGAAATCGGGGGAGAACCGTAAAGGTAGAAGACGGACAGGCTGCGAAGGCCAGGTGGCCAACCAAAGAGTGGCACCAGGAGGTCGAGCAGATAGGACGCGATTAAAGCCCCTGCGCCCACCGCAATCACGGACCGCGCCCAGACACTCGAGACGAATAAACCGAACCCGATGATGGCTCCGACGAAGGGCACGAGCAAGATCAGGGCCACAGCCGCTCTGCCATAAGAAAGGTCCACTCCAAAAGGGACGGCGGTCGCGTACATTCCGAGCCCTGCGAGGATGATGACGCCCACGAGAGCCGCCATGGCAGCAAGCAGGCGTTCGAGGAAGTAAGTACGCCGCGATATCGGAGTGGCCAGCTCCAGTTCGAGTCGCCCGCTCAATTCCTCTGATACCCAGGATGCAGCCAGGGTCAATGCAAAGAACGAGACGAGCAGGGTGTTGAGGCCGAAGACGGTGAACGAGATCATCGTGCTGTCGGTAATTTGATTCGCACCGAGAACTGCCTGCAGTGAACCCGATGCCTGCAGCAGGGCTTCGCGCATGTTCGGAGCGATCGCCGTCATGAGGGCTGACAGGAGCCCCAGGCCAATCCCCCAGGCCAGCACGGGTACCCTCGCCTCTGCAACCCCGCGGAGAAAGGCATTCTTTAATCCGATTTCCTGCCGGAATTTCTTCGCGCTCCCGTCCACGACTTGCGGGTCGCGGTACACCTTTCGCAGCGGAGAAGGCACCACCCCGCCGAAATCACGCCGATCGAGAAGCCAAGCCGAGACCAGCCACCCTGCGATGGCCAATAGAACCAAGCCCGCAAGGGCGGCCGGCTCGAAATGTCCATTCGCCAGGGGACTGCTACGGGTCTCGAGATAGAACGGCGATATGACCCGGTACGGTGCGAGCGACGGAGAGACGACGCCGAGGTTGTCCCAGATATCAATCGCGATGACGAGTGCGCCCACGACAAGAGCGGCCGTTCTGTGCGAAACGGTGAGCTGGCTGACGACCAGCGTCAGCCCGACGACGAAGGCACCGCCAACGAAGAGATTGAGACCAGACCCCACCGCTCGGGCGACGCCAATCCCAGGTTCCCCGGCAGCGGCCGGGGCGATGAGTACCAGCGCGGCAATCACCAGGCAAGTTATGCAGAGGCTCGCGAATACCGCTGCGCTTTGTTCGATGAATACCCGTCGCCGTGATTTGGCAGTCGCGAGGACGCACTCGAGCGTGCCGCTCTCTTCGGAGCCCCGCGTAACGCCAGACGCGGTCAGAGCGGCAATGATCCCAACAAGCAATCTCGTAAAGCCAATCCCGCGCCATTCCATCCAACCGCCAACCTCGTCGAGGTTTCGCGGATCGCCATAGAAAAGCGACGTTACAGAGAGACCGTGCTGGATTTGGGCGAGGAGGCGCGCCCGGGATTGCGGGTCAGGATAGGCATGAGCCCAGGCGACGGCATTGAGAAGAGCGATCAAGCCAAAGGCGAGGCCCCACGCGAAGGCGGGCACCCGCTGATCGCGCAGGGTCTTGAGGAATACGGAGCGAAACACTCAGGGACCGTCCTCCTGGTAGAGGTGCCGGAAGGTCTCGGCAAGGCTCGGCTCCTTGCTGACGAGGTCTTTTATGCCGAATGACGATGCGACGCTGATCGCCTCCCCCATCTCGCCGGAGACCAGGAATGAAACCTTATGGTCCCGGACCTCAACCTGGCTTACTCCTGTCAGCACTTCGAAGGCCGTGGCGTTCGGAGCTTCCTGGCATTCGACCTCAACCGAATGAAGCCTGCTGCCAAGAACCTCGTGAACCGGGCCAGATCGCAAAAGTCTGCCCTGGCGGATGAAGCCGATGGTGTGGCAGACCTGCTCGACCTCGCTGAGCACATGGGATGAGAAAAACACCGTCGTGCCGGCCGCGTTCACCTCGCGAACGAGATCGAGGACGGTCTCCTGGTTCAACGGGTCCAGGCCTCCGGTCGGTTCGTCGAGGATGAGGACGCGGGGACGGTGCATAAAGGCCTGGAGGAGGCCGACTTTCTGCTTGTTGCCCCGCGAGTAATCGCCGAAAGGCCGGTTCAAATCCAGGGCCAGGCGTTTGGTCAGATCGGCGACGTAATTCCAGTCGACGCCACCCCGGAGATTGGCGAGATAAACAAGGAGTTGACGTCCCGTCAGCTTCGGATCGAGGGCAAACTCCCCCGGGAGGTAGCCCGTCATCTGGTGAACCGAGGAAGCGTCTGACTGGCAGTCTTGACCAAACACAGTCGCATGGCCGCGGTCCGGTCGGATCAAGTTGAGCAGCAGCCGAATTGCGGTGGTCTTACCGGCCCCATTTGGGCCCAGGAAGCCGAAAATCTCACCGCCTGCTACGGATAGGTCGAGATCAAAGACTCCGCTGTTAGTGGCGTAGTGCTTGGTTAGACCTCGGGTTTCGATCGCCATTGCGGCGCCTGGTTGCGCGGACGTGGTGGCTGCCCCCTGGTTCAGGCGACGTTCAAGAAGACTGGATTAGTGGTGGGCTTTCTGGTTCCCAGGATTGGGCCGGAATCGTAGAGGCTAAATCGCTCGTCCGGCTTCGAAGGGCCAACTCGAAGTAGCAGACCGGAGAGGACCCACTTAAGGGAGGGCCCTAGGCAGTCCCAGGAGACCGCCTGGCGATGTACGCAGCAGCCTCAGAGCGACGGCGAAGGCTCAGCTTGCTCAGAATGCTCGAGACGTAATTCTTGACCGTCTTGTCGCTCAGATAAATCTCTGCGGCGATCTCTTTGTTCGTTTTGCCCTCGGCAATAAGGACAAGGATCTTGTGTTCATTCTCATTTAGCTGGGCTGTGGGGTCGGCGTTGCCACCACTGGCAAGGTTGCGCATCTGGTCGAGGACCTTCATCGTCACCTGTGGGTCGAGGAGGGACTCGCCCCTGGCTACCGCCTCGACCGCCTCTGCCAGCTGTTGGCCCCGTGTCTGCTTGAGGAAGTATGCCGACGCCCCGGCGAGGATGGACGCGAAGACTGCCTCCTCGTCGGCGTAAGAAGTGAGCATGATCATCTTGGTCTCAGGGCGCTCCGCCCTGATTTCGCGGCATGCCTCGACACCTGAGCCGTCAGGAAGCCTCACGTCCATGACGACGACATCGGGCTTTTCCCGCAAGGCCACCTCGACGGCCTGCGCAACCGTGCCCGCCTCGCCCACCACGCTCATTCCGGCTCGTCGATTCAGGAGTGCCCGCAAGCCTTCCCGAACGATTTCGTGGTCATCGACAAGCATTACTCGCAGGTGGCCTTCAACCATTGCTGTACTCCTTGGTTGCAAATGATAGCTCGTACATTCTTGCCCTGATCTGAATGATCAGGTCTTCTAGTCTGTCGAGCACCTCTCCGATGCCCTTCGCGGCGTCGTCCGGCGCCGGACCGACAATCTCTGCGCAGTATTCGAGTTTCAGCCCGGCTCCAACCAAAGCCTGGATCGCCCCATCGAGCAGTCTGATGTCCGGATTGCTGCTGGTGCTGAGGAAAGTTCCTTGTTCCATGTTCTTATCCTCAGCCAGTTCGATCCCTTCGCACAGGGACAAATGAAGTGAGTTATCGGGAGCCGAATGGCCCTGATACCACTTGGCTGGTGGCGTTCATGCCGATTGTTCCTTCATTCGTATAAGGCGGGGCAACCAGTACGAAGCAGCACCCGCTCCCACCAAAATGGCGCCCAGTCCCAGCTGAGTTGTACTTGCCTGGCAGGTGAGGTACACAGCGCCGGCGGCGGCCAGCAAAAGGAGAAGGCGAAGTCCAGGAATGTGTAATGCATCTCCAGGCTGGCGGCCGACGAGAGCGAACGCAGATAAAGCTGTGAGGCAGTACGTGATACTCAGGAACACGACTGCCGTGGTAAGCAGGGAGCCGAGGCTGAAAAGGGTTGTGCAGACGAGCGCAGAGCCAGACTGGAACAGGATGCCAACGTATGGCGCGCCAGACCCCGCGTGCACCCAGGCAAATGGCTTCGGAAACAACCCGTCGCGGGCGAGCGCATAGCTGAGCCGGGCAAGACTCAATGTGAATACGACAAAGACGCCCGTAATCGAAACCAGCGCCCCGGCACTTGCCGCGCGACTGCCAATCGAGCCGGGGCCGCCGAATGTGCTGACGATGGTGCCGATAACCGGCGCAATTGGCCGCGTTGACCCTGCCGTCTCTTGCCATGGGATGGCCGCAACCACTGCAAAGGCGACGCCGAGATAGACGGCTGTAGCGATCGCCATCCCAATCATCAGACCAAGGGGAAGGGTGCGACGGGCGTCGCGCACTTCACCAGCCGGGAGGACCGCCAGCTCGAACCCAGCGTATGCCCAGAAGATGGGCAGCATCGCTCTGCCGAAACTTCCCCAACCGAGCGGCGCAAACGGCGATAAGTGGCCCGACGCCTGGCCTGCATGAGTCATGGCGAAAATGAGACCCAGCACGGCCACCGCAAGCAGGGGCAGTAGCTTGGCCAGGGTGAGGAAATCGTTAGCGCGCGCGCCCTGCCTTACTCCGGCCAGGTTGACCGCTGTGACAGCGCCGATCAGGCCGACGCGGAGGACCAGTGCTTCCGGGCCCGAGAGGGGCGCGACCAATGTTGCGAAGTAGGTCGTGAAGGCGAGGGGGAATGCTGAGATAGCTACCCATTCACCGAAATACAGCGACCAGCCGGCCAGGAAGCCGACGAAAGGGCCGAAGGCCTTGCGCGCGTAGGCATAAGAGCCGCCCACTTCCGGGTCGATCTTCGAGCACTGGACGAAGGCAAGAGCGATTAGCGCTGCCAGCAGGCCGCCCACCATCCACGCAACAATTTGCGCCGGCCCGAGGAAGCGTGCCCCCATCGAGCCAACGACGTAGATGCCGTCTCCGACGACCGCGCCGACCACGAGCAGCGTGAAGTCCGGCAGCCGAAGGTCCTGTCTGAAGTCGATTTCTCTTGTTGAGGGAGGCTCGGACAGCGCAGTTGTCCGGCGCGTGGAAGTCTCAACTGAGGCCCTGTCCATTGATCCGAAGCTACCGAAGACTCAGCTTCGAGGTCAGGGCCTTTCGGACTGTTCGGAGACGCAGAATGGCAGGATGGACGAAGGACGGCGCTGGCCGCTGGAGTCGTTCAACAAACGAGGGAGCCTCGGATTCGTCCGGAGCTCCCTCCTGCTCTACTCCTGCGGACCTTCCTGATCTCGTTGCGCTCCGCGGCTGGTGGGTCGTTGTCGACTCTGCGGCTGCTTCGCCCGTTCGGCGGAGCGATTGTCAGGCGCGTTTCAGCCCTGTTTCGGCTTCTTTCGCTTCGTCCACAGGACCGCAAGTGCGGCGAGCGCCGCGGCGAATGCAGCAATGGTTATAGGCATTTAGCGAGTCTCTTTCTGGAGCATCTCGGGGACGTGGCCGCCCCTGCCCTGGGCTATTTCTCCCCGTCTGGACCCGGCCCGCCCGCCGGCGATGCTGGCTCGACCTCGATGCTGCACTCGGTCACCAGCGCCGCGATCGCGCCGACTGCCGCCAACACGGGCGCCAGTAGTGCCCCGACGACAGCTGCCGTCAGCGGGAATTCCGCGATCGTTTCGTCGTGATGGCGCACGATTAGCCGTCGAGCATTGCCCTGGCGAATAAGCTCCTCCAACCGTTCCCGGATGTTGTTCGGGTCAATCTTGAAAGAGGTGCTGCTTGAAGTGGTCATGGTTCCAACCTCCCTTGCGCTGCTCTCGAGCCAATTGATCAGGCGGCTACTGGTCCGGGTGCCACTACTGCCGGGTCGGTTCCCCCACCCAACTCGAAGGGCGGGTACTGGTCGTGCAGAAGGAGGAGATAAGACTCAAGCCTTAACCCCCACCGCAAGACGTCGATCGTGAACGTGCGAAGTGTTTCCGGGTACGCGCCCGTGATCAGGATCGAGAGCCAGGCGATAACGGCAACGACGAACGCCGCGATCGTGAGGAGCGCAAATATGATCAAGTGTGGGATCGCGAGGATCAGGCGAAGGCCAACGGTCCAGCGATTTCGCTCCTCGACCACCGGCGGGGCGAGGCGGAAGCTCACAC
>JADMIO011276638.1_pt1 | contig 14957 bp, 8 predicted proteins | sample 8958161 | NCBI WGS metagenome assembly JADMIO01 (sample SAMN16585339, study PRJNA669376) | soil metagenome | isolation source: Crop rotation soil | place: USA: Cullars Rotation, Alabama | collected 2011 | reverse complement strand
AGGCCCATTCCGGCGTCGCGGTTGGCGCCATTTCTTTTGCCGACGAACGCGCCGGCGATCACCGCGCAACCGGCCAACGTGACGATTTCCGAAGGCGAAGAAGCGCGCTTCACCGTGATCGCGAATGGAATGGAGCCGCTCACGTATCAATGGCAACGCGATGGGGTCGATTTAACAGTCGAACAATCGGCGACTTTGATTTTCACGCCGCGCCGCGAAGATAGCGGCGCAAAATATCGTTGCATCATCACGAACCCCAAAGGCCAGGCCATTTCGGATGACGCGCTGCTGACGGTGAATATCGAGACGAAGCGGCCAACCATTGCCGTCCTGGCGCCGGCGCCAGCCACGACCGTGCGCGCGCTCAGCCAGGTGGAAATTACGTTCTCAGAGCCCGTGGAGGGTGTGGATGCGGCTGATTTATTGATCAACAATGCGCCGGCCATCAGCGTGACTGGCTCAGCCGCGGGTCCGTATGTTTTTAAATTTGATGCGTTGGCCGCGGGAACAGCGACGATCTCGTTCGCGGCGAACCACGGCATTGTTGATCTTTCTGAAAATGCGAATGGTTTTATTGGTTCGCCCTTTACGGTCACCGTGAATCCGAATCTCACGGCGCCGAAAATTCGCATTAACGAAATCGCAGCGTCCAACGAAGGGGGCCTCGCGGATGAAGATGGCGAGCCGCAGGACTGGATCGAGTTGGAAAATTACGGGACGACGGCGGTGAACCTGAAAGGCTGGTCGATTTCCGATGATGCGAGCAATCCGTCGGAATGGGTTTTTCCCGATATCACGATGACGGCTGGCCAGCGGCTGTTGATTTTTGGATCTGGGAAGGATCGAAAAACCACGCCGCTGCACACGAATTTTTTACTAAGCGAAGATGGCGAATTCTTGGGGCTGTTCGACGCGAGCAGCCCGCGCGTGCGCATCAGCGGGCTGGATCCGTTTCCTGAGCAACGGGTGAATCACTCCTACGGTTTGGATCCGAATGGCGAATGGAAATACTACGCGGTGCCGACGCCGAGCACAGCGAATCCGGCGAGTCCAATTCTCGGCATCATGCCGCCGCCGCATTTCAGCAGCGAACGCGGGTTCTTCGCGACGCCCTTCGACGTTCATTTGACGACCGACGTCCCCGGCGCGGAAATTCGCTACACGACCAATGGCGGCGATCCTTCGGGCGCGGCGGGGATCCTTTATACAAATCGATTGCAGATCACGACGACGACGGTTTTGCGCGCGTCGGTTTGGAAAACGAATTACCTTCCGTCGTTTCCAAAAACGCACACTTACCTTTACAACATTCTTCCGACGACGCGCACGTTGCCGTCGATTTCAATTGTCACCGCCACCAATAATCTCCTGGGGCCGACGGGCATCATTGGGATCAATGGCGGCACTTATAACAATGGCGTTTGGACCGCGGTGGCGGCGGGGGATTATCACAATCCAGATAAGCACGGGCTGGCGTGGGAACGGCCTACGTCGGTCGAATTTTTCTCGCCCACGAATGAGATGCAATTCCAAGCGGACTGCGGAATTCGCGTGCAGGGGAGCGACTACATGCGGCCGCGTTACACGCCCACCAGCAAATTTTCGTATCGGCTCTATTTCCGCGGCGATTATGGCCCGGGCAAATTGCAATTCCCGCTCTTCGATGGCGGCGTCACGACTTACGATCAAATTGTTCTGCGCGCGGGGCACAACGACATGACGAATCCGTTTTTGAAAGATGAATACATGCGGCGTCTGTTTGTCGCGACCGGCCAGGTCGGGGCGCGCGGAAATTTCGCGACGCTCTACGTGAATGGCGCCTACAAAGGCTATTACAATTTGACGGAGCGCATCGATGAGCATTTTCTGCGCGACTGGCACGGCGGCGATGCGGAATGGGATGTCATCGAGCAGAACAACACGCCGCTGGATGGCGATATGTCGAACTTCAATGCGATGATGAATTTCTTCAAAACGCATGCGATGACGAACTCCGACAACTACCTGGAAGGCGCGCGGCGGCTGGATTACGTCAACTTCATCGATTATTTGCTGGTGAATATTTATGGAGCCAATGGCGACTGGCCCCAGAACAATTGGCGGGCGGCCCGCGAACGGACGGAGCACGGGATTTGGCGCTTTTACATGTGGGACGCGGAATTTGCGTTCGGCACCACCGGACGAACGCCCACTTATGATTCCTTCGCCGGCGAGCTCACGCGCAGCGAGGAAATTCCGTCGCTCTACAAAATTCTGTATCTCAGCCCGGAGTTCAAATTGCTTTTCGCCGACCGCGTCAACAAACACTTCTACAATAACGGGGCGCTCACGGATACGAATCTGCTGCAAACTTATGCGCCGTTACGCAATCAATTGAGCACGATCATCAGCGGCTTCAACAACGCGATTGAGACCACTTGGATTCCCCAACGGACCGCGACTCTCTCGAATCAATTTCGCACGTATTTGCTCGCGGGCGCTCGGGGAGCGCCGGTGTTCAGCCAGCATGGCGGACGCGTCGCGGCTGGCTATCAACTGAACATCAGCACGGGGGCCGTCGGCGAGTCGATCATTTATTATACAACCAATGGCCTGGACCCAAGGGTGATGTTCACGAGCGCGCCGGCGCCGAGCGCCAAGATTTTTTCGACGGGGCAGCCGATCACTTTGACTGAGACCACGCTGGTCAAAGCGCGTGTTCTCACCGGCACAAACTGGACCGCGCTCACCGAGGCGGCTTTCGAAGTTTCGCAATTCGGCGCGCCGATTCGCTTCACGGAAATCAATTACAATCCGACCGGCGGCGACGCCTATGAATTTATCGAGCTAAAGAATTTCAGCGGGACGCCGGTCGATCTTAGCGGGATGACGTTCGACGGCATCAGCTATCGGTTCCCGGAAAATTCGCGGATTCTTCAGGGAGAAATTGTTTTGCTGGCGTCAGCGGTGAACCCAGCGGCCTTTGCGGCGCGATATCCGAATGTTCGGGTCGATGGCTACTACGAGAATTCACTTTCGAACGGGGGCGAACGCCTGGCTCTTTTGGATCGCGGCGGGAATATCGTGGCGTGGGTGGATTATCACGACAATGCCGGCTGGCCCAAGGAGGCGGATGGCGATGGCTATTCGCTTGAATTGATCACGCGCGAGCTTGACCCGAACAGCGCCGCCGCGTGGAAAAAAAGCGCCAACGTCTATGGTTCACCCGGTTCGTATCAGGAACCGGCGCCAGCGGCGGTTGTCTTGAGTGAGATTTTGCCCGCCAATGGAGCGCCGGGTTGGGTTGAAGTGGAAAACACCACCGGCGGGAGCATCGATATTTCAAACTACAGCCTGGGCGACACCGTTTCGGCGCGTCGCTTTGTTTTTCAGAACGCGTCTGTTCCCGCGCATGGTTTTCTGAGCGCCGATTTCAACGTGCCGATCACCGGCGGCACGCTTTTCCTGTACGACGCGCAAACCAATCGCATCGATGGGGTCACGTTCGGCGCGCAAATTTCGAACAAGACTCTGGCGCGCGTGGACGGCGCGTGGACGTTGGGCACGCCGACTCCCAATGGGCCGAATAGTTCTGCCGCGCTTGCTCCCGCCACAAGCCTCATCATCAATGAATGGCTCGCGAATCCCACGCCCGGCGCGGACGACTGGCTGGAACTGCACAATCGCTCTTCCCTGCCGGCCGCGTTGCAAGGCCTCACTTTAAGCGTGAGCAATGCGCTGTATCGCATTCCTGATCTCGCGTTCATTCCGCCCAGCGGTTTTGCGCAACTTTTTGCTTCTGAGAAAACTGCGCCGAACAATCTGGCGTTGAAATTGCCGGCGGCCGGCGCGCAAATCCGCCTTTACGATGCGGCTGGGACGCTTGTGAACACCGTTTCCTACACGAACCAAATTGAGAACGTGAGCGAAGGTCGTTTTCCGGATGGAAGCGCGACCATTTCGAAATTTCGCGGGACGATGACGCCGGGGGCTTCCAATTATGTCCTGAGCGCCACGTCGCCGTTGGTCATCAACGAAGTGATGGCCCGGAGTTTTCGCGCGGTGATCAATAACAGCGGCGAGGTGTCCGATTGGATTGAACTTTATAATTCGGGGACAACCACGATTCCCTTGGGAGGATACGGGCTTTCGGATAATCGCGACGAGCCGCAACAGTTTATTTTCCCGAGCAACGCTTCGATTGCAGCCAAACAATACCTGGTCATTTGGTGCGACAAGACGCATCCGCCAGCGATCAATAACACGGCGCGCGCCCTTTCCGCCCTGGGCGGCGGCGTTTATCTTTTTAATCCCGCCGGACAGCTTATCGATCAAGTCGAATATGGCATGCAGGCGCGCGATCTCACGATTGGCCGTTACAACGGAACGTGGTCGCTCCTGAGCGCGCCCACTCCCGGTTCGGCCAATGCGGGACTGCCAGCCTTTGGCATCGTCAGCACGGTTCGAATTAATGAATGGACGGCGGATTGGATCGAGCTGCACAACTCCGGGACGCAGCCGGTGTCGCTCGCGGGGATGACGCTGACGGACGACCTGAGCTTGCTTGGCCAGAAAAAATTCATTTTCCCGCCGTTAAGTTATATGGGCGCAAAAAGTTTTGCCGCCTTATACGCAAGCGCGAGCCAGGCGACCGTGCCCGGCGAAATTAATTTCCAACTTTCGGCCGAGGGCGAATCGGTTCGGCTCTATTCGTCGGGCCTCTCCGCGATCGATACGATCTCCTTCGCGGCCTTGCCGGAGAATGCCTCCATCGCGCGGCTGCCCAATGCCGCGACGACGGTTGGGACGGTTCCGGCAACGCCCGAAGAAGCGAATTACACCCCGCTCAGCACAGTGGTGATTTCCGAGATTTATCCGGGCCAAGCGCGCGTGAAGATTAAAAATCTTACCGGCGCGGAATTGGATATTTCCGGATGGACGTTGAGTGACGATCCGCTGACGCCGAAGCAAACGCTCGCCACGACGATTATTCCGGCGCGCGGGACGATTTCCATCACGCCCACGTTTGCGCTGGACGCGGCTTTCGGCGGGATGGTTGTTTTGTCGAAAAGCTCGACGGAGCAAACACGGCTTTCCTACGGAGCGGCAGAAACATTCACGAGTTACCGGGCGTTGCGAACATCGATTGGTTTGCAAAGCGTGCCGTCCGAGGCGCGCGATATTGTGATTAATGAAATCATGTATCACACCGCGGATAATGATCCGAATTTGGAATACATCGAATTGCGCAACAGCGGACCTGAAATCAAATCGCTGGGGAACTGGCGCATCAATGGCGGCGTGCAATTCAATTTCCCGGCGCAATATTCGATGCCCGTAAATGGCGTTATTGTTTTGGTTCCGTTTGATCCGGCGACGAATTTGACGGCGCGGACGGCGTTTGTCGCGCGTTACCAGGTCCCGACGAATTCAATTTTGCTTGGGCCGTATCGCGGCAAGCTGGCGAATGATTTTGATGAGATTGAACTGCAACGTCCGTTGCCCGCGGCTGGAGCGTACGTTCCGCATCTGACGCTGGATCGGGTTTCCTACAGCGATCAAATTCCGTGGCCGGTGTTGGCGGGCGGCGGCGGCTCGGCGCTGCATCGGATTCGCGCGGCCGATTTGGGCAATGAACCAATCAATTGGACGGCTGGCCCGCCCACGCCTGGGACAGCGCTGGAGATTCGCCAGCCGACCGACCGGGACGCGGATACGTTGCCGGATATTTGGGAAATTGCGAATGGCTTGGATATATATAATGCGGGCGATGCCGAAGCGGACCTGGACGGAGACGGGATCAGCAATCGAATGGAGTTCGTGTGGGGATATGACGCGACGGATCCTTCCAATGCGATCCGGCTTCAAATTGATGTGAGCGCGAGGGAGCCGACGTTGCAGGTGACGTTGCCGGCGGGAAGACGCGCGACGTTTCAATCGCGCGACTCGTTTGATTTGCCGTGGACCGCTCAAGGCGGCGCGGGACCGTATGCGCAGACGCAGGCGATCGGATTGCGGATGGTTGCGGATGGAATCGGCCAGCGCTTTTATCGTGTGCTGATCGAATAAGTTAGGGACTGGCGGGAGCTTGCGCGTCCGAGCAGGAGATGATTCGCGACTCGCAGAGCTCGTCGCTCCAGTGGAAGGATTCGAAAATGGATTTGCAAATACATCCGCCCCTACCCGAGCGGCGCAATTATCGGATTGGCGTTTTGGGGAGCGGCTTCATTGTTAGCGACTGCCATTTGGTCGCATATCGCAAGGCGGGATTTAATCCAGTGGCGATTGCGTCGCGGACCGCTGAGAACGCGCGGAAGACGGCGGCGCGGCATGGGATTGGCAAAGTTTACGTAAGCGTCGAAGAACTTTTGGATGATCGAAGCATCGAAGTTTTGGACATCGCGGTGCCGCCGAATGTGCAGCTTTCAATGATTCTGGCGGCGTGCGAACGGAAAAGGGTGAAAGGGATTTTGGCGCAAAAACCTTTGGGGATGAATTACGCGGAGGCGTTGGAGGCGGTGGAGGCGTGCGAGCGAGCGGGAATTGCCTTGGCGGTGAATCAGAACATGCGATTCGACCAGAGCGTGCGCGCGGCGAAGAGTCTTTTGCAGAGCGGACATCTGGGGGAGCCGATTTTGGCGACGATTGAGATGCGGGCGATTCCGCATTGGATGCCGTGGCAGGCGGATTTGGGTTGGGTGACTTTGCGGATCATGTCGATCCATCATCTGGATACGATGCGTTATTGGTTCGGCGAGCCGCAGCGGATTTTTTGCAGCGTGCGGACGGATCCACGGACGAAGTTTGCGCATCGCGATGGGATTTGCGCCTACATCCTGGAATACGCGAGCGGGTTGCGGTGCGTGTGCATTGACGACACATGGACGGGACCGGCCAAGGAAGGCGCGCCGAAGGATAATTATATTCGCTATCGGATTGAAGGGCTGGAGGGCTTGGCGATTGGAGATATTGGGTGGTGCAAGGACCCTTACACGACGCCCTCGACGATTGATTATGCGCGGAAGGGCGATGCGGATTTTCAGCGGCCGCGTTGGATGGAATCGTGGTTTCCGGATGCGTTTGTGGGAACAATGGCGGATTTATTGATCGCGATCGAGACGGGAAAGGCGCCGACGCTGGCCGGTCGCGATAATTTGAGGACGATGGCATTGGTGGATGCGGCTTATGAAAGCGCGGCTGAATCGCGTGCGGTCAGTGTCTGAATAGAAACCTTTTTGCGGCGCGCGCGACTCAGATTTGCCCCCACCCACAAACGCGGCTCTCCCGGTCTTGTCTCTGGCATGGTCTGCCGCGATGTTGCAGAGAAAGGCAATTTTTATGAAGGAATCTTTACGAGGCAAACGGGTCGCCATCCTCGTCACTGATGGCTTTGAGCAGGTGGAGTTGGAATCGCCGCGCCAGGCGTTGGATGAGGCGGGCGCGTTGACGGAAATCGTTTCGACCGCGAGCGGCATGGTGCGCGGTTGGAAGCACACCGAATGGGGGGACAAGTTTGAGGTGGATCGCACTTTGGGCGAAGCCGATCCGCATGAATATGACGCGCTGGTTTTGCCAGGCGGGGTCATTAGTCCGGATAAATTGCGGGTGAACCCCGAGGCGCTGGAATTCGTGCGCGACTTTTTCAGGCATGGAAAACCGGTGGCGGCGATTTGTCACGGGCCATGGACTTTGATTAATGCGGGAGTTGTGGAGGGACGGCGCATGACTTCGTACGAGAGCGTCCAGGCGGATTTGGAAAATGCCGGGGCCGTTTGGGTGGATGAGGAAGTGGTGGTCGACAATGGTTTGGTAACGAGCCGGCAGCCGTCGGATTTGCCCGCTTTCAATAAAAAGATGATCGAGGAGATCGCGGAAGGGCCGCACAGCCCCGCGCTCGTTGAAACAGACGTGGAAGAGATGGCGATGCTCCGATAATTCGGCCATCCCTTGACCGGATCGTCCATAGAGTGCGCGTCGCCTTCTGTAACGGCTGCTTGTCAAGCGGTGGGCGCACTCACGGCTTGCAGAGCATTTGGATTCAATTTTTCGCGGCTGCTGAACTCCGCTTCATCAAGGTAGCGAGGAAAACACTCAAGGGGATCAGCAGAAGCGCAACGGAGGTGGGTTCGGGGACAAGAATGGCCTCGTAGGGGAGTGCGCTGGATTCAGGACCAAATATGCTTTGGTATGCCGCCAAAAAAGTCATCCTCGTTGGCGGTCCTGAGACGTAAGTTAGAGCTATTGCGCCCGATTTATTTTTCCAGAAAGTTCCCCAATCTGCGACACCAAACGAGGCAATCTCATTCCCTTGCGGGGTATATGGAGGAAAATCGTAGATTGCGATCGGTTGGACCGCGTTTATCGAATTGAACAACTCTAGTTTGAAGGAATAGGTGCCGGCTGGTGTGGGAGAAAACAGACCCTCGACCTGAAAGCCTTCCCGAGCGGAGCCGTTCATTGGATTGGAAGAGGGCTGCATCGCGGAAAATGGAATTCGCACCGAAGTCCCCGCAGTCAAAGAAATCCCCTGCCCGTGGACAGAACAAATCCCGAGAAGAACGATGATCCAGAGGAAATAAAGCCGCATGACGGGAGGCATTAGAACACCCTAATTGCAGCCCGAATCGACGCAACTCTTAAATCGCAAATACTATGACCATATCGAAACGACATTGAAGAGAGAGCGATGCATCGGTACGCTTCGTGAGGTTGAAGAGCAAAAAAGTTCGATTCATTGATTTATTCTGCGGGATCGGCGGTTTCCGGATTGCGATGGAAACCGCCGCTGCGTCGTTGGGGCTGGTTGCCGAAGGGGTTTTCGCGAGCGACATTGATAAGCGCTGTCGCGCGGCTTATGAGGGAAATTTTCATGAGGAACCGGTGGGCGACATCACGACGGTCGCCGCGACGGATGTCCCCGATCACGATGTTTTGCTGGCGGGTTTTCCATGTCAGCCGTTTAGCATTATTGGTTCGCGCAAGGGCTTCGAGGACACACGCGGAACTTTATTTTTCGACATCGCGCGCATCCTTAAGGCCAAACGCCCGCCGGCCTTTGTCCTGGAAAACGTGAAACTGCTGGCCCGGCACAACAAAGGCCAGACGCTCGAGATCATCCTCGAAACTTTGGGCGATGATCTCGGTTACCAAACGGATTACCGAATTCTCAACGCTTTGGATTTCGGCCTGCCGCAAAAGCGCGAACGCATTTTCCTGGTGGGCTTTCGTGAACCGACCAAGTTCGAATGGCCCAAGGGGAATATCCCGATGACGCCGCTGCGGGACATTCTTGAAAAGGAGATCAGCTCTAAACACGTCGCTTCGGAGCATATACAAAAAGCCCGTCACGCCCGCCTGCAACCGGATTTTGGTCTGGAGCCGATGATCTGGCATGAAAACAAAAGCGGCCATGTCAAGGCTCGCCCCTATTGTTGCGCCCTCCGCGCCGACGCTTCCTACAATTATTTGCTCGTCGATGGCGTGCGGCGTTTGACAACTCGCGAAATGCTGCGGCTGCAAGGTTTCCCGGATTCCTTTAAGCAGATTTCATCGGATCATCAAACGCGCAAACAGGCTGGCAACAGTTTGCCGGTGCCCGTGGCACAGGCGATTCTCACCGAAGTTCTAAAAGCGCTGAAGTAATCCGTTCTGGAGCGACGAGCTCTGCGCACTAGTGTCCAGTTGTTAGTTGCTGAAGGAGAAGAGTTTCTGACTAGCGTCTGGATTTTCTTTTTGATCAGAATTTATCAAGGTCTGCGCAAATAGCGATGGCAGAGGGGTTTGCTCAAAAATATTCACGCTCACGACCTGCAGAATTTCGTTCAAACTTTTGGGGATTTCTCGCGTCTTTTTAGCAATGGCCACGAGCAGGTACGCGCAAATGGCCGACCACACCTGGGTTTTGACCGCGTTGATACTCCGTCCGTAAAAGCTGCGGATGCGCAGGTGTTGCTTGATCCATTTGAAGAATAATTCCACTTGCCAGCGTCGCCGATAGAGTTCGGCGATGATGTGCGCGGGCAGTCCAAAGTGATTGCTTAGAAGGACCAGCGTCCGTTTGTTTTCCGCGTCGTAAAAACGCACGCGCCGCAATTCCGCCGGGAAATTATGGAGCGATTTAATGCCGGTCAGGCGAATGGTCTGATCGCAACGCAATCCGAGTTTTTTGTCCACCGGGCGTGCAGCGCGCACGCCAAAGCGGACATGTCGCTTGCCGCGCACGACAAAAAATGCGCCCGCTTGATGCAAGGAAAACAGGCGCACAAAATCCAGGTAGCCACGGTCCATAATATAAGCGGCTCCGGGCGCGAAGGGGACTTGATCCAGCATGGTCATGTCCTGCACGGAAGCTTCGGTGATGGCGGCCCAGGCGGGCCAATTTCCCTGCAAACAAAGGCTTAAATGCAATTTGAGGGCGGCTTGCTTGGAGCGCGCGTAGTAACCCCAGGGAAATAAATTCAGGCTCAGCGAAATAATCGAGGAATCCAGCGCGAAGGCCACCTTGGGAAAATCAGGATCGCTGGGCGCATCCTGATAAAGGCGGGCCGCGCGGCGCATCAACACCTCAGCCACGCTTTGAAAAAGGCGCCAATCCCGATGTTGATTGGCGTAGGCCAGATTCGTGCGCGTGGGCCGCCTGCGAAAACCCAGATGATAAATTTCCCCACGGCTGCCCAGACAATTGACGATGTCGCGCAAACTTTCGCGATAGGTCAATTGGCCAAAACAAAGAGCCAGAAAATGATCATATTCGGTCAACCCGCGCACGGCGCGCCGGGTCGGAAATTTTTCCGCGCAACGGGCGAACTCAGCAGGATGAAGAGCGGAGGTGATTTGCGAAAAGACAGATGGAGGCGCTTGCATGAGCGCTCCAATGGCAGAATCGCTCACCGCGAGCTAGGTTTTGTGCATAACCTCTCAAAGAGCTCAATTCAGCGGCAAAACGCCATGTCGCTCACAGCCTTGGGCCCCAGCAGAAGCCTGCTGCTAAAGGGCCGGTAAAAACCTTTTCATCCTTAACTGGACAGCAGTGAGCTCTGCGAGTCGAGTTTGTGTTGAGGAGTTCGAGCCTCGCGGGAGCTCGGCTCTCCGAGGGGAGCCTTCAAGGAAGCGATTTTCGCCAGGCGAGGGTTTGTTCAACGAGCCGTTTCGCAACGTCCGGATTCTGCGCGGCGACGTTGTTCGTTTCAGTTCCCGTCGCGCTCAGATCATAAAGTTCCGCGCCGGAGCCGTCGGCGTTCACAAGCAATTTCCAGGAACCTTCGCGCGCGGCGAGGTTTGGGCTGCGATCGACGGGTCGCGGATAGGCGAAGAATTTTTCGTTGCGGCCGTATTCCCAGAAGAGAGGGCCAGTGCGAGTGAATGGATTTCCGGAAAATACTTTGCTGATGTCCTGGCCTTCCAGCTTGGGTGGCGGCGTGGCGCCGCTGAGGGCGCAGAAGGTTGGAAATAAATCCATCGCGTGGAGGACGGATTGGGAATCGACTTTGCCGGCGGGGGTGTGGCCAGGCCAGCGGATAATGAATGGTTCGCGGATGCCGCCTTCATAAAGGCTTAGCTTGCTGCCCCGCAACGGGCCGCTGCGCTCGCCCTGAAAGGTCGGCAGAGCGCCGTTGTCGCTGGTGAAAATGACAATGGTGTTGTTATCAATTCCGAGTTCTTTTAATCCCGCAAAAAGGCGCCCAACCTGGCGATCATATTCAGCGAGGACACCTTTCAAGTTTTTCTTGGTTGGCCCTTCGACGGCATCATCACTGGGCACCCACGGCGTGTGGACATCGTCGGGCCAGAGGTTGACGAAGCAGGGCTTCCCCTGCCCTGTTTGGCGTTTAAGAAAATCGAGGCTCTTGTCCACGAAGAAGCCGGAACGTTCCCAACGTTTTACTTTGTCGAATTTAGACCAAATCCAATTTGTGGCCGTGATGTCGGGATGCGGTTCGGGACTTTCGTAAGTGCTGGCGTGTTCGTCGAAACCATAAGCGGAAAATGGAGGCGCATTCGTCACATCGCGTCCGCCACCCATATGCCATTTGCCGAAATGGCCGGTGGCGTATCCAGCGGCTTTAAGTGTTCGAGCCATGGACGGAGCGGAAGGATCCAAGAAGTCTGCTTGTTCGCAGCCGCGGTTGCCGGCGCGCGTTTGGAGATAACTGGTAATCCGCCAGCGGGACGGATATTGGCCGGTCAAAAATCCAGTTCGCGAAGGCGAACAGATCGGCGCGGCGACGTAAAATTGGGTGAACTTTGTGCCTTCTTTGGCCATGCGATCAATGTTCGGTGTGGGCACGAGTTTTCCGCCGTAACAGCCCACGTCACCGTAGCCCATATCGTCGGTGAGCAGCAGAATGATATTTGGCTTTGTGGCGGCGAAAACCTGGACGCACGCGAGGAGGAAGACGAGAAATTTCATTGGGGGGGTTGGTTGGTCGTGGCGGGAGCGGAGTTGGTTTTTTGAGGCTTGGGATACGGCGGAGCCATTAGGCGGTTCAGGTTAATGAACGCGGCGAGCGCGGCGATGGCGATGAGAAAGACGAGAATTTTCGAGAAAGACGACCGACGGTCCGCTGGGTTCCGCTCCATAAGGGCGAGCTTGCCACAGCGGGTCCTCCGACACAATCCCTGCAACATTACTCCCGCGTCGCGCGATAGAAAATCGGGCGGTCGGTCGCCGTTTCTTCGAGGGTGTGTAGATTCGTATTCAGCAAGGCCGTGGCGGGAATCCAGTTCAGGAGATTTGTGCTTCGCTCGATCCTAAAGCGATTCGTGAAACCGTTCGAGACTCGCAATGACACCATGCCGTTCGTTTGCGTGGCATTTTCAATGTAAAGAGCCGATCCGAGAAATTCGGGCAGCGCCCGCGAGAAGTTCGCCCAAATCACTTGGTGCCGCGCCATCGTGAGTGAAATCGACTTGTTCGTATCAGCCACAGTTCCGCTGAAACCAAAAAAACTCGCCGCGCCCCTGGCCCGCGCGCTGATCTGCACAATCTGCCCGGGCGCATATGATGCTAGATTCGGAGTGACCTCCACGTCCCCATCGCCGTTGGGCAAAACGGTCAGGCCAAAGGTGCCGTCCGGGACTTTCTCGAACTGGACGTTGGCGGTCCAATTGGTGGGGAAAATATTCGCGGCAGTAATGTTCAGCGTATAAGGATTGGCGCCTAACGTGGAATTGGCGACGTAACCCGGCTCAGGCACAAAAAGAAAACGGACCTGGCTGCTTTCATCGTAAAAATCGCGATCAGGCGAGCGAACAATTCGTCCCAGGCCGCCGGTCACGTTGACGGTGAGTCGCGTGGCAAAAACGGGGTCCAAATACTTCGGTCGCGTGGCGCCAATCTCGCCGTACGGCAGTTCGCCAGGGATTTCGCCGTTCCAATGGCTGAAAACCCAGCCCGGCGGCGGGTAAGCATGGACGCTGATCCGCGAACCCTTTAAATATATGTCGCGCGTGGCGGCGGGCGCGTCGGTCAACGGGTCAACGGACACTGCGCCGGGAAAATCGCGCGCGGTGACGTGGATGCCGTCCTGCACGTTGACTTCGCGGCTGAAGAGGATTTGTTCGCCAACGTAGGCAACCGCTTTCAAGGTCAGCGGGGCCTCATAAGAAAAGTACTCGCCGGTGTATTTCCGCGAGGAACGGCTTGGAGTCGTCCCGTCCGTTGTGTAAAAAATCTCCGCGCCCGGCGCGCTGGAATAAATCCGCACAAAATAGGGCGCGTCAGGATTTTTCAAATACACGGAGGCAGGCGTCCAATTGATGGGACGATACTGTGGGATGCTGTAGGTCGCTTCGACATAACCGATCAGGATTTGCGGGGTGCCGGCGGGCATATTCAGCTTCATGAAATGAGCGGCGCCGCAAAGGAGCGAACCGTCGGGCAATTCCGTGAAGTTATCCGAATAATCGAACGGGGCGATTTGAGTGATATCGCCAGTCGTGGGATTGATGCGCTTTAAGACTCCGTTTTGGCGAAAAATTAAACCCGGATTCACACCAAAAATCGGCACGCCCGGCTTATCCCAGATCATGTTCCAATCGGCGTCGCGCCGAAAGAAAGAATATTGAATGGCGCTCCCCGTTCCGATACGCGCCACGCCGAAGAAATAACCGTCAGCACCTAATTGAAGGCCTTCGAAAAACTCGAAGCCGACCGGTTTGGTCCAAAGGCGCGCGCCATCCACGCTGAATCGGGTGATCATCAGCGCCCCCAAATCCGAAGTGCCTGGCGGATCGATAAAGCGTTCGACGATGTAAAATCCCCCGCCCGTGGCGGCCCAAATTTGTTGGCCGAAAACGCCCGCGGGTTGCTCCAAATCCGTTAGAGCCGCGCCAGTTTCGCTGATTTTCAGGAGTCGGCGCATATTATAGCCGGTCCCTTGCTCGGGGACCCAATATCCGCCGGCTTTGTCCGCGCCGAGGGTGCGAGGATAGAATCGATCCGGCAATTGAACGGTCCATTGCGCGGCGCCGCCGTGTTTGGTGACGCGTCCGCTAAGATCGGAATAGCCGGCAAAATTCGTAATGGAGGTTTGGACCGCGACCACCACCCCGCCGTCCGGCGCGGAAGCGATCCACGGCGTGGCGCCGAACCAGTTCGGCTCAAAACCAGAGCGAGGATTGCCGCTGGAATCAAGCCGGACGACTTCCAGTCCCCCGACCCAGGGCGAATTAATCGGCACGACAAAGCCATCGGAGATCGGAATCAACTGTGGGCCGAATTTGTAGCGGCGAACCCAGTCGATTTCGTATTGAACTTCGGCGTGAATCGAAAATGTCGTGAAAGCTAGAATGAAGACCCCTAAAAGCCTTTTCATGGTGGTCGGCTTGGTATCCTGACGAGGCCAAAAACGCAAGGCAATTCCTGTCCCTTAATTTAAGGGTCAGGCCATCCAAATTCGTGTCTCGCTTTCCATGAATTGGACACGACCCCCTGCCCCGAGGGTGATTTTTACCCTCCAAAGCCGTTGGCATGGCGG
>JADMIO010849062.1_pt1 | contig 14957 bp, 12 predicted proteins | sample 8958161 | NCBI WGS metagenome assembly JADMIO01 (sample SAMN16585339, study PRJNA669376) | soil metagenome | isolation source: Crop rotation soil | place: USA: Cullars Rotation, Alabama | collected 2011 | reverse complement strand
CTTTCCCGCCACCCAGCCGACGTCATGCGCGAGCGCCTGGGAGTCGCCGACCGTCTGCACCACCATGGACGGCAGCTCCGCGCCGTGGGCGAAGATGCCGTACGCGATCAGGAACGTGTGCGTGATCACGAAGCCGAGGAAGATCGGCAAAAGGAAGTTGATCGACTCCCTCATCCCGCGCAGATTGAGGTAGAGGAGCAGCCCCGTGAGCACGATCTCGACGACGAGCTTGAACTCGCCGATCGAAGGCGGAAGCAGCGAGAACAGCGCGTCGACTCCGCTCGCGACCGAGATCGCGATCGTGAGCACGTAGTCGACCACGAGGGCGCTTCCCGAGACGAGCCCGGCGCGCGCGCCGAGGAGCTTCGTCGCGACCTTGTAGCCGCCGCCGCCCGACGGAAACAGCTCGATGACCTGGTTGTACGCGACTGCAATTACGAAGACCGTGACCGCAGTCATCGCCGCGAGATAGAGGCTGAGCGGCGTGTGGGTGCCGAGCGCAAGGAACGCCTCTTCCGGGCCATAGCAGGCCGACGACAGCCCGTCCGCGCCCAATCCGACCCACGCCAGGAACGCGACCAGCGCGACGTGCTTGCGCGTCTCCCCGCTGAAAGGGTCGAGCGGCTTGCCGAGCAGCGACTCTCGCAGGCTTCGACTCATCGTCTCCCTCCGCCGGCGTGGAGCGAAGCATACGCCGGGGCTTCGGGCGCCGCCGGGCCAACCCGACCCATGAGGCCGCCCATCCTCGACTATGACATTGCGCAGATCATGTTGGCCGAAGCGCTGTTCCCTGAGCCCGCCTCGGGACGCACGACAGTTTCGTGGCTAGCCAAAGCCCGCATATCAGCTTGATCGACGGGCGTCAGTTCGACGCAGGCGCGTTGCTCATCGGGACTCTCAATCGTCCACGAAGCAAACCTACTTGCCTGCGCATGCGCCCAGACGTAGCGCAGTGAGCCGTTGCGACAAGGTCATGTTCTTGCCGCCCATCTTGACGTCCAGGACCGCGTGAAATTCGCGGGGCTGCAGTGTGAAATGCGCAGCACCCGTGGCGGCCTGCGGATCGGCACAGCGCAGGGAAAAATCCGCTTCGGTATCCGATGAGGCCTCTCGTACGAGAGAACAACCGGCAAAGGCTTCATGACGCAGCAGCGGGAAGAGCGCCGAAGCCTCCTGAGTGCCGACGCACTGACGAGAACTTGTTGTGGCGTATCGGAGGGGTTCTTCCAAATGAGGCATGACCGTCTGTGCGGTGAGCTCGTACAAGCCGGGCTCGACACTCACCGTGGAGGCGAGAGACGACGCGCCCAGGCCAACAGCACCGACAAGGCCCCATTTGGATGAATGCATCTCAACGTCTCGACGGTTCGCAGCGCCTAACGCGCGCGGTTTGCTGCGAGGCGAGCGCGCAGCGGCGAGGCAAAGGCGTCGGTCAACAACGCGTAGTTAGATCGCATCCGTTCTGATTTTGAACTCGTCTGCGTCTACATAGATTTCGCGCCGGAAAAGGGGCTGGGGCAAAGTGAGGCTGGATCAGGACGCGAACCTTGCCATACAGGGGAAGTCCTTCTTCCGGCGGGACCTTACCGGGCTTCCAACCTCCAAGGTCAACGACCCGTCCAGCGTCAGACTCTCGGGTCCAAGCCGTCGATCCATCGGCTTTGCGGCGGTTGTCTGCGGCGCCCTTCTTCCAAGAAATGATCAGAAACGAGTCCATGGTCTCAGCGCGGCTGATCAACTGCTCAACCTTTGCGATCGCTTCTGCCGAGATGGTGACCATGCGATCTAACGTTGGCGTTTTGCCGCGCCGCGTGCGCAGCGTGGCGAGCTGCAGGCCTCGATCAACAACGCGCTGTTAGGCCGGTTTGGCGCGGACAAAGAGATGCGCATTTGTGGATCCGTCGGAGGTCGGAAATTCTTTAACCTCTAGATAAGTCTGTTTTCTGACCAGTTCGCCGAGCTTCGGACAGCCGTAGTTTCGCGAGTCGAAGGATGGATTGGTCTTCAGGATCATGGACCCAACGGCAGCGAGCGCCGACCATCCATCTTCGCGGGCAGTGGCGTCAATCGCAGCGCGAAGCACCGGCTCCAATGGCGCAATCTCTTGATCCTCTTGGACGGCTGGAACTTCCGGTGGTTTGAGAATTTCGGTGTAGATGAACTTGTCACACGCAGCCACGAAGGGCTGTGGAGTCTTTTTTTGCCCGAAACCGTAGACCAACAAGCCAGCCTCACGGATTCGGGTCGCCAGCCTAGTGAAATCGCTGTCGGACGACACTAAGCAAAAGCCATCCAACCCACCCGAGTGCAGAAGATCCATGGCGTCGATGATGAGGGAGGAATCCGTCGCGTTTTTTCCTGTCGTGTAATTGAATTGCTGTATAGGCTGAATTGCTAGCTTGTGCAGTACATCCTTCCAGCCCTTCAAGTTTGGCGTCGTCCAATCTCCATACGCACGCTTGACGCTCGCTGTGCCATACCGCGAAACCTCAGCAAGCAACTCCTGAATAGTCGACGCCTGAGCATTGTCTGCATCAATGAGCACAGCGAGTTTTCCGGTGTTAGGAGATGCCATGGCGTCTCGTGGAACTGGCCTAACGTTCCGGTTTTGGCGCGCTGAAGGAGGCGCGGCGCAGCAGCGCCGATGCGTAAGCGTCGCTCAAGAACCGGTAGTTAGACCGCTGCGATTGCGAAGCTTGGCCGGCGTTGCACGCTGCTAACGCCTCGCGCCAAAGGTAAGAAAGCACGCTGTCCCGTACCGTTTCGGCGTTGCAAGACGGTTCCATTACCACGTCAGCCGCGAAGCCTAGCTTAGCGATCTGATACGTGCACGCCTGTTTGCCGCTGTTCAAAGTCCGGCATGCGGGTTGCGGCCCTTGACCGATAGGCTTTAAGCGAACAGCGTCGAGTGAGCAATTTGACCCGAGTTGCGACGCAGTGGGGCGATTTACGTCGACGGCAAAAATTCGGGGTGCAGGCGACTCAAGGACTGCCTGATAAGTTGCGACTGCCGCTCTCGCAATTCGTAGTGTTTCGCCAGTATCGAACTTCACCTCGATGCATTCGTCAGCCGAGTGCGCTGCCACCGTCCACAACGCACAAATAGCGCACGCCGCCAGTCGTGCGATTAGCGGCCTACGGGCGGCTGTCATGAGGGAGCGGTCTAACGTTCGCGTTTTGCCGCGCCGTGCTGAGCGCGGAGCGGCGAAGCTAAGGCGTCGGTCAACAACGCGTTGTTAGCCCTCATGTGGTTTCCCGAGCAGACCGCTGACGAAAGCGAGAACGACTGAGCCAATGAGCAACCACGCACCAGCGCCCCAGAACCCCGCGGCGGAGAACGCCGCAACAAGCGCGAAGAACGACAGCACTGCGAAGACGGCACCGAACAGCGAGGCAGCTCTTGCCGACGGCAGCCGGCGCCGCAGCGTGACGAATGCGACGGCCGCTCCCATGAGCGACAGAACGAGTACGGACGCATGCATGGCCCCGTGCATTATGAGTTGCGACTCTAGTTGATCGCGCGGATGCATACCTTGGTAACCGCCCCAAACAGCGAGGTCGGCAACTAGGAGCAGGACGAAGGCCGTGCCGGCAAACGCTAGCGTTCGGTAGGCGGCGGCTTTCATGAGGGCTAACGTCCGCGTTTTGCCGCGCCGCATGCGCAGCGTAGCGAGCTGAAGGCGTCGGTCAACGACGCGCTGTTAGGTGTCATTACTCAAATTTGTAGCAAAGTGGGTAGTTGCGGCCATTTTCGTCCTTCGCACTCCACTCTCGTATTGTCTTCGTGCAGCCGAGTGGTACTGACTTCATGAGCCTAACAACGCCGCCGCGTACTTGCATCCCGGGTAACGAGTTTTCGGCTTTTGTAACGACACGCCGCCCGTTGCGGCTCGATGTCGTCGAACCAAACGCGTACAGGATCACCCTCCACAACTTGCAGAGATCTTCGCTCCGCCGCGTGCTCGCGATCTCAGGTCGCATTGTGGAGCCTACGCGCCGTAGGCCGCCATGAAGACCCGTACGGCCTCGCGCAGAAGAGCCCTGTTCTCCCGGGGATCAGGCATCTCGAGCTTCAGCAGTCCGCGCATGTGCCCGGAGCCGAGGAACATCGAGAGGAACAGGTCCGCTGCCTGAAGCGGGTTCCGCACCTTCAGCGTGCCCGCCGAGTGGGCACGGCGCAGGTATGTAGCCAGCTCGCCGTTCACACGCTCGGGGCCGTCCTTGTATAACGCACGGCAGACTTCCGGCTGCGCCCCGGCGACGCCGTAGACAGCGCGCAACGCGCCGACGGCGTCCCCGCGCGTCAGTGCGAGAAACCGGGCGCCGATCGCCAGCAGCGCCTTCTCCGGCTGGTCCGGATCCAGCGCCCCGGCGCCCGGGAAGCCAGCCACCACCGTCGCCGACCTGTCGCGCACGACCGCCTGGAACAGCCCCTCCTTGGAGCCGAAGTTGCTGTACACGGTCATCTTGGCAACACCGGCGTCCGCGGCGATGGCATCCACGCTGGCACGCTCCAGGCCATGCTCGTTGAAGTGCCTTTGCGCCGCTTCGAGGATGCGCCGCACGCGCTCGGGATCGCGTGGCCGGCCGCGTCGGGGCTTGGGAGCGGGAGTTGGGGGGCGGGCCATGGGCAGATTTAGTGGATTTGACAGCTCACTATAGTTCACGCGCCTTATTGGACTTGTAGCCCAGTAATTGACGGCGACCCGAGAAGCCGCATGACGCAACAGACGATCGACTGGACCTCGCCGCAGCGGTGACGGCCACCACCAGCGACGCCGCGGCGATCGCGTCCGTGTCGAGCGAACCTCACGAAATAGATCGCGCCGCGCTGAGCAGGTTTACGACGAGCATCACCGCCCAAGGGTGGGCACGGCGAGCCGCGAGCAGCGGCGGCAGCAGCCGGAGTAGCGGGCCATCAAGCATAGTGGACTCGTGGAATATTAATTGTACTTGACAGTTTACTATATCCGCCGCACATTAATGTACTTGTTAGTCCAATAAACCCATTGGCCATGACTTCCTCCTGGCGCGGCGCGGGCCGGCCCTGCTGCCCGTCGCGAGCGCGTAACGCTGGACGATATTGCGCGCCAGGCCCAGCCCACCCCCTCGATCCGCAACACGGAGCGTTTACCATGGATGACGTCATCATCATCGGCGGCAGCTTTGCCGGCCTTGCCGCCGCCCTGCAACTCGGCCGTGCCCGGCGCAAGGTCACTGTTCTCGATACCGGCCTGCCGCGCAATCGCTTCGCCGGCCACTCGCATGGCCTGCTCGGCCACGATCACAAGCCGCCGCTGGACATCCTGGCCGAGGCGCGGCAGCAGCTGACGCGTTATCCCACGATCAGGCTGGTCAGTGTCCGGGCCGACAGCGTCTCCGGCGCCATCGACGATTTCTCCGTCCTCACTGGCGATGGCGAAAGCCTTGGGGCGCGCCGCCTGATCCTGAGCTATGGCGTCGCCGACCAGATGCCTGATGTTCCGGGCTTTGCCGAAAGCTGGGGCACGTCCATCGTGCCCTGCCCCTATTGCGACGGCTTTGAAGTCGCCGGCCAGCATTGGGGCCTCGTCTGGTCCGGCCCGCAGTCGCACCAGTCCGTCAGGCTGTTCCACGATTGGACAGACAAGTTGACTGTCTTCGCCGATGGCCGCGACATTCCGCCCGATACCCAGGCCGATCTGGCGCGCCGCGACATACCTGTCGTCGATGGCCGGATCATCGAGATCGCCCATCACAAGGGCCATATCACCACCGTCCATCTCGATACCCGCCGCAATATCGCGGTCGACATCCTATTCGCCCATCCGCGCAACAAGCCGTCCGCAAGCCTGCATGAATCACTGGGCCTCGCCACGGTGGATACGCCCGTCGGCATCGCCCTCAAGGTCGACGAGCGCCGCCAAACCAGCATGCCCGGCATCTACGCCGCCGGCGACCTTGCCACGCCCTTCTTGCCCTCGGTCACCCTGGCATCATCGCAGGGCGCGATGGCGGGTATCTTCGCCCAGCAATCGATGCTGGTTTGAGAGCACAGATACCCTTCTCCGGTTGCTGCGGGCTATCGTTAGAAGGGGGATCCCGACGATGGCGCGATCCGCTTGCCGCCAATCAGGTGTGTGCGTGGCCAGTCATGCGGGGCGCTAGGCCTCGTCATGGAGTGAGCGCGCTTGAAGTAAAGGTTCCTCCCCCCATCGTGGCGGCTTGTCCTGGCGCTTCGTTTCCATGACCTCTAACGTCCGCGGTGTGCCGCGCTGAACGAGGCGGGATGACGGAGCGTCGCCGCGCAAGCGTGGGTCACCGACGCGCTGTTAGGCAGCTGCATGCTTTGGAAACCAAGCCATGGACACGTCATCGAGGTAACTTCCGTCGGCCAAGCGGATGCGGTTGCGAAACCGTCCCTCCTCACGAAAGCCGAACTTTCGGTAAAGCCTTAACGCTCGCTCGTTGCTCGAACGAACAAGTAATTCAATTTTGCCGACGGTTGGTGAACGAGACGCCCAGTCGATAAGTGAAGCCATAAGCGTTGTGCCAACGCCGCGATCGTCGTGCCTCGGGTGCACGACGATAGTTAAGCGGAATACGTGCGATATGGCTCGCAGGCCCATTGGCTCGAGAAGGGCATGACCCACAACCTTACCGTCGTCTTCCGCAACCAGATAGCAGCCTGCGCCATTTGTTAGGGATGCAATCAGGGACGCGAATGACTTGGCGCAGAGCTCGTCGGGTTGCGAGACGAGAAAGCCGGGAACGCGCGCGATTTCTTGCTCCGCCGCACACAATGTGGGAGCGTCCTCGATCCGAGCCGGGCGGACGCTTATCAAAGCCGCCTAACGTGGAGGTTTGCGGCGCGGCGAACCGGACCGTTGATAAAGCGATGCGCTCGCCGCCGCGTCCGCCAACACCGCCATGTTAGTTTGCACGTTGCACATATTTCTTGGCCCAGTTCCAGGCTGTGACGCCATGTGCTTTGAGGTCCTCGTTTGATGATTCTAGGACCCAACTCGCTATGGAATGCTCAAAGCTTTCATTCCCTTCGCCAGACAACAACTGAGAAAGGCATGCGGCTACGCGATGTTGAATCTCATTGATCCCGCGAAGAAGCTCCGGTTTGGTAAGGCCTTCTCCCTGAACCACGTAACTATCTCGGCCTGCAATGGTTAATTGATGGCTGAGTGATGCCAAGAATCGGGCCTTAGCACTACTGTCTAGGGAGACGAGCCAGCGACCTTCGGCGTCCGCGCTCATGCGTGCAAACTAACGTTCCAATTTTGGCGCGCTGAAGGAGGCGCGACGAAGGAGCGCCGCCGCGCAGGCGTCGCTTAACAATTGGTTGTTAGGCCTCATCGCCCAATCTAGGGAGTGGTTGCTCGGCAAAGGCGTCAATATGGGGAACACGGCGAAATCGACCACGGAACACGGCGATGGCGCGCAGCCTCTTCGCCCTATATCGAACGCGCGCAGGACCCACAGCCAGCCTTTCCTCAAGCGCCAACTTGGTTACCGCGATGATGAGAGGAATCTCGGAGATCGTGGTCCATTGGCTTGCCCTGAAGTAGTCGCGACGCTCTTTGCGACGCGGTCGGAGCCGCAGAGGGTGCTTGAGCTCGTGAAACCGCGGGCGCCAAGACATGGTGAGGCCTAACGTCCGCGTTTTGCCGCACCGTGCTGAGCGCGGAGCGGCGAAGCATAGGTGTCGGTCAACGACGCGTTGTTAGACGGCACCATACACGCGTTCAATAAATTGGAACAAGAACCACCAAAGCGCGAGGAATGAAACAGCCAGCAGCGCAAATAGCTGCACCATCTCAGCAGTAGAAGCCCCACGTGGCTGGAGATGAGCTAAGCGACGTTTGTACAAAAGATACGCGTATGCGAGTGTGGCGACCGTTAGGACCAGCATTGCGACTGTGCCGTTGGTGGTGAAGAAAGCGATAAAAGTAACGAGCGACCCTACTAATTGCGTGAGGTACGAAACCCAACCGCGTATGCTCTGTGGTGGAAAGGGCGGGACTGAAGAAGTAGGAGAGGTGGCGGGTAAGCCCAGACGGCGCCGCACGCCGTCTGTTCGCCAATCGAGAAGGAACAGGCCGGCGAAGAAGAGCGCCACCGGCCAAAGGCCCCCAAGAACATTGGTTACCTGCGACATCACTTATGCCGTCTAACGTTCCAATTTTGGCGCGCTGAAGGAGGCGCGACGAAGGAGCGCCGCCGCGCAGGCGTCGCTTAACAATTGGTTGTTAGGCCTCATCGCCCAATCTAGGGAGTGGTTGCTCGGCAAAGGCGTCAATATGGGGAACACGGCGAAATCGACCACGGAACACGGCGATGGCGCGCAGCCTCTTCGCCCTATATCGAACGCGCGCAGGACCCACAGCCAGCCTTTCCTCAAGCGCCAACTTGGTTACCGCGATGATGAGAGGAATCTCGGAGATCGTGGTCCATTGGCTTGCCCTGAAGTAGTCGCGACGCTCTTTGCGACGCGGTCGGAGCCGCAGAGGGTGCTTGAGCTCGTGAAACCGCGGGCGCCAAGACATGGTGAGGCCTAACGTGAAATCATCAGAAGAGGTGTCGTCTATCTTACCGAAGGTTCATTTACTGCCTGCGTCAACCCGTTCTCATTCAGCGCGTTACGCGATTCATCGCTTGGACGGGGGCGTGTTAGCCGACGGGAAATGGGTCAAGGATCTGATTCGTCTTTAAAAACGGATTTGCCGCCGGACGCTCGGGAAAAACGGCTGATCGAGCGCTTTCGCGAGGTGCTACGGGCGCTGCACTACAGCCGGCGCACCGAGAAGACTTACTGGTACTGGATCCGCTGGTTCGTCTTCTTCCATGGCAAGCGCCATCCGCGCGAACTTGGTGCGGCGGAGGTGACGGCGTTCCTGAGCTGGCTCGCGACGGAGCGCAATGTGGCCGCTGCGACGCAGAACCAGGCGCTCTCGGCGCTGCTCTTTCTTTATCAGCGGGTCCTCGGGATGGAGTTGCCCTGGCTCGGCGATCTGGTGCGGGCGCAGCGGCCGGTGCGCCTGCCGACCGTGCTGTCCGAGTCCGAGGTCAGGCGCGTGCTCGCGAACGTCGATGGGGCCGGCCGATTGATGGTCGGCTTCCTTTACGGAGCGGGGCTGCGGCAGATCGAGTGCCTGACGCTCCGCGTGAAGGACATCGACTTCGCCTACCGGCAGGTGCTGGTGCGCGACGGCAAAGGCGCGAAGGACCGTGTGACGATGCTGCCCGAGAATCTCGTGCAGCCGCTGCAGGCGCATCTTGGCCGGGTGCGTCTGCTGCACCGGCGCGATCTCGACGAGGGCTATGGTGAGGTGTCCTTGCCGTTCGCGCTTTCGCGCAAGTATCCCCGCGCGGGCCGCGAGTGGGGCTGGCAGTTCCTGTTTCCATCCGGCAACCGCTCGGCCGACCCGGAGAGCGGAGCGCTGCGCCGTCACCATATCCATCCGGACACGCTCGGCCGCATCGTCAAGCGGGCGGCCCAGCGTGCCGGCATCATCAAGCCGGTTTCCTGCCACACGCTGCGCCATTCGTTCGCTACGCACCTGCTCGAGCGCGGACACGACATCCGTACGGTGCAGGAGCTCCTCGGCCACTCTGATGTCTCGACGACGATGATCTACACGCACGTCATGAACCGCGGCGCGCGCGGGGTGCGCAGTCCGCTCGATCGGCTGGAGCAGCCGGTCGCGGCTTACGCGCTCGCTGAAGCGGGCTAGGGAATCGGGACGGCGGCGAGCAGCTCGGCGCCGACGTCCATGCGGCGCGCCGCGTCGTGCGCGGGGCGCAGGCGGTGGGCGGCGACGCCGGGGAGGATGGCCTGTACGTCCTCGGGGATGACCTTGTCCCGGCCTTCGAGCATGGCCCAGGCGCGCGCGGTGTGGACGATGGCGAGGGCGGCGCGCGGCGAGAGGCCGGCGACGTAGTCGGGCGAGCGGCGGGTGTGCTCGACGATCGCCTGCACGTAGTCGAGCAGCGCGCCCGAGACGTAGATCTTCTGCACGTTCGACTGCAGCTCCATCAGCTCGGCCGCCGACATGCAGGGTTGGAGCGTGGAAAGAAGATCGCGGCGGTCGATGCCGGCGAGCAGCGCGCGCTCGGCGCCGCGGTCGGGGTAGCCGAGCTCGATGCGCATGGTGAAGCGGTCGAGCTGCGATTCGGGGAGCGGGAAGGTGCCGACCTGCTCTGAGGGGTTCTGCGTGGCGATGACGAAGAAAGGCTCGGGGAGCTTTCGCGTCTCGCCTTCGGCGGTCACCTGGTGCTCTTCCATCGCCTCGAGCAGCGCCGACTGGGTCTTGGGCGTAGCGCGGTTCACTTCATCGGCGAGGATCACCTGCGCGAAGATCGGGCCGGGATGGAACTTGAAGTTGCCGGTCTCGCGCTCGTAGATCGACACACCGATGATGTCGGCCGGCAGCATGTCGCTCGTGAACTGGATGCGCTGGAACTGCAGGCCGAGCGTGCGCGCGAGCACGTGCGCCAATGTCGTCTTGCCGACCCCGGGCAGGTCTTCGATCAGCAGGTGACCGCGCGCGAGCAGGCACGCGAGGGCGAGTCGCACCTGCTGCTCCTTGCCGAGAATGATGCCGCTCGCCGCCTCGATGGCGCGATCGATCGGTCCTGCGAGAACGCTCCGCTGCTCTATTTCGGCTTTCTTCAGGAGCATGCGTCCGATTGTACTTGATGCGATATGATGAAAATGTCATGCCGACTGCCCTCGTAACGCATGCCGAATGCCTCAGGCATGACATGGGTGCGCATCATCCGGAGCGGCCCGAGCGGCTCTCCGCCATAGAGGACCAGCTGATTTCCTCCGGCCTTGCGCCGTACCTGGTGCGACATGACGCGCCGCTCGCGACCGACGAGCAGCTCAGCCGCGTGCATCCGCGTGAATATGTGCAAGCGATCCGCGAGGTCGCCCCAAGCCGCGGCACGATCCACCTCGATCCGGACACGGCGATGAATCCGTACACCCTGAACGCCGCGCTGCGCGCGGCCGGGGCGGCGGTGCTCGCGACCGATCTCGTGCTCGGCGGCAAGGCCGACAGTGCGTTTTGCCCGGTGCGCCCGCCGGGGCATCACGCCTGCCGCACGCGCGCGATGGGCTTCTGCATCTTCAACAACGTCGCGGTTGCGGCGCGCCATGCGATCGCCCAGCACGGCCTCGAGCGCGTCGCGATCATCGACTTCGATGTGCATCACGGCAACGGCACCGAGGACATCTTCTCGGACGACGAGCAGGTGCTGATGGCGTCGATCTTCCAGCATCCGTTCTATCCCTACAGCGGTACCGACGACCCGGCGCCGAACATGTACAACGTGCCGCTTGCAGCCGGCTCGGGCGGGAAGGAACTGCGCCGTGCGGTGAGCGAGGTGTGGCTGCCGGCGCTCGAGGAGTTCAGGCCGGAGCTTGTGCTCTTCTCCGCCGGCTTCGACGCGCACGTCGAGGACGACATGGCGATGCTGCGCTTCGTCGACGGCGACTATCGTTGGGTCACCGAGCAGCTCGCCGCGGTGGCGAAGCGCCATGCCGGCGGGCGCATGGTTTCGGTGCTCGAGGGCGGCTACTCGCTCGACGCGCTCGGCCGCAGCGCACTGCAGCACGTGCGGGTGCTGGCCGGCGTCAGCTAATCTGCTGTCGCCCCCGCGCAGGCGGGGGCCCCGTTAGGTGTTTAGATAAACGGGGTTCCCGCTTTCGCGGGAACGATGGCTGAGCCCGCGTCCGGAAATGTTGCCCTGACCCCGATTTTCGCGGCGTCGTCGAACGCGCACGCGTCGGCGCCGACGATGCGCACGGTCGGCGCTTCCGCGAGCAGCGGGAAATTGCGCGGCGCGGAGCGTTCGTACGCGGGGTCGTAGTGCTCCGCGAGCAGGCGCGCGACGAATGGGCGCCAGTGTCCGGCGGCAGCGAGTGCTTTCCATTCGGCGATGCGCGCGCGGCCATGCAGAGCAGTGAGGCAGTCGAGCTGCGCATCGAGTGCCGCGCGGTCGGCGAGGAAGTGGCGGTATTCGTCGAGGAGCAGGGTAACGCGCGTCTCGACGTCGGTCGCAAGGCGCAGGCAGCGTGAGGCGCGCATGCGGCCCATGAGCGCCTCCGGCACCTGCAGCTCGCCGATCTTCTTCGACTCGCCCTCGACGTAGATCGGCTCGCCCGGCTTGCAGGCCTGCAGCTCGGCGAGGAGCTGGCTTTCGAACCACTTCTGCGTCGGCTGCGGCTCGCCCGGCATGCCGCCGAGCACCGAGCCGCGGTGCGCCGCGAGGCGCTCGAGGTCGATCACCTGCACGCCCGCGCGCTGCAGTGCGGCGAGGTAGCGGCTTTTGCCGCTGCCGGTCGGTCCGTGAACTACGATGAACTCGAGGTGCTCGGGAAGGGTCGAAAGCTCCTCGACCACCCAGCGCCGGTAGGCGCGATAGCCGCCGGGCAGGGTGTCGGCTTGCCAGCCGATCTCGCGCAGGATGTGCGCCATGGCGCCGGAACGCTTGCCGCCGCGCCAGCAATAGATGAGCGGGCGCCAGCTCTTATCTTTCTGGCTGAACAGGCGGTCGATGTGCCGTGCCACGTTCTTCGCCACGAGCGCGGCGCCGAGCTTCTTCGCCTCGAAGGGCGACACCTGCTTGTAGAGCGTTCCCACCTCGGCGCGCTCGGCGTCCTCCAGCACCGGCGCAGAGACCGCGCCGGGAACATGGTCGAGCGCGTATTCCGCGGGGGTACGCGCATCGATGACAGTGTCGTAATCCTTGTAATTCACCGGGGCCTAATATAACTTCGCAGGTCCCCATGTTCCTCCTCGAGCGACTCGTCTCCGCGAGCTGCCGTTCGCTCGCCGCGATGATCGGCTGCGCGCTTTGCCGCGGCCGTCGCGGGCGAGGAGGCCAGTCCGGCAGCCCCGACGACGCGCATCCGATCTCCCCATCGGTCGCGCTCCGCCGCCGTTGCCTTTCCCCAGGAGCGATTCATGAATCGTAGAAGCTTCCTCCAGTCCAGCAGCGCCGCCGTCCTCGCCCAATCGCTACCGGCAGTTTTTCCATCGGCCGCGCTGGGCGCGCAGGAAAACTGGCGCGCCTTCGAGACCGTGACGCGCGTCGAGATCAAGGATTCGTTCGGCGTGGCGCGCGCCTGGGTGCCGCTGCCGCTCGCCGCCGACACCGACTGGCAGAAGACCATCGGCAACGCCTGGTCGGGCAACGCCGCGCGCGCCACCATCGAGCACGACGGCAAGTACGGCCTCGGCATGCTCTACGCCGAGTGGAGCACGCGCGAAATGAACCCGGTCGTCGAGGTGACCAGCCGCTTCATGACGCGCGATCGCGCCGTCGATTTCTCCCAGCCGGAGAGCGGCATCGACCTGTCGGCGGCCGACCGCAAGTTCTTCACCGCGCCGACCGACCTCATTCCCACCGACGGCATCGTGCGCAAGACCGCGCTCGACATCACCAAAGGCGCGAAGACCGACGTCGACAAGGCGCGCGCTATCTACGAGTGGATCGTGGACAACACCTTCCGTGATCCGAAGACGCGCGGCTGCGGCGTGGGCGACGTGCGCACGATGCTCGAGAGCGGCAACCTCGGCGGCAAGTGCGCCGATCTCAATGCGCTCTACGTCGGCCTTGCGCGCTCGATCGGCGTGCCGGCGCGCGACGTCTACGGCGTGCGCGTCGCGCCGTCGAAGTACGGCTACAAGAGCCTCGGCGCCGGCACGCCGAACGTCACCAAGGCGCAGCACTGCCGCGCCGAATTCTTCGCGCGCGGCTACGGCTGGGTCCCGGTCGATCCGGCCGACGTGCGCAAGGTCGTGCTGGAAGAGCCGCCGGGCAACCTCGCCGTCCGAGACGAAAAGGTGGTCGCGGCGCGCAAGCGCCTCTTCGGCAGCTGGGAGATGAACTGGCTTGCCTACAACACCGGGCACGACGTGAAGCTGCCTTACGCGACCAAGGCGCCGAAGCTGCCGTTCCTCATGTACATCAACGCCGAGTCCGACGGCGAGCTGCGCGACCAGCTCGAGCCCGACAGCGTGCGCTACACCATCACCTCGCGCGAGCTGGCCGCATGAGCCAACCTTCTGTGCACCCTTGCCAAATACGTAAACGGCGTCCCCGCCTTCGCGGGGACGACTGCTTGAGAGGCTGATGGTGCGGCTCGCTTTCGCAATGCTTCTCGCGACCGTCGCATGCGTCGCCTCGGCCGCGGAGCTCAGGCGCTGGGACGGCGGCGCGACGCCGCCGCTCGCGCTGGAGGACCTGCAGGGAAAATCGCATGACCTTGCCGAATATCGCGGCAAGGTGGTGCTGGTGAATTTCTGGGCCACCTGGTGCGTGCCCTGTCGCGAGGAGATGCCGTCGATCGATCGGCTGCGCAGCTCCATGAAGGGCCAGCCGTTCGAGGTGCTGGCGGTCAACATGGCCGAGCCGCTCTCGCGCATCGAGAAATTCGTGTCGCAGATGCCGCTCGGCTTTCCGCTCTTGCGCGACCGCGACGGCGCGGTGGGCAAGGCGTGGAAGGCGAAGCTGCTGCCGGCGAGCTTCCTCATCGGCCGCGACGGCCGCATCCGCTACGTCGCCTACGGCGAGCTCGACTGGTCGAGCGACGCCGTGCGCGCGCGCGTCGCCGAGCTCCTCAAGTGAAGCGCCTCGCGCACCACGTTCTCCAACGCCTTGCGCTCTGCCGCCGGCGCGAAGAGCGGGCGGCGCGCGCGCAGCTTGCTCTTCAGCTGGCGGTAGAAAAGGCGATCGTGCATCGCGCGGCGGATGAGTTCGGCGAGCGCCGCGTCGTCGGAGAGCGGGTAGAGGCCGGGATAGTCGCGGCCGAGCATGCCGATGTTGCCGGAAACGTGCGACGCGAGCACCGGCGTACCGATGCGCGCCGCTTCGGCGATGACGTTGGCGCCGCCCTCCATCACCGAGCTCACCACCAGCACGTGGCTCTTCGCCATCCAGGCGAGGGTGCGGGAAAG
>JADMIO011197776.1_pt1 | contig 14958 bp, 13 predicted proteins | sample 8958161 | NCBI WGS metagenome assembly JADMIO01 (sample SAMN16585339, study PRJNA669376) | soil metagenome | isolation source: Crop rotation soil | place: USA: Cullars Rotation, Alabama | collected 2011 | reverse complement strand
CCGCCCGCCGCGCCGGCCGCTCCCGGCGCGCCGCCGTCCGACGCGCCCCCGCCCGACGCCGCCGCGGCCGCGCCCGCCCGGGGCGACGGCCAGGCCGGAGGTAAGCCGTGAGTATCTTGATCCTGCTCTCGCCGCTGCTCGTCGTCGCCTTCGGCGGTCTCGCCGTGATGCTCGTCGATGCCTTCACGCCGAAGGGGCACTCCCGCGAAGAGGCGATCCTCTCCACGGTCGTGCTCCTCGTCGCGACCGGTCTGGCGATCGCGGTGTGGATCGCGGGTCCGACCGCGAACGTGCCGCCGTTCGTTTCGGCGTACCTCGCCACCGACCAGACCGCCCTCTTCTTCGACATCGTCATCTGCGGCGGCGCCGCGTTCACGACGCTGCTCGCCGGGGGCTACCTGCGCGAGCACGAGCTCGACCGCGGCGAGTTCTTCCCGCTCATCCTCTTCAGCGCGTTCGGCGCGATGGTCCTCGCCCGCGCCACCGACCTGCTCACGGTCTTCATCGGCCTCGAGACGATGTCGCTCGGCGTCTACGCGCTGGTCGCGTTCCGCCGCACCTCGCCGCGGAGCGCCGAGGGTGCGATCAAGTACTTCCTGCTCGGCTCGTTCGCGGCGGCGATCCTCCTCTTCGGGAGCGCGCTCCTCTACGGCGCCACCGGGCACACCGACATCGCCGGCATCGGCCAGGCGATCGCGGGCGGCGAAGCGGACGTGCGGCTGACCATCCTGGCGATGCTGCTCGTGCTCGCCGGCCTCGCGTTCAAGGTCAGCGCCGTCCCGTTCCACATGTGGACGCCGGACGCCTACGAGGGCGCGATCACGCCGGTGACGACGTTCATGGCGATCGCGGTCAAGGCGGCCGCGTTCGCGGTGATGGTCCGCGTGCTGCTGGTCGGGTTCGGCGACCCGCTCAGCGCCAGCGCCGAGACGGGCTGGCCGCCCGCGCTCGCCGGGCTTGCCGCGGTGACGATGATCTTCGGCAACATCGCCGCGATCATGCAGAGCAGCGTCAAGCGCATGCTCGCCTACTCGTCGATCGCGCACGCCGGTTACATCATGGTCGGCGTCGTCGCCGCGTTCCGCGTCGGCGAGCAGGGGATCTCGAGCGTCCTCTTCTACCTGATGGCGTACACGGCCTCGAACGCGCTCGCGTTCGGGAGCCTGATCCTGATGGGGTCGCGCGGCCGCGAGGCGGTCAGCTACGACGACCTCGCCGGCGTCGGCCGGCGGCACCCGGCCGCGGCGCTGCCGTTCGTGATCGGCATCCTCTCGCTGATGGGCTTCCCGCCCACCGCCGGGTTCTTCGGCAAGTACTACGTCTTCAACGCGGCCGTCGAAGCGGGCGGCGGGATGGTCTGGCTCGCCGTGCTCGGCGTGGTCACCAGCGCCATCGGCGCGTTCTACTATCTGCGCGTGCTCGTCTTCATGTTCATGAAGCAGCCGGAGCCGGGCGCGCCGGTCGCGATCCCGATGCGGAGCGGGTACGTGGTCGCCGCGCTGATCCTGAGCGGCTACTTCGTTCTCAAGATGGGCGTCACCCCGGGGAGCTACCTCGAGTGGGCGATCGAAGCCGCGCGCAAGCTGATCGCCTGAGGCCCGGGCCTTGGTTGGCGCTCGCTGCCGCCGCGCTCGCGGCGTGCGGTCCCTGTGGATACGGCGCGGGACGGCGCCAGGCCGACGCCGGGCACGACGCCGGGCCGGCCTCGACCGAACCGGCGCTCCAGACCGGCACCGTCGAAGGCGTGGTGCGCCTCGCCGAGGGCAAGGAGCTTCCGATGCTCCCCGAGCCGCCGCCGCCGATGGCGCCGTGGCCGCCCTCGTGCACCCCGGTGGGGCCCGCGGATCGAACGCCGGTCCGCCTCGGCGACGGTCGCGGCCTCGAGGGCATGCTCGTCTCGGCGAGCGCGTTCCAGGGGTCGCCGCCGCACGAGCCGAGGACGATCGAGGTGCACATCCGCGACTGTCGCCTCACCCCGACGTTCGTCGATGCGACGCGCGGAGACACCATCGAGCTCCGCAACGACGTCGACAACCCGTTCATCCCCGCGTTCAGCGGCGGCGGCGACGGCATCGCGCAGGCGCTCCTCCACCAGCACGTGCGCTCGCTCGACCTCGAGCGGGGCGGCGTCCACGAGATCGCCTGCACCTGGGGCGCGCCGTGCGGCAAGACGCAGGTCGCGGTCCTCTATCATCCGGTGCACACCACGACCGGCGCAGGCGGCCGCTTCCGCCTCGAGCACGTCCCCGCCGGGGAGGTCGAGATCCACGCCTGGCACCCGCTCTTCCACGACGTCATGCAGCGCGTGACGGTCGTCGCCGGTCAGACCGCGCGCATCACGCTCACGCCCGAGCCGTCCCCGCCGCCGCCCCCGACGCCGCCGGAGCCGCTGCCTCCGGGCGCTCCGTTCTGAGACCGCGCGGCCTCATCCGTGCGTTCACGCCGGGACCGAGATCCTTGGCGAAACGCGGCGGCACGTCGGTTGCTCGATCGGGCGCCATGCAACGCTGGATCGCACCGATCGGACTCGCGCTCGCCGCGCTCGTCATGGCCGGCCCCGCCCAGGCCCAGCCTCGCGGCGCGCCCGGGGCCCATCGTCACGATGGCCTGCACCTCCGGCTCGGCATCGGCCTCGGCGGTCTCAACGTCGCGCGCACGTCGCGCTCGAGCATCCGCGACATGGACCGGGACAGCACGGTCTCGGGCGGATCGGGCGAGCTCGAGGTCACGCTCGGCGGCACGGTCGGCTCCGGGATCGTCCTCGGCGGCACGCTGCTGCTCGGCTCGACGCCCGATGCGGAGATCGATCCCGACGCGAGCGGCGAAGAGAACCTGCGGCTCGACGGCAGCATGAACATCGGCCTGCTCGGCTTCACGCTCGACTGGTACCCGGACGACCGCGCCGGCTTCCACCTCGGCGCCACGCTCGGCGCGCTCGGCGCCTGGGCGCGTCTGCCGGACAGCTCGGCGGCGCACGAGTACGGCTTCGACGGCATCGGCGGCGAAGGCGGCGCGCTGATGATCACCATCGGCTACGAGTGGTGGATCGGCCGCCAGTGGTCCCTCGGCGGTCTCTTCCGCTTCCTGGGCGGCCAGATCCACGGCGAGACGGAGCTCCACGGCGACACGTTCGAGGAGGACGACACCGTCACCGGCGTCTGGCTCGCCCTCACGCTCGTCTATCACTAGGGGATGGGAACGAACCGGTAGCGTTCCCCCGCGGCGGGGATGCAGCTCCCGACGCCGCCGGGGCAGGCGTTGATGCCCTGCATCCCCGTCTGATCCTCGATCCCGCTCGTCTGCGCGCGCGCCATGTCCATCGTCAGATAGATGATGTCGATCGTGCCGCTGCCTTCGTCGAGGACGACCTCGAACGTGTTGTGGACGCCGCCGCCTGCGCCGCCGCAGCAGTAGTAGGTGTCGTTCCACTCGACGACGAACTGGCGCGTCGGAGCCGTGCCGACCGTCGCGACGCAGATCGGGCCGCGCGTGTAGTCGTCGCCCCAGTGCCCCGCGATCACCGCGTTCGGCGTCGTCGTGCTCGGGACCGTGCCGGACAACGATCCGTTCAGCATCGCTTCGAGCGACATGAAGCCGTTCGTGGAGATGTTGATCATCGAGCCGGCCGGCAGGTCCGTGGCCCAGTACCGGAACGGGATCCCGAGCGGGACGAGCATCGACGAGTCGTCGAGGCCGCCGAGGTACTCGGTGTGCCCCGGCTGCGCGCAGGCGTCGATCCAGGGCGCCTCGGCGGCCGTCGCGGTCGTCTGCATGTACCGCGTCGGCGGCGCGTCGGTGCAGCGGCTGGAAAGACAGATGAACCCTCCGGGGCACGCCATCCCGCATGCGCCACAGTTGGCGCGGTCGCTGCGGAGGTCGCGGCACGTGCCGCTGCACGAGGTCTGCCCGCCGGTGCAGCCGCAGACGCCGGCGACGCAGGACTCGGTGCCGGGGCAGGCGCGGCCGCAGGCGCCGCAGTTGGCGCGGTCGGTCATCGTCGCCCGGCAGATGCCGCCGCACGACGTCTGGCCGGGCGGACAGCCGCAGACGCCGGCGAAGCAGGTCTCGGTGCCGGGGCAGACGTGGCCGCAGGTGCCGCAATCGGTGCTCGAGTTGGCGAGGTCGAGGCACGACGGGCCGCACATGGTCAGGCCGGGCGCGCAGGTGCACGCGCCGGCCGTGCAGACGCCGCCTTCGCCGCAGGTGACGCCGCACCGTCCGCAGTTGCCGGCGTCGCGCATCAGGTCGATGCAGCCGCGGCCGCAGTTCGTGTACCCGGGCGCGCAGCGGCACGCGCCGCCGGCGCATTCTTCGGTGCTGCCGCAGGTCAGGAAGCAGCCGCCGCAGTTGTCCGGATCGGACGAGACGTCGATGCACCGGCGGCGACACTCCATCCGTCCGGTTCCGCAAGTGCAGCGGCCGCCGCTGCAGGACCCGCCCGCGCCGCAGTCGTTGCCGCAGCCGCCGCAGTTGGCGACGTCGGTCATCAGATCGGCGCATGCGCCGCCGCTGCAGAGCGCGGTGCCCGTCGGGCAGGCGCAGCGGCCCGCGTTGCAGACGGCGCCCGGGCCGCAGGCCATCCCGCAGCCGCCGCAGTTCGCTTCGTCGGTGCGCACGTCGGCGCAGACGACGCCGCCCGCGCCGTCGTCGCACTCGAGGTTCGGCGCCGTGCAGACGAACGCGCACGCCCCGTCGCGGCAGGTGTCGCCGCCGGCGCAGGCGGTGTCGCAGTCGCCGCAGTGCGCCTCGGACGTCATCGGATCGACGCAGGTGCCGCCGCAGTTGATCTGCGCGGCGGGGCAGTCGCAGCGCGGATCGCCCGGACAGATCGGTCCCGTGTCGCGCCGTCCGCCGTCCGGTCCGGCGTCGAACCCGGCGTCGATCTCGACGACGTGCGCGTCGAACCCCCCGGCGTCCTCGCCGCCCGTGCCGTGGCTCTCCTCGCCGCACCCCGCCGCCAGCAGGCCGAGCGCCCCCACCCAGAGCAAGCCCCTCATGCCCCGAGCCTCGCACGGTTCGGGACCGGTCGAAACCGGCCTATCCGCGGCGTTTTCGTGGGGTCGGCGGCCGCGACGTGTCGTGCGCGGCGCTCTCGACGACGGCATCCGCGGCGAGCAAGCCACGGGCGACGAAGTGCATCACCTCGCCGGTCAGCTTTTCCGGCGGCAGATCGAGCTTCCCGGTCACGCAGTCGACGAGCAGCATGCGCAGCCCGCCGAGCCCGATCGCGGCGAGCACGCGCCGATCCCCCGCCCGCACCAGCCCGAGCTTCTGCCCGTCCGCGAGCGAGTCCTGGATGAGATCGCCGAGCGCTCCGTAGAACGCGCGCATCTTGCGGTCGAACGCCGCGTCGAGCCCCGCCGCGTCGTTGAGGAGGATCTTGGTCATCGCCGGGTCGTCGAGCGCGATCGTGAAGACCCGCATCAGGTTCGCGCGGAGCTGCGCGAGCGGCGACCGGACCGGATCGCGCACGTCGATTCGCTGGATCGACTGCGAGAGCCGCGCGAAGAAGCGGTCGACCAGCTCCTCGAAGATCCCGCGCTTGTCCTCGAAGTAGAGGTAGAAGGTGCCCCGGGCGACGTCGGCGCGGGCGACGATGTCGTCGATCTTGGTCTCGTGGTAGCCGCGCTCGGCGAAGACGTCCCGGGCCCGATCGAGGATCTGCGCCCGGCGTTTTTCGCGGCGGGCGGCAGCGCGGCTGGCGGCGTCGGGCACGGCGCGCATCGTACACGACGCGTTTGCGCTAAGCTGCGCCTCGGAATGGCGCCGCGGCGGATCGGTTCGGTGTCGCGGGCGGACACGATCGCCATCGAGGTCGATGGAGAGGCCGTGGCGGCGCGGCCCGGCGAGCCGGTCGCGGTCGCGATCGCGGCGGCCGGGCGGGTCGTGCTCGGGCGGAGCGTCAAGTACCACCGGCCGCGCGGGGCGACGTGTTACGCGGGGCGCTGCGACGGGTGCCTGATGCGCGTCGACGGGCGGCCGAACGTGATGACCTGCCGCATTCCGGCGCGCGCGGGGATGAAGGTCGAGACGCAGAACGTGCTCGGCAGCGCCGAGACCGACCTGCTCGCGGCGGCCGACTGGTTCTTCGCCGGCGGCATGGACCACCACCGGATGTTCACGTGGAGCAAGCCGGTCAACCGCGCGATGCAGAAGGTCGCGCGCCGCATCGCCGGGATTGGACGCATCCCCGACGAGGTCGAGGCGATCGTCCCGCCGCGCGACGCCGCGTGCGACGTGCTCGTCGTCGGCGCGGGTGCCGCCGGTCTCGCGGCCGCCGCCGAGCTCGCGTCGCGCGGCCTCGCCGTCACGGTCGTCGAGGAGAACGAGCAGCCGGGCGGCGCGCTCCGGATCTTTCCGGGCGAGGTCGAGGACGATCGGGGCGCCCGCGTCGCCGCGCGCGATCTCGCTGCGCGGCTCGCCCACAAGGCCGCCGGCGCCGGGCGCGGCGCGACGATGTGGCTCGGTCATGGCGCCGTCGGCGTCTACGACGAGGACGGCGTGGTCGCGATCGAGTCGCACGAAGGGCTCGTCCGCATGCGCGCCAAGAAGATCCTCGTCGCCGCCGGCGAGCAGGAGGGCGCGGTCGCGATCGAGGGCGGCGATCGTCCGGGCGTGATCGGCTCGCGCGCGGCGTGCGTGCTCCTCGCGCATGGCGTCGTTCCCGGCGGGAAGGTGGCGGTGGCAGGGGAGGGCGCGTGGGCGGACGCGGTCGTCGCCGGCGTCCGCGCGGCCGGCGCCGAGGTGGTCGGCCCGTTCGCGCTCGCCGATCTCCGCGCCGTCAAAGGTCGCCCGGCGATGAGCGGCGTCGAGGTCGAGACGGCCGGCCGCCGCCAGGTCCACGCCTGCGACACGCTCGTGGTTGCCCCCACGCCCGCGGGCCTCCACGAGATCGCCGCCCAGGCCGGCGCGCGCGTCCGCTGGGGCACCGGCGGCTTCGAGGTCGAGGCTGCTCCCGGCGACGGCGCCACCGCGTCCCCCCGCGTCCGCGCCGCGGGCGGCTGCACGGGTCTCCGGTCCGTCGCGCAGTCGATCGCCCAGGCCCGCGCGGCGGCGAAAGCGCTCGCCGAGGAGCTGACGTGAGCGACAAGGTCATGCTCTGCCGCTGCGAGGACGTCACCCTCCACGAGGTCGAGCAGGCGCTCGCGCTCGGCCACCGCGACATCGAGTCGGTGAAACGCTACACGGGCTTCGGCACCGGCTGGTGCCAGGGCAAGCAGTGCCTCTCGCTCTGCGCCCGCATGATCGCGGAGCGCGGCGGCGATCCCCCGAGCGCACCGATCACTCCGCGCCCGCCGTTCCACCCGGTGCCGCTCGCCCACCTCGCCCAGCTCGTCGCCGACGAAGAGGAGCCGAAGTGAGCTCCCCGGCCTCGCTCCCGGAGAGCGCCGACGCCGTCGTCGTCGGGGGCGGGATCATGGGGCTCGCCACGGCGTGGAACCTCGCCAAGCTCGGCGTCCGCCGCATCGTCGTCCTCGAGCGCAGCTACCTCTGCAGCGGCGCCTCCGGGCGCAACGGCGGGGGCGTCCGCGCGCAATGGTCGAGCGAGACCAACGTCCGCCTGATGAAGGACGCCATCCGCCTCTGCGCCGATTTCGCCACCGAGATGCGCATCAACGTCTGGTTCCGCCAGGGCGGGTACCTGTTCATCGCCCGCAGCGAAGCGCGCGCCAAGCAGCTCGCCGCTTCGGTCGAGCTGCAGCGCGCCCACGGCCTGCCGACGCGCATGATCGACGGCGCCGAAGCGAAGAAGATCGTCCCCGAGCTCGACGCCTCGCGCATCGTCGCGGCCAGCTTCAACCCCGACGACGGCGTCGTCTTCCCCTGGCCTTTCGTCTGGGGCTACGCCGCCGCCTGCGAGAAGGTCGGGGTCGCCGTCCACACCTTCACCGGCGTCCGCGCGATCGAGACCGAGGCCCGCCGCGTCACGGCCGTCGTCACCACCCGCGGCACCATCCGCACGCCGCTCGTCATCGCGGCCGCCGGGGCGTGGTCTCCGGAGATCACGGCGATGGCCGGCGTCACGCTCCCGAGCTGGCCGCATCGCCACGAGATCTGCTCGACCGAGCCGCTCAAGCCGTTCCTCCGTCCGCTCGTCGCCGATCTGGCCAGCGGCCTCTACTTCTCGCAGTCGATGCGCGGCGAGATCGTCGGCGGCATCTCCAACGAGCGCGTCCCCGACGGGCTCGACCAGGGCAGCTCGCTGCGCTTCCTCGGCCTCTACGGCCGCGCGCTCACCCGCACCATGCCGCTCCTCTCCGGCATCCGCGTCCTGCGCCAGTGGTCGGGCTGCTACGACTACACGCCGGACCAGTCGCCGCTGCTCGGACGCGTCGACGAGCTCGACGGCCTCATCCTCGTTAGCGGCTTCGTCGGCCACGGCTTCATGATGGCGCCGATCGTCAGCAAGCTCCTCGCCGAGCACCTGGTCGCCCCCGACCGGCACGGTCCCTTCGAGAAGGATCTCTTCGCGAAGTGGAACCTGCGCCGCTTCAAGGAGGGGAAGCTGAATCAGGAGACGATGATTCTGGGGTAGGGGCGCCGCCTTCCGGCTCGATCTGGTAGCCGGCCGCCTGCAGCTCGAAGAGGTGCGCGTACTGCCCGCCGCGCGCGATCAGCTCCGCGTGCGTGCCTTCTTCGACGATCCGGCCGCCCTCGAAGACGACGATCCGGTCCGCCATTTTCACGCTCCCGAACCGGTGCGTGATCAGGAGCGCGGTCCGCCCGGCCTTGAGCTCGCCGAAGCGCCGGAAGATCTCGTGCTCCGCCTCCGCGTCGAGCGAGGCCGTCGGCTCGTCGAGCACGAGCATCTTGCTGCGGCGCATGAACGCGCGCGCGAGCGCGACGCGCTGCCACTGGCCGATCGAGAGATCGTCGCCGCCGAACGCGCGCCCGAGCGGGGTGTCGAGCCCCTTCGGGAGGCGATCGACCACCTCGCGCGCGCCCGCCTCGTCGACGGCATGCGACACCGCCTCGTCGTCCTCGCGTTTCGGCAGCCACCCGACGCCGACGTTGTCGCGCGCGCTGAGCTGGAACTTGGCGAAGTCCTGGAAGATGACGCCGACCTGGCGCCGGAGCTCCGCGCGCGACATCGTCGCCACGTCGCGCCCGTCGACGAGGATCCGCCCCGACGTCGGCGCGTAGAGCCCGACCAGCAGCTTCACCAGCGTCGTTTTCCCCGCGCCGTTGCGCCCGACCAGCGCGAGCGTCTCGCCCGGCTCGAGCGTCAGCGAGACGTCTTTCAAGGCCCACGCTTCGCTGCCCGGGTACTGGAACGAGACGTTCTCGAAGACCACGCGCGGCGCCGCGGGCGGCAGCACGGTCTCGGCGGCGATCGCCTCGTCGGGCTCGTCGTCCGGCTGCGCCAGGTACTCGAACAGGTTGCTCATGTACAAGTTGTGCTCGTACATCTTCGCCACCGCCGAGAGCGCCGCGCCGAGCGCCTGCTGTCCTTGCCGGAGCAGCATCACGTAGAGCGTCGTCTCGCCGAGCGTGATTCGCCCGCGCACGGCCAGGATGGCGATCAGCACGTACGCGCCGTAGAGGCCGAGCGAGGAGAGCGTCCCGACCACGAACCCGGCGCGCAGGCGCCGCCGCGCCAGGCCGGTCTCCTCGCGCTCGAACCCGAGATGGATGTCGCGGTACCGATCCATCAGCCAGCGGGCGAGCGCGAAGAGCTTCACCTCTTTCACCGACTGCTCGGTGCTGAGGACGTTCTCGAGGTAGTAGAGCTGCCGGTTGCGGAGCGAGCGCGCCCGTTGCAGCTCGAAGCCCTCGCGCCCGAACTTGGTCTCGGAGAGGAACGGCGGCAGCGCGGTGAAGAGCAGGACGAGCACCGCCCACCACCCGAGCCCGCTCACCAGCGCCGCGAAGCCGGCGATGGTCACCCCGTTCCGCACGAAGGCCATGATCTGGAAGATCAGGTCGAGCGGCCGCGAGCTCGCCTCGCGCCGCGCCTGGTTCATCCGGTTCATGAAGGCCGGATCCTCGAAGTTGCCGTAGGAAACGTTCGCGGCCTTCTCGAGGATGGCGAGGTTGACGTGGAGGCCGAGCTTCGCGCGGAGCACGACCTGCGCGTAGGTGTTGATGTAGGTGATTGCGGAGCGCGCCACGACGATGGCGAGCTCGATCGAGACCCAGGTGAGCGCCGGGCCGGCCGGATGCATCGGGTCGCGCACCGCCGCGACGATCGCGTCGATGATCTCCTTGCCGACCCACGCCATCACCACGAGCGTGCCGGCGTCGAGCAGCGCGCAGACCGCCATCGTGATCAGGAGGCCCGGGCTGACGCTCCAGACCAACCGCAACGTGCGCCGGCCGATCGTGACGACGGTGCCGGTGCGAGCGAGTCGTTCGCGCCAGCTCACGCGACGACCCGCAGCTCGCGCCGCGGCCGGTCCGCGGGCAGCGCCGCGAACGCCTTCTTCCAGTGCGCGAACTTCCCGCCGGCGTGGACGGCCTCCATCACTGCGCGGCCCTCGGCCCGACCGCCCTGCGCGAGCACGTATTCGACCCACGCCCACCGCGCGCTGATCGCGCGGACGTCGACGCGTCCCTTCACGCCCGACCGGAGGCGCGCCATCCGATCCTCGACCACGTCCAGCCCCGCCCACGGGGCGCCGTCCATCGGCGTGTTCCGCTTCGCGACGAACGGCGCGATCCCGAGCGCGACCGGGGCGATCTTCGAGAGCTCGGTGGTGAACCGCGCCAGCTCGTCGATGTCCTCGCCGGTCTCGCCGGGCAGGCCGATCATCATGTAGAGCTTGAGCAGCGAGAACCCGTGCGTGCGCGTCAGCTCGGCGGCGCGGAGGAAGTGCTTCTCGCGCGCCTTGCGCATGATCTGCTCGCGGAGACGCTCGCTCGCGCCGTCGGCCGCGGTCGTGAGGGTCTTGTAGCCGGCCCGCCGCAGCGCGGCGCAGAAGCGATCGTTGAGCCGATCCGGCCGGAGGGAGGAGATCCCGACCTGCCGTCCTTGGTCCGCGAGCGTCTCGACGATGTCGCTGATCTTCGGGTGATCGCTGACCGCCGCGCCGACCAGCCCGACCTTCTTCGCGTCGGGCGGGATCAGCTCCATCAGGCGCTCCATCGGCAGGATCCGCATCCCGCCGTTGGTGCTCCGGCGCATCACGCAGTACGTGCACCCGCGGGAGCAACCGCGCTCGGCCTCGATCAGGAACATGTCGCGGAGCTCGGTGTTCGGCGTCCGGATCGGCGCCCACGCGGGGATGTGCTCGTCGCCGGCGCGGGCGATCGGGGGCATCGCGTCTCCGTGGATCGACGGCACGAAGCAGGAGGGGATCTCGCGCGCCAGCGTCGCGAGCATCTCCGCGCGCGCGCCGCCGGCGAAGATCACGTCGAGCGCGGGATGGATCGTCTCCTCGGACTCGCCCATCAGGATCGCGTCCGCGAACGGCGCGAGCGGGAGCGGATTGCTGTTGGTGAGGGGCCCGCCGCAGAGAACGAACGGATGCCGCTCGTCGCGGTCCTCGGAGAGCGGCGGGATCCCGGCGAGCTCGAGGCACTGGACGACGCCGGCGAGCTCGAGCTCGTACGCGACCGAGAAGGCGACGACGCCGGCCGCGGACACGGGTCGCCCCGACTCGAGCGTGAAGAGCGGCATCCGGCTCTCGCGCCAGCGCGAGACGTCGTCGGGCAGGAATGCGCGCTCCGCGACGCGCCCGGGCCGCTCGTGGATGATCCGGTAGATCTGCTGGAACCCGAGCGACGACATCCCGGTGTGGTACGGGCTCGGGTAGACGAGGGCGACGCGCTCGGGCCCGTCCTTGTGGAGGGTGCCGATTTCCTGCGCGAGGAGACCTCGCGCGTGCTCGCGCAGCTCGTTCGGAGACGACATCTTCGGGGGGCGGCTACTCCAGCTCGTCGGTGATCCGGATCGGATCTTCCACGATACTTCCGCCCGGATCCATGTGCCCGGGAAGGACGAACGTCGAGAGCGCGCCGTCACAATCGAGGTCGCCGTAGGCGCGAATCTCGAACGTGCCGGTCGCGGGATCGCTGCGGATCTCGTAGGCGTAGAAGGTCGGGTCCATCGGGGACCAGCCGAGCTGCGTCCAGCCCGGGTCGCCTCCGTTGTTCCAGATGATCTTTTCCCCGCAGGGCGGCGTGCCGGGCTGCATGGTCGCGCTCGGGACCGGACGCGCGGCGGCACCGTTCTCGGCGATCTCGCGCTCGTGGTCGACGCGGATCGCCATCATGATCGCGCGCACGTTCGCCTGCGCGTCGGCCGTCTTCGCGCGCCGGATGTAGCCGATGAACGCGGGGATGGCGATCGCCGCGAGACAGCCGCAGAGTGCGACCAGGGCGATGCCGCCGATGGCGATCCAGAGGATGATCTTGCCGCCGCTGGTCTTGCGCGGCGCTTCCGTCACGGGGTGACGCGGAAGGTGCTCAGGATCGTCTCGCAGAGCGGGCGCACCGGCTCCCAGTTGTTCATCGGGCCGGCGCAGGTGAAGACGAAGCCCTTGCCGTTGAGCGCGGCGAAACGCTGGAGCGTGTGGATCGGCGGCGTCTGCGTCGGCCAGGCCGAGTCGATGTCGGCGCCGGGGTACATCCCGACCATCGTCGGGCGCTGGCCGAGCACGCTCGCGGCGGTCTGGAGCTGCGCCATGTTCGCCTGCGCGTAGCCGGGGCCGTCGCCCATGAACGGCTCGGTGACGACGTTGACGTTCGGGCGGAAGTCGCCGAGCGCCGTCATCGAGCGGAACATGACCTCGGTGCCGCCCGACGGAGCCAGGCGCTCCCACTGCGCCGGGACCTGGAACGACCAGCGCACGCCGACGACGGGCTGGAACCCCGGGAGCAACGGCGCGGTGCCCATCGCGGCGGGCTGGAGCGGCATGCCCGGCTGCATCGGCATCGGCATGCCGGGCTGCATCGGCATCCCGGGCTGCTGCGGCATGCCGGGGTAGGCCGGGATCGCCGGGGGCGGCGGCGGTGTCGGATTGGTGTTGCACGCCGTCGTGAGCAGGACGATCAGCGGAGCGGCAACGAGCAGGGCGATGGCGAGGATCCGGGTGGTGCGCACGCGCGAGATGGTGCCCGTCCGTCTCCGCGCGCGCAAGCGGCCGATTAAAGCGTCTCGATTAATGCGCCGCGGGGGCGCGACGAACGTTCTCGGCTCCGCGTGTGGGCGCGAATTCGGCTGTTTTCGGCCGCGATGCGCGCTGGCATCGCGCTTGCTCGATGGCGCGCGCACCGGAGGAGAGAACATGCGCGAAGGACGGAACGCGGCGGCGCTGCTGACGGCGCTGCTGCTCGGCGGCTGTGCGGCACAGCCGATCGGCGAAGCGCCGGTCGTGCCGCTCGACGAGGACGACACGGAGCCGACCTGCAACGTCGTCACGGTCGAGCCGCACGAGCATCTCTCCGACGCCGAGCGCGTCCTCTTCGCGGGGCGCGGCCACCGCGTTCTCTTTCTCAACCGCCGCGGCGCCACGTACAACCCGGGCTACGACGACTCGTCGCGCAACACGTCGAGCATCATCGGCTGGCCCGCGCGGATTCCGCCGTACGAGGGGAGCGACTCGGACTGGAACGAGATCATGACGTGCGTCCGCGAGGAGTTCGCGCGGTGGGACATCGAGGTCACCGACGTCGATCCGGGGACGACGCCGCACGTCGAGGTGGCGATGGGCGGCACGGCCGATCTCGCCGGCCAGGGCTCCGGCGTCGGCGGCGTCTCGCCGCTCGCGGGCGACTGCTCGGTGATCGATCGGTCGGTCTGCTACGTGTTCACCGCGGTCTTCCCGACCACGCGGAGCGAGTGCGAGGTCGCCGCGCACGAGGCGGGTCATTCGCTCGGGCTCGAGCACGAGTACCTCTGCGAGGACCCGATGACGTATTTGCGCGGGTGCGGGCCGAAGTCGTTCCAGGATCGCGACGCGGCGTGCGGGACGTACTCGGCCGAGTGGTGCATGTGCGGCGGGCAGCAGAACACGGTGCAGCACCTGAACGACTTCATCGGACCGAACCCGGGCGGCGGCACCATGCCGCCTCCGCCGACGCCTCCGTCGCCGCCGACGCCACCGCCTCCGCCCGACGGAGGTGACGGCGGGGTCGCGCCCGAGCCGCCCGGCGACGACAGCGCTGCGCCGACGATCGTCGTCGACACCGGCGACACGGCCGCGGCGGACGCCGACCTCACCATCACCGCGCACATCACCGGCGCGGCCGGCATCGCTCGCGCCGAGCTGCTCTGGGAGTACCACGGCACGATCGCGATGGACTGCGCTGCGCCGCCGATGGGCGTGCGGTGCGCTGCTACCGGCGACACGTACGCGTGGACGTTCCACGTCGGCCGCGGCACCCGCAGCTTTTCGATCCGCGCGACGGACCGCGCCGGCCGTACGAGCGACACCGGCAGCCGCGTGCTCACGCTCGGCGAAGTCGCGCCGCCTCCTCCGCCGCCCAGCACTGCGCCGACGGTCGAGTGGGTCGGCCCCGCGGAGCACGAGGCGATCCGCCCGGGCGGCACCGTGCGCGTTCGTGTCCGCGCGCATGACGACACGCGGATCAGCCAGGTGTGGCTCGACTGGATCGCGCCGACCGCGACCGTGCAGCGCACGCTTCGGAACGTCGGGGGCGACGACTGGGGCGTCGATGTGCTCTTCTCCAGCTCGGCCCGTCGCGGCACGACCCGCACGTTGCGTGTCACCGTCGTCGACGACAGCAGCAACCGCACGGTCACGCCGGACCGGCTGGTAGACGTCCGCTGACGGGAGGCGGCCGGCGAGGTCTCGGTGGCGTGGGCGCTATCGAGGGCGTCTCGATCGGAGCCCGCCCGTCGGGGGGAGGGCGCCGTGATCATCGGCCCGCTGCCCCATCGCAAGACTGGAGGCGGGCCCCCGCGGGCCGATGCGCTCGGGCTTCTCCGCGGCCGGGCGCCACCGGCGAGGTGGTTGTGGGGATCGGGTTTCATGGGTCGGAGTCGGAGGGGCG
>JADMIO010647585.1_pt1 | contig 14959 bp, 12 predicted proteins | sample 8958161 | NCBI WGS metagenome assembly JADMIO01 (sample SAMN16585339, study PRJNA669376) | soil metagenome | isolation source: Crop rotation soil | place: USA: Cullars Rotation, Alabama | collected 2011 | reverse complement strand
CCGTAAGCATTCCCGCCAGAAGAAATGCGCTGTCGATCGTGGAAAGCTCACATTTTCCAGCGCGGCGGCCGTCTTTCATTTCCAGAAAGTGATAGTAGAAACCCTTATATCCGGTCACATCCGGTTCGGGTCCCTGCGGACTGTGCTCAAAGAATCGCAGTGCGGTCAACACGCGCTCGGCGGCATCCGCCCGGTTGAGCCAACCATTCACCACTGCAATCGGATAACAGCTCAGTCCCAGCCCTGTTGCCGCAATACTCGACGGCGAATCCTCGCGCGTATTATCAGCCACAAGTCCGTTTTGGCTATTCGTATGGTCCAAAAAATAACGGAAGGCCAATCGTTGAATCTCGAGAATATCGTCGGGCAAGTCGGTCATACCATCTTTCTTAATACGAGAGCTTCACTGAAGATCTTCTTAAAGTCGCTATGCAATTTTTGGACCGAAGCAATGCCATATGCTGAGCAGCTTCCTCAATGGGATTTGAACTCTCGTCTCGATCTTGATCTGTCAGACTCCTACATGCCGCTCTACGAGTTCATCGAGGAGACGATGCGGGTCTTGGGGACAGATGCGGACGAAGTGCTGGTTGAGCGGGCCAGGCCGGTCAGAAATAACGCTGGCCCGAATGAGGCCGCGTTCGTGAACCAGTTCAATGATATGATGGTTTACCCGTAACGCCCCAATACATGTCTTGATTGTACTTTTGTGACAAAAAGTATAATCTCGAGGCTGTCCATGAATACGAGGCTTCAATGTTAGAACCGGCAACCCCCAATATCGTGACCCGTGAAGAGTGGGAACGGGCTCGGGCTGAACTGCTTCTACGCGAAAAGGAACATACTCGTGCCGGCGATGAATTGGCGGCCGCGCGCCGGCGTTTGCCGATGACGCGTATGGATCCGGTCAAGGTCGCCGGTCCGGATGGCCCGGTCTCTCTGCCTGATGTGTTTGAAGGCCGGCGGATGTTGATCGTCTATCACTTCATGTGGAAGAAAGGCGCGCCCCACGAAAAGCAGTGTGAGGGCTGTACCCACAGTCAGACGGCAATGAATTCGGAAGTCCGAGCCTATCTCGCCGCCCGAAGCGTCAATTACGCTGTCTTCAGCAGCGGCCCGCTGGACGAGATCCTCGCGTACCGCGATTTTATGGGTTGGACGTCGCCCTGGTACTCGACCGCCGATTCGGGAAAGATACTAGCGACTCGAGACGGCGGAGATCTCCGCTGCTACCTGCGGACCGGCGAAGAAGTGTTGGAAACGTATGAAACGAAGTGGCGAGGAATCGAGGCCATGCTTCCCACTCTGCAGTTGCTCGACCAGACTGTATTCGGTCGACAGGAGACGTGGGAGGATTCACCAGACGGCTGGCCGCAGGAACCGGCGGGGTCGTGGTGGCGGCGCGACGGCCGCCCGGTTGCCCAGTGGACGCGAACGAACGTTGCGGTCAAATAGACAGCGGCTCGGGGGGCTGGACATCTTGATTCACTCTGTCGGTGGTTCCGGCGCTCTACTGTCACTTGGTCTTGTTCGTCAGCAGGAGGTTCACCTACATGCGGGATGCCACCCAGGTCCAAAGTGTTCAGGCGGCGCGCGGTGAATAGAAAGGAAAGATGGCATCGATGCTCTTAAGAAATATCACTGCCATCAAGATGTTGAACATCAGCGTCAGGCAGATACAAGGGGCCAACAGCCACCGGCGGGGACGAATACGATTGGTCAACACCGTTGCAACGCCATGCGTTGAGAAAAACAACAACTGCCATCCCTGGACCCTGCCGGCCGCAATTCCAAGGACGTACTCGTGAATGAGTCCCGAGACGACAAATGTGGCAAAAATCCCAGTTGATCTGTTTCTTCCGAAGGCGACCCGGCGATAAACGTACACTTCAAAGAACTGCTGGGCCGGCCTGTTCCACCGTCTCCAAAAATCAGCCGGTGTTGCCGCACTCGCCAGATGGAACATCGGATCAAGGGCACGTCCACCGAACAGCCGCAAAACGCTAGCCGCACAATTTGAAACCTGCCAAATGACAAGCACCAGCACGACTGTTTTGAGAGTGTGCTCGAGCATGAACGGGAAGGGCGACCAGTCAATTGCAAAGACTCGTTCGCAACAGATCAGAAGTGCTGCCGTGACTGGTCCGAAAAGGAAGAGTCGCCGAATGTCCCGAACTCTCGCGACTGGAGAGGGAGGCCAACTCAGGACAAGCCAGCACCAGTTCGAAAGGTAGCTCGCGTAACCAAGTGTGCTCATCTCCTGCGCCCGTGATGCATGAGCGCGAAGGTCGTACAGTTTCACCAGCAACGCAATCGCGAACAGGGCAAGGGCGAGGCGCACTGGCCGTGCCTCGAGGGGAACGATACAGGGAGTGATCGCGATAATCGCAGATCCTGCAAGCCAGGCCGCATCCCGCATGATTTTCCCATGCCGAAGCGCGAGACGAAACACCGCGGCGGCAAGCAATGCCAGTGCTATCGCGAGAGCTCCCCTTGCTGCCGTCATCGTCCTCGACTTACCCCTTCCGAACCCGCCGTCTACACGGGCTTACTTGCCCGCCTCCCGCCGCCGGCGGCCGCTCAGCAAGTAGACGTCTGAGCGAACGTCTGTCAGCGGGTCGCCAGCCGAGTCAATGCCGTCCACACGTGGGATTGGATCAAAGATGATCTTCTTCCGCTCGGGCTCCTGAGCGTCCACCTGAGTCGTCAGCGTAATAGTCCCGAACGGGACCTCCTGGCGGCTGTCTGGCCACGTCACGCTGGCGTTGGTCACGTCATCATTCGGTTCGGCCAGTTGCACGAACACACCGAGCGTGATCGGCCCCTGAGCCAGCCGCGGACCAATTTCGTCGAACAGGAAATTCGCTGATTTCTGTGCAGCATCCGCGTCGGACAGATATTGGGTTCCCTCGCCCGGTCGGATGCGAAAACGGCCGTATTGTGTCGCGCCGCCAGCATTGACGAATTTGAACGCCGTGATCGCGAAGAACGCTTCCCGGGCGAAGCTCGTCGGGATCGGCTTGGGTGCCTCGACGAATCGCTTTGCATCAGGATTGGCGGCAAGAAACGCGCCCATCGCCTCGGGCCGACCCGCTCCCGCGGCTGCCGCGGCCTGGAGGAATTCCAGGAACTCCTCTCCTGTGCGAACGGGAAAGCCATTGGTCGAGTGAGCGACAATATCAGTGTGGACGTGGTCGGCCAGGTGGAAGCGGATGGCAATCCCCCTCGGTCCGGACTTCGCCGGGTCGTTGTCAGGGATGTCGGGTATGCCGGTCGAGTTCGAGTAGCGCACTGTTACCGGAGTGGACGGCTGATTCGCGTGAGGAGCACGGGTCAGTCCCGCCGCTTGAGCTGACGGTGTGAATGTCCCGATACACATCAAGCCTTTAGCGTGCGCTGGCCGAAATCCGGCGTGGACCCCGGATCGTGCATCGAGCGCATCGAGCAGTTGCTGCGCAAGGATCGGGTTGTGAATGGTGCCGGTGGGCATGGGGCCTCCCTCAAAAGTTGTGGCTGAAAAGTGAGGCGCTCCAGTACTCATCCAGCGCGTTACTCGCCGAACACGTATTCGATGGCCGAAATCTGGCAAGGTTCCAACGCATTGTCGCAGTCTGGCAAGGGACTGTCAAATAACGAACCGCGCGCGATGTCGCTCGCCGAGTTCAAGGAGACGATAAGGATCTTGGGGACAGAGCCCAGAGAGGCATTGAAATTTCGTGCCAGTTCCGTTGTCTCCGAAACTGACGTTTTCGATCCGATTGCAAATCAAATTTCGACTTCCTCGGCGTTCATTCGGAATGTTTTGTTGCCTACTCTTCAGACGCCTGATACGGCATGATTCGCAGGCGATTGACGATTTTCCGCAGACAATATTCCGAGCAAGAATCCAAGAATTCTTGTTCACTTTTCCGAAGAAAAGTAATCCACATCTGGATGAACAGAGCGGCGACGAGCGCGATGAGCGTCGTGTCGAACGCCGTTCCCAAACCGCCGACAACCCCTTTCAACGATTCAATCCGTCCACCCCCTTCGGCGGCATTTTGCTTCAACACAACCGAGAACTGGCCAATGGCGATTGACAGGCCAAGCACTGTCCCAATAAATCCCAGGATGGGAATCGCCCACATGAAGCCACCGAGAACCACGTAGGTCGCGTCGAGAAATGATTCATCATTCTCGTTCTGAGTTCGAAGAATCTCATCCACATCGGTAACCCGTCCGAGATTCCGCAGATTGCTCAAGGCAATTTCAATGCGGTTGAACAGGACGAATTTCCGTGGGTCATCAACCAGTTCATACATTCGATCGAGGATCTGATCGACCGTCGCCGAAGAGAGCACGAATTCGGGATGCAACATCGGTGGCGATCTATGCGGCTGTATCGGTGCCTCCAAGCTCACGCAGTTTTTCATACAGTCCGGCTTGATTGAGCAAGATGTCTAAGAGGCTGTTGCGGATGGCTTCGGAGTTTAGGGCTTGGGTGCTGAGAGATGAGTGGGCGTCCAGGGCGCTGATGATTGAGTTGACTAGGACTTGCTTCAGGTCTGGGGAGTCGGCGAAACGCTGTTTGGAGTTGGTTTTTGCTTGCTGGCGGAGCGTTTCGGATTCGCAAAGTTTTCCCAGGATCACGTTGCGGACGTAGATCAGTTGGTCGTTGTCGGTTGTGTCCGGGCCGAAGAGCTCGTTGACTCGCTTGATGATTTCTTGCAGCAGGGCTTTTTCTTTTTCCTGGACGCTGCCGCTGCCGGCTTCTGTGATCGGGTCGAGTTTGATGTTCGGGCCGTCGTTTAACGGCATGGGCTGTTTGCCGACTTTCTTCAGCTTGTGATGCGTCAACAGCAGACTCGAAAGGTCGATTGCTTCGTGTTCGCGGTCGAATTTCACTCGCAAGAGGTGCTTGAAGAAGATGGACCGCTTTTCGATGTCCGTGTTCTTGTAGTCGAAGATTTGCGAGAGAAATGTGTACAGACGGTGAAACGCTCCCATGTCGGACTTGAACAATATCAGGGCGTTGAGCTCGTTTTGGGCGTCTTCTGCGCCCTTTTTGTCTTTCTTCTCTTTTGCCGTTTTCAGGGCTGCTTGGGCGTTCTTGTAGCGGGTTTGGAGTCGCTCCACGACTGGTGTGATGGCGTTGATCAGGTCGCTTTGTTTGGAATTGGGATTGAGTTCCACGGCGACGACTCGGTCGATCTCGAAATCGTCGTAGTGGCCGGCGGCGTCGAGTTTCGCTCGGAGGTTGAAGACCAGGTTGGGATCGGTGACGTCGGCGAGCTCGGCCGTGGTGTAGTAGGTTTTGAAAGCGGCCAGGATTTCCGCTGGTTCGTTGACGAAATCGAGAACGAAGGTGTCTCCTTCTTCCTTGCCGGGGTGGGCTCGGTTCAGGCGGGAGAGGGTTTGCACGGCCTGGATGCCGGCGAGGCGCTTGTCGACGTACATGGCACACAGTAACGGTTGATCGAAACCCGTTTGAAACTTGTTCGCCACCAGGAGGATTTGATATTCGCTGGTGTCGAAGGCATCGCGGATGGCTCGGCCGCGCAGGTTGGGGTTGAGGGACTGGCTGGTTTCGGTGAACGGATCGGGGCCGGAGTCCGTATCTTTCACTTCGCCGGAGAAGGCGACGAGTGAGCCGATGGTGTAGCCGTTGCTCTTGATGTATTTGGTAATGGCAAGTTGCCAGCGGACGGCTTCTTGACGGCTACCAACGACGACCATTGCTTTGGCCTGGCCGTTCAGGAGCGGGGCGACCGCTTCGCGGTAGTGTTCGACGACGACCTGGACCTTTTGGGCTATGTTGTAGGGATGGAGGCGAACCCAGCCCATGATCTTTTTAGTAGCGGCGCTGCGTTCGACGTGCTTTTCGTCCCATTCCTTGCCTTCGTGAGCGAGTTTGAAGGCCAGCTTATAGGACGTGTAATTCCGCAGGACATTGAGGATGAATTTCTCTTCGATGGCTTGCCGCATGGAATAGACGTGGAAGGGTTCGGGCAGATTGCCTTCGCCGGCCGGTTGCGAAGGATCTGGGCGGCGTCCGAATAGTTCCAGCGTTTTGTTCTTGGGTGTGGCGGTGAAGGCGACAAACGTGATGCCGGTGTCTTTGGCTCGGGAGGACATTTGGACGGCCATGATGTCGTCCATGCTGACTTCGCCGCCATCTTCCAGTTCTTTGAGTTCTTCCTGCGTCAGCACTTCTTTCAGTTTGGAAGCGGCTTCACCGGCTTGTGAACTATGGGCTTCGTCGGCGATGACGGCGAAGCGTTTGCCATCGGTAGCCGCAAGTTCTCGCACCGCTTTCAGGGCGAAGGGAAAGGTCTGGATGGTGCAGACGACGATCTTCTTGTCGCCCGATAACGCCGTAGCCAGTTCGTTGCTTTTGCTGTTGCCTTCGCCAGAGATCGAGGCCACGACTCCGGTGGTGCGTTCGAAGTCGAACATGGCGTCGCGGAGCTGTCCGTCGATCACGGTGCGGTCGGAAACGACGAGAACGGAATCGAAGACCTTTTTGTGTTGAGCGTCGTGGAGATCGGCGAGGAAGTGAGCGGACCAGGCGATGGAATTGGTTTTGCCGGAGCCGGCTGAATGTTGGATGAGGTACTTTTTGCCGACTCCTTCTGTCAGGATCGCCTGTTGCAGTTTGCGGGTGACGTCGAGCTGATGGTAGCGGGGGAAGATCAGCTTTTTGATCTTTTGCGTTTTGTCCTTCTGGGCGACGAAGTATTTTCCTAGGATTTCAAGCCAGCTATGGCGTTCCCAGACTTGTTCCCAGAGATAGGCGGTGCGGTGTCCGCTGATGGGGTTGGGCGGATTGCCGGCCGCGCCGTGGTCGCCCTGGTTGAACGGAAGAAAGACAGTCTCGGCGCCTTCGAGGCGGGTGGTCATGCGGACTTCGTCATTGCTGACGGCGAAATGGACCAAAGCGCCGCTGAGGAAGGTCAACAGCGGTTCGGCCGATTTGCCTTTGGGTTTGGGGTCTCGATCGTATTTGTATTGCTTGACGGCCAGGTCGATGCTTTGCGTGAATTCGGTCTTCAGTTCGGCGGTGGCGACTGGCAGACCGTTCAGGAACAGGACAAGGTCGATGGAATTTTCGTTATTGAGTGAGTAGTGAACTTGACGGACGACTCGCAGCCGATTGGCGGCGTAGCGGGTCACGATATCGGGGTTCATGGCCAGGGCGGGTTTGAACTGGGCCAATGAGAGTTTTTCGCGCAGCCCCAGCAGTTCGATGCCCTGCCGCAAGACGTCAAGCGTACCGCGTTGGTTGACGGAATCGCGAAGCCGAGTTAGCAACGTCTCGGACGCGCTGTTGCCGTGATTCTTGACGATGGAATCCCAGGCTTTGGGCTGGGTGGATTGTACCCAAGCCAGAACGTCTGTGGGAAACAAAGCCCGGGCGCGATCATAATTCGCCGCGTCGCTAGCGTCGTAGAGCCAGTCGCGGCCGGCGAGCTGAAGGCAGATCTCGTTCTCGAATTGGATCTCTTTGTGCAGACTCATGTGGCCCCCGTTTCAACCAAACCTCGCACATCGATTTTGCCAGTTACGGCGGCGGAAATCAGCGCGGTCCTGCGTTCTTGAAGCAGGTCGATTCCCCGTTGAGCTTCGCTCATCAGATCATCGAGTGTTTTGAGTTGAGTTTCCAACTCTGTGATAATTGCCTGTTGCTCGGCGAGCGGCGGAATCAACATAGGGAGATTATTCATTTCACCCAGCGACAAAGCAGGCTGGGCGGTCCCGTTCACAATGTCGTCGATGACACCAAGTTGCTTTAGCGTTGTCAGGTGCCAATTTACAAACTTCACATCGGAAACTTCGCAATTGACGGTAAGTTTCAGCGAGTTACCTGAAACCACTGCTGGCTTATTAACCGTAGGCAAAATGGACGACTTCCCAAATTGTGCGCCGATCTTGGCAATAATTATGTCGCCTCCTTTTGCTTCACTCCTGCGGACGGTTTCGAAATGTTCGAGAGAAATCGTCTTTAATTCGGCGGTTTCGAGCTGTCCTTGTGTTGCGAAATTGCTTTCAATGACAAATGCGTCGCCGTTGTCAATGAAGTGTTCGGATTTAAGATTGCTTCCAAACGGCCCATCGACGAATGCATTTTTGTCATCAGATTTGACGTGTTTCAACCTTGCCACCGTCCAATGCGCCGGCACATCGCCAAGCCACTGATTATTGGAAGGCTTCATGGGGGCGTGTGGGTTGAGACCTTTGGTGACGGCGTGGGAGATGACGGCCTGGCGTTTTTCTGTCAGCAGTTCAATCAGCCGCCGCTGCTCCCCCACAAGGTCGTCGATCTTTGATGTCTCTCGATCGAGAAACGCAAGTATCTGGTATTGCTCATTGGTCGATGGCACCGCAATAATCACGGAAGCGATCTTGTTTGAGTAAATGACCTCAATAGTCGTCGCATTGCTTAGATAACTCAGTTGTGTTTTCATCACGTCACTTTCTTGAATGAGCGTCTTCAAGAAGCGAGTGTCGATCTGCGAATTATCCGGCTGAAGGCGCAGCAAGCATGGGTGGAGAATTCCACGTTCTGCATTGTCTGGAAGGATAGCAGTTTTTCCAATGGTGCCGCGAGTCGTAATCAGCAGGTCCCCTGGAAATACCTCAAAGCTCGCCAATTCGGCAAACTTTTTTTCCGAAATGAAGTTGTCGCCATTAGTAAAATCACTGTCAATAACATTTCGCTGGTTGTAGACCTTAATCGTTCCGGATTGCATGTCCGTTGATGTCAGGTGGCTTCCGAATGGGCCAGTTTTTATCGCACCGTTCTTCGGAAGAACGAAATACTTGATCGCTCCAACACGCCAATGATCTGGCACTTCGCCGAGCCACTCAACACCGCTATCCTTGTACTTCTTGTATCGCGGAACGCTCACTTGGACAATCCTCCGATCATCTTCAAGATGCGGTCGGTGACGCCTTTCAATTCGGCGTCGATCTCGGCGAGTTCGCGGGGCGGTTTGAAGACGTAGAAATGTCGGTTGAACGGGATTTCATAACCGACTTTCGTCTTCTCGTGATCGATCCAGGCGTCGGGAGCGTGCGGCAGGACTTCGCGTTTGAAGTAGGTTTCCACGTCCTCGCTGAGCGGTACGTTCTCGGTGTCGCGGAGGTTGGAATCGGGCTGGGGTTGTCCCTTGAGCTTGCCCTTGGTGGCCTTGACGATTTTGCCGGCCGCGTCTCGTTCGGGACGTTCCACGGTGATCGTGCGGTAGCCGAATTCGCTGTTCTTGAAGATCCGGCTGATGGGGACTCCGTCGCGGGTGACTTTGCGACAGTCGCCGAATAGCTTTGTGATCTCGGCCACGTGTTCTTCGCTCAGTTCCTTCCGTTTGCTGCCCAGACTCTTGCGCATCTTCTGGAAAAAACTGCTGGCGTCGATCAGTTGCAGTTTGCCTTTGCGGTGGTCGGGCTTGCGGTTGCTGACGATCCAGATGTAGGTGCTGATGCCGGTGTTGTAGAACATGTCAGTCGGCAGTCCGATGATGGCTTCGATCAGGTCGTTCTCCAGGACATAGCGGCGGATTTCACTTTCGCCCGAACCGGCTCCGCCCGTGAACAACGGCGAGCCATTCAGAACGATGCCGATCCGGCTGCCGCCGTCTTTGGCGGGTCGCATCTTCGAGATGAGATGCAGCAGGAACAGGAGGGACCCATCACTGACGCGGGGGAGGCCCGGTCCGAAGCGGCCGTTGAAACCCTGGGTCTCGAACTCTTTGCGGATTTCCTTTTCGATCTTCTTCCACTCGACCCCAAACGGGGGATTGGAGAGCATGTAGTCAAAGTACAGGCCGGGGAGTAAGTCGTTCGACAGCGTGTTGCCAAATTTGATGTTGGCGATGTCGTGACCCTTGATCAGCATGTCGGCTTTGCAGATCGCGTAGGATTCGGGGTTCAACTCTTGTCCGTACATCACGAGCCGGGCTTTGGGATTGTGCGAGACGAGGTGTTCTTCACTGACGGATAACATGCCGCCCGTACCGGCGGTGGGATCGCACATGGACCGGACGATTCCCGGTTTGGTCAGGGCATCATCGTCTTCAATGAACAGCAGATTGACCATCAGCCGAATGACTTCGCGCGGGGTGAAGTGTTCCCCGGCGGTCTCGTTAGAGATTTCGGCGAATTTGCGGATCAGTTCCTCGAAGACCATTCCCATCTGGGCATTGCTAACGACTTCGGGATGGAGGTCGATCTGGGCGAATTTCTCGGTCACTAGATAAAGCAGCCCGCCCTTGGCCAGCCGGTCGATCTGAGTGTGGAACTCGAAGGATTCGAAGATGTCCCGGACGGCCGGAGAGAACGCCTGCATGTAAGAGAGGAGATTGGCCTGAATGTTGTCCTGATCGCCCATCAGTTTCTTCATATCCATCGGCGACGTGTTGTAGAACAGTTGCCCGGATTTGCGAAGCAGGAATGGTTCGGGATTCAGGCCGGCTTTTGCACGCAAAGCCAATTCCGCCAGGACTGCTCCCTTGGTTTTCTCAAGAACACAGTCGAGTCGTCGCAATACGGTGAAAGGGAGGATGACCTTACCGTAATCGGATTGCTTATAATCGCCACGCAGGAGGTCGGCAACGGACCAGATGAAGGACGAGAGGTTCGGATCGCTCATAGGGTTTTCAAATCAGCGGGAATAACAGGACTGGAGGTTGGCTTGCAGAAACATCGATTGACGTCCGAGTCTTCAGAAGCTTCAGGCCAATTTGGACTTATGTCACGCGGACGTGCCCTAGCATACGCATGAGAGTCGCGATGTGCTAGCGAAGGACGTTCAGTACCAGGGAAAACTTCGGACTTAATGGGTACGGATTCGCGTGAGATGCGGCAAGTGCGCCTGTTTGATGCCCAAACGAGTCGACATTCCAGGCAATCTACGTTGGGCACCTGGACCGCCTGATGCGGATCCATAAAAAATCAGAAGATTTCTAAAAGCGGGGGTTGCCAAGATTGCAACCCCGGTTATGATTGTTTCAAGCTAATCTTCAAAGTCGCAAGCCAAAGGGGAACAAACAATGAAATTGCTTGGGATCGGCCCAACTCTTCGGCGATGGCGTGAAACCGTGCTCGGCGTGTCGCTTTCCGAATTTGCCGCCAGTGTTGGCAGCGATAAAGGGTCCATCTCAAAATACGAGAATGACCAATTACACGTGACTCTCGAAAAACTGGACGAATGGCAATCGAAGCTCGATGATAGTAGATATTCGTCAGTGCACATTATCACTGAATACCTTTCAAACCGATACCCGAAGTTCAAAGAGTTCGTTCAAAACGCAAATCCAGGTGAATAGCATTATGAAAATTCTCTATGAGCTGCGTGCTCGCATTCGTGCCCTCCAAGATCTGTTGGGATGTCTAGATAATAGTATTGTGTATATGCCGACCAAGTTGAGGATACTTTTTCATGATAGGTTTGGATTTTATTTGCTTGAGCCTGCGCTGCATGCAGATGATCTTCCTAAAAATCTGGCTAAGTACCTGTTCGGTCAGGATGCTTTCTCATTATTACAACCATTTCCGACTTACATTGAAAGGATATTCAATTTCGCCAAAACCAACCATTGCCATCTCATTGAATATGAGCGATTGTTGATGGTAAAACTCAATATGAACCTAAGTAAACTCATTGCGTGGAAAGAGGCGATTGTCGAAAGGATTGCGACTGCCGATGCCGAATTGGCTGCAAACGTCCATGATTTCTTGCGAGAAATTATCTTTGCGTACCTGTTTGTAGCGAAAAGAAAGGCGGAGTGTGCCGATCGCGATGCGAATCGCAAGTTCGGGGCGTATCTTACACAGTGGGTCAACGCTCCGGACGCAGTTCATCTTGGGGCTGCTTTTGGCGGCTCTCTCGCGAATGTCGCATTTTGCACTTTGCAAAATGAATTCATTTCACAGGTCTTGTGTACGCACGTTAAATCGTATGACGCCGCCGTTGCCCTCGTTTCTCATTGTCGACGCGTTTCAAACCCGGTCTTCAAATTCGAGTCACGAGGAAACACATATGAAAGAGCTTCTGTACAAACTGGTATTGCTTGCTGAATCACTGCTTGAGTCAATGTTGGGATCGGTGGATTCTAAAAACGGTCAGATTTCATCTGGCTCAAACGTGATGGTGCAATCATCGACGAGACGACTCGCCTGTTTAGAAGAGGCGAAATCGCTTTCGAGGACACTTCTGTACTACCTTGAACATCCAGAACGCGAGCGGCCGAAGTCATTCGACAAGGACTATTGTCGATGCCTGATCTTGTACGCAGAGGGTGGTTTGTTCGATTGATATATGCCGATTCTGTGGAGAACTGCTGTGAATTTGAGCTGGCCTGGGCGATACCGGGCCAGTTCAGAAATACACACAGAAATACAAGGACAGGCATTTCTTGTGCTTTCACCGCAGGTTCAGACCCCCAAAGTAGTTCTTCTCATCCAAGGAGTTTCTGGCGTGGGCAGGTCAACAGCCCGCTTCGCAAATTCATCTGATCATTCTTCTCAAACCCGATGCTGTCGATGATTTCGACAAGGTTATCGTATCCTTGCGCGATCAATTGAAAATGACAGTGGGCGTGGACGTCCTCAATGCGGATCAGCAGGCAATCGATCCACAAACGGGGGCAGATAAGCCATGAGTCGTCGGCGAAGCCGCTCCCCGGACGAAAGCAGTCTCGAGACTTTGCTCGATACCGTTTGCAATACACTTGGAGTCGTCGTGTTCATTGCGATTCTGCTTGTTTTGCAGATCAACGCAGCACGCCCCACTGCCGATGAGGCCCCCGCGACGCAGGAAGCCTCGGCGGAATTGACCCAGCAGCAACAGCAACTGGAAGACAGCCGCCACCGCATAGAGCAGTTGCAAGCAGCTGTGGCGCAGCAAAAGGGGATTGTGGCAAAGTTTGCGAATGTCGAAAGCCAGAGAATCGTGTCGCGATTGCGTCTCCAAACCCAGGATCACACGCGCTTGATTCAGCAGAAGCAAGCGACCATGTCCAACATCGCGGCGGTACAACAAGCGGCGAATGAAACCGCCAGGCAATTGGCAGATCAAAGACAGACTCTGGAGGAACTCCGCAAGCAGGTCCAGGCTATTGAGCAGACTCTGCAAACCGAGATCAACAAACGTTCCCGAACATCTGAATTTCCTGAAGGGAAAGAAACGCAGCGTGAATCGTACGTCATTCTCTTGCAGGCGGGCGTCATGTACCGAGTTCATGTGGCGCCTGACAGGACTTTCAATTCCACCGAGGTGACAAGACTTAAGGAAGCGACGGGTGTATTCCTTGAACCAGTCCCGGGTGGTGGTCTGCGGATCGACAAACAGGGAGCGAACATCTCGGAAATTAGTCAGCGACTCAAAGGTTACTCGAAAACGGAACATGTTTTACGAGTTTTCTTCTGGCCAGATTCGTTTGCAGAGTTTCAAGTTCTGCGAGATGCGATGGTACAAGAGTCTTTGCACTACGCTCCGGAGCCGGTGCCCGAAAAAATGCGAATTGTAATCGGCGGGCAATCGAGCCCGGTGTTTGAACAATGATGAATTTGTTCGATATCGAACGGGCCGTCAGCGGCACTTGCGGCCAGTGTCGTAGCCGGGACCGCTTCTGAGAATCCAACTGATTTAGAATCAACGCCGACGACCTTGGAAGGTCGTCTTACGTCGCCTGATTTTCTTGCGGAGATCAACGGCTATGTACGCCCCAATAGCTCAGGAATGGGCTTGCCATCCTGCAGGATTGGCACCGGGCGCCCTGAAAAATTGGGGATCTCGATGCGATTTGCGTCGACATCCAGATGGCGGTACAACGTTGCGACAAAGTCCTGGACGCCCAGTCTGCGTTGCACCGCGTGTTCACCCCGTGCGTCCGTGGCACCAATCACCTGACCGGGATTGATTCTTCCACCGCTGAACAGAAATGACATCGCCATTGGCCAATGGTCTCGGCCTGGTTGCATTGTACCGGCCTCGGCGCTAGCCACGCCGCCACCACTGCTGGCTGCGTAGGAAATCTTTGGCGTGCGCCCGAAGTCGCCTCCGACGACGACCAACACATGTTGATCAAGACCGCGTTGATGGATGTCTTCAATGAGTGCACTCACCGCCTGGTCAAAGAACGGAGCGCGGTATTTCATCCCGTCAAACACGTGATGGTTGACGGCATGGTCGTCCCAGTTGCCGACTCGGCCGCATAGCGGACCGTTGAGTGTCACGGTGACGAGTTCCACGCCCGCTTCGACAAGTCTCCGGGCCAAGAGGCACTGCTGACCCCACATATTGCGGCCGTATCGTTCGCGACTTCGAGGATCCTCTTTGGAGATATCAAATGCCCGACGAGCGGACGAACCCGTCAGCAGATTCACCGCTTGAACTTCAAACTTGTCCATCGCCTCCATATTGCCTTCTCGATCGATCTCATGTTTCAATCGATCCAGGCCCACCCGCAATCCAATTCGTTCCTTCATCCGTTTTGCCACGGCCACGTCTTTGAGCCCGATATTCGGAACTTCAAACTCCGGGGCATTGGGATCGCCGTAGACCGAAAAGGGATCATACGCTGGCCCCAGGTAGGCCGACCCGAGATACGGGATCGGATTCACACCCACATAATTGGGTAAGTCTCGACCGGCAGTCTGGCGGAGGGAATTGACGATGGCCAGCATCTCTGGATTGTCGGGTTTCAGACGCCGGCCTTGAATCGGATGCCCGGTAAAGATTTGTTGCGGACCGTCATCGTGGCAGAATCCGGAATGCACCAGCGACTTGAGGATAGTGAACTTGTCGGCCAGCGCAGCCTGTTGCGGTAGCAGTTCGCAAAAGTCCAGTCCAGGTACGCGGGTCCTGATGGGTTGAAAAGGTCCACGGTACTCGCTGGGAGCCTCCGGTTTGGGATCGTATGTCTCCAGATGGCTGGCGCCGCCTTGCAGCCAGACGACGATGATCGCAGACCGACGGGCC
>JADMIO012534192.1_pt1 | contig 14960 bp, 12 predicted proteins | sample 8958161 | NCBI WGS metagenome assembly JADMIO01 (sample SAMN16585339, study PRJNA669376) | soil metagenome | isolation source: Crop rotation soil | place: USA: Cullars Rotation, Alabama | collected 2011 | reverse complement strand
GGATACTTGCCCGCCGTTAAATAACAACTTTTACTTATTTCAGAAACCAACTGATTAAGGGCAGGCCACATATAATCTGCAAACTGCACTTCAACAATCGGCTTGGCACCTGCTGCACTCATTCCTGCCGTGGAACCAATAATATAGGCTTCCTGGATGGCAGTATTAAAAACCCTGTGATCGCCAAACTGTTCAGAAAGCGTAGCAGCTTCGCGAAAAACACCTCCCAATCTAAGGCCTACATCCTGGCCGTATAAAAGCGCTTCAGGATAATCCTGCATTATTTCACGGATGGCAACTAACCCCGCATCTACCATCGTCAATCTTTCATTTCCGGCAGGCATTCTCTCTCCTGCTTCTTCCACAACGGGCGTTGGTGCAAAAACGAAATCAGAAACAGTTGAAGGATCAGGATCTGGAGAGCTAACTGCCAATTCAAATGCTTCCATAACCGAAACAGATACGTCTTCTTCTATTTCAGTCAATTCATTTTCTGATATACCTATTTCTAATAAATGCGATTTAAGTTTTGGCACCGGGTTATTTATGCTATGAGTGGCAAGGTCTTTTGCAGAGCGATAAAACTCTTTTCTGACACCACTGGTATGATGACCCAACAATGGCACTTCGGCCTGAACTAACCATGGCCCATCGCCATTGCGAACTGCTGCCACCACTTCCTGCATTATATTAAAGCAATCCATAAAATTGCTCCCATCAATCCGTTTTGCTTTTATACCTGTAAAACCGGATGCATAGGTAACGGCATCCATAACCCTCGCCTCTTCACTGGTTACACTGATGCCCCAGTGGTTATCCTGGACGAGATATATAACTGGTAATTTTTTTAAAACGGCAACCTGCAAAGCTTCACTTACCTCCCCTTCCGTAAAACTGGCGTCCCCAAAGGAGCAAACAACAATACCCCGTTCTTTGAGATCAAAACCATCAAATGGCAAATCGCCCTTTGCTCTTAATGTTTCCAAATACTTTAATCCCTGTGCAATGCCGGTAGAAGGAATAGCCTGCATGCCGGTCGCACTGCTTTGATGGATTATTTTTGGCTTGTCAGCATCACTGGAACTGGGATGAGCATAATAGGACCTGCCGGCGGAAAAAGGGTCGCCGGCTTTAGCCAATAATTGAAGCATTAATTGATGTGGCGTAAAGCCCAATCCCAGTAATAGTGACTCATCCCGGTAATAAGGGCTTACATAATCCTGCGGTTTTAATTGAAAAGCGGTGGCTAATTGAATGGCCTGGTGACCAAGACTGGTTGAATGTACATATTTGCAAACAGCACGGTTTTCATCGTAAAGCTTTGCCATGTATTGAGTGGCAACCATTAAACGGTAGGCTTTTAATAAGGTTTCTTTGTCAGGCATGCAGGGAAAATTATAAAAGCGACATGCCAATTGAGCAAAGGCATGGCAAGCATGCAGCGAAGTTGCAGCGTATAGCAATAACTAAATGTAAAAAGCAAAAAGAAGGCAAACAATCGTTGGGTAAAAGAATGGCTGCCAAAAAAAGACAGCCATTTGCAGTAAGTATCGGTTGTTGCAGTATTAGACTAAGTGCTTGTTAAAAATGCTGCAAACAATTTTAATTTTTTTCTTCCAATAAATTTTGAAAGTTCAGATAGTGAGAATTAGCTTTGATTCATGGAATTAAAAGAGGCTAAACAAAAGTTTATTGGCGCCTGGGGAAGCTTTGGAAGCAATTGGGGAATTAACCGAACAATGGCTCAAATTCATGCGCTGTTATTAATTAGCCCAGACCCGGTAAGTGCGGATGATGTAATGGAATCACTTAATATAAGCCGTGGAAATGCCAACATGAATTTGCGGGAGCTCATCAACTGGGGATTAGTAGATCGTGTAGTACTCGCGGGAGAAAGAAGAGAATTTTTTTCGGCAGAAAAAGACATTTTTAAAGTAGCCCGCATTATTGTTAAAGAAAGAAAGAAGCGGGAACTGGAACCAATGCTTAAATTTTTAGACTGCATAAGCGAAGTGGAAGGAGATGAAAACGATAAAGCGGTTAAAACATATACTGAAACGATTAAAGGAATACAAAAATTTGGCGAACAGACAGATAAATCGCTGGACAAACTGATAAAAGCAGAAGAAAACTGGTTTTGGGGAACCATGGTAAAACTGCTTACCTAACAAGACCTTAGTTAAAAACCGTTTTTCAATATTTTAGATTAAAAAACAAAGCATGCTTCTAGCCAAACGGATTGACTTTTACGGCCAGCTAATATTAATGGTGAGTTTTTTATTGCTTACCACGTTACTGTCATTTGATTATGTGTTCGGAGGATATTTTGTTGTAGTTGGATGGCAATTCATAAGCGCTTTAATTCACTATTTTGGAAGAAATCATTTATTAAGAAACCACCTGAGAAAGACCTATGAAATTTCATTGATTGTCATAATTGTTTTAGGCTTATCGGCGACCGTTGTATCATACATTTCAGTCTATTATTTATTGTTTCTGGTATGGGGCACTCCATTGCTTGCAGTATGGTATTGCTACATTACCCTGGTCGAATTAAAAACATGGGAAGCAAGGGCGCTGATTCATTTAAAATAATGGCTGATTATCCCTCCAATGAATGTTAATGACATATGGTCATTTAATTTTTATGGCATGATGTTTATGCCCCGTAGGCAGTATTGCTAATTTAAACGGTAAGAATATGAGCAAAAAAACATTGGTCATTGGAGCAAGTGAAAATAAGAGCAGGTATAGTAATCTCGCTACAAATAACCTCGTAGAAAAAGGGCATGAAGTAGTGGCATTAGGCAGAAGGGCCGGCCATGTAAACGATGTAAAAATTGAAACGGAAAAATTGCCGCTAACAGGTGTTGATACCATTACATTATACTTAAATCCACAAAATCAAAAGCAGTACTACGATTATATTTTATCGCTGCAGCCCAAAAGAGTAATTTTTAACCCCGGTGCTGAGAATGACGAACTGGAAGAATTGCTGAAAGCAAAGGGAATTAAAGCACAGGAAGCTTGCACCCTCGTGTTGCTGAGTACTGGTCAATATTGATCTGTAATGTTGTGTATTTTAGCCTTCAATTACTTACCGGAAGCCGGCAGCTTACATTAATTCGTGAAAGAAAATTTAATAGTAGCCGCTGTACCTGCAGTTCCGGATGCGTTGCTTGCGGAATACGGTGTTGCTTTTAATGTATAAGTTCCCGTTGGCGGTGGGTTCCAGCTACCATAATAATAGTTACCATTGCCATCATCCGATTTAAGTGCGAACGGCCTGGCGTTGTCTACAAATATTTGGCTTTCCGGGCCGGTCAGTTCAAACTTTACGCTTACAACGGTAGTACTTGCCGCGTTCGCCCTGATATTAAATTTTGTGGTGCTTAATTTGGAGATGCTATACACCGCTCCGTTACTTATTGTGAGAATATCTGTTTCAGTTGCGGCGTTTACAAGCGTAAAACTTGTTATGGATGATGCGGCGTAAACTACCACAGATACATCATCATATGCGGTTGCGCTGCTGTTATCAGTTACGGTTAGCCTGAAAGTGTAGGTTCCTGCAGTAAGGCCCGTAGCTCCTGTTTTTGCTGAGGATGGGCTGGTAATGGTAGCTGCCGGACCGGAAACTCTTGTCCAGGCATATTTTACAATGGAGCCATCCGCATCGGTTGAACCAGTGCCATCAAGTGTAAGCGTGACAGGGAGCGTTATCTGCTGGTCGACACCTGCCCTTGCAGACGGCAGCAGATTTGATGAGGTTGTCGAAACAGTCACATTCACCTTATCGGTTGCTGTTGCTCCTTTATTGTCTGTAACCGTAAGTTTAAAAATATACGAACCGGCCTTCAAACCTGTTATGGTTGTTTTTACCGCATTTGGGCTTGTGATCACCAGAAAATTAGACCATCCCGAAATTGCAGAACTAACCGACCATTGATACTTCGCAATGGAGCCGTCCACGTCAACGGATTTACTGCCATCGAGTGTAAGGCTACTACCAACGATATTTTGGTCGGGCCCCGCTACAGCTACCGGCACTATATTAACTGAGGATGTCACTTTCACCGTAACATCGTCCTTTCCCACCCCACCCTGGTCGTCGGTCACAGTAAGCCGGAACACATAAGTACCATATTTAAAGTTACTCGCTTTAAAATGTAACGTTGTTTGGCCACCCATCACGAGCTCCGCCGGACCACTGACCTGTGTCCAGGTAGTCTTATCTACTGATCCATCAGCGTCGTATACTATTCCATTTAAATATAAAGTACCTGTAGGAAGGATAAGAGCTGTATCACGCCCGGCATTTACTAAGGGAACTTTATTTGTAGTTAATGGCCTTGTTGCTGCCGGCATGCCGGACGACATTTCGGTCAGCGTGGCAGTTGGTTTACCAACCCTGATATTATCAAAATAAATTACCCTCGAATACCAGGGGGAAGTTTTGTCGAGAAATGAGTCTTTATACAAACCCAGTTTCCACTTAGGCAACAGCTTGTGCATGTTGCGGCCTTTGATGCTGTGAATCTTTGTGCCATTTCTCCACACGTCAATAAAACCGTCGTCGCCTAAGGAATGCTTGAAATGAAACACGAACTCATGCCATATATCTTTCGGTATAGGTACAAATGAAGCTGGCGTGCCATTGCCTGTCAGACTGGTAGAAAAAAGATCATACATCTTCATAACGTCCGAACCCTCGGGCGGGCAGACTTCAAGGAATGCTCTGTCCATTTCAACCCTAACGGCAGTTTCATTATCTCCGGTTTCGAACCATTGATTAATACAATCCTTAGTTTCATCAAACGGAAAGCCGGAGGAGGGGAAGAATACAGCAAACGAATACCACATTTCAGGGGTGAACCGGCTATCGTCCCATCCCTTTATCACCGTGGCTTCCGAGCGAATTCTTTCACCGGTACCCACCAGCGGTTGATCCTTTCTAATCTCAAACCGCGATGACTTGCTGTTTTGAAAAACTGGTGTTGTTACTCTTGACAATGTCCAACTGGTACCACAGTTTTCAAGCCCTTCTATCACATTTAAATCATAGCCAATCGTAGGAAAATAATTAATCCATTCAAAAGTTTCTTCCACAACCAGGTTTGGCTTCAAAGTATTTGTTACCAAAGCATCGGCCGAAATCACAGCCTCTTGTTGTGGCGCCAGGATAGCAGTATCTTTTTTAGCACAAGAGAAAATTAAGGTTGATACAAATACACAACAAAGCAATAGTTTTCCCTGATTGTACAAAGCTTTGTACAATAAACCACTTTTACTCACAGAATAGTTTTTGCAATTAAAAAAAGGAATGCGGGTAAACAGGAGAAAGGTGTGAAAATATTAGTTCAAATACTAAAGTAGATTTGAACAATATCAGTATTGGCTGCTCAATTTATAATAGAAAAATTATATAATTAATAGTCCTAATCTTTATTAATGGTTTCGCACGGCGAGAAGTAACCCATTTTCTGGCACAAAAATATCAATGCACAGGAAGTTTTAGCCCTGGCATCGTTGAACACAGGCAAGCACACAGTTGCGGCTTGCAATTCTGCACTACCTTTTAAACTTATCGGTTTTTTCGGCGGCTGACACGCCATCTTCGCTTCTTATTTGATATTGCACGTTCAAAAGCCATTCAGGGCATTGTTCCTGCAATAAAAAATTATTGATTCTATCCACCAATTGCTGGACTTTTTGATAGCTTCCTTCCACGCTGGTACTGAAAGGTCCTACGTCATACACTAACCCGGATTCTTTTATTACGTCAATCACGGAATCGACCCATTCATAAGGATGCTCTTTTGTATGAACAGGCACTAACTGGATTCCAACATTTATATTTAGATTATGCATCACGATTTCATTTATAGAAAGTGAACAAAAATAACGTTGATTATCGTTTACAGAGGAAGTAATCCATTGCGAACAGATGAAAATTTTTCGTCATCCATCTGTTTGCTCAACTAATTTTATCACATCATTGATCAAATTGCTTTCATATCCTTTTTGCAAAAGGTATTGCCTGCATTTAAACCGCCTTGCCATGATTGGCTGCTTTTTTAAAAGCTCCCATTTTGCATTTGCCAGTTTTGCAAGGCAGTCATGGTATTCATCATGATCAATTGAGTTCAGCGCTTTCTTAATGCAATAAGCACTCACTCCTTTTTGCTTAAGTGCATGCGTAATTTTGATCTTACCCCATTTTTTTATTCGCGAATGACCACTGGCATACGCTATGGCAAAACGTTCCTCATTCAGATAATTTTCTTCAATTAAACGGCTAATCAGCTGCTCGACATCCTGGCGGAACAAACCGTAACCGTATAATTTTTCCTTTACTTCGGCATGACAGCGCTCCTGGTAAGCACAAAAAGGCTTTATTTTTTCCCAGGCCTGTTCAGGAGTTAATGCCGTTTGAACTGGCCCTGCTTTTTGTAAATCGATACCTGTGTCGCTATTACTGCCCCGGTTCCCCTGCTTCATTGGCTTGAACTCAGCCTTTTCTTTGCCCCTGGTGCCGCTTTTAAATGCCATGATGTCCGCAATTTATCAACACATATGCTACTTACTTTGCTGCACGGTAAATTTTATCTTAGGTTTGTCGCTACCGTAAGATTATAGATAGCTTTTTTCACCCTACGGCCATAGAAAAACCATTTAAAAGATATGAAGTTCATCGTTTCTTCATCGTTATTACTAAAGCAACTGCAACAGATTAATGGCGTTATCCAGGCAAATAATGTATTGCCAATCCTCGAAGACTTTTTGTTTGAGATCGACAAGAACAAGCTAACCGTTACTGCTACCGACCTCGAAACAGTAATGCGCATTCAGCTGGATGTAGAAGCAAAAGAACCGGGAAGGGTTTGTATTCCGGCAAGGATATTAATGGATTCACTAAAAAATCTGCCCGATCAGCCGCTTACATTCAATATTGATAAGAATTATGCTATTGAACTTACCAGCGACAGCGGCAAGTACAAAGTGATGGGCGAAAACCCCGACAATTTCCCCAAGGAACCAGCTGCAGATAATGCTACCAGTTTTACCATGACCAGCACTGGTTTGGTAACCGCCATCAACAAAACACTTTTTGCAGTAAGCAACGACGATCTCCGCCCCGCCATGACGGGTGTATTCTTCGAATTGCTTAAAGACGGCATACAGTGTGTGGCCACCGATGCACACAGGCTTGTAAAATACAAGCGCACCGATGTAGCCTGTCCTGCACAGGATACTTTTATTGTTCCGAAAAAGCCGCTCAATCTTTTAAAATCGGCGCTGCCCGACAATGAGGATGAGATAACGGTTAGCTACAACAGCAATCACCTTTTTGTAGTGCATGGTACTACCCAGCTTAGTTGCCGGCTCATCGATGCCCGCTTCCCCGATTATAAGGTGGTAATACCGGCCGATAATCCCTATAAAATGGTTGTTACCAAGCCCGATTTTCAGCAGGCGCTTCGGCGGGTAAGTATTTTCAGTAACAAAAGCACCAACCAGGTAGCATTAACCATTACCGGAAGCCAGTTGCAGTTGGCCGCGCAGGATATCGATTTTAGTTTTGAAGGTAATGAGCGCATGCCCTGCCAGTATAGCGGCGAAGACATGAGCATTGCTTTCAATGCAAAATTCCTGATTGAAATGCTGAACGCAGCCGATACGCCTGAAGTAGTGATGGAATTAAGCAGCAGTACAAAGGCAGGTATTTTAAAACCAATTGAACAGGGTGAGGGCGAGGAGCTGATGATGCTCGTGATGCCATTGATGCTAAATAATTAGGATGGTGAGTGGTCAATGGTGAGTGGTGAGTTGTCAGTGGTCAGTGGTGAGTATTTGTTGAGCTTGTCGAAGCCCCTTCCATGTTATCGCCTCTGGCGATGAGCGCGCAGCTTTCAAAATAACCCGTCGCTACAAGCGACAGCATAAGAATATGAAACTGCAAGTTTCATATAACAGCCTGAAGTTCGGAACTTGCAATTCCGAACTTGTATGTTATCGCCTATGGCGATCGAAACGTGGCTTCAAAATAACCATCGCTGCGAGCGACAGCATAAGAATACGATACAGCAAGTTTCATATAGCAGCTTGCTGTATGTTATCGCCTTTGGCGATGAGTGCACAGGTTTCTAATACGCGTCGCTACAAGCGACAGCATAAGAATACGAAATAGCTAGTTTCATATAGCGGCCATCAACCGGGTTCATTTTTCAGCAACAAAATACAACTTGAGCGTCAGCCCGTTATTTTTATAGCAAACTTCTGCTATGAGAATATTGGTCGCCTTTTTGTTTCTTTTTTTAACGCGGATCAGCGTTGGTCAAACCAACGCTTATGTTTCAGCTAAAAGTGGCATTAGCCTCCGCGAAAAACCGTCTACCAACGGCACTGTTATTACCAAATTAACCTATGGCGAGAAAATTACCATTACGGAGCAGGATTCAACACAAGTTATTATTGAAGGCTTTAGCGGCAATTGGCTAAAAATTCAGGCTATATCGTTTCGGTTTATACACTTCCATTTCCGCCGCCAAAAGCCGGCACAACAAGTTTCGAAAGCTATCTCAAACAGGTAAGCACCGTAGCAGGCCTGTCAAAAACCGGGAAAAATCCCGCTGATGAATACGAGACTTCTATTACAAAAACACTGTTTGCAAACGGCGCAGAGCTTTGGCAAATGCAGGCTGTCGACGACATGGCAACAACCGTTGTTCTGCCAGATTTCAGCCTGCAGCAAGCCATCCAGTTAATAAGGCTGATTGGTGAATTCGGCCCTATTATTAAAGCAGACACAAAATTTCCCGCTACTGATGATGACAAGCAATCAGCAGTCGGAACCACATCGGTTCGTTTATCCTCAAAAAAAGATGACAACACCGGAAAGTTGACTGTCGATAAAATACGCATTGAAAGAACAGAAGGCGCGGTAGAAACGTTGGAAATATTTATGCTCAACGGTAATGCCATTATTAGTTATGCTGCCGGTGTATAATAAACTTTTACCAGCCTTACTGATCCTACCAGGACATTTAGCTTTCCGTTATAGCATTTTATAGCAAATTGCGTTACCCAAAAAATTTATAATGCCCAAATTTTCAAGAATTACAACCCTCCTGCTTTTGGCAACGTCAATTGCCACATTTGCGTTTACCAAACAATCAAAAAAAATAAACAACACACCGGAAATGATCGCCGATATTGACACTATATCAAGCCCGCTGCTTGCCCCATGGGAAGGCCCATACAACGGGGTTCCTGCATTCGACAAAGTAAAAATCGAGTATTTTAAACCTGCCCTTGAACAGGGTATGGCCGAACAGGAGCAGGAGATCTACAACATTGTAAACAGCACCGAAGCGCCAACTTTTGAAAATAGCATTGCAGCGCTTGAACGCAGCGGCCGCTCCCTCGACAGGGTTAGGCGCATTTATGACGTCTGGAGTTCCACCATGAACACAGCAGAGTTTGAGCCGGTGGAAGAAGAAATGGAACCAAAGCTGGCCGCCTTCGCCGATAAAATTTACCAAAACAGCGGGCTCTTCAAACGCATTGAAACGGTATATAATTCACCTGCAAAGGCGCAACTTACGCCCGAGCAGCAACGGCTCACATGGCGTTATTACACCGATTTTGTTCGTGCCGGCGCCAGGCTTTCTGACGCAGATAAAGCAAAGGTTTCTGAAATAAACCAGCAATTGGCAGGGCTGTTTACAAAATTTAATCAAAACCAGCTCGCCGACGAAAATGACCGCTACCTCGAATTAAAAAACGAAGCCGACCTGAAAGGCTTACCGCAAAGCCTGGTGGATGCTGCAGCAGCTTCGGCGGTTGATAAAAATAAAAAGGGACTTTGGATAATTAACAATACGCGGTCTTCTATTGATCCGTTCCTTACTTATTCCGATCGCCGCGACCTGCGTGAAAAAGCATGGCGCATGTTTATTAACCGTGGCGATAACGGCGATGAACACGATAACAACGAAATCGTAAAACAAATTTTAAAGCTTCGGGCGCAAAGGGCAAAGTTGCTCGGCTATCCAACACATGCCCACATGATGCTGGACGACGTAATGGCTAAAACACCTGAACGTGCAATGGAACTGATGGAAGCCGTTTGGAAACCCGCCGTAGCAAGGGTTCACCAGGAAGTGGCGGATATGCAGGCAATTGCCAATAAGGAGAAAGCAGGCATTACCATTGAACCATGGGATTACCGCTATTATGCTGAAAAAGTAAGAAAAGCAAAATACGATCTTGACCAGAACGAGGTAAAACAATACCTGCAGCTTGACAGTCTTCGCGAAGGAATGTTTTGGGTGGCGGGCCAACTTTTTGGGTTCCGGTTTACGCCCGTAACAGACGTGCCTGTTTACCATCCGGATGTAAAGGTTTGGAAAGTAAGCGACAAAACATCCGGCAAACAAATAGGCCTGTGGTATTTCGATCCCTATGCAAGACCAGGAAAACGCTCGGGTGCGTGGATGAACGAATACCGCAACCAGGAACGCATGGATAAGGAGATAACAACCATTGTTAGCAACAACTCAAATTTTATCAAGGGCAAGCCGGGCGAACCGGTGCTTATTTCATGGGATGATGCAACAACGCTGTTCCATGAATTTGGTCATGCGCTGCATGGCTTAAGTTCTAATGTTACCTATCCATTACTTTCCGGCACCAACGTGGCCCGCGACTATGTAGAATTTCCGTCGCAAATACTCGAACGCTGGCTTTCTACACCTGAAGTATTGCAGCATTATGCGCTGCATTATAAAACCGGCAAACCTATTCCCCAGGCATTGGTAGACAAGATAAAAAAAGCATCCACTTTCAACCAGGGCTTTACCACCGTTGAATATTTAGCCAGTGCATTGGTGGACATGAAAATTCATTTGGCGGGTGATGCGGATATTGATCCCAAAGACTTTGAAAAGAAAACATTGGCCGAACTAGGTATGCCAAAAGAAATGGTTATGCGTCACCGCCTGCCACAATTTGGTCACCTGTTTTCAAGCGATGGTTATTCCGCAGGTTATTATAGTTATATATGGGCCGATGTTATTAGTGCCGATGCTTACCAGGCATTTACCGAAGCCGGCGGCCCTTACGACAAAGCAGTTGCCAAACGTTTATACGATAAAGTTTTTAGCGTAGGTAATACAATCGACCAGGGCGAGGCTTACCGCAATTTCCGTGGTCGTGATCCAAAGATTGATGCACTAATGAAACATAGAGGATTCCCAATGGCGGATGCTAAAGCTACCGGTACGACCAAACCAACAGGAAAATAATACCGATACGGCTTTAATGGTAAAGAGAATGATAATGAAGTAAAAGGCACCGGCAACCAGCAGGATTATGGCATGAGGATCTATGACCCGAGGCTGGGGAGGTTTTTGAGTGTTGATCCTTTAACAAGAAATTACCCTAGCTGGAGTCCCTATCCCTTTGCCATGAACAGACCAATCGATGGAATTGATCTGGATGGTAAGGAATGGGAAAGCTGTAAAACTTATGATGCTAATACTGGAATTACTACAATACACTATGATTTGCAGCTGAAAGTGGTGAATGGCACAATGGATGATGAAAAAGTGCAAGGAATAGTAAAAAGGGCGGAGGCACGGATGGAAAGTGCTTTGAATAAAGGTTCTGATGGAAAAACAGTTTATACAGTAACATACACTTATGCGACAATACAACCCGCTGAAGTAGAACAAGCGAAGGCAACTGGTATTGTGCTTGAATTTGTTGACTACAGGAAAATTAATGAAAAAGAATACAAGTCTGGTTCCAAGACATTATCAGCGGGTGTCAACAAATCCAATACTCAAAATGGTTTGATTCAAATCAGTCCATTTGAATTGACCAAAAAGAATGGAAAAGTGAATTTTAGTACATACTCTACCAGAGAACTAGCGGCAATGGTAAATCATGAGCTGGGACATGGCGGTAGACTTAGCCATCCAATGAGTGAAACTATTCCTGACATTGGGCAATATGAGATGCTCAAAGGTGGTTCTTATAAGAAAGATGAAGCTGGCCGGTTAATTAGGTCAGCTGTTCCCGATGAAACCATTAAAAATAACATAATGAACACTGGCGCCAATAACACAATACCTCCAGATAACCTAGGTGACCTAAAGAATTTGACTCCTGGGCAAGTTAAAAGTTTTGAGAAGGTTCAGGAATACGAACAAAAAACGAGTACAAAATACAAAGGATGAAAAAGTTTATTTATTTATTACTGTTAACACAATTCATTTATAATTTCATAAAAGCCCAAAAAAGCCAAGTCAATGATTCAACATATATCAATATAATTGAACAAAAGGATACAAGAGATATTACTTTAAATGCGAAGGCTGCCTATAAAATTCGTGTACTATTTTCTGGTTATTTCAAAAATGATTCTGTAAAAATCGTTTCTAACAGTCATGTATTATATAGCGGAAAACTTACCACAATAGATGAAAATTCCGTTGAATTAACCCAAGTACCAGTACTAACTCTAAAAATAAGAAAGAACAAAAGCAGCAATTATTGCTTTATTTTTAACGGGGTTCAAATTCCCTTTTCTGTAGTTCGTGGTTACTCGTTGCTATACATACAATATAGTAGATACCGGGTCTTTGAAAGGCAGGTTGATAATATTAATTTTCTATATACTAATAGACCTCTTGTGGATTTTTAAGCCTGAAAACCCTTGTACTTCAATAGCATTGGTTTATGTCTGTTGTACAAATAGTGTTGTGTATGCCCATCTGGTGCAGGGCTGTTTGTATTGGCGCAGGATTGAGGCAGGGCATGTGGGCTGGGTTCCTGTGCCGCCAGTTACTTATGTTGAAAGCGAAGCAAAGCTTGAAAAGATCAGCAGTCAAAATACTGTCTGTATTAGTCAAATAAGTGTAGAGAATGTTGCATGTTGTAACAGTTTGTAGGATGTTATAATACATCCTACGTTTTATAGAACAAATTAAGAGCCTGGTATTATGCCAGATTTTTTTATGCCTCCCGGCGGGAAAAAGTGTTTAAGGGTTTATGTTGCCAGGTGGTATTTTGCAATAAAAGAAGATGACAAAAGATCAGGCATTTTGGGAGCAGTTACGGCAGGTAATCCGTGGGAGTTAGCGGTTGCATTGGGGTTAAAAGCAGAACAGGCAGCTGCACCTGTGCAGTCATTTAAAGTTCAGCAAACAAACGCTGTCAGGCATGAGTAATTGAGGCAGTCAAATTACTCTCCGTAATAGTCCAATGAGTGTACAGACAGTACCGATTTGGAACCGTTTGGCGTATGTTATAGATACACGCCATTAAGAAATAAACAAAGAGCCCGGCAAAAGCCGGGTTTTTGGTTGTGGCAAAGCCCTGCTTGCGGGCAAAGTGTTTAAGGTATATGCTGCTAAAGGTATTTTGCAGGCTTATCAATCATGAAAATCGACAAAGCTTTTTGGGAGCAGTTACGGCAGGTGATCCGGGAGGAGTTGCCTTTTCGCTGTATCCCTGCCTGAGCAGGCCCAGCGATATTAATCGTATTAAAGAGGAATGATTTTAAGGTCTTGTCCCCAAAAACAATTTGAAAATAAAATTGGGGACAGATTTCCGGAAAATAGCTTGTCCCCAAAAGTGTTTTGAAAACAAAATCGGGGACAACCTTTTTAAAAATTACTTGTCCCCAAAAAATAAAATAAAAAGTTTTGGGGACAGGATATAAATAAGAAGCCTCTGCCGAAGACAGGAATGCGAAAAAATATTATGTCATTTCGGTAGAATACCTGGAGACTGAAATAAACTTAAATTTGACAACCTAAACATTGAACTAATACGGACACTTAATATTTATATATCCGACCTGGAATACACGAAGTTTGGTATTCAAACTGACAACCTTTCTTTTACAGATTTCGTTGACATCGTTAGCAGAGAGCTTTCACGCCAGACATTAAACAATTGCATTCAACTTAGCGACAGGTTTGGATTATCTAAAATGACAATGGCTGAAATAACGAAAGAAGTAAAAGCGGTACGCAGGAATGCAAAAAATAATAATTGACACGAACGTTTTTGTTTCAGCGTTAATTCAACGCAGCTATCCCTTTTTATCGTGGACAATGTGTTTGCAAACAAAGACATTCAGCTTTGCTTATCAGATGAACTATTTGAAGAATATTATGAAGTCCTGAACAGAAAGAAATTTTCCAAATTTCCTGAATTCATTACAAAAGCCCAGTCCTTGCTCGTTAACCCTTGAAAATATAGCTGTTAAGTATTCCCCCACTGTAAAGCTTGACCTTATTGGTGACCTTGATGACAACAAACTTTTGGAGCTTGCCGAAACGTGTATGGCTGACTTTTTAATAACGGGAAACATTAATGACTTTACCATGCAGGTTTCCAAGGAAACAAAAATTGTAACGCCTAAACAGTATTGGGAGAGTTATTTGCCGCAATAAGCACGAAGGCCCAACACGTGGCATTGCAATCTAACTGAACTAAATCCTTCCCCGTCTCTGCTAGGCAAGCCCGCGGTATTAATCCTATTAAAGCTGAATGATTTCAAAAACCGTGTCCCAAAAAACAATTTGAAAATAAAATCGGGGACAGCCTTTGGAAAATAGCTTCTCTCCAAAAAAATATAATTGAAACTTTTGGGGACAGATTTAAATCGCAGCAGGCGGTAAAAGGAAATGCCACGCCATGCATCAAGTTTTTTATCAAATCAATATTTTTGCTTAATAGAAAAATGAAGGTTTGGAGGATCAAATCCAGCCAGTTGAATTTTGTTTCACGGGATGTAGCGCAGCCCGGTAGCGCACCACGTTCGGGACGTGGGGGCCGCTGGTTCGAATCCAGTCATCCCGACAGTACACAGGGGCGGTAAATATTGTTTATTTGCAGCCTTTTGTTTTTTTGTCTAAAGACAGCGCTCTATTCTTTTTCTG
>JADMIO010833576.1_pt1 | contig 14960 bp, 14 predicted proteins | sample 8958161 | NCBI WGS metagenome assembly JADMIO01 (sample SAMN16585339, study PRJNA669376) | soil metagenome | isolation source: Crop rotation soil | place: USA: Cullars Rotation, Alabama | collected 2011 | reverse complement strand
CCGCGACTTCAAGTCACGTGAATTCCAAGCTTCGGATCCCACTGTGCTGGAAAGCGGGGAGGAACGGTCCGCCCGGATGATTCGTGCCGTCCTTGAAAATGGCGTAGACGCGGCTGTTCGACGGGTTCTGATCGGCGACCGCGAGCAGCTGGGCGAGCGCGGCGGCCGTCCCGCTCGAGAGCGACACGTTCACCGGCTCGTCGTAGGCCTCGTTCGTGCCGACGACGATGTCGAGCGAGCCGTCGTGGTCGATGTCGCCGATCGCTGGCGAGTCGACGATCTTGTCGCCCCGGAACGCGCCGGCAGCCGGCGTCACCTTGTGCGTCACGGGATCGATCGCCGTCATCCGGCTCGCGTCGACGACGAGCACGGGGAACCCCGGCCGCGGAACGCCGGCGCCGTTCCAGACGTAGACGTGGCGATCGTTGCCGCCGACGATGACGTCGAGCCCGCCGTCGCCGTCGAGATCCGCGAGCGCGGGTGAGCCGATGATCGCGCGGTCGACGCGGTTGTGCGGGTCCTTCACCGCGTGCGCCGAGTACGCGAGGTTCACCTGGACGGGGAAGCCGGCCTTGCGCGCGCCCTGATGGCTCCACGCGTAGACCTTCCCTTCCATGTCGGCGGCGACGACGTCGAGGAGACCGTCCCCGTCGATGTCGCCGATCGCGATCGACGCGAGGACCGCGCCGAGCGGCGGCGGGATCGCGCTCGTCGCGAACGCCGCCGACGCGGGATTGTACGGCAGCGGGTCGGTCGCGGCGGGCCAGCCGGACAGCTCCGAGCCGTCGGCGTGCTTCGCGTGCACGAGGCCGTCGCTCGTCCCGAAGACGATGTCGGCGGCGCCGTCGCCGTCGAGATCGGCGAGCGCGGGCGACGACGAGCCGTCGCCGCCGAGCGCCATCGGATACTGCGGCTTCAAATCCGGGTCGTCGTGGACGAAGATGGCGCGCCGGTCCTCGCCGAGCTGATTGCCGGGCTGATCGCGCACCTGGACGCGGATCGTGTAGGTGAACTGGTCGTAGTCCGACGTGACGTCGGCCAGCTGGTTCAGGCGCCGCGCGATCTGGTCGGCCGTCGGCGCGGGAACCTGCGCGGCCGTGATGGTCGCGAGCACGCCGTCGACGGGCGCGTGCAGCGTCGCGCCGAACGGCACGACGTCGACGTAGTCGCTCTCGATCGGCTGCACGCCGTAGGCGATCTGGACGCGATACGTGTAGCCCGACGCGCGCGTCGCGGCGACGCGGCCGACGACGTTGAACGCACCGTCGCGCACGGGATCGAGCGGCTGGAACCAGACCGGCGTGCGGATCTCGGCCTCCGGCGGGATCTGCCCGGCCGCGACGCGCGACACCGCGTCGAACGTGTCGATGCGGCCGTAGCCGGTGAACTGGTCGAAGCCCGCCTGCGTCGCGTAGCGCGACGTCTCCGGGAACGTCATGAGGCGGCCGCCGATCAGCGGCGGCGTGCCGGTCGGCCCGCCGAGCGTGTCGAAGTTCACGTCGTCGGCGGTCTGCGTGATGAGCTGGCGGATCTCGTTCGCGGTGAGCGGCGACGCGAGGACGTGGTCGTCGACGGCGTCGCGGCCGGCGGACACGAGCAGCCCGGCGATGCCGGAGCCGCGCCCCGTCGCCTCGGACGAGCACGACGTCGACGAGACCGACGCGGCGACGTTCGCGCCGAAGTTCGTGCAGCCGTTGAAGTAGAGCCACGACTGCGGCTGCACCGGGTTCGCGCAGACGCCGAGCGTGCCGCAGTCGCTGTCGAAGTTGCAGCTCTGGCCGATGTTCGGACCGCTGACGCAGGTCTTGAGATCGAACTCCTCGATCGAGTTCACGACGATCGTGTGGACGTAGTTCGACGGGAAGTTGTGGTGCCACGCGTCCTCGTCGGCCGCCGACGCCATCACCGGCACGCCGTGCGCGTACGCGTAGTCCACGGCCTGCTGCGCGAACGACGAGTTGTTGTACGTGCCGAGCGCCTCCTGGACGACGGAGGCGCCGGTGTCGACGGAGAACACGACGCCTTGCGCGAACGAGTTCACGTCGGCGACGAAGCTGTCGCCGACGCGGACCGGCATCACCATGCAGTTCGGGCACGTCCCGAGCGCGCCGCCGTTGTTCGCCTCCGCGGTCGAGTCGCGCGCCTCGCCGGTGCCGTGGCCGTACTGCACCTCGTCGAACGGATCGTTGTCGAACTCGAAGAAGTCGTAGCCGCAGATGTCGTCGACGTAGCCGTTGCCGTCGTCGTCGACGCCGTCGGAGAAGATCATGATCAAGTCTTGCGGGTCGGTGACGCCGTTGCCGTTCAGGTCGGTGACCCGCGGGTCGCCGTCGTAGTCGGGCATGTTGAAGACGCCGTCGCCGTTGCAGTCCCGCGGGTCGCCGCCCGCGGGCGCGTTGCAGCCGCCGGCCGGCGCAGGCGCGGGCAGCTCGCCGGCGTTCAGATGGAACTTCTTCCGGAGGTCGCTCATCGCCCCGCCGTCGTTCCACTCGATCCCGGAGTCGTGCACCGCGATCACCACGTCGGGCCGTCCGGTCTCGACGCGCCACGAGATCTCGACGCTCATCCCGGTGACGCCGAAGAGCTCGTTCGGGCTCGCGTTGACCGTCGCGTCGGTCGAGCAGAAGCTCGTGCTCGCGTACTTCCACTTCTCGCCGTTGCACGCGCCCGGGATGCCGCTCATTTCGTTCGGGAGCGCGATGCAGCCGGGTGGGTTCCCCGACGAGTCGCAGCGGTTCGGGTCGGCGACGAACGGCAGCTCGGCACGCGCGACGCCGGCGGCGGCGAGCAGGCACTGTGCGACGACCAGGGCTCTTCCGAAACGGGACATGGGGCGACCTCCTCGGTGGCGCGACGGACGCAAGCATCGGAGAGCGCCGCCGAAGCGACAATCGCGCACAGCGGGGAAAGCCCCCGGCGCGAGGGGGGAGACCGGAGCGGATTTACGGTGCCCCGCGGCGGTGACGACGGGGGAGCCGTGCCGTCGCGGGGCCCTACCGCGAGAGCTTCGTGCAGACGAACGCCGCGAGGAACCCGACGACGGTGATCAGCCCCGCGAACGCGTGCGCTTCCTCGAACGCCTCCGGCATCATCGTGTCCGACAGCATCGCGAGGATCGCACCGGCCGCGACCGCCGTCGTCGCCGCGATCACGCCCGGGGAGAAGCGGCGGAAGACGACGTACCCCACGATCGCCGCGACCGCCGAGACCACGGCGATGCCGATCCAGACGCCGTAGACGTACGCCGCGGAGCGCCCGGCGCGCCGCATGCCCGACGCGCTCGAGAGGCCTTCCGGCAGGTTCGACAGGAAGACGGCGGCGACCGCGACGGTGCTCACGGCGCCGCCCGCGATCATCGTCACGCCGATCACGATCGACTCGGGGATGCCGTCGAGGAGCGCGCCGATCGCGATCGCGAGCCCGCTGCCGCTCTGCTCGTCCTCCGAGGGCTGCTGCGTACCGGAGCGCTTGCGGTGCTTGGCCCCGTGCCGGGCGAGCTCCCAGTTTGCGGCCGTGTAGACCGCCGCGCCGACGAGGAAGCCGAGCCCCGTCGCGAGAAACCCGCCGCGCCGGTACGCCTCGTCCATGAGGTCGAACGAGAGCGCCGAGATGAGGACGCCGGCGCCGAACGCCATGACCGCCGCGACGGCGCGCTGCGGAATTCGCGTCGAGTAGCCGATCGCCGCCCCGACGACGAGCGCCGATCCGGCGAGGAGACCCCAGAGGCCGGCGGCGAGCGCCGTGGGCATCGCGGTCGGTCAGCGCTTCCGCTTCTCGGCGCGGGCGATGCCTTCGCGAAGGAGCTGCATCGCGCGCTCCGCCCCGGCGCAGCGCAGCGGCTCGAACCGACGGCCGCGGGCCGCATTGTACGAGACGAAGAAATGCTGGATCTCGCGCACGAGGTTCGCGCTCACGTCGTCGAGCTGACGCACGTCGTGGTGGTCGCGTGACTTGTCGGCGACGGCGATCAGCCGATCGTTGCGGACCGTCCCGCCGTCGTCGTCCTGCTCGGCCTCGATGACACCGATCAGCCGCGACGGCACCAGGCAGCCGACGAACGCCGCGTCGTCCATCAAGACGAGCACGTCGAGCGGATCGCCGTCCTCGCCGAGCGTGCCGGGCACGTCACCGAAGTTGAACGGGAAGCTCGCGCCCGCGGGCAATACGCCGGCGAGCCGGTACACGAAGAGCTTGTCGTCCCACTTGTACTTGTTTCGGCTGCCCTTCGGGGTATCGATCACCACGTTCACGATCTCGCCGTCGTCCGGGTCGAGGGGCGATATCTGCGCGTGCGGGTCTCGCATGCGATCAGCGTGACACGCGGCGGAACCTGGGCAAGCGGACACGTGCGCCGCGGCCGCACACGACGTGCGCCGACGCCTGAAGCTCGCCTTCACTCGGCCTGTGTGTTAGCTCGTCTCGCCATGCAAACCACCAGCGAGCGCATCACGATCGACGTCGGCGGATCGCCGATGGGCGCGTACCTCGCGCGGCCGGCCGACGGCGGCAAGCACCCCGGTGTCATCGTCGTGCAGGAGATCTTCGGGGTGAATCATCACATCCGGTCGGTCACCGACCGGGTCGCGGCGGAAGGCTACGTCGCGATCGCGCCCGAGATCTTCCACCGGACCGCACCGGGTCTCGAGGTCGGCTACGACGAGGCCGGCATGGCGCGCGGCATTCCGCTGATGCAGCAGGCGAAGGCGTCGGAGGTCCTCGCCGACGTCTCCGCAACGATCGACGCGCTGAAGAAGCGCCCCGACGTGGGCGGCCGCGGCATCGGCATCATGGGCTTCTGCTTCGGCGGCCACGTGACGTACCTCGCCGCGTGCGAGCTGCCGATCGCGGCGGCGGCGAGCTTCTACGGCGGCGGCGTCGCCGTCAGGTCGCCCGGAAACGAAGGCGTGCCGACCGTCGAGCGCAGCGGGAAGATCCGCGGGCGCATCATCTGCTTCTTCGGCGAGAAGGACGGCTACATTCCGCCGGAGCAGATCGCGAAGATCCGCGCCGCGCTGGAAAAGCACCACGTCCGCCACGAGATCGTCGTCTATCCGAACGTCGGGCACGGCTTCTTCTGCGACGAGCGCGGCGACTACAGCGAGACGGCGGCGAGCAATGCCTGGCGGCGCGTGAAGGATCTCTTCGCCGAGGAGCTGCGCTGAAACGAGCGTCGCGTCGCCGCTGACGTGACCGCCTTCATCGACGAGCCGCCGCGCCGGACGCGTGTCCACGCGGAGACGGACGTGCTGGTCGTCGGCGGCGGCACGGCGGGCGTCGCGGCCGCGGTCGCCACGGCACGAGCGGGCGCGGACACGATGCTCGTCGAGCGCTACGGATCGCTCGGCGGCATCGCGACGGGCGGGCTCGTCATCCTGCTGCTCACGCTCGACGACGGCGAGGGCCGGCAGATGGTCCGCGGCCTCTGCCAGGAGGTGACCGAGCGGCTCGACGCGCGCGGCGCCGCGCGCTTTCCGCCGCGCGCGGAATGGGGGCGCGACGACGCGGCCCTCGTCGAGCACTACCGGCGCTGGGGTCTCGTCTGGGGCTCCGGTCCGCACCGGGTCCGCTACTCGGTCGCCTACGATCCCGAGGATCTACGGCTCGTCTTGAACGAGATGGTGACGGGCGCCGGCGTGCGGCTCCTCCTGCACGCGTGGGGCTGCGAGCCGATCGTCGAGCGCGGCGACTCGAGCGGCGCGGAGCGGATCACCGCCGTCACGTTCCAGAGCAAAGCGGGACGGTTCGCGATCAACGCGCGCGTCGTGATCGACGCGACCGGCGACGGCGACGTGCTCGCCGGCGCGGGCTGCGCGTTCGATCTCGAGCGCGTCCTCCCATGGCTCTGGTTCCGCATGGGCGGCGTCGCCGACGTCGAGCGGGCGATCGAGACCGGCGGCTGGTACTTCCACACGCTCGGCGACGGCCGCGTGCTGCTGCCGTGGGGCGCGACCGAGCGCATCGCGCGGAAGATCGACGCGACCGATCCCGAGGACCTGACGTTCGCGGAGGTCGAGTGTCGAAAGCAGGTGATGGCCGAGGTCGACCGGCTGCGCGCGGAGGTGCCGGAATTCCGTCGCGCGCACGTCTGCGACGTCGCGCGCCAGCTCGGCATCACGGAGAGCCGGCGCCTGCACGGCGCATACGTCGTCCGGCGCGACGACATCGACAAGGCGTTCGACGACACCATCGCGGTGACGGGACACTGGACGAAGTACGGCGTCCGCTACGCGATTCCGTATCGATCGTTGCGAGCGGAGAAGGTCGCCAACCTCCTCGTCGCCGGCCGCTGCATCTCCGTCGACCATCGCGTGCACCACGCGACGAAGGAGATCCCGCCGTGCATGGCGACCGGCGAGGCGGCGGGCACGGCCGCGGCGCTCGCGGTCGCCGGAAACGTTCCCGTCGCGCGCGTCGACGTCGCGGCGCTGCGCGACCGGCTGCGCCAATCCGGCGCGATCGTCGACTTTCCCGCCTGACGGCGCGTCGGGACGAGCACGAAACCTTCCGTGCTCACGCCGGCGGACGGCGCCGGTGGAAACCACGGCCGCCGCCCGCTATGTCGGTGCGTCGACCATGAGCACGCCCCGGATCGAGAGTCGCATCCGTACCGACAGCCCCGAGTTCCGTGAGAACGCCGACGCCTCCAAAGCCCGCGTCGCCGAGCTCCGCGAGCGCCTCGCCAGCGCGCGCGCCGGCGGCGGCGACGTCGCACGCGCGCGGCACACCGAGCGCGGGAAGCTCGTCGCGCGCGACCGCGTCGACGCCCTGATCGATCCCGGGACGGCGTTCCTCGAGCTCTCGCCGCTCGCCGCGTTCGGCATGTACGACGGCGACGCGCCGTCGGCGGGGATCGTCACCGGCATCGGCGCCATTCACGGGCGCCCGGCGGTCATCGTCGCGAACGACGCCACGGTGAAGGGCGGCACGTACTTCCCGATCACGGTCAAGAAGCACCTCCGCGCGCAGGAGATCGCGCGCGAGAACCGGCTCGCGTGCGTCTACCTCGTCGACTCGGGCGGCGCCTTCCTCCCGCTCCAAGCGGAGGTGTTCCCCGACCGCGAGCACTTCGGCCGCATCTTCTTCAACCAGGCGCGCATGTCGTCGGAGGGCATTCCGCAAGTCGCGGTCGTCATGGGCTCGTGCACGGCCGGCGGTGCGTACGTGCCGGCGATGAGCGACGAGACGGTGATCGTCGAGAACCAGGGCACGATCTTCCTCGGCGGACCGCCGCTCGTGAAGGCCGCGACCGGCGAGGAGGTGACCGCCGAGGAGCTCGGCGGCGGCGACGTCCACACGCGCGTCTCGGGCGTGTCCGACCACCTCGCCCGCGACGACCGCCACGCGCTCGCGATCGCGCGCGACGTCTTCGCATCGCTCCCCGCGCCGCCGCCCTGCCCGGTCACGCGCGCGGCGCCCGAGCCGCCGGCGTACGATCCCGCGGAGCTCCACGGCGTCGTGCCGCGCGATCCACGCAAGCAGTACGACATCCGCGAGGTCATCGCGCGCCTCGTCGACGGCAGCCGCTTCCACGAGTTCAAGGCGCGCTACGCGCCGACGATCGTGACCGGGTTCGCGCACCTGCACGGCTACCCCGTGGGGATCGTCGCCAACAACGGCGTGCTCTTCTCCGAGTCGGCGCTGAAGGCGACCCACTTCATCGAGCTCTGCTGCGCGCGCAACGTTCCCCTCCTCTTCCTCCAGAACATCACCGGCTTCATGGTCGGCAAGAAGTACGAGCAAGGCGGCATCGCGAAGGACGGCGCGAAGATGGTGAACGCGGTCGCGAACGCGCGCGTGCCGAAGCTCACCGTCGTCGTCGGCAACTCGTACGGCGCCGGCAACTACGGCATGTGCGGCCGCGCGTACTCGCCGCGGTTCCTCTTCATGTGGCCGAACGCGCGCATCTCGGTGATGGGCGGGGAGCAAGCGGCGAGCACGCTGCTCACCGTGAAGCTCCAGCAGCTCGCCGGCCGCGGCCAGACGATGGCCGACGAGGAGCAGCGCGCGTTCCAAGCGCCGATCCTCGCGAAGTACGACCAGGAGGGCAGCGCCTACTACTCGACCGCGCGCCTCTGGGACGACGGCATCCTCGACCCCGCCGAGACGCGCGACGCGCTCGGCCTCGCGCTCACGGCGTCGCTGAACGCGCCGATCGCGCCGACGAAGTTCGGCGTCTTCCGGATGTGACCGCGATGGACCCGTCCGACGAGGTGCGGTTCGTGACGGCGAACGGCCTCCGCTTCGGGTATCTCGAATCCGGCAGCGGCCCCCTCGTCCTCCTCGTCCACGGGTTTCCGGACACCGCGCACTCGTGGGACGCCACTAGGCCCACGCTCGCGGCGGCGGGCTGGCGCGCCGTCGCGCCGTTCACGCGCGGCTACGCGCCGACCGAGGCGCCGGCCACGGAGGACTTCGGCACGGACACGCTCGGCCGCGATCTCCTCGCGTTGACCGCCGCGCTCGGCGAGGAGTCGGCCGTGATCGTCGGCCACGACTGGGGCGCGAGCGCCGCGTATTCCGCGGCGGCGCTGGAGCCGCGCCGCGTGCGTCTGCTGGTCACGGTCGCGATTCCGCATCCGGCGGCGATCCCGCCGACGCCGGCGGTCATCTGGGCCGTGCGTCACTTCTTCGCGCTCCGACGGCCGAGCGCGCGGCGATGGATGCCCGACGGCGACTTCGCGTACGTCGACGAGCTCGTCCGGCGCTGGTCGCCGTCGTGGAACCCGCCGCCGAGCGAGACCGAGGCGGTGAAGGCCGTGTTCCGCGATCCGCGCGCGCTCGACGCCGCGCTCGGGTACTATCGCGCACTGCGACCGTGGCTGCCCGCCTCACACAAGCCGAAGATCACGGTCCCCACGGTCTGCTTCGCCGGCGCCGACGACATCGCACCGCCGCCCGCGTACGAGCGCGCGCGATCGCGGTTCACCGGACCGTACGAGGTCGTCCCGATGCCGGGCGGGCACTTCATGCATCGCGAGCATCCCGACGTCTTCAACGCGCACCTGCTGCGCGTGCTCGAGCGCTGGGGACGGACGCCACCGGCCTGAGGGTGCGCGGTCGCGAGGCGTCTCGCTCGCGACGGCCGCACCCGCTGATGCGTGCCGCGTCACCCCGCTCCGGGCGGATCCATCCGGAAGTACCACGTGGACTGCGCCGTCCCCTCGTCCGCCTCGGAGTCGTCGCGTCCGAAGGCGTGGATCACGGTCCGCAGCTCCGCGGGGTCGGTGACCCGAACCGCCCGGCGCGGATAGAGCTTCCGGTCGACGCGCACGACCACACGGCCGTCGGCGAGGATCTGCCGCGGCCACTGCTTGCGTGCGGCGAAGAGCGACGGCACGTAGAGGACGCCGTCGTGCACGACGAAGCTCGTCGTCACCGATCGCGGCGCCGCCGGGTTCACCTCGAGCTCGAGGTGCGTGACGCCGGTCAGAACCGCGGCCCAGTTCGGCGACGGATCGTCGACGCGAGCGCCCGAGAGGCGCCCCCCGGGAAACGGTCCGAGCGGTCCGTCGTGGAAACGCGCGAGCACGGCGATGCCGGCGACGACCACGACCGCGAGGAGCAGCCCGCGAAGGATGCGCATACGACTCCGATGCGGTATCGGGAACGCTCACGCAAGCGCGCGAGGAGGCTGCCATGGACATCGGCGTGATCTTGGCCCCGCTGCCGCGACGATCGGCGGATTTCGCCCGCATGGCCGAGGGCCTCGGCTTCGCGAGCCTCCTCTACCCGGACAGCCAGAACCTCGCACCCGACGTGTGGCAGCAGCTCGCGCTCGCCGCGCAGGCGACGACGGCGATCCGCCTCGGGCCCGGTGTCACCAATCCGGCCACACGCGACGCGGCGGTGACGGCCGGCGCGGCGCTCACGCTCCAGGTCGAGAGCGGCGGGCGCGCGATCTGCGGCGTCGGCCGCGGCGACTCGTCGCTGCAACGCCTCGGACGGAGACCGGTGAAGCTCGCCGAGTTCGACGCATTCCTCGGGACGCTGCAGGCGTATCTCCGCGGCGAGACCGTCGACCGCGACGGTTTCGCGAGCCGCCTCGAGTGGCTGCGGGCGGTGAGCGTCCCGAAAGTACCGGTCGAGGTCGCGGCCACCGGGCCGAAGGCGATCGCGGTCGCCGCGCGCCATGCGGATCGCGTCGCGCTCGCCGTCGGCGCCGACCCCGATCACGTCGCCGCGGCGCTCGCGCACGCCCGGTCCGCCGCACGCGACGCGGGGCGAGATCCGGCGTCGCTACGCTACGGCGCCTACGTGAACTGCGCGATTCACGACGACCGCGCCGTCGCCCGCGACGCCGTCCGCGGCACCGTCGCGACGTTCGCGCGCTTCTCGTCGCTCGCGGGCGCCGCGCTCGACGGGCTGCCCGCCCCGCTCCGGAAAGTCGCGGCGGAGCTCCGCGCGGGTTACGACATGCGCGACCACACGCGCGCCGCGGCGGAGCACGCGCGCTCGCTCGAGGACGCGTTCATCGACTGGTTCGCCGTCGCCGGCCCCCGCGACCACGTCGTCGCGCGGTTCGAGGGCCTCCGGGCGCTCGGCCTCGACTTCTGTCACGTCGTGCCCGGAACGCGCGAGCTGCGGCGCGAGGCCGCGGCGCTGATGGTGCAGCAGATCGCCGCCGAGGTGATTCCCGCGGTACGCTGACGGAAACGGCGCCGATCGCTCCTGGCAGCTCGTCTACGCGTTCACCAGCCCAGACCTTCAGGCGGTCAGTCGCCCGCGCACACTGCCCACGAGGGCGAACCCGCGTCCGGCTGCGCGAGCGGCGCCACCTGCGCGCTTCGGCCGCACGTCGTGTTCACGAGCTTCGGCCGTCGCGACGTCACGATGTCGTAGCCGTTGCCGCCCGCATCGTTGCCGGTCACCGTCGAGTCGAGAAGCTTCACCCGCGCCTTCCAGCTGAAGATCCCCGCGATGCCGTTGCCGGTGATCGTGGCGTTCTGCAGCTTGATGCCGTCGCCGCAGAGCCCCGCCCCGTTGTCGGCGATGACGACGTCGACGCCCTTCAGCTTGACGCCCGTGCAGTCCGCAATCGGCCCGCCGGCGTTGTTACGAAGCGTCACGTCGTCGAGGTCGAGCTTCACGCGATTACCCTGGCCGAGTGCGATGCCGACGATTCCGTGGTCGTGGATGTCGACGCCGTTCCGGATGGTCACCCCGATGCGTCGGCCGACGTTGTTCTGCGCGAACACGCCGACCTCGGACGCGCCGGCGATCTCGCCGGGACCCTCGATGACGATCTTCTTGCCCGGCAACACGTAGACGGAGATGGTTCCGCCGGTGATCGTGTGGCCGTTCAGCTGGAGGGTCGCCTTCGGGTGCAGGACCACACCGGTGCCGCCGGTGCCGCACGCGAGGTCGTTGACGAGCGTTCCCGTGGTCCCCGACGGGATCTCCTGTCCGCAGAACGCGATGTCGATCGCGTGTGCCGACGGACGGAGCGCGAGCACGAAGCCGAACGCAAGCCAGAGCGAGTGACGCATAGGGGGCCTCCTACGATGGTTGCGGGCGGCGGACACTCGCACGGAACGAATCGCAGTGTCAACGAAAAATGCTCGCGGTCCGTATGGGTGGCCCACGAGAGGGCATGCCGTTATCCTGATCGCATGGAGGAACGACGATGACGCTCCGGCTGCTCGCGATCACGATGGCGGCGCTCGCCGCGGTATCGTGTCAGGGACCGACACGCGGTGGCGTGCGGCCCGCACCTCCGGGTCCGATCGACCTGGTTCGCGGCGTGTTCGGTGATTTCTCCGGTCTCTGCCCGAAGCATTACGACTTCTGCCAGGGCGGACGCGCTTCGATTTGCTGTCCGGAAGGCGGCTGCTGCGCGGACGAGAACGGACCCTACTGCTGCTCGTCGGCGCAATACGGCGGACCTGGGTACGCGTATCAGCGCGAGGAGGACATCCGGGAGCACACCTCGTGCCGCTCCCGCGACATCACCTGTTCGCAGGGCGGACGCACGATCTGCTGCAGCAGCGGCGACAGCTGCTGCGCCGACAGCACGGGGCCGTACTGCTGCGCCCCGCGCGCGCAAACGCGGACGTACGATCGCTATGAGCGGTACGACGACGGCTACTGAGCGTCGACGCTAGGGCTTCGCCGCCGGCTTCACGAAGGCCAGCGCGAAGCGGTCGCTCGTGCCGCGGCGGTCGCCTGCCGCCGTCGGCGAGTCGTTCCAGTCGCGCGGATCGTCCGGATTGCGGAGGAAGTCGGACGATCGCGCCAGGCGGAACCCGACGCTCTCCACCTCGTCGCGCACGCTCTTCTCCTCGATCCGGTGCAGCGACCGCACGTCGCCGAGCCCGGCTCCGGGTCGCGCGGAGTGGTCGATGACGACGTAGAGCCCGCCCGGCTTGAGGGCGCGGAAGATCGTCTGATTCATGCGCTCGCGATCGACGCCCATCCAGACCGTGTCGTGGTAGAAGAGGACGACGACGACGCGGTCGAGGTTTCGCACGTCGGGCGGTAGCGGGTCGTCGAAGTCGCGGTCGAGCCGGACGACCTTCGCCATCACCGGTTTCGCGAGACGCTCACCCCAGGGCTTCGCCGCGAAGCGCTCGAGGATGAAGCGGGAGTTCTGCGCGTAGACGACGCCGGTCGGACCGACGGCGCGCGCCAGCAGCTCCGTCGTGTAGCCGCCGCCGGCGCCGAGCTCGGCGACGCGCATCCCGGGCCGCACGTCGACGAAGCGGAGCAGCTCCTCGGGCTTGCGTCCGGCGTCGAGTGCGCGGTCGGCGGCGCTGCGATCGGACGCGGCGACGATGGCCTTCGGCCCGCGCGCCGCGCACCCGGCCGCGATCAGCGTCGCGAACGCCGCCGCGAGAAGAGGCGCGACGGCGCGGAGGGTCGGCGGCATGCGACGCGTCTACACCGCGGCTCCACCCCCGGCAACGTGCGTCGTGCGATTGCGGTTGACGCTCGCGCCTCGACGCGTCATGGTCGACCCCCATCGCCGCCCGATGAAGCGACCCTCCCCCATCGCCGCCAAGCTCGGCCGGAAGCCCGGCGAGATCGTCGTACAGCTGCCGCCCGCGTGGGAGTTCCGCCTCCGCCGCGTGCTGCAGATGCTCGCGGCGGAAACGCTGCCCGACGCGCGCGAGCGCGGCCTCTCGGCGGCGCAGCACGACGCGCGCATGCGGGTCCGGCGTCGCCGGATGCAGCTCGCGATCGAGCAGTTCGTCAGCGAGGTGCTCACCGCGGAGATCATCGGCAAGGAGATCGCACTCGGCACGCGGACGCGCTTCGGCACGCGTCGCGGCTCGCTCCGCGAGCACGTGCAGGCGATCCTGCGCGAAGTCTCCGGCCGCTGACGCGGCTCAGGTCGGCGTGAGACGCCGGCGGATCTCGCGCTCGTACTCGGGGAAGTAGCGCCCGATCACCGGCAGCGCGAACGTGCCGAGGATCGACTCCTTCGGCTCGCGCTCGAGCAGAAACTCGAACGACCGCCGGACGAGCTCGGCGGGATCCGTGTCGCCCGCCAGCGACCGCGCATATTCGGCTTCGACGCTCACGGTGTGCGTCGTCCGGCTCGCGCCCTCGGCGACCGTCACACGAAACGTGCCGGGCCCCTGCTTCTCGACGTCGATGCGCGCGCTCATGCGTTCGGGATTGCGGCCGCGTCCGGGCGGAGTCAACCGGCGGGCTGCAGCGACGGCAACCGATACGCACGGTAGACGAGCCACCCGATCGCGCTCGGATCGCGGTCCTGCACCTCGACGTCGAAGAGCACCGCGCTCGGCTCCTCGTGCGTCACCTCGAGAATGCGCGCGGTGCCGCGGCAGTGCGCGATGTCGTCGCTCGGCACGCCGTCGATGGCGCAGAGGCCGCCGTACGTGATCAGCACGTTGCCCGTCGCCGGCAACGCGTACGCGCTGCCGACGAAGGGCGCGTAGAGCTGCTCGTCGGCGACGAACTGCCACACCTGGCGCACGGTGCGCGCGTCGTCGTCCACGTCGTACTCGACGGCGCGGCTGAAGTTCTCCGGCGCGAGGACCTTCGGCTCGCCGGTGAACGGGCTCGCCTTCCAGTTGCCGTTGTCGAACACCAGCAGCGTCCCGCGGGGCGTCACCTGCGGCGCGTGCTGGTGATACGGCCACGCGAACGGCTCGCCGACCGGCGTGAGCAGGAACTGCTCGAACCCTTCCCAGTTGTCGTGGTTGCCGAGGATCCACCGCAGGCTGCCGTCCGATCGCGACGTCTTCACGATCGCGTCCTGATGGCGAAACGACGTGAGCAGCGTGTCGTCGCGCGTGTCGTGAACGACGGCGTTCGTATGCACCCAGTCCGCGTTCGCCGGTAGCCCGGTCGTCGCGTCGAACCCGATGCGCGTCGGCTTCAAGAGATCGATGAACGACCGGGTCCGCACGATCGTGCCGTCGCTCTGGCGAAACTCGATGATCGGCTCGTCGACGACCGGTGTCCGCGCGCGCACCGAGGGATCGTTCTCGTCGATCGGAAAGTCGTCGACGAACGCAACGACGTCCACCGGCACCAGAAACGTCCCGTCGGACGCCACCTCGAATACGTCGTTGTGGAACGTGAACGCGTCGACGGGAATCGCGTCCGGCGGCGCCGTGTCGCTCGCGCGCGCTGCATGCCACCGCCGCACGGTCGTCCCCGTCAGATCGACTTCCTCGATGACGGTTCGATTCGCGAGAATCGTCGCGAAATGCCCGTTGGCGAGCGGCGTCACGATCGTCGACGTATCGATCGCGAGAAACCACACCACGTCGCCGCGCTCATCGAGGATCACGATGAACCCGGCGCTCAAGTCCTTGTTCCGCGTCCCGATGAGTGTGAACCCCGGCTCCATCCGCCCCGCATCCGCCACCCGCACGTCGATCCGCGGAAAGTCGCCCGGCAGCCCCGCAGTCTCGACCCGCACCGGCGCCGCCACCGCCCGCCCCCCGTCGTCCGCCGCAGCAGTGACGGTGACGTCGTATCCGGGAAAG
>JADMIO010945841.1_pt1 | contig 14961 bp, 13 predicted proteins | sample 8958161 | NCBI WGS metagenome assembly JADMIO01 (sample SAMN16585339, study PRJNA669376) | soil metagenome | isolation source: Crop rotation soil | place: USA: Cullars Rotation, Alabama | collected 2011 | reverse complement strand
GAGTAAACGTATGTGCCCGGATCGACAATGAACGGTCGGCCGCCGGCGGAGACTTCAATACTCAACGCATCGTTGTGCCCGTGTGAGCCGCGGCCGTTAATCCCGGCGCCACTCGCATTGAAGCAGAGATAAAGATCGCGGTCGCGCATGATGTAAATACCGGCATGGGGAAACGCCTGTGAAACCGCGTGCTCAGGTTTCAGTGTTGGATCGTTAAAGACAGAAGCGCCAATGTCCAAAACATAAGCATGATCGTCGGCGCGGCGATGCACAACCGGTAAAACCTGCCCGCTGTCGGTGTCACCAATCAGCGGAGCAAATCCATCGGGCCGCAGGTAAGCACGAATGTAAACGAGCATCTGGTGAAGCCTGGACCAATACCGCTTTTCAATCTCGACATTGTTGGCTCGACAGAGCATGAACGAGTAAAGGAGGAGCTCCGTGACGAAGCGGTGATATCCGGTCGATGCTTCGAAATCCGCTCCGTCTTCGAGTACCTGCTTATCCATTTCGCGCAGCATTTGGTCCAAGCCGAAGTCGCGCCACTCTTCGGCGTCGCGAAGCTCCGGAAGCAGCAACCCCAACCAGAGTAGGCCGACAACATCTGAGAGGTAGTGATTGCTGGTGGCGATGTAGGAGAACTCGAGATTGCGGCGGACGTAGTTGCCGTGTTGTTGAAGTAGCCGCAGGAAGAACTGCAAAAAATTCGAATCGAGCGAGTGACGGAATACTTCAAACGCTGCGAGCAGGTTCATTGCACGCAGCGCGACTTCCATCGCGCAAGTCCAGTTTGGACCACGTCCGTAAGGGTTCTGCACGGCCCAACTTTGTAGCTGCGCAAAAAACTCCGCGCTGTATCGCTCATCTTTTGTCAGCAAGTAAGCACGCGCAAGTGTGAGGAAATGACCGAGCCGGTTCAACTCCCAGAGCACGCGCACATCTGAGCCGTCAGCGCGCACCAACTTGATGTCGCGATGATAGTCGAGCGGCCAGACGTAATTCGAAAGCGGATCGCGCGTCCATTGAATTTCTTTGCCGTAACACTTCTCACCAAAACCAAGCAACGGCCACGAGTGATCGTTAACGATTCGATCCGCTGAAGTGATATCGGCAGGTTTACGCTCGAAAAATCCATCGATGAACTTCGCTTCACGCGCTCCACGGAAAAGAGCTAACAACTCATCTGGGTTCATCCGCGCGAAAGCAGGCGTCAGCGACAAAGGTTCGTGCCCGTCGAGGCTGGCGCGCTCCTTTCGCTGCTGAAGCGAAACCCGGCTTCGCCGCAGCGCTTCCAGCGCCACAGTCGTCAGCTTCACTTCTCCACGGATGGCCCGTTTGATTTTGTTCAGGACCACGATCAAGCGAATTCTTCGAGCGCATCGAGGATACGCTCAGACGTTTGGCCGTCCCAAAGAGGTGGTTGACGCAGTGCTTTCTTTGCCGAACCGTTCAGCGCTGCACTTGCCGCGGCGACGATCTTCGTCGTGTCGGTGCCGACGACGATATTCGTTCCCATCTCGACGGTGATCGGGCGCTCCGTGTTCTCACGCAACGTGAGGCAAGGTATGCCGAGAGCGGTCGTCTCTTCCTGAATACCCCCGGAATCCGTCAGGACCAGGCGCGCGCGGCTCGACAGGTTGAGAAAGTCGAGATAACCGAGCGGCTCAACGGTCCGCAGATCCTTGATCGACTCCACGCGCTCGCTCAACCCCAACTCGGCAATCGTCTTCCTGGTCCGCGGATGCACCGGGAAAACGATCGGCAGCTTCGCTGCAATCACTTCAAGCGCGTCAAGAATTCGCTCAAACGATTCGCGCAGATCGACGTTCGAAGGACGATGAAGCGTCAGTAAGGCGTAGTCCACGCCACTCAGTCCTAACTGCTCTCTCGTGTGCAACTCGCGCGCGGTTCGCAAGTTCTTTTGCAGCGAGTCGATCATCACGTTTCCGACCAGCCGGATACGTTCGCGCGGAATTCCTTCGGCGAGCAGGTTCTCGTCGGCATCGTGCGAGGGCGTGAAGAGCAGGTCGGCGAGCTGGTCCGTCAGCAGCCGGTTGATCTCTTCCGGCATCGAGCGGTCGCGACTGCGCAGCCCTGCTTCAACGTGCGCCACCTTCACCCCCAGCTTCACGCAAACAAGCGCGCACGCGATTGTCGAATTGACGTCGCCGACGACCAGCACCCAGTCGGGCTTCTCGCGCAGCACGACGGGTTCGAAGCGCTCCATCACCGCCGCTGTCTGCGATGCATGTGAACCGGAGCCGACGCCGAGATGTGTGTCAGGTTCGGGAAGCTCGAGGTCGCGGAAGAACGAATCAGACATTGCTGAGTCGTAGTGTTGGCCGGTGTGAACGACGAGCGGCAGGAACTTACCGGGGCGCTTCTTCATCGCGGCCACAATCGGCGCCACCTTCATGAAGTTGGGCCGCGCACCGACGACGTTGATGACTTTCAGCATCTTTAGAGCCGAATAATCCGCGCGCTGCTCTCGCGTCTGATGTCGCCGTTCAGCGCGTTGCGCGTATCGACGATGAGCGGAGCCAAAGAGCACACGCGCTTGTAGTCGATCTCGCTGTGGTCTGTGACGATGATGACGCAGTCGGCTGCCTGTAGCTCTTCATCGGTCAGTGGCACCGAGTTCAGCGGCTCCCCGGCAACATCGGTGTGCGCGTCGTCAAAACGAACTTCCGAGACGAACGGATCGTGGTAGCGAACGTTCGCGCCCTTCGCGCGCAGTCGATCGATGATCGACAGCGCAGGACTCTCGCGCACGTCGTTGACGTCTTTCTTATAAGCGACGCCGAGCAGCAACACATTCGAGCCATTCATCGCCTTGCGCTCGTCGTTCAAACCGTCGGAAACGAGTTGGACCACGTGCTCGGGCATGCGCGAATTGACTTCCTCTGCGAGGCTGATGAAACGCGAATCAAAGCCGTGCTGGCGCGCTTTCCACGACAGGTAATGCGGATCGAGCGGAATGCAGTGACCGCCAATCCCCGGCCCTGGGTAAAACGCCATGAACCCGAACGGCTTGGTGGCCGCCGCGCGAATCACTTCCCACGTGTCGATGTTGAGCGCGTAGCAAAGACGCGCCATCTCGTTTGCCATGCCGATGTTGACCGCGCGGAAAGTGTTCTCCAAAAGCTTTGCCGCCTCCGCCACGCGCGCCGATGTAACGCTGTGCACATCCTTGACGATCTGCGAATAAAGGTGTGACGCGACTACGGTCGAATCAGGTGTTACGCCGCCGACGACCTTCGGAATGTTGTGTGTAAGAAAGCTCGGATTGCCCGGATCGACGCGCTCCGGCGAGAACGCGAGCAGAAAATCCTCGTCGAGCTTCAGGCCTTTCTCTTCAAACATCGGCAGCAGCACTTCGTCGGTCGTACCCGGATAAGTTGTCGATTCGAGAACGATCACTTGCCCGCGCCGCAGGCACTTCGCGATCTCATCGCTGGCCGCGAGGATGTAAGAGATGTCGGGCTCTTTCGTTTTGCGCAACGGCGTCGGCACGCAAATGATGATCGCGTCGCACTCGCTCAGATGACTGAAATCCGTCGTGGCTTGCAGGCGCTTCGCGTCAACCACTTCCTGCACTCTGCGCGACGGCACGTCGCCGATGTACGAAGTGCCGGCGTTGATCTGTTGGGCCTTTGACTCATCGACCTCGAAACCGGTCGCCTTGAAACCCCTGGAAGCAAACTCCACGAGCAGCGGCAGACCGACGTAGCCGAGGCCGATGACACCGACGTGAGCTTGTTTGTTTGTTATCAAATCGATTAGTTCATTTTTCATATCGTGGCGAACTCCAAATCGGAAAGACTAGGTGAGCGCATCTAGGGGTGTCAAGAACCGTGTCATCTGTGGCACTATACCCGCTCGCTGAATGAACAAAGAAGCGTCCCCCAAACTGGTCCGCGAGTTGAGCCTGCTCGACGCCACCATGATAGTCGTCGGGTCGATGATCGGATCGGGAATTTTTATTGTTTCCGCCGAATCGTCGCGGCTGGTGGGTTCGCCAGGGTGGCTGTTGGCAGCGTGGGCGCTGGCGGGCGTGCTGACCATCACCGGCGCGCTCTGTTGCGCGGAACTGGCTGCCATGTGGCCGCGGGCCGGCGGCCAATACGTGTTTCTCCGGGAAGCGTATGGGCCTTCGATCGGATTTCTCTTTGGCTGGGGTCTGTTTCTGATCATTCAGACGGGAACAATCGCCGCGGTCGCGGTCGCGTTTGCAAACTTTACCGGTGTTCTCGTTGATTGGATTTCGGCCGATCGCTATCTCGTCCAGCAGATCGTCCTAATCAAGCCGTTCAAGATCAATCAACTGTCGTTCAATGGTTACGCATTGAGTTTGTCGACGCAGCAACTCCTCGCCGTGGTCATGATCCTCTTTCTCACTTTCATCAACACTCTCGGGCTACAGACTGGCAAGATCATTCAGAACGTTTTTACTTTTACCAAAACCGGCGCGTTGCTCGGTTTGATTTTGATCGGGCTGGTGCTCGGCTGGAATCGTAACAGCGCCGCGTACACTTCTTCGTGGTGGGCATCGTGGGAGAACGGTTGGAAGGCGACGGCGTCGCAGGTTTGGTTTGACCCGACGAGCCACGGGCTACTTGTGTTGGCGCTGTTGATGTTGCTCGGCCGGGCGATGGTTGGACCACTCTTCGCGCAGTCGGCGTGGAATAATGTTACGTTCACGGCGGGTGAGGTGCGCGATCCGGGGAAGAATCTGCCACGTGCGTTGTTGCTCGGTTGCGGGCTAGTGGTGACGTTTTATCTGCTCGCGAATCTTGCTTATATCGTGACGTTGCCGCTCGCAGGGATTCAGAATGCGCCGCAGAATCGTGTGGCGACGGCGGTGATGCAGGCTGTGCTTGGTCCAAGCGGAACGATCATCATGGCGCTCGCGATCATGATCTCGACGTTTGGTTGTAACAACGGGCTGATACTCGCGGGCGCGCGTGTTTACTACGCGATGGCGAGGGATGGGCTGTTCTTCAGACGCGTGGATAGCGTGAACAGGCATCACGTGCCCGCGGTGGCGTTGATTGCGCAGGGACTGTGGGCGTCGCTGCTCGTGTTGCCGCGCACGGTGACGATCAATCAACAGACTGGCGCGTACACGTTCGGAAATGTTTACACGCAACTGCTCGAATACATCGTTTCCGCGGATCTGATCTTCTACGTGTTGATGGTTGGGGCGGTGATCGTGATGCGACGGAAAGCGCCGCAGATTGAGCGTCCGTACCGGACGTTTGGCTATCCGATCGTGCCGCTGATTTACATCGTGATCGCCGGGCTGTTCATTATCGATTTGGCGATTCTCGCGCCGTCGACGTCGGGGATCGGATATTTGCTGGTGTTCACCGGGGCTCCAATCTATTTCATTTGGAGCCGCAGATGAACGCGGATTAAAAACGCGGATTTTATTTGATCCACTCGTCCGCGATCTCGGTTTCGACTTTGACGGGTACGGTTTTTAGGTATTCTTCGCCTGCGGCGCACATGACGCGCTCGACTTTGGCGGCCACGTCTTCCGCCTCGTTCGAGTCAGCTTCGACCACGATCTCGTCGTGAATGATGTTGACGACTTTGGCGTTCGTGTCGCTCAGTTCGTCCTTCAAGAGCTTGAGGGCGCGCTTCAGAATGTCAGCGCTGGTGCCTTGTATTGGGGTGTTCTTGCCGTTGCGTTGCGTCATCGAGATCTGCTGGCGATCGTTTTCGTCGTAACGGAAACGCACCAGGCGCCCGGACGCGGTGCGTGCTTGTCGATCGCTGACTGCCCTGTTCGCGGCTTCGCGCAGGTACGTATCGAGCTGCCGGTAAGTCGTGAAGTAGCGACGCAGAACGTTCTCCGCATCAGGCACGCTCAACCCCGTCATCATCGCAAAGCGCTGCGCTCCGATTCCATAAACGACGCCGAAGTTCAGCCGCTTGGCAAAGTCGCGCTGCTCTTTCGTCACTTGATCGAGCGAAGCGTTGAAGACCTGCGACGCCGTCACGCGGTGCAGATCCGCGCCCGAGTTGAAAGCTTCCATGAAACCCCGATCGCCGGAAAACTCCGCGAGGATCCGCAGCTCGATCTGCGAGTAGTCGGCAATGATCAACTTTCGACCATCCGGATAGCCACTGAAACAACGCCGGTACTCGACCGCGTGCGGCACTTGCTGAATGTTCGGATTGGTACACGCAAACCTTCCCGTCGGCGCTCCTATCTGACGGAAATCGGCGTGCAGCCGTTTAGTTACCGGATTGATCAACTCGATCATGTTTGCACCGTAACTCGTAAGCGCCTTCTGCACGGTGCGGTATTCGAGCAACGTGCCGATGATCGGATACTGCGCGGCGAGTGGTTGCAGTTTCCAGTTGCGAGTTGAATCCGGAACGGGGATGCCGAGGCGGTTGAGTGCTTGCGTCAACTGCTGGTGCGAGTCGAGGTTGATGTCGTTGCGTTGTGGACCACCAAACAACGAGCCTTGCGACGATTCTTCCGCTAAAACTTCCTGTAGCTGTTCCGCCAGTTCGATTCTTCGTTTTTCGACGATGCTGAGTTGCTCGAGCCAGCGCTCTTTGTGCATGTAAAAGCCCGCGAGCTCGATATCGACCACTGGCATCACACACTCAAACTCGAGCTGCGCAGCTTTCACCAGGGAATCCGACTTCAATCTGTCGATCAGCTTCTCACGCAGCGGCAGCAGGACGGCGGCGTCGCGTGCGGCGTACTCCAATTGCGCTTCTGACAACTCGAAATTCCAGTTGCTCAGGCGTTCGGATTTGTCGACCGCTTCGTTCAAATAACGACTGGAGACTGTCTCGAGACCATGGCGTTCTTCAATGTCGCCGGCGCCGACAAGCTGACTGGCAAGTAATGTATCGAACAGTCCGCCGAGATCGACGCCGAGATTGTGCTTTATGAACTTTGCGTCAAACTTTGCGTTGTGCGCGATCTTGATAGGGCGCGGGGCGGCGAGGAGACGGCGCAAAGGCGCGAGCGCGTCACTCTGCGCGGCATTGCCGTTGGCGAAATGATCGAAGTCGATGATGAATACACGATCGGGTATCGCGAGTTGGATTAGTCGTAAGCGCGAGGTAAACGGATCGAGCTCGGTGGTCTCCGTGTCGAGTCCGACCACTGGCTGCGTTGCGATGGTTTCGATTGCTTTCCGAAGTTCATCGGCGCTTGTAATGACTTGATAATTCATGAAGAAACATAGGTCCTATTGGACCAATAAGACTTATAGCGCCATCAGGCGCTTCAACATCAAAATCTGTCCCTTGTGCTGGGCTTCGTGATCGATCAAACGGTGCAGAATCCAGCGCAAATTGTATTCGGTGGTTTCACCGCCTCGTTCGTAAGTAATAATGCGTTCCAGATCTTTATCGTTGTAAGAGAAAAGCACATCGCGCGTTTGATTGCGAATCTTCTCGATCTCGCCCAGGCAGAACTCGATCGTGTAACCATTGCGCGCCACTCTTTCGACGTCGTCGAGCACGTCCCAGTACGGCGCCTTCCGATCTTCTTCCGTGAGCTGGTGTCCGGCGACAACCATCTGCATCCAGAACCACTCCGCTTCACCGATGTGGAGCACGAGTCCGCCAATCGAATGCGCGCCCAGAAACGCCGGCTTGCCAATCAGCTCTTGCGGAACCGCTTTGACTGCCACCTGCACCTGGCGCCGCACGTCTTCCATGCCGCTCAGGTAATAACCAATACCAGTTGATAATCCTGGATGCGGAGTCAAAACTCTGCGTCTCATTGCATCAATCCTTTCTCAAGCGTTGCGGACTTCCGGATGAGGCTTGACGAGAAGCAACAGCAGCACGGCGGCGGTTGCGCCCATCACGGCGGCGACAAGAAACGCGATTGTCGGCCCCTTCCAATCCCAAATCATACCCATCAGGAACGAAGCAGGAAACACCGTCACGCCGAATGCGAGATTGTACAAGCCGTAAGCCGTGCCGCGTTGCTCGGGACGCACGAGATCCGCGACGAGTGCCTTTTCCGCTCCTTCCGCGAGGCCAAAGTAAATGCCGTAGATCAGAAAGAGAATCCACAGCGAGGCCGTGTTGCTGGCAAACGCAAAGCCTGCGTAAACAGCCGCATACAACACCCAACCGGAAACGATCAGACGCTTGCGCCCGAGGCGATCCGATAAATCGCCGCCGAGCAACGAGCTCAAAACTTTCGTGCCGTGATGCGCCGCCCAGAGCAACGGCACCATCGCGATCGACACGCCCGAATCCATCGCCCGCAGGATCAGAAAGCTGTCGGAAGAGTTTGACAGCGTGAAGAGCGCGAGGATCAAAAGAAACCGTTTGAAGTTGCTGTCGAATCCGCGCAGTGAGAGCTTCGCCATTTGCGCTCCCGGATGCGCGTGTACCGTCGACTCTCGCATGAAGAAGATCGCGACGAGTACCGCAATCAACGCCGGCACCGACGCAGCGAGGAAGATCCTGGAGAACTCTTGAATGGTCGGAGAGCGTGAGTTCGCGACAAAGAGTATGACGAGCAAGTATCCCACCAGTGGGCCGATGACCGCGCCGCCGTGGTCCATCGCGCGATGGAAACCAAACGCGATGCCGCGTTGTTCGATCCTGACCGCGTCCGCGATCATCGCATCGCGCGGCGCCGTTCTAATGCCTTTGCCGACGCGATCTGTAACACGGATTGCGAGCACTTGCGTCCACGTGCGCGCGAATGCCAGCAGCGGCCTGGCGAGCGAGGCGAGTGAGTAGCCGAAAACGACGAGCAGCTTTCGTTTTCCGATACGATCGCTGAGATAGCCTGCAAAGAGTTTCAGCAGGCTCGAGATCGACTCAGCGAGTCCCTCGATAGCGCCGATCACGCCGGCCGAAGCACCCAAACTCGTGACGAGAAAAACCGGCAGCAGCGGATAGATGATCTCGCTCGAGGCGTCGTTGAGCAGACTAACGAACCCAATCGCCACCACGTTTCGCGGCAACCCGCGATAACGCCGCCACAAACCGGGAAGGCCGTTGGGAGTTTTGCTGGAATCTATCGCGTGAGGCTCGGCCGCATCAGTATCTGTTTCCGCCATTGTTACCGCCGGTCAGAACTCTTCGTGTAACTGGCACGCACGATCGTCTTGATGTTGCCGCGGACGTGGAAGTCGCCTTCGATGTCCACGCGCAGAGGGTCGCAGGCGGCGACGAAGTCTTCGAGGATGATGTTTGTTACGTGCTCGTGGAAGATTTTTATGTTGCGGAAAGAATTGATGTAGAGCTTCAGGCTCTTCAATTCGATGCAACGCTCGTTTGGGACGTATTCGATGCGGATCGTCGCGAAGTCGGGGAAGTCAGAGAACGGGCAGATTGCCGTGAACTCCGTGATCTCGAAATTGATCTTGATTTCACTGCCGGGAAACTCGTATGCAAATGTGTCGAGCGGAAAGAGGTTCATCTCCGCGCGCGGCGTCGATTGAATGTCGAGACATTGTTGATTTGGCGATAGCATAAAACCTGGCCACGGATAATAACGGATTTAATACGCAGGCGCGCGATTTCGATTTCCAGTGTCGAAAAACTTGATCAGCACCAGTCCCGCGATGAACCCGCCGACGTGCGCCGCGTAGGCCACGCCGCCTGATTGCGAACCGCCGCCGAGCATTCCCAGCCCGCTGATCAACTGGAACGCGAACCAGATCCCGATCGCGACATAAGCCGGAACGTCCGTGAGGAAGCGGAAGAGAATCACCGTCACGCGACGTTTCGGGTGCAACAGAATGTAACCACCCAACACGCCCGAGATCGCACCCGAAGCGCCGAGACTCGGAACCAAAAGACTGTCTGGATCGGTTGCGAAGACGCCGGTTGTAAACACGTGGGCCAACGAAGCAATGATCCCGCATAACAGGTAGTAAATCAGGTATTTGACATGGCCCAGGCGATCTTCGATGTTGTCGCCGAAGATCCAAAGAAAGAGCATGTTGCCGGCAATGTGCGCGATGCCGCCGTGCATGAACATCGACGTGAGAAGCGTCAGGTAAACTGAGACTGGTGTTTCACCAAGACCGGGAACCCGCACTAGTTGTCCTGTCACTGGATGTTCGAGTACACGCGCTGGAGTGACGATGTCGGTACCGTGAAGAATCTCCGCCGGCACGGTCGAGAATGAATACGTAAAACCGGTGTCGCTTCCGAGTTTTTGCAGTACCACGAAGACAAAAATGTTGAGGGCGATGATGCCGTAGTTTACGAGCGGCGTTATCGTCCGATCGGAATTGTCGTCATACAGCGGAAAAACCATGGTCCTGTAACCTCATCTCGGAATGGAGCATTCTACCGCTTGCCGTATTCGCAGATTGTGGCATGCCTGTTACTAAAGCGTTAATCCATGCCACGGTCCGCAACGGGAACGCCCGCGTGAGCCAGCGCCGGCTCGTGCGGCCTCAACAATTCATAACCTTCGGAACGCGCCACATAAGTCGCTGCCGTTAGATCCCCGGTGACATTCAACGTAGTGCGACACATATCGAGTATGCGATCGACGCCAAGAATGATCGCGATCAACGCGGGGTTGACGCCGATCGTCACGAGCACTCCGATTATAAAAGGAATCGAACCCGACGGAATGCCTGCCGTTCCAATACCGCCGAGTATCGCGAGGTAGACCACCATCAACTGTTGGCCCAACGTGAGATCTACGCCGGCGAGTTGGGCCAGAAACAACACCGTCACGCCTTCGTACAACGCGGTGCCGTTTTGATTCGCGGTCGCGCCGACAGTCAGCACGAAGCTGTTAATCTCCTGTGGCACGCCGAGGTTTTGTTCCGACACACGTAACGCGGTCGGCAACGTTGCATTCGACGATGACGTGGAAAACGCCGTCAGGATCACTGTCTTTATGCGTCTGAAAAACTCGAGGGGCGAGATGCGCGACAGGAAATAGATCGAGAGTGAGTAAACACCAAACATGTGCAGCGACAGACCCAGCAACACTGTCAGCACAAACCATCCGAGCGCCTGCAACAGATCCAAACCAAACCGCGCGGTGTTGTTGAATAGCAGACACGCGACTGCGTACGGCGCAAACTTCATGATCATCTCGATGATCTTGGCCGTGATCTCGTAAAGCCCCTCGAGCACTCGCAGCACGGGGGCCGTTACGGTCGTGGGAAGCAGCGTGATAGCGATGCCAATCACCAACCCAAAGAACATGAGGTGCAGCATGTTCGCGTCTTCTTTGCCCGAGACTGCGTAAAACGGGTTCTTAGGCACTATCGTTTCCACGACCGACATCAGCGGCTTCGGCGCCACGCTTTTCGCCTGCGTAGCGGCCTCGACAGTCTTCGTGGCATCGTTAGCATAACGTTGCTGCAACGCCGCGGCGGTATTCGCATCGATTCGCTGACCGGGTCTGATGGTGTTGGCGAGAGTGAGACCGATCGCGACTGAGATGGCCGAGATCACAAGACAATACGCAAACGACTTCAGACCCACGCGCCCGAGTTTGCGAACGTCGCCGATGCCCGCCACGCCGACCACTAGCGATGAGAACACGAGGGGCACAACGATCATCAGCAGCAGTCGCAGAAACAACTGGCCCACCGGCTGAGTGATGTTGTCGACGATCCAAACGACTGTCGGATGATCGCCGCCCAAAACACGATTGATGGTCACACCCGCAATCACGCCGACCGCAAGCCCGATCAGGATCTTGGTGTGGAGCGCCATGCCTCGCGGCTCATCGGGAGTCGCCTCATCCAGATCCGTAGCTATTTCACGTTCGAACGCATCTCGATTTTGGTTGTCTCTTTTTTCAGACATAGTTTCGTCTAACGGCCCCAGCGCAGCTTATCGCGTAGAACGTCGAAGTAGTTTCGGTTGCTCGGCTGAATGATATTGAAAGTCGTGCGGCTCTTGCGAATCAGAACGCGATCGTCAACCTGCATCGGAAAACCGACTTGCCCATCGAGCGTCAACGCGACGTCTTCGTTGTCAGTCTTCAATAACAACTCGATCTCAGCACTATCCGGAACCACGATGGGCCGGTTGGAAAGCGTGAACGGACAGATCGGTGTGATGACTACCGCGTTCATCGACGGAAAAATTACCGGGCCGCCTGCGGAGAGGTTGTAGGCAGTTGAGCCCGTAGGCGTCGAGACGATTAGACCATCAGCACGAAACGCGTTAACGAAGTGGCGGTTCAAATAGGCTTCGATCTCGATGATGCGCGCGAGGGCGGATTTGTTGATTACGACGTCATTGAGTACGCGATTGGTTTTCGGCGGCTCAGTGCCTCGATGTAGTTCGACGGCGAGCATCACGCGACGATCGAGGCGATAGTTTCCGGAAAGGATCGATTCCAGTGCGCTGTAGAGTTCTTCAATGCGAAACTCGGCGAGATACCCAAGTCCGCCGTAGTTGATGCCGAGAACAGGCACGTCATGGTCGCCGATCATGCGTGCGGTCGCGATCATGGTGCCGTCGCCGCCGAGGACGAGCATCAAGTCGATTTCGCTGGCGATCTTCTCGCTTTCAAGTTGGTCGATCGCGCAGCCGGTCTGGTGTTCGATTCGTTCGCGCTCGATTTCCGGGCTGCCGACGAGCGTGATGCCGCGCTCGGCAAGCCACACCACGAGGTTGCAGATGGTTTGCAGGGCGTCAGGTTGGTGCGGTTTAAGCACGATGCCTATCCGCTTGATTGACGACATTAGCGGTTGAGGATAGCAGAATCCGTGTTAATCCGTGAAAATCTGTGGCTTATTTGCTGTAAAGAGCCAGGTATTCAACATTACCCTCAGCGCCCTGAATTGGCGACTCAATCACGTTTACAACTTCGAGCCCAAGTGTGCGAGCAGCACTGTTCACTTTCTCAATAACGCGCGCACGCTTCGCCGGATCGCGTACGATTCCGCCGCCTCCAACTTCGCCACGCCCGACCTCAAACTGCGGCTTGATGAGCGTTATGATTGCTCCGCGCTCAATCATCAACGGAACAATCGCCGGCAGCACCTTCGTCGCAGAAATAAACGACACATCCATCACCGCCAGATCAAACCGGTGCGGAAAATCCTCCGGCTTCAGGTAGCGCGCATTAACACCTTCTCTGACTTCGACCCGCGGATCGTTGCGCAGTCGCCAGTCGATCTGGTTATGCCCCACGTCGATCGCAAAGACCTTTCGCGCGCCGTGTTGCAGCAGGCAGTCAGTGAAGCCGCCTGTTGACGCGCCGACGTCGAGACAGTTCAAGCCGCGCACGTCGATCTGAAACTCGCGCAGCGCCGCTTCGAGTTTCACACCGCCACGCCCGACGTATCGACTCGTCGAATCGCCCTTGATTCGGATTGCAGAGTTTGTATCGAACTGGTGGGAAGGTTTTTCGACGCGCTGCTCGTCCACGAGCACAACGCCGGCCATGACCATCGCCTGGGCTTTTGTGCGCGAGTCAGCGAGACCTCGCTCGACAAGCAGTTTATCTATGCGCTCGCGTGTCACAGGATTTAATTCTGCTAAATCCTGTAACTCCTGTCATCTAAGCGCGCCGCGTTACTGCGCGCGGCATCTCATTCAAACGCAATTGAGCCGCGCAGTCATGACAGAGCCAAACAAGAATGTGCGGGGCGTCGGCCCAAAAGAATGAACTTACTTTTCCCGCCATCTGGACCGCATCGTTGACGCGTAGTCGTTGCAAAGCCTGAACGTAAAATGTGCCATTGTAGAAATCGCCTTCAGCGCCTTCTTCCCGGTGAATACACTCCCGCTCTCGAAAGGTCTGTCTAGTCATAATGATTCACCTATGAATGTCGGGGCTTTTAATTGTGAGTTGAACAGGGCGACTACCTAAAGATGAGAGAGATGATGCCACTCGATCAGAATTACGTCAACAAATTGTTTTGCCACAGATGAACGCGGAGTTAATACGGATTAGATCTTCTTTTTCGGCCTTCGAAGATCTCGTCGAGGTTTGAAAGGTCGCGATGATTGTAGCGATCGAGACGGCGACGTTCACGTCTTGTTGCGCGACGCGCGCGACGTTCCTGCCACTCGTCGTAAAGCACTGCGTCGCGAATTTGATTTAGATCTTCGGCTTCGTCCACCTTTTCTGTGCGACGCGGTTCGGAAAGATCTTCACTGCTGCGCTTCACTACTGCTCTTTGTTTCGGAGGTCGAGGCGCTTCCATCTTCGGTTGCTCTGCTACTTCTTCTTCGACAACCGGCGACTCAGCAGGAACACTCTCCGCTTCCGGCGTGACCTCAACCTGCTGCACTTGTACTTGCTGGACTTCGTTGCTTGAAGCGCTACGCATCCTGAGATAAGACGCCACGAGTGCCGAAGCCGCGCCCAGCACCATCGCTACCGCAAAAGCGCCGCCCAGAACCCACTGCCGCCGGTGTCGCACCTTCGCCTTAATCTTCTCCAGGGGCACGACAGGGCGCGCCGACTGAATCGTCCGCTCGTCATCAAAATCAGGCGGCGACACGGGCAGATGGTTATTGGCTGAGTTGGCAGAAATCTCTTTCATCTCGAGTGCTCCGGGATCTGTTGCAATCACGAGGCCAGAGAGCAATTGTTAACAGGTCAGACTTTTAGGAGAGATTTGACCGGGGAGAAGACGATATGGTGCATTGAAACAACGCGCTGGTTAGGAAACTCCGCGACGAGTCTTTGTCCGGCGATCGTCCAGCACCTCGATACTCTCGCGAACGCGATTGTAGATGCCGTCAGTGTCGAGCCCGTATTTCGCCAGCAGCAGCTTCGCGTCACCATGAGTGATCAGCCGGTCCGGAATGCCCATGCGCACGACGCGAACTTTGTCTTGCAGTCCATTCTCTTCCAGCAGCTCCATCACAGCCGATCCGAAACCACCGGCAAGGTAAGCTTCTTCAACTGTGACGATCAGACGCTTCGTTCGGGCCAGCGCCAGCAACAATGGCGTATCGAGTGGCTTCACGAACCTTGCGTTGACGACAGTAGTTTCGATTCGATCTTTCGCG
>JADMIO010647584.1_pt1 | contig 14962 bp, 12 predicted proteins | sample 8958161 | NCBI WGS metagenome assembly JADMIO01 (sample SAMN16585339, study PRJNA669376) | soil metagenome | isolation source: Crop rotation soil | place: USA: Cullars Rotation, Alabama | collected 2011 | reverse complement strand
CTTACCAGCATGAAGAAATATATAACCGCCGTGCAGGGAAATATGGGATTATACACCGTAAATGCCGCCGACCATTCTAAAGAACATGATGTCAATTCCATCATACTCGACATTGAGAAGTATATAGACTCCATGCCCAAAACAAGAAGCAGCACCGACCAATTGCTGATGAAGTACTTTAACCCGCTAAGGCATTTTTTTCTGACAACCAACAATAAAACTTCTGTTGCCACCAGTTTTTTGTATAACGGCAATCCATACCAGTTCTGCTCTTACAACGATACCGGCCTTGCGCTATACCTGTATGCAATACGTGACGGCAATACATACAACCTTGCCAAAATGACGGATAAGAAAGTCGTAAAGTCAGTGGTGGAAAACTGTATGCTGCCATCGCTCAAAGCGCTCGATGAATTTAAAGGCACACCGATCAGCTACATAGGGCTAAGTGTATACTACGGCTGCAAAGATACCCGCGAGGGAGCCCCTGCAGGACTTTTAGCTCCTTATTGCCTCACCCTTGTAGCCAGCGCCGCCGATCTCGCACAGTATGCCGCCGGGCTGATTACCTCCAAAGGCCTCCTCTCAAATGCCGACCTGTATCTTTCTGACGAAGAAGACCAGAACGAGCTGCGGAAAATACGCATCAGCGTAGAATAAAAACATTTTAATCCATCTGCAAATAACTAAGGCATTGAACGATCAATGCCTTAGTTATTTCATACACGTTCCTCAATTGAGCCATTGAGTCATTAAGCTATTAAGCCATTACTCTTAATCTCCTTCCTGCACATTATTCAGGCCATAGTAGTACATACCCTGGTGGCCGGGATAAGTACCGCCTATCTGTAAAGTATTGTTGTTTGCCATTACCTGCTGCAGGTCGTTGAGCGATGTGATGGCGGTATTGTTTATGCTAAGGATTATGAAGCCCTTGTTCATTTTAGTCTGCTGGGCAAATGAACCCCGGCCAGGATCGCTTACCACTACGCCGCCCTTCAGGTTGTAGTCTGATTTTTCTTTATCATTGAGCGCACGGAAGGTAGCGCCAAGCAGCTTTACCGGTGCATCCCCTTTTATGATGTCGGTGGTCAGCTTCATGTTGGTGAGCAACACGTTGGCTATATACTCCTTGCTGTTCCTCAGGTACTTTACGCTCACATTATCCCCCGGCTGGAAGTTGGCTATCTGGCCCTGCACTTCGCTCTGGTTATTTACCGGCTGTCCGTTGATGTGGGTGATAAAGTCGCCTTTTGCAAGCCCGGCTTTTGCCGCACCGCTATTGGGTATTACTTCATCCACATATACGCCGCTCGACTTATCAAGCCCATATTTCGAGATCGCCTCGGGAGACGATGAAGTGCCATCCACATACTTCACACCCATATACGCGCGCTGCACCGTTCCGTACTTCGTAAGGTCGTTAACCGCCTTACGTACTATATTGGAAGGTATGGCGTAAGAATAACCCGCATACGATCCGGTGGGTGACGCGATTGCCGAATTGATGCCAATAAGCTGGCCTGACGTATTTACAAGCGCGCCGCCACTATTACCGGGATTCACTGCGGCATCCGTCTGAATAAATGACTCAATGGCAGAGGCGGATTGTCTTTTATTAACGCCTAAGGAACGGCCTTTGGCGCTTATGATGCCCGCAGTAACGGTAGCGTCGAGGGTAAGCGGATAGCCTACCGCCAGCACCCACTGGCCCAGCTTAGCATCGTCCGAATTACCAAACTGCAGGTAATTGAGGTTGTCTCGCCCCTCCACCTTCAGCACAGCTATATCAGTAGAGGGATCGGTACCCACCACTTTCGCCTTGGTGGTATACCGGTCGCTGAAAGTAACCTCTACTTCATCGCCATTGGCCACCACATGGTTGTTGGTAACTATGTAGCCGTCAGCCGAGATTACTACGCCCGATCCTGCCTCCTGCTGTGGTGGTATATAATACTGCTGCGGGCCAAACATACGGCTGAATACATCGTTGCTGGTGGCCATTACTGTACGGCCGTTGGTGGTAGTCTTGATGTGTACTACCGCTTTTACGGATGCCTCTGCCGCTACCTCAAAATTGATGGATGTGGCGCCTCGCACCGCTTCATTGCCGTACGAAGCAAAGCTCACAGGCGTTTTCTTTTCATTGCCTGCTACAGTAAAATAAGGTACACGGTTCTGGAAGTGCGATACTACGAAGAGTGTCATTACAGAAGTCAGTGCCGCTGTAAAAATGACCGGGATCAGTTTGAATTTCATCTGAGGGGTTTTTGATTTTTTATTTGCCAGATGTGACTCCCCATCTGCGGGATTGTTTTGAGCATAAGAATATTCATTATACCCACGGTCATAAAATGAACTTTCGAATGGTCGTTTCATAGTTCCTAAATTTTTTGTTTGCAATTACTACCTCAAATTTATTGCCGGATAAGAACAGAAAAAAGTTAAAAGGCTTAAAAAAAACGTTAAAAACTTCGTGCCCGGGGATGGTTCTATTAGCTCTGAGCCGTTCTAAATCGAAGCAGCCATTCCGAACGCAGCGGAGCGGAGTTATTGAATCTCCTGAACATCAGGACTCAGCCGCATCGGAGCGTAATAGTGAGCTTATCGAACTGCATCCTTATTGCGGCAGCAAACACACGTAGCGCAACGCTCCACCTTTGTCTGAATCACGGACGTGCCTATCGGCAGGCAGGTGAAACGGAATAAATGATTGCACGGATTTCATCAATGTTTTTCCCAATTTCCCACTTTTCTGTAAAAATACAATTGCGCACATTATCATTGATTATCAACCTTTTGTTCAATTTCAATTTCCCTTTTCTTTCCCTTTTTGTTCCCACCCTAATTGTCTGAATCGCGGAAATGATTACACGGATTTCATCAATGTTTTTCCCAATTTCCCACTTTTCTGTAAAAATACAATTGCGCACATTTCATTTGATAATCAATGCTTTGTTCAATTTCAATTTCCCTTTTCTTTCCCTTTTTGTTCCCATGTCCCGGACCAGGATTTATAGGATATGAAGATTTTAAGATGAGAAAAATATACAGACAATTTACACCAAATAACTACCCGAAAAGAAGCAAAAACATAATGCTAAATAAGGTGCAAAAAATGTACCGGAATTGTTTGTGGCAGCTATTTTGTGGAAAAAATTATCTCGGGGAGACTGTATCATTCGATTGTCCTGCGCAAGGTTGCGGGTCAGAAAATAAGACCCGCAACGGCGGAAAAAAGAAGCAAAATAGAATGCTAAATAAGGCGCAAAAAATGTACCAGAAATATGCGTTGTAGAAATTTGTGGAAAAAAGGTTTGGCAGGTATTTAACTTGCCTATTGAATTTAATGCTACAAATCCGGTGCTGTATAATGAATATCTTCGGAAATTGGCGGCGGTATAAGCCTCGTGAGCAGTTTATTGAATGCCGTCTGAGACGAAGCTTTATTTTGCCTTCCGGATGCCCTGCTGAACATCTGGAACAACAAACACTCATCAATCAGAATTGCCTAGGCTTACCTTGCCAGTCTTGACATTGATAGTCAGGACGAGACAATAAAGGCGGTTCTTGACTTCTAAGAGTTTCGCCATGAATTATATTCAATTAAATGTGTATCTTAGTTCCTCAATAATCGCGCATGAAACTAATTAAAGCTAGAGTCCAAAATTACAGAAGCATCATTGATACAGGTGTATTCGAAATAGAAGAGTTGAAAACAATATTGGTTGGCCCAAACGAAGCTGGGAAATCAGTCCTCTTAAAAGCACTACAGCAATTGCGTAAACCGTCCGATATACATGGGTTCGATGCCTTACGGGACTATCCAAGGTCTAGGTACGATGAAATTCAGAGAGGAGTTGTCAATCCTAAAGATGTAGTAGTTGCTACAGGATATTTCATTCTTGATGACGAGGATAAATCACTTGTGCCAGAGGACTTCAAAGAATGCACCTATGTTTTGGAAAGAAAATTAGATAATACTGGCACACACTCCTTGGAAAATGCACCTGCAAGAACAACGTATTCTATGATTAAGAATGACTTTGCGCGTCTTGCAGCACATATGGATAGCCGTTTTGAGGCGTTGGGTACTCAAGAAGGTAAAGCCAAGCCAAGTGAAACTTTAAGTAAGATTACATCCGCTTTGAATGATAATACGATTATTGCTAAGGAAACGGCGGCAGCGCTAACTTCTTTTCTCAATAGTAACATAGCTAATGTAGAGGAAGACAATCAAAAAGAAGAGGAAAGACATTCGAAGTTATTATACCAAGTACAGATTAGTGATAAATGGGATCAGGTCGCCCAAACATTAAATAAACGGATGCCTGTCTTTGTATTGTTCAATAACTACTATAGGGTAAAGCCACTCATTCATCTTGAACATTTGGCAAATAGAATAGATCGTAATGACCTAGATGATGAATATTTCGATTATGGCAATACTTGTCTTCTTAAGCTTCTAGGATTCACCGCGAGAGAACTTTCTGATTTGGGTAAAGCGCCAATGCCTAACCAGTCTGACACAGCGGGGTTGAAACAATACAGGGATAAACTGGACAAACGTGCTTACATGCTTAATGCAGCAAGCGTTAGACTAACGAAGGAAATTCGCTCTGTCTGGTTTCCGAACCCAGATCGCCCCGAGGCTGATAAATTGAAAGTGACTGCAGATGGGCAATATCTAAAAGTTGTCGTAGAAGACGATTTGGGGGTTGATATTGAACTTGATCAGAGGTCAGAGGGTTTTCAGTGGCTTGTTTCTTTTTTCGTAGTTTTTTTCGCGGAGGCAATGGACAAGCACAAAAACGCGATACTTCTTCTCGATGAGCCAGGCATGAGTCTTCATGCATTAAAACAGAGAGACTTTAGAGAAACTATCTCTCGTTTGGCAGAAAGCAATCAAACTCTTTATAGTACACATTCTCCTTTCCTAGTAGGGCCAGACGAGTTAGACGTAGTAAGGGTGGTTGAAATGAAAACACGTGCTGAAGGAACGAAAGTACACACAACTATCTCTTCGAGTGATCCTGCTGGCCTCCTTCCGTTGCAAGAAGCCCTTGGGTATGACCTAGCCCAGAGTTTATTTTCACAACAGAGAAATCTTGTGCTAGAAGGACTAACAGATTATTGGTATTTAGATGCTTCAGCGCAGATGCTTCGTGATAAAGGGCTTGATAGTCTGAATGAGAAGATTGCATTAGTATTTGCAAACACTGTTGTCCGACAAAAATAAAGAAGGGGTAGCCGAAGCCGCCCCTTTTTCGTAGCTTGGAGTTACCACACAACAAGTAACGATGAACCAAAGTACAAATTTTGTCGGACAGCACCTATTCGGTCAGGTAACAACTTTATGCAACCGGTCTGTTCTTGGTCCTGTTATCAGGCAAACAAATGCCAACCGCTATTATAAGCGGCTGCACTTTTACGAGCACTTCATCAGTATGCTTTATTGCACGTTGTCTGGCTGTACCTCATTACGGGAGATTAGTGCCGGGCTTGGTATTGCACAAGGTAAGCTAAACCACTTGGGTATAGAATATGTACCGCCCCGCAGTACGCTTAGTGATGGCAACCGCGATCGCCCATCTGCCATTTTCAAGCAGACATATGAACACCTTTATAAACTGTACAAGCCCTCTTTGTCGGACAGCACCCTGCCGAAAGCTATTGTCCAGAAGCTATTTCTGCTTGATGCAACCGTTTTCAGCCTGTTCAAAGCCATTTTAAAGACCTCCGGCAGGTATTCGGCCAACGGGAAGAAGAAAGGTGGCATTAAAAAGAATACGGTCATAGAGGCTTCTTCGATGATGCCCTATTTTATACAGTTCGATGCAGCCGCAGACCACGACCAGCTTATATACAAGCATTTATCGCTGCCTGCAGGCTCTTATATTGTTTTTGATAAAGGCTACAACAACTACAGGCAGTTCGCCACCTTTGGTGCTGTTGGTATCAGATTCATTACCCGCCAAAAAGAAAATGCTGTCTACACCTCTGCTATGGAATGTCTTCACGGGGAAGGCTCACCCACAGCCATTTTAAAAGAGGAGATCATTTTGCAGACCTATAAAGACGAAAACAACCGTGAGCAGACCCTAAGATTACGTCGTATTGCCTGGTGGGATGCAGATAAAAGCAGAGCTTTCGAGTTTATCACCAACGACTTTGAACTGGATGCCATTACAATAGCGCAGCTATACAAGTATAGGTGGCAAATTGAACTGTTCTTCAAAAAACTCAAACAAAACTTCCCACTTCAATACTTCGTTGGAGACAACCAGAACGCTATTGAAATACAAATATGGTGCGCACTTATCGCTTTGCTGCTACTTTCAGCCATTCATAGCAAGCAAAAGTCAAAAATGGCTTTCTCTGTATTCGTTTCGGTCATCAGGCTGCATTTGTTCAGCTATATCGCCATCAAAGCACTCATTGACCATTACCGAAATTCAAAAACGAATGCCGCCATCGACCTCTTTAATTCAGGATAACCCCCTGCTTTTCATCACAAAAACAAGTTTTCAGTATTTACAACGCTTTGAGCTCATTCAAAGCCACGATTCCTATTTTTGTCGGACAACATTGATTTGCAAATAGTGCAGGGAAAGTTGTGTATTACGCGACTATTCTCTTTGCCCATAACCTGAAGGTTGCAGCTCTGCTAGATTCTGATGCTGCTGGTGATACGGCTGCCACACAAGACACTCTCGTGCATACGTTAGGCAACAAAAATATACTTCGGACAAAAGACTATTGCTCTGGAATACCGAAAGCCGAGATAGAGGACTTACTTAGAACAACACTCATTTCGATTGCCAAGGATGAGTTTGGCGTTGATGTGGCCACGACTGCTACCACTCAGCCAGCAAGACCCATCGTTGATATTTTCACGGCAGAAATACAAAGTTTTTCCAAATACAAGCTAGCAAAGGCGTATGTACGGTGGACACGTAATCATACCGCTGACGACTTAACCGCTGATGAGAGAAAACAATTAGATAGCCTTCTAAAATCCGTGAATAAAGCACTTAAATAGGCTTTCCCACTAAAACACAAGACCATTTTAGACCATAAAGCAGAGAAAAGAATGCATATTGATCTTGTTTGGACTAGAGCAGACGATTGAGATTATTCTAACCGACAATACTCCGAATAACACCAAGAGTGCATTTAATGGGCTACTTTAGCAGCTGAAAAAAAGGACTGTTTCAATTCAAGCTGGACGACGTTAGTGAAGATCTATACACCTTTGACTATAAGTATATCCTTACGTATCTCCAATTCACTGAAAAATCCTGAATCCATTTGTATTTTGCACAAAATTTATCCCCAAACAAAATGAAAATAGCAATACTTGGCGCTGGCATGGTCGGTAGAACAATGGCCATAGACCTGTGTAAAAAATACGAGGTAACTTCTTTTGATGTGAGCGAACAGTCGCTGGCTACGCTGGCGGAAAAGGAGCCTGCCGTAAAAACCGTGCCGGCAGACCTGAGCGGCTATGCGGTTTATGATAAGCTGCTGGCAGGCTTTGACTATGTGATAACGGCGGTACCGGGGTTCATGGGCTATAAAACCCTGGAGGCGGTAATAAAAGCGAAGAAGAATGTGGCCGATATTTCGTTCTTCCCAGAGAATGCGCTGGACCTGGATGCGCTGGCCAAGGAAAACGGAGTGACTGCAATAGTAGACTGCGGCGTGGCGCCGGGCATGAGCAACTATGTGCTGGGCTACCACAACGCAAAAATGAAGGTAACGTCTTTTGAGTGCATGGTGGGCGGCCTGCCCATGCACCGGGTGAAACCCTTTGAATACAAAGCGCCGTTCTCACCCATAGATGTGATAGAAGAGTATACCCGCCCGGCACGGCTGATGGAGAACGGGCAGATAGTGACAAAGCCTGCATTGTCGGAGGCGGAGCTGGTAGACTTTAAAGAGGTGGGTACGCTGGAGTCGTTCAATACCGATGGGCTGCGGTCCATATTATTTACCATGGGCCACATACCCAATATGAAGGAGAAGACGCTCCGCTATCCCGGCCATATAGACCTGATAAAGGCCATGATAAAGGGCGGTTTCTTTGAAACAAATAAGATCACCTTCAAAGGAGTAGAGACCACGCCGCTTGAGTTCTCGTCCATGATACTGATGGACCAGTGGAAGTCGAAACCGGATGAGCAGGAGTTTACGCTGATGACCATAAAGGTAAGCGGCACCGAAAATGAAAAACCAATAACATACACCTACAACCTGTATGATGTGTATGATGCAAAAACGGCAATGTCTTCCATGAGCCGCACAACGGGCTATACGTGCACCGCATCGCTGCACCTTATGATGGATAAGCTGTTTACCGAAAAAGGCGTGTTCCCGCCCGAGCTGGTGGGCAGCCATGCGGGTTGTTTTGATTTTGTGATGCAGTACCTGGGTGAGCGGGGAGTCAAGTATGAGGTGGGTAATTAGTTAAAGGGGTAATTAGTTAAAGGGGTAATTAGTTAAAGGGGTAATTGAGTGAAAGGGGGGATTGAGTGAAAAGGCTAATAAAGTTAAAAGGCAAATGAGTTAAAGAACGCAATAATGGCACGAAAATCTGCTTATATAATTACAGCGTCTTCTGATTTAGAAACTTATCATTTCACAAGCACAAGTACCGAAAGAACAATCGAAAAAAGGATCGAATTTCAGAACTTAAATTATGAATTTGAAGGTAGACAACTTTATAACCTGGCATTTGGCGACATAAATGAGAATGGAGAAATTAATGATGAAGCGCAATCCAATAACGGAGACATCATAAAGATAATGTCAACAATATTTTCGGCCATTTACGAATTCACTGCGCGGTATCCTGAACGCTGTGTATATTTTACAGGCAGTGATGAGCAACGTACCAACTTTTACCAGCAGATCATAAGACGAAAACACGAAGAGTTAATTGCGCATTTTAGCATTTACGGTGAAATGATCCTTAATGAAAACGAAAGCGATTACGAAGAGTTTGATCTGACAAGGGATTACCATGGCTTTATGGTTGTAAGAAAGTTAAATGAAGAATAGAAATTTGATTAATCGGGCAAAAAAAACTAATATTGTTATATGAATGCAACTACGACAAAATTGGCTGGTGCGGAGAAATTCGGAGTTACGATCAAAACAGATACAAACTTAGATCGCAAAGCGGGAGCTACAGCTTTCCCCAAAAAATTAGCAACGGCGAAAAAAAATATTGCCCGGCTCAAACGTAAGTAATTACACTTAGTCCGACTTACAGCTCATTCATATCTGCTGATTTTATTCCATTGAATTTGTTAAAATATTTCGCATAAATATTTTAGTTATTCCATTGTTGGTTGCATATTAAAACAATGGGGATGCAATAATAAATTGTATGTTATCGGGCCATCCGGCCGGGTACGGGCATGGTATTAATGGTGTGCAACGGAGTATATTTGATTGTATTACCCAAGCATGAGCCTTCCATCCATTTCATTGCGGCGGCCGGTTTTAGCCATCGTACTTAATATTATCATTGTCGTGTTTGGCGGCATTGGTTTTAAGTACCTCGGCATACGTGATTACCCTTCCATTGACCCGCCGATCATAAATGTACGCACCAGCTACGCGGGCGCTAACCCGGAGGTAATAGAATCGCAGATAACGGAGCCGCTCGAAAAATCCATCAACGGAATAGCGGGCATCAAAAACGTTTCGAGCAGCAGCGCACAGGGATCAAGCAATATAAGCGTGGAGTTTGACCTGGGTATAGACCTTGAGGCGGCGGCCAACGATGTAAGGGATAAAGTATCGCAGGCATCGAAAAGCCTGCCACAGAACCTGGATGCGCCGCCAGTGGTCACTAAATCGGATGCCAGCTCATCGCCTATCATATCTATGACGGTGCAGAGCATGACCAAGAACCCCATGGAGCTGACCGACTATGCCGAGAATGTGCTGCTGGAGCGCCTGCAGACAATACCGGGCGTAAGCAGCATACAGGTATGGGGCCAAAAGCTCTACTCCATGCGGCTGTGGCTGGACCCGCTGAAGATGGCCGGCTACAGCATCACCTTCCCCGATGTACAGGCCGCACTGGATAAGCAGAACGTAGAGCTGCCCGCAGGAAAGATAGCCGGATCGCATACCGAATTGTCTGTACGCACGCTGGGCCGCCTGTTTACCGAAAAAGATTTTAACGACCTTATAATAAAGAACATTGAAGGCCGGGATGTGCGGCTGAGAGATATTGGCGAAGCTGTACTTGGCCCTGCGAATGAAGAAACGCAACTGAAAGAAAGCGGTGTGCCCATGGTAGCGCTGGCCGTCATTCCGCAGCCCGGCTCCAACTACGTAGCCATATCAGATGAGTTCTACCGCCGGTTTGAGCAGATCAAGAAAGACATACCCGCCGACTTCAAGGTGGATATAGCGATGGATACTACGGCCTTCATCAAGAAGTCCATATCGGAGGTGGAGGAAACGCTGATCATAGCGTTCTCGCTGGTGATCATTATCATCTATCTTTTCTTCCGCGACTGGCTTATAGCGTTCCGGCCGCTGATAGATATACCGGTGAGCCTTGTGGGCGCGTTCTTCATTATGTATATGATGGGCTTCACCATCAATATACTGAGCCTGCTGGCTATAGTATTGGCAACAGGCCTTGTGGTGGATGACGGCATAGTAGTGACGGAAAACATCTTTAAGAAGATAGAGCAGGGCATGAACAAACATAAAGCGGCGAAGGAGGGCAGCGAGGAAATATACTTCGCGGTTATCTCCACCTCCATTACACTCGCGGTGGTGTTCCTTCCTATCATCTTTCTGCAGGGGTTTACGGGCAGACTTTTCCGGGAGTTTGGTATAGTGGTTGCGGGGGCTGTGCTGATCTCCGCTTTTGTATCACTCACACTTACGCCGGTGCTTAATGTACTAATGACGAAAGATGTGCACAAGCCGTCTAAGTTTTATACTAAGACGGAACCATTCTTTACCGGAATGGAACGCGCGTACAAGAACAGCCTGCTGTGGATAATGAAGTACCGGTGGATAGCGCTGGGCGGCATCGGCGTTTCGCTGCTGCTGATAGTGCTGATAGGCAGAACCATGCAGAGCGAGCTGGCGCCGCTGGAAGACCGCAGCCGCTTTCGCCTGCAGGTAACCGCGCCCGAGGGCACCTCTTATGATGCCATGAACAACTATATGGACAAGCTGGTGGATAAGATACTGGACAGCGTGCCGGAGAAGCAGGTGGTACTATCGCTGACCGCACCGGGATCGGGCAATGGAGCCGTGAATAGCGGTAATGCGAATGTGCGGCTCGTTGAGCCGGGAGAAAGAAGCCGTAGCCAGGCGGATATAGTCGAAGCGCTGGGCAAAGACCTGAAGAAGCTAAACTTCGGCAGGGCCTTTCCGATACAGGAGCAAACGATAGCGGTGAAGCGGAGCGGCAGCGCATTCCCTGTAGCGTACGTGCTGCAGAACATAGATTTCGAAAAGCTGACGAAAGTGCTGCCCCGCTTCCTGGATGAGGCAAATGCCGATCCGGCTTTCCAGGCGGTGGACGTGGACCTTAAATTCAACAAGCCGGAACTGTCGGTAACCATAGACCGGGCAAAAGCCGCGGACATGGGCATATCCATAGCCGATGTATCGCAGACGCTCCAATTCGCGCTCAGCAATGGCCGCCTTGGTTATTTTACCATCAGCGGCAAGCAGTACCAGGTGATAGGACAGGTATACCGGGAGAACAGGGATGCCCCTGTCGACCTGAAACAATACTTCGTAAAAGCGAAGAACGGCACGCTGGTATCCATAGATAATATAGTGCAGGTAAATGAGTCTACAAGCCCATCGCAGATATACCATTTCAACAGGTTCAAGTCTGCTACGATCTCCGCCAACCTGGCGCCCGGAAAAACAATAGGTGATGGCATAAACGCGATGAAGGCCATCTTTGAGAAACTGGAAAAAGAAAAGGTGATAGACGACAGCTTCAACTCGCAGCTATCCGGCGCATCGCAGGACTATGCCGAAAGTTCCTCTAATATTTCGTTTGCCTTTCTGCTGGCATTGGGGCTTATTTACCTGATACTTGCGGCGCAGTTCAACAGCTTTATGGACCCGCTCATCATTATGCTCACAGTGCCACTGGCGCTGGCGGGCGCACTGGTCTCGCTGGGGTTGTTTGGCCAGACGCTCAATATTTTTTCAGAGATAGGTATGATCATGCTGATAGGCCTGGTAACCAAAAACGGCATACTGATAGTGGAGTACGCCAACCATATACGCGATACCGGTGCCAGCAAAATGGATGCGGCAGTGGAAGCAGCGTCTATGCGACTGCGGCCTATATTGATGACGAGCCTGGCCATGGTGTTTGGCGCGCTGCCCATAGCGCTTTCGCTGGGGGCAGCGTCTACTAGCCGCAAGCCGCTGGGTATTGTGATCGTAGGCGGTATACTGTTCTCGCTTGTGCTGTCTTTATTTGTAGTACCGGTTATCTACTCCTACCTGTCGCGCAGAAAAGCGCCGGAGCAGTCGGCCATTAAAAAACTGGATGAATAAGGTAATGAAGAAGCACCTGGTCATATTGCTGCTTTTGTTTTCCGGCGCCGCACAGGCACAGGAGCGGCTGACGCTGCAGGAGGCCATTGCCAAAACGCTGACGCACAACTTCGACATCAGTATTGCCGACCTTGCCGCGCAGCAGGCTAAGAGAAACAACACATTGGGGAACGCTGGCTTTTCGCCCTACATCTTGCTTGATGTTTCTGCCACCCAAAGCAGGAGCAATGTGCGCAGCGATCTCGCCAACGGATCGAGCCAGAACAACCCGAACGCGAAAAATACCAACTACAGCCCTGGCGTAACAGTGAACTGGACGATATTTGACGGCGGCAAAATGTTCCTGATGAAGAAGGAACTGGGCAAGCTGGAAGAGCTAGGCCAGTTGCAGCTAAAGGTACAGATGCAGACCATGGTATCACGCACGATACAGGTGTACGCGCAACTGCTGTGGCGGCGGAAACAACTGGCAACCGCCGGCACTGCCATAGCGCTGGCTAAAACAAGAATGGAGATATCGGACGCGAAATATAAAACAGGGGCAAGCGCGAAGACGGACTATCTACAGGCAAGAGTAGACTACAATGCCCGCCGAACTGATTCCCTCGGTTTTGTAGCCGACCTAACCAATACATCGGATTCGCTAAGCGTGCTGATGGGAGAGAACGAAGACAATGTATATATAACAGACGACAGCCTGGATATTAACGCGCGCCTGGAGCCGGTAGATAAAGACCTGCTGAAAGACTTAAACCTCTCCCTTAGCACCTTCAGGTACAATGCCGATATCTCTCGCCTGAATGAGCAGATCGCAAAAACTTATTTTCTGCCGAGCCTTTCCTTTAATGGCAGGTATGGCTACTCACGTACTACAAATGCTACCGGCTTTTCGCTTTTTACCCAGAGCTATGGCCCGTCCGGCACCATTTCGCTTACCATGCCATTGTTTGAAGGTGGCAATGTGAGGAGGCAGGCCAGAGTAGCATCGCTACAGGCGATGAAGGACAACCTGCTTTATGAAAAGCAAAACACGGTGCTTGGCCGCCGCTACCATACTGCATGGCGGAATTATGAACTGGCGGTAGCAGTATACAATCTTGCTTATGAAAACATCAGTTATGCAAAGGAGAATCTTGATGTGCAGCAGGCAAGGTTCCGCTATGGTGTAGGCACTACGCTGGAATCGAGGCAGGCAGAGAACGATTATGTAATAGCGCTGCAAACGTTATATACGGCCGCTTACAATCTGAAGGTAAATGAAACAATAGTGCTGGAGATGGGCAACCAACTGGTGAAGTAAGCACCGCGAGAAAGGACCTGACGCCAAGGCCGCAAAGGCACAGTTTTCCATATAGTGTTTTTAAGATCGCAAGAAGTTTTGAAACAATACCCTGTTGCCGAAAGCAATAGGTAACGTTTAGACTCCCTGTTTCTTAACGGTCACCTTAACCGCCATGTTGTCCTTCACCTGCATAATGCCTGTGGTGATTATCGTATCGCCGGCATTGAGTCCCTGGACGATCTCCACTTTGTCGCTGGTGCGTGCGCCGATGGTGACGGTTACCAGTTTGGCCTTGCCACCTTTTATCACGGCCACTTTTTTATAACGCTCTGTAGGAATGATTGCCTGTGAAGGAATAAGCAGGGCGTTCTTATTATTCTCAAAAGGAATGATAACATGAGCAAACGACCCGGCCACCAGCTTTTGACCGTCATTTTGCACGATAGCTCTTACTTTCAGTGTGCGCGTCACCTCATCAGCCGATGGATCAGCGGCGCTTATGGTGGCAGAGAACGTATCCAGTTTGCCGGTAACGGTAAAAGTAATTTTTTTACCCGCAATTACTTCGTCTCTGTATTGATCGGGGATGGTGATATCCAGTTTCAGCACACGCGTCTGCTGCAGGGTAGCTATTACTGTAGCGGGTGTGATCACCGCGCCCATACTAACATTCCGTATACCAATGCGGCCGGAGAAGGGAGCGATGATGGTTGTTTTGCGCAACTGCGCCTCGGAGTAAGCGATATCCGCGTTGATGGTTTGTATCTGGGCGACTGTTGTTTCATAGTCCTGCTGGCTGATGCCGCCTATGCGCAGCAATTCCGCCTGCCGGGCTTTGATCTTTTCCTGTAGCTCACGCTGCGCTTTCGATTTTTGTATCTGTGCTTTTATGTCATCGTTGTATACCTTTAGTAAGACCTGCCCTTTTTCAACATGCTTTCCTTCTTCAAACCCAATTGCGGTAACACGGCCGGAGACCTCGGAGAGTATCTGTATCTCTTCGTTCGGCAGCAGGGACCCACCAGCGGTATAATCGCTGCTGAAGGGTTGCGGCTTTACAACAATTCCTTCGGCCACAAGCATATTTGGTTTGCCTCCCTTGGCGGGTTC
>JADMIO011827232.1_pt1 | contig 14963 bp, 13 predicted proteins | sample 8958161 | NCBI WGS metagenome assembly JADMIO01 (sample SAMN16585339, study PRJNA669376) | soil metagenome | isolation source: Crop rotation soil | place: USA: Cullars Rotation, Alabama | collected 2011 | reverse complement strand
CCGCGACAACTTGTCCACGTGGAATTCTAAGCTTAGGATCCCAATGTGCTGGAAAGCCGGATTTCTTCCTCGACCAGGGATTCTGCTACCGCGGCGACGGCACGGCGCTGGCCGAGTTCACGACCAACTTCGGGGGCGGCATCTTCACCGAGATGTACATACTGGGCGGCTGGCGGGCCGGCGATAAGTCCGCGTTCCAGGAGTGGAAGGAGCCGTCGCCATCGAGCCCCTTCCGCGAGGAGTGGAACGCCTACGATCCGACGAGCACCGATGTGCTGCTCGTGTACTCGACCAACGACGACGGCACGCCCGAGTTCCACAACATTCCTCGCTGCGCCGAGTAACGCAGTTTCGGCACACGCGCGCGGTCAGCGGCCACGCGTCAGGTGCCGCTTCAGGAACGGCAGCACCAGCGCATCGACCCGCTCCGGGTCATCGATGAACGGCCAGTGGCCGCAGCCGTCGAGGACGTGTACGCCGTCTACCGCGAACACATCACCTTGCTGCTCGGCGAACCGCGCCGGCACGTAGCGGTCGTCCTTACCCCACACGACCAACGCAGGAAACTTGTGCGGTGTCAGCCGGGCTGCGAGCGCAGCGCTCTTCTCGCTCACCGCGCGAACGTTCCGGTACAGCGCGAGCACGGCGCGTTGCATGCCGCGATCGGCGTCGGCGTACATACGATTGACGAACTCTCGCGGAAACGGCTTCGGGTTGTCGCGATCCAGCACCTTTCCAAACAGCCAGCGATTGGCGAGGAGCTGCGATAGCTCGCCGAGAACCGGCGTCTGCCAAACGCGGGCCCACGCGTGCCATCGGTAGCCGCGCATGATCCCGAAGTTGAAGAGCGTGATGCTCGCGACTGCGGTCGGGTGCTCGCTCGCCCAGGTCAGCCCCCATGGTCCACCGAAGTCGTGCAACACCAAATGCGCACGAGTCACGCGCAGTGAGCTGAGAATTCCGTTGAGGTGCCTCGCGTACGCCTCGAGCGTGTAGGGCCAGTCCTGCGGGCGTTCCGCTTTTCCGAACCCAGGCATGTCGGGCGCAATCACGCGCGCGTCCGCTCCGACCTTCGCCATCAGATGGGTCCAGTCTTCACTCGAGCCCGGATTGCCGTGCAGGAATACCACCGCCTCAGCGGCGTCTCGCGTTTGCTCCGGTCCCCCGATTCGAACGAGCGATCGGACGCCGTCGACGACGACCTGCTCGGTCTCAATCCTCACCATCGTCACGGCTTCTTCGGACGCGACTGCCCCGCCATTTTTCGCTTCAGCGCCGCGAGCGCATCATCGGCGGATGGCTCTGACTTCTTCGCTCCGCCCGGCCGCGCGCTGGTCGTCGGCTTCGCGCCACCACCACCGGACCGGCGCTTGAGATCCGCGAGGGCGTCGTCCACCGACGGGCTCGGCCGCGCCGGCGGCGCATCATCGAGCCCGTCGCCGATAGGCGCCCCGGTCGGCCGCGTAGGTCGTGGGATATCGCCGATACCCGCGCTGCCGCGAACTGTTTCGTGGGCTTTCTCGAGCGCCGCCAGCTCGGTCTCCAGCGTGGCGAGCTCGATGAGCAGCGTGTTCATCCGCGTCCGCTCGACGTCCGCGGTGCGAGCATCGATGCCCGGACGGTCGAGCGCGGCCCGCGCGGCTGCAAGTTGTTGCTGCAACCCGCGGACCCGATCCTTGGTCTCCGTACGCAGGCGCGCCATCTGCGCCGCATCGGGCACCGAGCCCGCCATCCCGCCGAGATCCGACGGACCACTCAGATCCTCGAGCTCTCCTGGCGCCGCCGTGACCCGCACGGCCGCACCGGCGGCGGCATTCGCATTTCGCAGCTGCTCGCGCGTTGCGGCGCGCGCTGCGGCCTGCCGCTCGTCGATCACGCCGCGCTTATCGCCGGCGACTGCGCAAATGACATCTGCCGCACCATCGGCGCCATCGGGCGCGGGCGCGGGCGCGGGCATCTTGAGCGCAGCTTCGATCGCGCCCGACACCAGCAGCGCGCTACGCGCGGTCACCGCACGCTTGCGGTGCTCGAGCGCGGCCGCCAGCCGAGCAGCGCCAGCCACGCCATCGTCGATCCATGTCACCAAACGCGCGCCGACGTGTAGCGCTCGCGCCACAGCCGCAGGCGCCGGCCGCGCGACGACGACCTCCGCGCTCCGCCAGAGAAGCGGAGCATCACTGGTCGCGCCGAAGAGCTTTGCGCGCAGCCCGAGCGTCGGTACGTGCCTGCGCAGCACCGCCGCGACTTCGACGTCGGCGCCTGCGGCGAACAGGTACGTCGGCGGCTCCGCGCTAGTCACGAGCGACAGCTGCAAGGCGAGCTGCGCCGCCGCCTCCGCTCCGATGCCGGCGACGTCGACCAAGATCGGCGAGGACTTGAGCCCGAACCGGGCCCGCAGACTACCGCGATCCTCTCGGCTGGCATCGACATACGCACGCTCGCCAAGCGGGCCGACCACCATGATGCGATCGTCCTCGACGCCATGCTCCGCAAGCGCAACCGCGGCGATGTCGTCGACGACGAGGTAGCGGTCGGCATCGGCGTTGCGCCAGTCGATCACCGGTTCGAGTTCGCCGACCACCGCCACCACCGGCGCCGGACTGGCAGCCTGATCCCGTGCAACGGACAACGCGAGCGCCGCGTGCGGGTCGAACGCGACTGCGACGTCAGGCGGATTGCCGTCGAGCTCTCTGCGCAAGCGCCGCTCCGCCGTCTCGCCGAGCAGTGCGCGCCGCACCCGATCCGAGATCCCAGTTCCGCCGCCGCCGGCGCCGCCGACGTCGATCGCCCGAACCCGCATCCCAGCCGCCTCCACGCCAGCAAGTACGGGCACCACCGCGGACGCGGCCGCCCCGGCGCTGGTGACGATGAGTACATGCGGCGTCGGTGCAGTCACGCGCGCTCCCCAACGAGGTTGGGCGGACGACGGCCCGCCAAGACCTCACCCACTGCCTGTGCACATAACTCGGCCATGCGTCTGCGCACGGCAGTGGTAGCCGATCCGAGATGTGGCGCCAAGACCGCGCGCGGGCATGCGAGAAGCCGGGTCCGAACCCGCGGTTCATCTTCGTAGACATCGAAGCCCGCCCCGAACAGGCGACCGGTCTCCAGTGCGACCGTCACCGCGTCTTCGTCGACGATGGGCCCGCGCGCAGTGTTGATCAAAATCGCCGTCGGCTTCACTAACGCGAGCGCCGCGGCATCGATCAGATGGCGGGTCGCGGGCGTGAGCGGACAGTGGAGGGAGATGACGTCGGCGGTGGCAAGGAGCTCGCGCAGCGGCATCCGCGGCACCTCGCCTCCGCTCGCTGGCATACCGGCGGCAACTACGTTCATCGCGAACGCGCTGGCCCGTCGAGCAACGGCGCTGCCAATCCGCCCGAGCCCGACGATGCCGAGCGTAGCGCCGGTCAGGTCGACTCCGAGCAGCTGGTCCGGTTCCCATCCCGTCCATCGGCCCGAGCGAACCAGATGTTCGCCCTCGCCCAGCCGGCGCGCCGCGGCGAGGATGAGCGCCCACGTAAAGTCGGCGGTGGCTTCGGTGAGCACGTCGGGCGTGTTGGCCACCGCGATCCCACGCGCAGTGGCGGCGGCGACGTCGATGTTGTCGACGCCGACCGCGCAGTTTGCGACCACGCGCACGCGGGGAGCCGCCGCGAGCACGCTGTCGTCGATGCGCTCGCGCAGCGTCGTCACCAGCGCGTCCGCCTCGGGCAACCGCGTACGCCAGTTGTCCGCAGCAACCACGACTTCGTGGCCGGGCAACATTTCGGCGATCGAGATCGCGAGCCGCCGCGTGCACACAACCAGCGCCATACAGGCGGACGGTAGCATGCGGTGTTATCGTGACCGCGATGGCGACGCCGTCGACGTTACGGATCACGTGTGCATTGTTGCTTGTGGCCCTACCGGTGGCCGCAGATAACGAGCCGCCAGCGATCGCATTCGATGCGCAGGATCCGCTGCTCAGCGGCGCCGATCAGATCACCGGCGAGGAAGCGCCGGGCTACGTCCATTTCACGTTCGACGACGGTCCCAAAGAGGGCACGACCGAGCTCGTGCTCGACGCGCTCGACAAGTACGACATTCCGGCCACGTTCTTCGTGACCACTCGCCGCGTGGTCGGAACGCACGGCGCCGCACGGCTGCCGTTCCTGCTTCGCGCCGCGGCCCATCACGACATTGGCTCACACACCATGAGTCATCCGAACTTGCGCGCGTCGAGCAAGGATAGCCAGCTGCGCGAGATCGACGGCTCGTTGCGGACGTTGACGCGCGTGCTCGGCCGGCCAATCGGCTTGTTCCGGCCACCGTATGGCGCGCTCGGCTCGATCGGCGCGGCGCACCTTCGCAAGCGCCATCTCACCGACGTGCGCTGGGAGCCCGATAGCGTGGACTACCGAACGCCGTCGCCCGAGAAGTTGCGCATGCGCACCGTGCAGAAAATCCTCGACCACGACGGCGGCGTCGTGCTGATGCACGACACGAAGCGATCTACATCCCTCGCCATTGGCGGCATCCTCGATGATCTCGAAGCTGCGAACTGCGCGCGGCTGGCGGCTGGTACGGCGCCGATCCTCCCGGTCTCGATCCATTACTTCCTGCGCGACCACGGCGTTCCCCGGGCCATTCCGCCCGAGGTAGCGGCCCGAACCGATGCCTATCGCGCCGGGTTGCCTGCGCGCTGTGCCGCACGCGCCGCGGGTACGGCGATGGGCGATTGACAACTACATCGAACCACACTAGTTTTGCGGCCTTCGGGACGGAACTGGGGTGGGTAACCGATGGACATTCAACCGATTTCGCAGAGCGGACCGCTGTGGGCGACCACTGACAACTTGGTCGAAGCCATGATGTCGGTGAGCCTGACTCACAGCTCAACTGCACCCGGTCGGTCACTGTTGAATGAAGGCTTCGCCGACGACAGCGCCCATCGCTTCGGCGAGGGCGATGAAGAACACACCGCCATCAGCGCCCTGCCCTTCGACCTGAACGCCCGGTTTACCGGTCGTGCCGAACCCATTGCGCGCCTGACCACGTGCATGGACAAAGCGCTCGACGGCGGTGGCCTTGGCTTCGCGGCCGTCGTCGGGCCTGCCGGAATGGGCAAGAGCCGTATCATCGCCGAGCTCATCCGCCGGGCGAAGGCCGCGCATCCGTCCGTGCAGGTGCTCGCTGGCACCGCGGATGAGGTCAGCCTTCCATACGGTCCCGTCGCGCGCGCCCTCGCCTCGCGCTTCGGCCTCGTCCCCGGCGAGTCCGACGACCTCACGCGTGAGCGCATCGTCGCCGGCGTCGCCGAGGCGTTGCCGGCCACACGCGTGGTCGAGATCGCGCACCTCCTCGCGCATGTCCTGCGCGTACCGTATTCGGACAGCCCCGTGGTCGGCCCCCTCGCCCTGGCGCCGCAGCGGCTTGAGACCCGTGCCTTCATGGCGATCAGGCGCCTACTCGCTGCCGACGCCGCCGCGCAGCCGCTCGTTCTCGCGTTTGAGGATCTCGAGCGCTGCGGTGCCGACACGATCAACCTCATCCACTACCTCGCTGCCGGCCTCGCTAACTCGCCGGTGCTGATCGTCGTCACCGCGACGGGCAAACTGTTCGAGCGCCATCCGACCTTCGGCGATGGGGATGTGTCGGCGCTGCGCCTCGATCTCGGGCCACTGTCGTCCGACGAAGCCGAACGCCTAATCCGCACGCTCCTCGCGCCGATCGCAAGCGTACCCGCGCGCATCGTCGGCCACGCGCGCGACCTCGGCGGTTCGCCACGAGCGCTCCACGAACTGGTTCGGCTGCTGCTCGAGAGCGACTGCGTTGTTCGAGGGCCCGACGGCAGCTGGCGCATCGACGAGCACAAGCTGGAGCTGACGGCGCTGCCGCGCACCTACGACCAACTCGTCGCCACCCGTCTCGCGGTCATGGACGTCGGACTGCGGCGCACGCTCGAGATGGCGGCCACCGTCGGGGCGACCTCATGGCTGGACGCGCTGGTGGCGGTCGACCGCACCCAAGCAAGCACGGTACGCGATCCCGATGGTCCAACCCTCGCGCAGATCGCCGCCACCGAGGATGAATCGCGCGCGACGATCACCGCGGCGGTAGCCAAGTTGATCGAACGCGAGTGGCTCGCCCCAGTCCCGGACTCGAGCCTCGCGGGCGAACGCGAGCTCCGCTTCGCCTACCCACACCTGTGGAACCTGGTCTACGCAGGAATCGAAAACGGCCGGAGGCGCAGCTATCACGCGACGGTGGCCCGCTGGCTCGAGCTGCGCGCGAGCTCGGCCGACAGTGAGGCGTCGGCACCTGAGGCGATCGCGCGCCACCTCGAGCTCGCCGGTGAAGAGCGCGCCGCGGCCGGTCGGTTTCGACGAGCCGCCGAAGCCGCTCGCGCGCACTACCGCAATGAGCAGGCGATTCGCCTATTCGATCGCGCGCTCGCCTGCATCGGCGACGCCGACATCGCCGCGCGCATCTCGCTGTGGCACGACCTCGGCTCCGTGTACCACCTGATCGGCGACTTCGAGGCTGCGCTTGGCGCGTTCGAACGCATGCTGCGCCTGTCCTGGCTGGCGGCGTCGAAAACCAAGGCGGCGGTCGCATTCAACAAAATGGGGCGCGTGTGGCGCCGCAAGGGCGATCTGACCCAGGCCATCGAATACCTAGAGCGTGGTCTCGAGCTGTTTCGCACGGCTGACGACGCCCGAGGGGTGGCGGGTTCACTCGACGACATCGGCAAGACGCAGCACCTGCGCGGCAATTACGACGAGGCCTACCAGAAAGTCACCGAGGCGCTGGCGCGCCGCGGCGCCGTTGGCGACCCGCGCTCAATCGCCGCGTCGCTGTCGAATCTCGGAGCGATCCAGCACGACCGCGGCCAGTTCGAGGCCGCTGCCACCTGTCATCGCGAGGCGCTCGAACTCCGGCAGGCTGCCAGCGATCGCTCCGGCGTGGTGGCGTCTCACAACGACCTGGCGAGCCTCGCGTTCGAGCTCGGCGACTGGACCACTGCTCGGGCGCAGTGGGTGATCGCGCTGGCGGACGCCGAGGCGATCGGCGCTCTCCCGATGAGTGCGGTGATCCTGACCCACCTGGGCGAATTGGCTCTCGGCGAGGGAAAGCTCGACGAAGCCCGCGGCCGGCTCGAGAACGCGCTCGAGATCATCGAGGACATCGAGGACCGCCGGCTCGAGACCGAGTGCTGCCGTCACCTCGCCGTGCTCGAGAGCCGCCAAGGTAAGACCAGCGCCGCCTGCGAGCTTGCAAAGCGTGCGCTCGCGGCAGCAACGAAGGCCGGTCTCCGCGAGAAGGAGGCGCAGTGTCATCTCACGCTCGGGGAGATCGCCGGCGCGAACCTGTTCGTCTCCGACAGCGGCGACAACTGCGACGGCGGCGCGAGCGATACCGGCGCCGTAGAGGTCGATTCACCGGCCGCAGGCCACTTCCGCCAGGCGGAGAGCATCTTGCGAGCGATCGGCAATCGCACCGTGCTCGGCAAAGTCCTCGAGGCCTTCGGCCGGCATTTGCTCGAGCGCGGACAACGCGACGATGGCCGCACCCGGTTGCGCGAGGCCCACGAGATCTTCGCGGGCCTCGGCCTGGTCAAGCCGACCCAGACGGTCGAAGCGCTGCTGGCATCTACCTAAAGCGGCGAGGCGCCTTGCCAGCTCCGCATTCGCTGGGCATGGTCCAGGTTCCGCGATGATCTGGTTCTGGGTCGGATTCTTCACGCTCGTCGCGGGGCTCCTCTACGTCGATCTGGGTCTGCTCCATAAGGGCAATCAAGAACCCACCTTCAAGAGCGCGCTTGGCTGGACAATGGCCTGGGTTGCCATCGGCCTCTCGTTCACGGGAGTCGTCTATCCGATGTACGAGCACCATTGGCTCGGCGCCCGGATGCTCGATCCTGTTACCGGAGCCCAGATGGACGGTTCCGACGCCGCCATCGTTTACCTGTCTGCCTATCTGCTCGAGCAGGCGCTGTCGATCGACAACATCTTCGTCATCTCGCTCTTGTTCACCAGCTTTCGCGTACCGAGCCGGTACCAGCATCGCGTGCTGTTCTGGGGAATTATCGGCGCGGTCGTGTTCCGCGTCGCCATGCTCGGCGGCGGCGCATACCTGGTGACGCGATTCACCTGGGTCTTCTACTTCTTTGGCGCGTACCTGGCCTATGCCGGCGCCAAGCTGTTCAAGCACAACGACGACGACGATAACGATCCGCTTCAGAACAGCCTGGCCGTCAAGCTGTTACGCCGGATGGTCCGCATCGTCGACGGCGACCATGGCGGCAAGTTCATGGTTCGCGATCGCGGCCGGCGTGCACTGACCACGCTGGCCGTGTGTCTGATCGTCGTCGAGCTTACCGACGTGATCTTCGCGCTCGACTCGATCCCCGCCGTCCTCTCGGTTTCGCAGGAGACCTTCATCATGGTCACCTCGAACATCTTCGCGATCATGGGCCTGCGCTCGCTGTACTTCGTATTGGCCGGGGCGATGGCCAAGTTCGAGTACCTCAAGTACGCCCTGGCCGTGCTCCTCATCCTGATCGGCGCCAAGTTGTTCGCGTACAACTGGATCCACGTTCCGCACTGGATGTCGCTGGCGATGATCACCACCATCATCAGCGTCGGGGTAACCGCGTCGGTCATCGCCACGCGCCGCGCAGCCGCGCGCGGCGAAACCATCCTGCCCGCCGATCAAGCGAGCGAACCTCCGATCCCGGGACCGCCGCCCGCGCCGGGATAGTTTTAGGATCGCTGCACGATCACGAGCCGCGTGTCGAACACACCTTCGGCCCAACGTCGCTTGTAGTCCATCTCGGTGCCGAGGTCGTAACTCGCAACTCGTTCCGCGCCGAGCGCTCGTATCTGATGTAGTTGACACAGCGACCCGAGTGACAGCGCCGCGTGCGCATCGTCGTACGAGAACTGTAGACCGCGGTAGGTACCTGCGAAGACCGCCCCGAGGCAGTAGGCCAGGTCGCGACCGTTCAAGCGCGCAAAGACCAGGCGCAACCGGCCACGGGGTGCGAGGTAGATGACCATCCGCCGATAGAACTCTCGGAACGAACCGTCGCGCAGGCCGACGTCTTCGGCGGCTTTCCAGCTGCGTTGCTCGACGGCGATGAGGCGGTCGAACAGGATGCGCGCGTCCTCGGCACTCGCGTTGGTCACGATCTCGAAGCTGACGCCTGCAGCGGCTGCGGCGCGCTCGCTCTTACGGATGGACTTCTTGAAGTTGGCGGACCGTCGGGAGAGAAAGCCATCGATGCCACCCTCGAGGCTGGCGATGTGGCGGGTGGTGGTGGGACCGACCCGAATCCGCCACGAACGCGGCGCTCCCCTGCTGAGCGCAGCGAGTTGCGGCCCGTCGACGGCGAGGCCAGGCCACAACGCGACCTCCCAACCGTCATCGGTCTCCAGCGCATCCACGGCTTCGGCAGCCAGACGTTTGCTGTCGGCACCGACCATCGGCGACTGCAGGCCCCACATCATCTCGAGCGGAGCCAGGTACGGAAACCCGTTGGGGTGAAGCTGGCGCTGGCAGACCAGATAGCCAGCCGTTCCGCGCCGAAGCCAGGGCACGGGATCGGCGGTGAGTGTACCCGCGGCGGCCAGCGCCCATGCCGCCGACGAACAGAACGTGTCGATGGAGGGCGTCGCGGCTGCCGCGGCGTCGAGCCCGTCGGCGTCGGCGGCGAGCGCCTCGAGCGACAGGGATTCCACGGAGAAAGCCTACCGCGCGGCGTGCTCTCGATCACGGCGGGCGTACCGCGCGATTCGCCCGAGGGCGTGTGTCATGCTCGACGCATGATGTTTGGATTTTCGCGCGTCAGCGCGGTCGCCCTGGCCGCGTTGACCGTCTCGGTCGGATGTTTGTCTGACACCCATCGAATCAGCGGCCGGGAACTGACGCGGATCGCCCAGTTGCCACCGGAGCAGCGCGGCCAGCGCGTGCGGGTCCTGCAGGAGTGGTCGAACGCCGACGAGCCACCTGCGGCGACGCCGGTACACGAAGACACGACGGTTGTGTTCGTCCCAGTCCATATCTACGCGAGCGGGCCGCCAGCTCCGGGTGGCCGCCCTGGTCGTGGCGGTGGTGATGGTAGCGGCGGCGGCAGCAAGGGGGGCAAGGCCGACGACGCCAAAGCCGCGGCCGTGGTCGCCGTCGCGATCGCCGCCACGGCGGTGATCATCGTCGGTGCTACCGAGGGCGCGCGCTACGACGGCGACGTGCAACTACATCCGATGCATCCGGTGCATCTGTACGGACGCGATGGCGGCTACGCCGTCGTACCGCTGTCATCGATCGATCCCGCGACGGCGGCGTGGGCCGAACGCGCAGTCGTCGTTCCCAGCGAAGGACCATGGCTCGAGCTAGGCCGTGCTCCGCTCAATCGACGAGGCTGGACCTACTCCGTGCTGATGGGCGCGGGTTCGTCAGTGTCCGCCGACGGCTCGCTCGGCACCGGTTTCGCGAGCCACATCCAGATCGGATACTTCCCGACCCAAGAGGTCGGCGTCGTTGGCGACATCGCACTCGGCTGGCGCGACAACGCCGCGCTCGAGACCCTTTACGACAATCGCTGGAGCCTCGAACTGGACTACTTCCCGGTGTCCGCTGGCAGGTTCCACGCCGGCGTCTTCGGCAGCGTCGGCCTCGCAGGCAGACTCGAGGAAGGGATCGTCGGCGGCAATGACACCAGCACGGCATTCAGCGGCGGGGCCCAGATCCAGCTCGAACTCACTACCCGCCTCGCACTCACCGGTCGCTTCGGACTCATCGAGGCACACGGCGACGACACGCGAGAAGTGATGGTCGGCTTGTCGGTCTATTGATCACGGTCCGTTGAGCGACGCGAGCAAACCGCACTCGGCGAAGAAGCGCTTGTGCAGGTACCAACCGCGCGCGTCGGTGTTGGCCGGCCCCTTGGGCCGCGTGTGAAGGTAGCGCCGCACGAGCCGCGGCACATCGCCGTCCCACGTCGCGAGGTACCAGGACAGGATCGTCGCGCCGTCGTCGGTGGCTGCCCGGACCAGCCACAGCACACGCTGCAACTTGGCGATCGGCGAAGCATCCTCCATCGCGATCGCGGGATCTTCGCGCACGCGCCAACGACCGCTCGCATCGCGCGCGACCGGGACCGTCTTGATCTCGACATCGCCTCGCCAGTCAGGCTCGTCGACGCCTCGCTCGGGCACCCCGAGGAGCGCCGCAGCCCGCACGCCCCACGCCCCCTTGTCGCGTCCGCGATCACCAAGTGGCACACCAATCGCGCGATCGGCTGCGGCGAGGAGCTCGTCGAGCGACTCCGGCTCGTCGACGGGCGGCTCGGCGGTGCGGGGCTCGGGCAGCGGCCGCGGCCATTGGGCAGCGGGAGGATGCAGGCCGACCGCCGGTGCTTGCACAACGAGGCGACCGGCGAGCAAGGTCGGGACGGGCTGTAGTGCGCCATCCAAGGGCCCCGCGCCGCACGCCTCGAGCGCAGCTCCCCACTGCCAGAGGGCCCATCGCAGCACCGACGGCGCGGCGGCAGGCGCAGCGATGCCAATGTGCTGGGCGAGGCCGGCAAGCTCCTCGGTGTGACAAGCATTGAGAAACCCGACCAGCGATCCGTCGTACCGCGCGGCGCAGCCGTCGGCGACCTGATCTCCGTCGAGACCCAGAACATCGATCGCGGGCGCCGAGATCTCCGCGAAGCGGGTGGTCGGTGCGAGGGCGAGCCGACGTGCGCTCGCGAACGGTAGCGCGCGTACGAGGATCCGGACCGCATTCATGACGACGAGCGAGAATGCTACCGTCGCGCGGTGACGGGCAACCGATGGCGCTGCGCGGTGATCGCATGGGTCGCGCTATCTGCCTGCCGCGGCGATCTCGTCGAAAGTCCGCGGGCCGCGCACGATCGCCGCGATGCCGAGCTGTCCGCATCGCTGGAGCGTCAACTCGGATTACTTCCCGGCGTCAGCAAGGTCGCGGTCGTCGCCCACCGCCCATACGCGGATCCGCTCGCGCCGGCAACGCCGCCGACAGCCGGCATGGCGAGCGTCCTCATGACGGTGTACGCGTCGGCTCCCGCAACCGTGCCGTTCGATGCGCGCCGCTTGGTCGTCGCGGCACTTCCAGAACTGACGCCGGGACAGATCGCACTCGTCGCGTCCCCCATCGCAACGCCTCCGGCGATGGCCGACGTTGGCCCGTTTCGAGTTCGCGCGCCCCTGCGCCTGCCGCTGACGCTCGGCTTGGCCGCAGGTCTCGCAGCGCTGATGATCGCGGCGAGCCTGCTCGCCTGGCGGAAGCGACCGCCTCACATGTGGCGAGTAGAACGCGTCTCAAAAACAGGCGAGGAAGCGCGCGCGCGAGGCGGCGCGAGAACCGGAGCGCAGCGTACGCAGCGTATGTGAGCACCGGAAGCGCAGCGCCAACGACGCGCCCGCGCTCCGCAGCCGTTTTTGAGACGCGTTCTAGCTGCGGCGCGGAACGAAGCCCCAGTAGTCGAGGCGTAGGACAACGCTGGGATCGAACGTGGTCTTGCCAGCCGCATCGGTAATCTCGGCCGTAACCGGGGCCCGGTGTGGATCGTGATTCTTCGCCGCGTACAGGCGAAGGCGGAGTGCCCCGAGATCCGCGCGCCCCTCGAGCTCGGCCTTGCCCACGACCTCGGTCCACGCATAGACCGTGTCGCCGGCGAAGACCGGATGTGCGTGCACGCCGCTGTTCCAAGCCGCCATGCCGAGAACGTTCTCGAGCCCGTTGTACGCGAGCGCATACGCCACGCTGATCACGTGCCCGCCGTACACCACGCGCCGGCCGAAGCGTGACGACGCCATCGCGTGTGCGTCGAAATGGATGCGCGCGGTGTTGTGGTACAGGCGCGTCGCCTGGACGTGGTCGGCTTCCTCGATGGTCATCGCACCGAGATGGTCGATACGCTCGCCGACGTCGTAGTCCTCCCAATGGGCACGACCACCGGTGGCCCAACCGAGGTCCGAGAAGCGCGCCAGGTTGAGCGCCGATGGAACCGGCAGATCCGCGGCGGCGACCTCCGTGGGGATTTCGGGCACGAACGCGGGCGCGACCTGCGCGGCTGGATCGCGCTTGGGCACCATCACCCAGCGCACATAGGTCAGGACCTCTTGGCCCTTTTGGTTGCAGCCACGGCTCGCGACGTAAACGATGCCGGCATCCTTGCTCGAGGCTTCGCGCAGGCCGATCACCTCGCTGTCGGTGTGCAGCGTGTCGCCGGGGTAGACCGGCCGCAAGAATCGCACGTTCGCGTAGCCGAGGTTGGCGGTGGTATTGGCGGACACGTCGGCGACGGTCTTGCCGAAGATCATGTTGAACGCGAGCAGATCGGGGGCGACTTCTCGCTGGTAGCCCAGGCTACGGGCGAATTCCGTCGAGCACGATAGCGGCCTGCACTCGCCCGTAAGCGCCATGTACGTCGAGAAGTCGCCGCCGTGCAGCGTGCGCGGGATCGCGTGGTTCCAGGCCTGGCCGAGGGTGAAGTCCTCGAAGAAGTTTCCCGCCGACGCCTTCACGACCCGCGCGCCCCCTGCTTGCGAAGCAGCTCGGCGATGTCCTTCTGGCCGGCGGCATCCTCGATGAGCGCGACCTTCGCACGATCGAACGCCGGTGCCGCCTCGAGGAAGAGTTCGAGCGCGCGTCGCGCACCGAGCAGGCCGATGGCCCGGCCGGGCGCTTGGATCGCGTAGTCGGTGACGCCGGCGGCTGCCAGCACGCCCACGATCCACGCCACGTCGCTTCGGTAGCGCTCCTCGCCGTACCCTCGCGAATCGCCGAGACCGAACCAAAGAACCCGCTTGAACGGCAGCCGATGGCCCGGCGGCAGCATGAGCGTCTCACCGCGGGACGCGTCGGCCTTGTTGGCTTTGATCAGCCGAGACAGCCGGCCACATAGCCGCCAATCCGCGAGCCCGGCGGCGCCGCGCAGCGGTCGATCGTCACTGAACGTCGGCAAGACAAGCGCATCGTGTGGCGCGTCGTCCCACCGGACCAGGTCGAGGGGCAAGATCGAGATGGCCATTAGGACTCCGGCGTCCGCCCGACCGCGGTCGCGACCCGATCGAGGATGCCGTTGACGAACGCTGCAGACTCCGCTGTACCGTACCGCTTGGCTAGCTCGATCGCCTCGTTGATGATCACGCGCACCGGGGTCACCGCGCCTCCTGGCAAGAGCTCGGCCGCGCCCAATCGAAGGATATTGCGGTCGACGCGCGACATGCGCTCGAGGCGCCAGTTCCGCGACGCTGCGGTGATCAGCTCGTCGACCCGCGCGCTCTCGGCGACCGCGCGATCCACGAGCTCCTGCGCGAAGGCCCGCGCTCCATCATCGACGGCGAGCTCGAACGCGTCGCCCCATTCGGCGATCGCTTGTCCGGGGTCCGTGCCATCGGACTTGCCGTCGAGCGCGTACAAGATCTGCAGCGCGTACGCACGCGCCGACCGGCGGGTACCAGTCACGCCGGGTCCCGGCGCTCCAGGCGATGCCTGCCCCCCGCTCATGGTTACTTCTTGGGCCGGCGCGGATCGCGCGAGTCACCGCGCAACACGCGCAGCAGGTTGGCGGTCTCGATCGCCGTCATCGCGGCGTCGAAGCCCTTGTTGCCGGCCTTGCATCCAGCGCGCTCGAGCGCTTGCTCGATCGTGTCGGTGGTGAGGACACCGAAGCTGATCGCAACGTCGGAATCCGCGGCCGCACCGCCGAGGCCCTTGGCCGCCTCGCCCGCGACGTAGTCGAAGTGCGGCGTAGACCCGCGGATCACCGCGCCCAGCGCGATCACCGCGTCGTACCCGCCGGTCCGAACCACCGCGCGGACCACCTGCGGCAGCTCCCACGCGCCCGGGCAACGGACGACCGTGATGGCCTCGGCGTCACCGCCGGTTCGCCTTTCCAGCACAGTGGGATCCGAAGCTTGGAATTCACGTGACTTGAAGTCGCGGCC
>JADMIO011421320.1_pt1 | contig 14963 bp, 10 predicted proteins | sample 8958161 | NCBI WGS metagenome assembly JADMIO01 (sample SAMN16585339, study PRJNA669376) | soil metagenome | isolation source: Crop rotation soil | place: USA: Cullars Rotation, Alabama | collected 2011 | reverse complement strand
GCGGTGATCGTTTCGGTTTACCTGGTTTCTTCTTTCAATCTCTCCAAGCTGTCGGAGTGGCTGGCCGGACCGCTGGCCCGCTTCAGCCGGATCGCCGGCGCCTGGCGCGCGTGGCGCGACCGCATGCATGCGCGGGCGCTGGAAAAAGCACGCGAGCGCGACCGGCAGCGTCGCGAGGAAAAGCAGGAGCGCAAGCGAACCCGCAAGCTCATTCCGGAGACTCCCGAGCCGGTCGCGGCCGCTGCGGTCGACACGCCGCCTTGGGAAGCTCCCCAGGAAGTCCTCTCGGCGTCGATTGACGAACTGCCGGACGAACCGCAATACGCGGTGGCCGAAGAGATCCCGATCTGCTCGTTGGACGAGCTGCCGCAGGTACCGCCGCCGATGCCGATGCCGGTGGCTACCAGTGCCGCGGAGCCGGCGTTCCACACGGTCTTCCATCTTCCCTCCACCGATTTGCTGAATGAGATTCCGGGCCGCAGCGCTTACGACGAGCAGGAACTGAAAGACACGGCCGTCCGGATCAAGAGCAAGTTCGAAGAATTCAACGTGCTGGGCAACGTGGTGCAGATCAACCCGGGCCCCGTGGTGACGACGTTCGAATTCAAGCCCGAGGCAGGCATCAAATACAGCCGCATCACCAACCTCACCGAAGATCTCTGCCTGGGGCTGCAGGCGGAATCGATCCTGATTGAACGGATTCCCGGCAAGCCCACGGTGGGCATCGAGGTGCCCAATACCAAGCGCGAAGTGATTGCCCTGCGCCAGATGCTGGAATCCGACGAGTTCGGACAATCGGGCTCGCGCCTGACCATTCCGCTGGGCAAGGACATCAATGGCCGGATCCGGGTCGCGGCGCTGGAGACCATGCCGCACCTGTTGATTGCCGGTTCCACCGGCTCGGGCAAGAGCGTGATGATCAATTCCATGATCATGTCGATCTTGTACAAATCCACGCCGGATGAAGTGCGCATGATCATGGTGGATCCCAAGCGCGTGGAATTGGGGATGTACGAAGGCATTCCACACCTGCTGACACCGGTGATCACAGATCCGAAGAAGGCTGCGAATGCGTTGCGCAACGCGGTGCTGGAGATGGAACGGCGCCTGCGGCTCCTGGCCGAATATGGCGTCCGCAACATCGACCAGTTCAACAAGAAGATCCGCAAGCTGCAGGAACAGCCGCGAAACCTGTTCGACGAACAGGACGCCACCAACGAGGATCTGCGCACGCTGCCGTATGTGCTGGTATTGATCGACGAGTTGGCGGACCTGATGATGCTGGAAGGCCGCAACGTGGAAGAAAGTGTCACGCGTCTGGCGCAGATGGCGCGCGCCGTGGGCATGCACCTGGTGCTCGCCACGCAGCGTCCCAGCGTCGACGTGATCACCGGCATCATCAAAGCCAACTTCCCGGCCCGTTTGAGTTTCCGCGTGGCAACCCGCGTGGATTCTCGCACCGTCCTGGACGTGATGGGTGCGGAACATCTGCTCGGCAAGGGCGACATGTTATTCCTGCCGCCCGGCTCCTCGCGATTAACACGCGTTCACGGCGCCTTCGTAACCGAGACCGAGATCAACCGGGTGGTGGATTTCTGGAAGGAACAAGCCGCGCCCGAATACGACCAATCGTTCCTGATCGCTCCCCCGTCGGACGACGAAGAGGGCGGCGGCGAAGCCGAAGCCGAGTCCGCCGAACAGGATCCGATGTACGAAGAGGCAGTTCGCCTGGTTCTGCAGATGGGCAAGGCTTCCACCTCCACCCTGCAGCGCCATTTGCGGCTGGGGTACGGCCGGGCAGCGCGAATCCTGGACATGATGCAGCGCGACGGCATCATCGGGCCGCCTGACGGCAGCAAACCCAGGGAAGTACTGAAACGGCCGGATTGGCTGCGGGAAGTCGAAGTCCACTAGACCAACCGCTCCGCTCGCGCACTCGCTCGCAGCCCTCTTGGGGCTTCACGCCACCCTTGTTTGTATCGGGCCATCCAGGCAGCGCCGTCCCGGCATGCTACCGTGATATTCAGCGAGGCCGGATGCGTATCTTCTTCCTGCTGTGTTTCACCCCGCTGATCGCGGTTGCCCAGTTGCCTCCCCGCTCGGCGTCCGGAGTTCTACTCGAACGCGATACCGCTGCCAAGGGTGAGTTCAGCCTGCGCGCACCCGACAACCAGGTCTTCCGATTTCAATTCGACCCTCTCACGGCCGTGCAGCGCGACAGCTTGGCGAGCCGTGTGGAGTTGCTGCTTCCGGGGGACAAGATCGAGGTCGTCTCGGATCTGGTTACCGATTCCCTGGTTCCGAGGGCGCGAACGGTGGTAGTGACCGTAGCGGTTCCGGCGGCGCACCGCACGCGGCTCCTCACTCCGCCCCCGCGCATTCTGCCGGCGGGAAGCCTGACGTTCTCGGGCGTGGTCGCGCGGCTTTCACCACAGCGGCTCACCCTGCACACACGTGACGGGGAACGGACCTTCCTGATCCGCCAGGACACTCGCTACGTGGCGGATGGCGGCATTGTGGAAGCGGCCGCGCTGCAGCCGAACATGCGGGTCTTCGTACGGGCCGGGCACGACCTGTATGAGCGGGTGGAAGCCTATCAGGTGATCTGGGGCTCCATCTTCGATCCCAAGCGGTGAAGCGGAAGGCCGCCGCCTGTCTGCTAAACTCAATGAGTAACCATGGTGACGGAAAAAGAAGAGAGGCATCCTATGCCTCCCATCAGCGCTTGGGCGCCTGCGCTGGCGCTTAGCTGGCTGATTCCAGGCGGCGGCCATCTGCTGCTGAAACGGACGGGCCGCGGCCTCCTGCTGATGGCTTCGATCACGTGCATGTTCCTCTGCGGGCTGATGATGCGCGGCAATATGTTCCAGCCGCAGTCGGCCGATTTCCTGACGACGCTGATCAACACCGGCGGCTTCATCGGCGACCTCGCATCGGGGATTCTCTACCTGATGACCGTTTGGCTGGGGTATGCGCAGCCGGACGTGGCAGGGTCGGTCCACGATTACGGCACCAAGTTCCTGGTAACGGCCGGGCTGCTGAACATCCTGGCCATGGTGGATACCTTTGAGATCGCGGCCGGGAGGAAAGACTAGTGCCGAAAATGAACCTCTCCCACTTCGAGGCGGCACTGCTATTTTCGCTTTTCACGTCGGTGGTATTGGGCGTCGTGACGAAGCGCAACGATCGCGACCGCCTGCACTACGGCATCTATACCTTCCTGTGTTTCTTTGTGGCGCTATTCGGGCTGGGCTGGCTGATGTACCTGGGCCACGGCTAGAGTCCTACTTTCGACCGTAGGTCACATTCACAGTAGTTTCTCCGGACGAAGTGCCGACGACGACGGTCAAGCTGCGCCGGTCCGTGGCATTGTCGGTGGCGACCATAATACCGCCTTCATTGCCGGAGCTGGTCAGATCCACCTTCATCCCCATGTCCTTGCACTTCTCTTCATAAAAGGAGAAGACGCGCGACCCGCTATCGCTGGTGGTGAATGTGAAATTGCCGCCTTCTTCCAGTCCGTCACGGCCGCCCAGTGCCCGCACAGCAAATTTAGGGTGTGACCCGGGATACTCGGGAATCCAGGCGGGCGTTTTGCCGGCCGTCCCGATTTCGACGTTGCCGTCGCGGGAGGTAATGCTCAGGCCTCCGTTGCGGGAATCCAGCGAAACCCCGGCGGTTTTCATTTTGTGAAAGAAGAAAGCGCCTCCGGCCACCACGGCGAGGCCGCACAACACTACAAAGCCCAGAATAATAATCAGAATCCAGACGATCGGGCTGGTCTTGCGCGCAGCGGGCACTCCGACGGGCGGGCCGGCAACGGGCTGAGGGACTCCAGGCGTGTAGGCGGGCTGGCTGCTCTCGGCGGCAGGACTGCCGCATCCACTGCAAAACCGGCCGACTACCGTCGCGCCGCACGTTGTACAAAAGGCCATAGGCTGAACCTCACCGTTCCCAATTGTGCCACAGTCATTTCAGCTTCAAAACCGTATCTTCAAAGAGCAATTCGATTGATTTGATCCCAGTGACTTTGCCCCGGTAGGCAAAATAAAGGAAGCCGCTACAGGGCGAGTGACGCTCCCCTTCAGGGAGCGCCGTTTGCAGTAGGATCTCCGCTGCATTCACAGGTTCCTTTTCCACGCCGGAGGGATTGTCGCGCGGAACCGGGATACGGTTGGGAGGCTTGGAACCGGGTGGCTGGCTGCCCGGGAAGGGATCGCGGTTCTGCGGCGGCCCGCCCAGAATCACGCCGGAATTCCGGGTGCCGCCACTGATCCCGTAATTCGGGGAGTTGTGTTCCCATTCCGGGTTCTGCAGCGACGCAGTTACCATTTCAGGTGCCTGCGGAGTGAGAAGGCTCTTCTTGCCATCGATGCGGAGACGAAAGCCGCCGGCTCGCACGTTGATGGTGGTATCCTTCGCCGGAAACAGGGCGACCTCGACGACCAGGTAATCCTTGACCAGGAACATCTGGTCCCCGCGCGAGAAACTATGGACCATGTATTCCGCGCCCAGTTCCACCGTTTTGGCGGTACCGTGCACCTCATAGGCATCCGCCTTGGCTTTGGTGACGGTTCCCTGCCCCCAGGCTGCCGCGGCGCACACGATACCGATGAGCCATCGAGTCATGGATAGATCGTACCGCTTTCCGCAGCAGTATGCGCCGGATCCGCGCCATTACCGCTAAAGTAAACGTGATACGCTAGCCCGAAAGGAGCAACCATGACCAGGCGCGATTGTCTGAATTGGATGGCAGCCGGAGCAGCCGCTGCCGCAGCGAACCCTTCCGGGGCGCAGGCGCAAGGCCGCCCTGGCGCCGCCGCCGCGCCCCAACCGGGCGACGGAACCCGCGAATCGCGCATGAAGTGGTGGCACGAAGCCCGCTTCGGCATGTTCATCCATTGGGGACTCTACAGCACGCTGGGCCGGCACGAGTGGGTGATGGAGCAGGAGGGCATCCCGGTAGCGGAATACGAACTGCAGGCCAAACTCTTCAAGCCCAAAGCCAACTTTGCGCGCGACTGGGCGCGGCTGGCCAAACAGGCCGGCCAGAAATACATGGTGATGACCACCAAGCACCATGAAGGCTTTTGTAATTTCGATACGAAGCTCACCGACTACTGCGCCACCAAACAAGGCCCCGGGCGCGACCTGGTAAAGGAATACGTGGAGGCGGCGCGTGCCGAAGGGCTGCGCGTCGGATTCTACTATTCGCTGATGGACTGGCACCATCCGGATGGCGCGCGGTGCAAGACCGACGAGGCGGCGCGGCGCCGGTTCGTGGACTACATTCACGGACACGTGCGCGAGTTGCTCACCAACTACGGGAGCATCGACATCCTCTGGTACGACGTGAACTGGCCCCTGACCGCGCAGGAATGGGAGTCCGAGAAGATGAATGAGATGGTCTACAAGTTACAGCCGGAGATCATCGTCAACAACCGGAATGGACTGCCGGGCGACTTCGCCACCCCGGAGCAGACCATCCGGGCCGACGCGCGCGCCTGGGAATCCTGCATGACCATGAACGGCAGTTGGGGGTATCACAAGGCCGACGACAACTGGAAGACTCCGAAGACCATCGTGCGCAACCTGGTGACATGCGCCCATGACACCGGGAACTACCTGCTGAACATCGGGCCTAAGGCGGATGGCTCGATTCCGGAAGAATCGGTGCAGATCCTGACCGCGGTGGGAAAGTGGATGCAGCACAACGGTCCGGCTATCTACGAATCCGAAAAGTGCCAGCCGGGCCGTTCCGAATTCGCCAGCTTCTCACGCAAGGGAAATACGCTCTACATGCACGTGCACTTCTGGCCGGGTTCCACGGTGTCGCTCGGCGGGTTGCGCAGCCAGGTGAAATCGGCGCGCCTGTTCAACGGCGGCAAGGAAGTGAAGTTCGACCAGGACCCCTACCGCGTACGCCTCACCGGACTGCCGGAAAAGGCTCCGGACGATCCGGTGACCACCATCGCGCTCGAATGCGACAGCGAGCCGCAGCAGGACATGAATTTCGTTCGAACCCAGCGGCCGCGCCGCGGCGTGGGAATCTCAGCCTAAGAAATCTTCGATGCGCGCCAGACACTCGGGCGTGCCCAGTTCGGCTGTATCTAGAATCAGGCCGGTGGCCTGATAAGGATAAGCCGCGGCGAGGCGGCGAACCAGGTCGGGCGTGAGATCGGGACGATGCGGATCGGGCCAGCCGCGGGCAATGAGGCGGGCAGCGGCCAAGTCGGGGGACACCCTGCATTCAATCAGTTTGCGGACGCCGAGACGCGCAAGTCCTTCGCGATCCTCGGGCTGCTGGTAGGGACCGTCGAGCACCACTCCCTGCCCGGCGGCCAGCAGCAGGCCGGCGGCAAAGTGCATGCCGCGATAGGCCACGATGCGATCGGCGCGGGTGTGCTCCGCATCCGGGAGCAGGATGCGGCGCGTGGCATCCATCGAGAGATGCGGGAATGAGCGGCGGCGCGCAATCTCCACGGCAAGGGTGGTCTTGCCCGAGCAGGGTGGTCCTGCGAAAACAATCAGCACGCGATTCCTAATCGATGACTTTCTTTTTCCGGAACCAATCCAGGAGCAGGTCTCGGACCAGGCCCACCTGGTGAGGGAACTGCAACCCCGTGGTTTGCAGATTTTCCTCGGTGCCTTGATTGGCCGCCGTAAAGTCGCTGACCAGCAGGGTGTACTGCTTCTCCGGATCGACCTTCCGATCGCCCACCACCACCGGAGGGAGATCCTTGCCCTTGAACGTGCCGGTGACAGCGGCGTTGTCGAAAGGCATGCTATTCCAGATGTGGCGTTCCAGCAACTGGCCCTTGGGGAGGCCGTCGCGCACGCCGCCCAGATTGATGAAAGCGAAATCGGCTCCGGTCTCTTCGCGGAGGGCGCGCTCCATCAGCGACTTGAGCTCTTTCTTGGTGTACGCGCGATCCGTGACCGCAAGCGGACGGTCGACGATGGTCTTGACCTGGTTCTCCCATTTGGTGACCTGAGCGGACACGTCGGAGGCCGGCGTGGTGGTCGTGGAAATTACGGGAATGCGCTTCCAGGAGAAAGATTCGAGTTTCTTAGTGGAGGTGTCCACTTTCAGATCCAGGCGGCCCAGTTCCACTCCATAAGCCTTGACCCGCACCCCCACCCGGCCGTCGCGGGTGAATGGCTTCTCGATCCCGGCATGAACATGGCCGGTAACGGATACCTGAACGTCCGGAACCGTATCGAGAATGGCCTGCTCCTCCTCGGCATTGATGTGGCCCAGCAGAACCACCAGGTCGCTCTTCGAGCGGAGCTCAGCGGCATACTTCCGGACGGTATCGGCAACCGGGAGCGGCCGCCAGTCACCCACCACTGCCGGCGTGGTCACAATGGGCAAGTCGATGGTCATGGCCCCGATCACGGCGACACGCAGCTTGTTGACGGTCAGAATGACGTAGGGCTTGGGCGTAATCAGCTCGCCTTTCGAGTTGACCAGGTTCGCCGAAACAATCGGATACTTGGCGGTCTGGATGAGTTTGCGCGTCTGCATCCAGCCGTAGTCGAACTCGTGGTTGCCGAGCGTGGCGGCGTCATACCCAAGGAGATTGGCGATTTCGAAAACCGGCAGGCCGTGGAAAATCGTGGAGACGGGGCTGCCCTGCACCAGGTCGCCGGCATTCAGCAAAAGGCAATCCGAACAGCCGGCGCGCTCCTTGCGAATCACCGAAGCCAGGTAGGCGAAGCCGCCGCTTTTGTCGTCAAGAGGCACCAGACGGGCATGCACGTCATTGGTATGCAGGATGGTCAGCGACCGGATTTCAGCTGCCAGTGAAGAACATACCAGCAGCGCAAGCGCCAAGCAGCGCCGTAGGGCCATATGCTTCATTCTACTGCCGGGCATCACCCCATGCGATGATAGTTGCTTCCTAATGACCCAGCGCAAGCAGGAATGGCTGGCGGTAGCGCGCGCCGCCATGGAGATCGAAGCGGCCTCTGTCACGCGCGCCGCTGCCCGCCTGGATGAGAGCCTGATCCGCGCGGTAGACCTGATTCTGGCGCACCCGGGGAAGATTGTGGTTACCGGCATCGGAAAGTCCGGCCACATCGCCCGCAAGATGGTCGCGACGTTCTGCAGCACCGGAACGGCGGCGGTCTTTCTGCACCCGGCGGAGGCGGTCCACGGCGACCTGGGGATCTACACCCCGGGCGATCCGACGATCCTGATTTCGAACCACGGCAGTTCGCGGGAGTTGCAGGCGCTGGTGCCGGTGCTGCGCGAATTCCATTCTCCGCTGATCGGAATTCTGGGCAGCGGCGCATCGCCCCTGGCGCAGCAGGTAGACGTGATTCTGGATGCTTCCGTGGAACGCGAGGCCGATCCGCACAACCTGGCCCCCACAGCTAGCGCAGTGACAGCACTGGCCGTGGGACACGCATTGGCCATCGCGCTGATGCAGGCCCGCAATTTCACGCCGGAACAATTCGGACGGTACCATCCGGGCGGCCAGTTAGGAAGAAACCTCCAACTCAGCGTGCGGGAAGCCATGCACGCCGGCGACGAAATCGCCATCGTAGGCCCGGGGGCATCATTGAAAGAAGTAATCCTCGCGATGACGGCCCGGCCCATGGGCGGCGCGTGCGTCACGTCGGGCGACGGCATCCTGGCCGGCTTCATCACCGACGGCGACCTGCGGCGCGCCCTGACTACCCACGACGACATCCGGACGCTGCGTGCGGCGGACGTGATGAGCCGGACTCCCGTCACCATCGCGCCGGATGCCACGCTCGGCGAAGCCCTGGAATTGATGGAGCGCCGCGAATCGCAGATTTCGGTCTTGCCGGTGGTGGATGAAAATAACCGCGCACTGGGCTTACTGCGCATCCACGACATCTATCTGGGCCATCCGCGGAATTAGAAATTTCGTAGTTGTCATTTGATGGAATTGAGCACATAATCGGAACAAGATTAGAGGTTAAGGACAGGTCCGCTTATGCGGCTTTTGGAGTTGGTAGGTTCCGCGATATTGGTGTGCGCGGGGGCAAACGCGCAACTTAGAGTAGATGAAACCGCCAGCCGGGCGAGCTTAGTCGACCACGTCACGGCGGTCTCGCTATCGATCCTCAACCACGCGCCCACGGTAACTGAAATCCGGGTTGCCATGGAATGGCTGGATCCTGATTCCAAGGCATATAACTGGACCGAGGCCTACTATTCCGCGCCGCCGGGACGTTCGACGTTCCAATCCAAGTTAGCGCTGCCCCCGGACCAGAATCCACTCTTTCTGCGCCTGCATTACAAGTATTGGCCCGGCGCGCAGAATTTGACGGCCTTCCCGTCAAACGAAGGAATCATCGATTTCACGCAACTGGCCGAGCATGCTTTTCGCCTGACCGTAGTGGGTCTGGGGAAGCCGCAACCCGGCAAACCGTACGAATATCGAGTGCTCGCGACACATCCCGTCACCAATCGCCCAATGGGCGGAGTGGCGATTGCTTTCGGTAAGACCAAGACGACCACCGACAGTAATGGGATGGCGGCGGTCCACGTTACTCCGAATGCGAAGACCTGGCACACGGAGGATTCTCCCGATGTGGAAGGCCGCTTGGGCGACCTGGTGCAGAACGTGGAAGTCGACAGGACAAGCCTGGCGGGGAGCCGGGTTCGGATCGAGACCGACAAGCCCCTGTATCAGCCCGGCCAGACGCTGCATCTGCGAATCCTGGCGCAAGATCCGGATGGGCGGGCAAAATCCGGAGCCGCCTACCACATCACCATCCACGATCCGCAGTATTCGGTGATGCACTCGGCGACCGTCACTACCTCCCGATTCGGAATTGCGCACACAGATTGGGAGACCTCCGAGCATGTCGCCAGCGGCACATACGTCATTCGAGTGGAGCGCGACGACGACGAGGAAGACGACGTTCCGCGCACCGAGCGTCAAGTCGAGATTCGCGCGTACGACCTGCCTACCTTCCATGTGGGCGTCACTCCGGATCGAACCTACTATCTATCGGGGCAGAACAGCTCGATCGAGATCGAGGCCCGGTACTTGTTCGGCAAGCCGGTTTCCAGCGGTACGGTTCGCATCTCGGAACCGGACAGCGAGACGGCGCTGTGTGAGGCTCGGCTGGATGCGCAGGGACGCGCTCACTGCGTGCTGGATCTAACCGAGGCGCGTAAGGAATTGGCGGAGCGCCGTTTTCTCGATTCCACTTACGTCGCCTATGTCACCGACGCCGGCAGCAACCGCACTGAGAAGGCCACCTTCGACCTGCGAGTCAGCAGCGAGCCGGTTCACCTCTATGTGACCGCGCACCCGGCCACCGTCACGTGGCCTTTATTCGTCTCGACTTATTTGCCGGACGGGAAGCCGCTGGTATCCGACGTCGAAGTATTGGTGGACGGCCGCAGCCTGGCTACGGTACATACCAACGGGCGCGGAATGGCGCGCGCGGAGATTCCCCCGGGAGCCGGCATGTTGGAGTTGGTGGCTCGCGCCGGAAGCGGCGCAACGGCCATCGAGTGGAGGGTGAAGCGCGACATCCAGATCCGGCACAGACCGGCCGGTGCGCGCCTGCGCTTACAAACGGACGCCATGCTGTATCGGGCGGGCCAGGTGATCCGGTGCACCGTTACAGCGGATCTACCCAGCCTGGAGGCGACGCTGCTGGCGTGGAACAAGGACGGGAAGGTAGTTTACACGCAACACCTCCAACTCCACCTGGGTCGTTCGGAGGCGGTGATTCCTTACAACCGCAACTGGGGACGCGAGCTTTCACTTGCGGTGGTAACGCCGCTGGGCTCTGAGTATCAGGCTGGACGGACGGTCTTGTATCCGCAGGGCGAAACGCTCCAGTTGGCGATCCGGCCGGAAAAGGCCACTTACCGGCCGGGCGAAGCGGCATCCGTATCTTTCGCCATGGCGGACCGGGCCGGGAAGCCGGTGGAATCGGCGCTGGGAGTGGCGATCGTAGACCAGGCCGTTTTCGAACGGGAGACGGCCGACCGGCAACCCAATCGGCGAGGGGGAGGGTTGGGACTGAGCGTCCGAAGGCCTTCCCGGGTCAGCTACAGCCGCGATGAGCTGGCTGGGCTGGATCCGGACGAGATCGACGATGAGCTGCAACTGGTGGCGGAACTGGTACTGGAAACGGCTTCGCCCACCACTTCGACAGACACCTATGTATCGGAAATGCAGGAGGCGCACCGAAAGAGCGCACGTCAGGCACTGGCCGATGTCGAAAGACAAATCGACCGGGAATACGCCCAAACCCTGGAGTTCCCAAAAAGCGAGGCTGCGCTGACAGGCATTGCGCCGGCTATCTCCCGGGCTAAAGACCCCTGGATGCAGGCCTACAGAGCCAGATTCTATGTGGAGAATGCCAGGGATGTGGTGCAGTTCCTCAGCTCCGGCCCGGACAAGATTTTCGGCACTGCGGACGATATCGAAGCACTGGAGGTGAAGCGCGAGTGGTTCCTGCCCTATGAGGCGATTATGCGCGCCGCACTGACGAAGCAGCCAGACTATCCGACCACGGTTGAAGAGTTCCAGCGGGCACTGTCCGGCGCAGGCCTTAGCTTTGAAGCGCTTCGGGATCCCTGGGCGAATCCGCTGCACGTGTCCATCGAATACCAACGCCAGATCCGCAGGATACAAATCGTGAGTGCGGGCCCGGACCAGAGATACCAGACGGATGACGACTGCATCATCGCGAGCTTTTCGCACCAGTACTTCGCAGCGACGGCTGAGAAGATCGCCAAAGCTTTGGAAGCGGCGGCGGAAGGGCCCGGAGACGACGCGGCATTCCGCGCGACCCTGTCAGCAGGCGGAGTGCAGTTCGATGATCTGCGCGATCCCTGGGGCCGGCCCTATTACGCCAAGTTCGAGAGCCGTGAAGAGTTTGCGAACCGGTATTACGTCTATGACTACACGGAATACAATGGCCTGCCCGTAGAGCGGCGGCAACTCCTCCCCGTGAAGCAGCATCTGCAAATCGCAATCGTACGTAGTCTGGGGCCGGATGGAAAGTGGGGCACGCGGGATGATTTTGAAGTCTCCCGCTTTGCCCGGACCACCACCATCGACGTGGAACCCGAGAAGCGTGCGGCCCCGGCTCCCCTGCCCGCCGTGCAGGCTCCCGGCACAGGATCTATCGAAGGCACGGTGACCGATCCAACCGGAGGGGTGATCGCCAATGCGGAGATCCTTCTAACCGAAAAGTATGGGACTACCACAGACTACAAAGGGCGCTTCGCCTTCCCCGGGATTGCTCCGGGCAGCTATTCCCTTCGGGTACGGCGCGAGGGATTCCGGGATAGTGTGATCGGGGGTATTCCGGTGCGGGCAGGCGCAGTAACGGTGGCCGACGCCGCACTGGTGGTGGGTTCCGTGTATCAGGCAACGGTGGTCACAGCGGCCGAATTGCCCCTTCAGACTTCGATGATGGCGATGCTGACAACGGCTCCCGACGGTGTGACCGCCGAGGAGGCCTCTACCACTCCACCGGTGCGCAGTTACTTCCCGGAAACGCTGCTTTGGAATCCCGAATTGACTACCGACGCGGCGGGCCGCGCGTCCTTGCGATTCCCTATGGCGGATTCGGTGACCACCTGGCGAATCGGTGTAGTGGGCTCCACCGAAGATGGCAGGATCATCCGGAGCTCGGCCGAGGTGAAGGCGTTCCAGCCGTTTATCGCGGACCTTGCCCCGCCCCGCATTCTCACCGCGGGCGACGAAATCAGCCTGCCGGTTCCCGTGCGCAATTACCTGACCTCCGCCCAGGACGTCTCGCTGGAAGTGAGCGCGCCCAAGGCCCTTGCGCTACTGGATTCGGGGGCAAAGACTTCCCGCATCGAAGCAAACGAATCGGCCAGCCCGCTGGTGCGATTGCGAGCCGTGGAAGCGGCTCCCGACGCGGCTCTACGGGTGACCGTCCGATCCAGCGAAGCAGCCGACGCGATCGAGAAGACGCTGTCGATCCATCCGGACGGCCGGCAGGCGTGGCAGACCGCCAGCGAATTCCTGGGTGCGAACCGTTCCATGCAAATTGAGATCCCGGCCAACAGCGTTCCAGGCAGCCTGCGGGCCGAGTTGAAGCTGTACCCCAGCTTGCTGGCGCACCTGAACGAATCGATGCGGAGTATGTTGCGCAAACCCACCGGGTGCGCGGAACAGATCATTTCGCTGGGATACTCCAACCTGCTGGTGTTGCGCGCGTTGGAGAAAAGCAAATTGGAAGAACCGGGCATGGCCGGGCGGGCCCGGCGCAACCTGGACCAGGCTTATCAGTCCCTGATGACCAGGCGCCTGGCGGACGGAGCTTTCTCCTATTGGACACGGTCGGGAGGGGATGTGGCGATCACCGCCTATGCCGTCGCGTTCCTGGAGGATGTGGGGGACCTGATCCATGTAGATCGCTCGGTCGTCACGGAGGCCCGGACATGGCTGAGCAAGCAGCATCCGGATAGCGCGTCGTACCGGGGCTTGGTGCTGCGGGCCCTTGCCAAGGGCGGCAAGACATTCGATTCGCTGGTAGTGGAAGAACTCGGGAAACTGGCCCGCGAGGCCGCGGCCCTCGACGACCCCTATGCCATCGCCACTTTCGCCGGGGCCGCTATGGACGCCGCCAAGCCGGAACTGGCACGGGGCTCGATCCAACAGTTGATTGGCCTGGCTCACGAATCGCTCGGCATCGCGTTTTGGCACTTGCAATCCAATACGCCGTTTTATGGAACGGGACGGGCGGGCCAGATCGAAACCACGGCCCTGGTGGTTTCGACGCTGTGTGCATGGCGCGCGCAGGGAGGCAACAACCCGGAACTGGGAGGCTTGATTGAGCGAGGCGCGTTGTTCCTGCTGCACAATCAGGATGAAACCGGCTCCTGGCTTTCGACACAGTCGACCATTCGGGTGCTGGAAGCATTGCTGGCGGCCTGGCCAGCCAGTCCCAGTGCGAGTTATGCCGCGCAGATCGTGGTGAACGGCGCGCCGGCCGCACCCGTCCAAATCAAGGCAGGGGCGCTGCCCATCAGCGTGGATGTGTCGCGGTTCCTCAAACCGGGCACGGTCAACACCATTTCGATCAGCGGCCCGCCGGACCGACTGGTGCGAGCGCAGGTGGCGGCGGAGTGGTACCAGCCATGGGCGGGACCGGTGGAATCCAGGGACCTTTCCTTGAGCGTGCGTTACAGCGAAACCGAGACAACGCCAATGCAACCGGTCCGGGCAGATGTCACGGTTTCGCGCACCGCGTTCCGCGGGTACGGGATGATGATCGCCGAAATCGGGCTGCCGCCGGGTGCCGAGGTGGATCGCGGAACACTCGCCGCCGCAGCCGAGCAGTCGGGCGTAGACTCGTTCGAGGTGGCTCCCGACCGGGTGACCTTCTATGTCTGGCCGAGGGCCGCCGATCTCAAGTTCAGCTTCGTTTTCCGGCCCCGCTACCCGATGCGGGCACAGACCGCGCCATCGGTGCTATACGACTACTACAATCCCGAGAATCGCGCGGTCCTGCCGCCGGCGACGCTGGTGGTGCGGTAGCGAGTCCGGGGCGGGGCTGCGGGCTTTTCCGCCCGTGATATCCTCGGTCCAGGGAGAGGGATGAATTTCCGCAAGTCACTCACGCTGGCTGGTTGCTCCCTGGTTTTGGCCGGCGCCCTTTTTGCCTTCCAGCGCCCGTTTCGCGAACTGAACGGGGTGGAATACTATATCGGCTCCATTCCCCTGCCGGCCGACTATCAGGAAAAGACCGAGTGGACCTTTGCGCGGCTGATGTTCCCGCCCGGTGAGGGACGCATCAACGGCTACTACGGCCGCGATTCGGACTGGCATCAGGGAATCTCGGTGTGGTCGCAGGATTTTCCGCGCGCCGACCGGCACTTCGCCCAGGCAGTGAGACGGCTGACCCGAATCCACACGCGCTCGGTCTTTCCAGCACATTGGGATCCTAAGCTTAGAATTCCACGTGGACAAGTTGTCGCG
>JADMIO011081513.1_pt1 | contig 14963 bp, 10 predicted proteins | sample 8958161 | NCBI WGS metagenome assembly JADMIO01 (sample SAMN16585339, study PRJNA669376) | soil metagenome | isolation source: Crop rotation soil | place: USA: Cullars Rotation, Alabama | collected 2011 | reverse complement strand
GGGCTGGCGCAACGGTTATGCGTTCGGCCTCTGGTACTCGCCGCCGCTGCCGTACGTTTTCTGCCCCAGCGCGTACGTGTTCGACTACCGCGTGCACTATCACATCGTGCACGACCGGCATTTGGTGCGCGAGATCGCCGGGCACACGCACGTGTACCCCACGCCTTACCGCGCTCCGGCGGCGCCGTCGCGGCACATTGCCGCAACGCCCGGCGTGCGCGCTGCCGCGTCTCCACGCCTGGGTCCGGGCGCAGTTCCCCTCACGGCTTCACGGGCTCCGCGCGGTCCGGCCATTTCCGCGGCGCGTGTTCCGCCGCAAGCCGTCCCGGCCGTGCGCACGGCACCGCCGCCCAACACCGTGCGCTATTCCAGCAGTCGCCTGGGTCCTTCGGACGCCGCACGCGCGCGTGTTTTCGCATCGCCTGAAGCACGGCTGCGCAGCAACCCCACGCCTCGCCCGGCGCCGTCGCGCGACTCTTTCGTCGGCGACGCAACGCGACGCAGCGCGCCATCTCGGTCTTCTTCCTGGTCCAGCGCACCGCGCCCCAGCGCGCCCGAGCGCATTCGGGTAGAGCCGCGCAGCGTTACACCCGCGCCGTCACGCATCCGGGTCGAATCGCGTAGTTTCGCTCCGTCGCCGTCGCGCATCCGGGTCGAGCCGCGCAGCTTCTCACCCGCGCCTTCGCGCAGTTTCGCGCCCTCGGCCATGCCGCACTTCCACGGCGGCGGGGGTCGTCGGCGCTGACTTGAAGTCGGCGCCCTTTCCTGCTGAGACTTCCCCCCACGATGTTCGTTAGCCAGCTCCGCCACTCCTCGCGCCCGCTGCTCGGCCTGCTCGCGGTCCCGTTGTTCGTCGCCTGCGGCTATGGCGACCACGGGTCCTATCGCGACGGCTACTCGGACTATCCGCCGCCCACCTCCTCGGGCACCATCGAAGAGGCGGCGATCGATACCGACCAGCTGCTCGAAATCGATCCGGGCGACGGCGCCGGCGCTTTCGTCGAGTACGAAGCGGGCGGCACCTACCGCGTCACCACCAGCTGCGACGTCGGGCAGGGCGGAGACTGTTACTGGGACATCGTGGTGACGCCGCTCGGCGACGCGCCGCTGCTCAGCGTGTCTCCCATCGATTTCGAAAGCGACGATTCGGTGACGCTCGGTTCCGGCAACCAGCTGCGCATGGTCGCCAAAACCGGCAAAGACCTCGACGGCGTCAGCTTTCAGACTGATCCGGGCGCGCCCATCAGGCTTGACGCACTGCTCGACGACGGGCCCGGCAACCGCTATCTATTTTGGGTGGGTGACGGAGCGCTTCACAGCGGCGCCCCGTCGAACCCGATCGATCTCGTGCCTAGCGCCGAGTAGCGCGCAGAGGCTCACGCCTTCTTCGAGGGCTTGCCATGGCCGTGGCCGAGCTTGCCGTCCTTGTGAGCTTGCTGCATCTCGGCTTGGCTGACCTTGGCGTCCTTGTTGGCGTCCGCGACCGAGATGCGAGCCCAGCGCTTCTCGCCGACCTCGTCTTTGGTCAAAAAGCCGTCGTTGTTCTTGTCGGCCTTCTTGAAGTGAGCGCCTTTTTCCTTGCCGTCATGGTTGCCCCTGCCGTGGCCTTCGCAGGCAGGCTTGGCCGGAGCTTCGGCCAGAGCCAGGGCGGAGGTACCAAAGGCGGCCAGGGCGAACAGAAATGCGATCGAAAAACGCTTCGTGGTGTTCATGTGACTTTCTTCCTAAAGGCCTTTTCCAGCCTCTTCGCCCTACCGACGCCCCGGTCCCGGGATCCCCTACGGCTCTGTTTTCGAGGGGGCGCTTTGGGGGGCCCTTGACAGCCCGCGTTACGTGTAAAACCTACGCGCCAAGATGAGCGCCGTCAGTCATTCCTTCCAAGCCGAAGTCAGCCAGGTCCTGCGCCTGGTGATCCATTCGCTTTACAGCAATCAAGAAATATTTCTGCGCGAGCTGCTGTCGAACGCCTCCGACGCGCTCGATAAGCGTCGCTTCTCGGCTTTGCAAACGCCCGGCCTGTGGAGCGCCGACGAAACGCTCAAGGTGCAGCTGATCCCGAACAAGGAGCAAGGCACCCTCACCATCTCCGACAACGGCATCGGCATGGGCGAAGAGGAGCTGAAGCAGAGCTTGGGCACCATCGCCTGGTCCGGCTCGCGCGAGTTCCTGAAGAAGCTCGAGCAACAGAGCTCGGACGCGCCCCAGCTCATCGGCCAGTTCGGCGTCGGCTTCTACAGCGCGTTCTTGGTGGCGGAGCGGGTCGAGGTGATCAGCCGTGCCGCCGGCACCGAGCAGGCCTACCGCTGGGAGTCGACGGGCGAGGGCGGCTTCAGCACCGACGTCGCCGAGCGTGCCTCGGCCGGCACCAGCATCATCCTCCACCTGAAGAAGGAATCGCTCGAGTACCTCGATCCGTACCGGCTGCGTCAGCTGGTCGAGCGTTACTCCGACTACCTCTCGTACCCGATCGAGCTGCTGAAGACCGGCACCGAAAACGAGTTCGAGCCGATCAACCGCGGTACCGCGCTGTGGCAGCGCTCGCCCAAAGAGGTCACGGCCGAACAATACGAAGAGCTGTACAAGCACCTGACCCACGACTGGCAGCCGCCGCTCGGTTACCGGCATTTTCGCATCGAAGGCACCCAAGAATTCAGCGGCTTGGTCTACGTCCCCAGCCGCGCCCAGGTCGACTTGTTCGAGCCCGACGCCAAGCACGGCGTGCGGCTGCACGTCCGCCGCGTCTTGATCATGGAAAGCTGCGAGGAGCTGTTGCCGCGCTGGCTGCGCTTCGTGCGCGGCGTCGTCGACTCCGAAGACCTACCGCTCAACGTCTCGCGTGAGGTGCTGCAAGACTCCAAGATCGTGCGCACCATCAAGAAGCAGGTGCAAAATCAGGTCCTCGATTTGTTGGGCGATTTGGCGCGCGACAAGCCCAGCGACTACGAGAAATTTTGGGGCTTGTTCGGCCCGATCTTGAAAGAGGGCCTACACTTCGATCCGGATACCGGCGACAAGCTGAACAAGCTGCTGCGCTACGAGAGCGCGGCCACCGGCAAGCTCGTGAGCTTGGACGAATACTTGGCGGCCGCGCCCGCCGAGCAGCAAGCCATCTACTACGTGACCGCGCCGTCCAAGGCGGTGGCCAGCCAGAGCCCGCACCTCGAGCAGGTGCGCAAGAAGGGCTACGACGTGCTGTTGATGACCGACGCCGTCGATCCGTTCGCGGTTTCGGGTCTCCACGAGTACGGCGGCAAGCCGGTCGTGTCCGTCGCTTCGCCGGATTTGAAGCTGGGCGGCGAAGACGAACAAAAGCCCGAAGAGCCCAAGAGCAAAGAGCAAACCGCGCTCATCGATCGCTTCGGCAGCGTGCTCAAAGACCAGGTTTCGAGCGTGAAAGCGTCGACGCGCCTGCATGATTCGCCCGCGTGCTTGATCGTGCCCGACGGCGGTTTACCCCCGCAAATCGAGCGGCTGATGCGCGCTCAGGGCCGCGAGCTGCCCAAATCACAGCGCATCTTGGAGCTCAACCTCGAGCACCCGCTGCTCAAAAACCTGCAGCGTTTGGAGGAAGCGTCGCCCGGCTCCGAGAACGTGCAGGAGTGGATGCACCTGATCCACGATCAAGCGATGCTGGCCGAAGGCACCCCGTTGGAAGACCCGGCCGCCTTTGCCAAGCGCCTCACGCGGCTCTTCACCAGCGCCAGCGAAAAGGAAGCCTCAGGGGTCTGACGGCTTGGGTCGAAACGTCAGCGGCACGCGCACGACCGCGCACCCGCCGACCGGCGCGTTATCGAACGACTGACTGCGCATCAGGCCGAGCACGCAGCTGGAAAGCTCGGGCTCGGCCAGGTCGTCCGTCACCAGCGACGCGCGCGCGACCTGACCTTTGGCGTCGAGCCGCAGCTCGACCATCAGCTTGCCGGCCGCTTGCGGCGACGTACGCAGCAGCCGCTCGTAGCAAAAACGAGTGCGCGCGGCTTGCTCCGAGATCTCGGTCTGCAGCTCCGCGGTGACCTGGCCGTTGCAGCTCAAGAGCGGCGACGCGCTGGCGTCGAGGTTGCGTCGCTCGGCTTCGCTGCCGTCGGGCGCGTAGACGATTTCGGTGATGCCATACTTGCCGAAGGCGTTCACGGGCCGATCGTTGGCGTCAAAGTACTCGGTGCGGATGAGCCGATCGCCGTCGTAGGTCAGCTTCCGCCACTGATAGCCCTGCTTGACCAGGACGGGCGCGAAGTTGAGGTCGAAGTAGCGGTAAGAAATCGGGTTGTCGCGCGCGTCGTAGCCGATGTCGACCCCGTGGTAGCCATCGACGCCCAAGGTCGGCGCCGCGTTTTCGTCGAAGAAACGCTCGCGGATCACGTTGCCGCGCGCGTCGCGCGTTTGCCGCAAGATGGCGTCGCCCTCGTCCGAAGTCCGTAGCGGCGCGCCATCGGTCCCGAAGTACGCCCACTCGACGGTCAGATCATGCTCGTCGAAGCGTCGCCGGCGCGAGGCGTAATGGTATGCGCCGACGATCGGGCGACCAGCGGTGTCGAATAGCTCCAGCTTGATTTCGTTGCCGCGCGCGTCGCGCGTGTAGTGCATACGGGCGGCGCCTTCCGTCAACGACATGACGAGGTTGTTCTGTGTATCGTAAAAAGCCACGTCGCGCGTGTTGCCGACGTCGTCGTACTGCGTCCGTTCGACGTATACGCCGTCCGACGGCGTCGGCTGCCCCTGCTCGTCGAAGTAGCGCGCCTCCACCGCCACGCCGTGCTTGTCGACCTCGTACTCGACGCGGTGCACGCCTTCGGAATTACGAATCGGCTCGCCGTCGTCGCCGAAAAAGCGCTCTTCTAGCACCGCCCCCTGCGGGCCGCGCTTCACGTCGACGCGAGACACACCTTCGGAAGGCGTGGGCTTGCCGGCATGGTCCACGTACTCGTACGACAAGACGCGCCCTTGCGCGCTCAGCGTCCGCCGCAGCCCGCTCACCTTGCTGTCCTTCTTCGGCTTGGGTCGCCCCTGCTCGTCCTTCCACAGTATCAAGCGCATGCCGTCGCTGAAGACCGCGCCGCCCTTCAGCACGTCGTTACGATTGCTGCTGCTGTACTCGACGATGCGCCCGCCTTCGTAGCGGTAAGTGTTGGTCGTGCTGGTGTCGCTCTTGTAGATGGCCCCGCTGCCGGTCACCGTCTCGAAGCGCTCCAGCCGCCCGCCACGATAAACCAGCCGCTGGCTATAGCTTCTGCGGCGTTGCTGCTCGGGTGTCAGCTCCCAAATACACTTGTGCTCTTCCCACTCGGTCACCGTTCCCGCGCAGTACTTGTACGTCTCGGCTTCGTCGGCCGGCGCCGCGGGCTCTTCGGCCACCGTCACGGCCTGCGGCGTTATTGCGACCGGCGCGTGCGCCGCGCAACCAACGCTCGCGGTCGCCATCCAACCCCACCACGCCCATCGCCAGCTCATCACCGCGCCGATGTTATATCTTGGGCTGCCAAGCTGCAGCTTGAATCGCAGAAGCTCCCGTTGCGTCCTCAGGCCAAGACGAACGAGCGTCGCGGGCTGCTGCCGTGCTGGTCGCCTCGTGCCGAGAACCTCCCAGATTTCACAGGGAGGATGGGAGGACGGGAGGTCTGAGGAGGTGAGAACGCATTTTCTGATTCGAAGCCCGAATCAGAAAATATTTCCTTCGAGGAGAGCACGAGGACTTCTGGGTGCTCGCGATGGACTTGCGGATTCCGGGGCGACAGCGCGAACCCAAAATTTCTCGCCTCGCGTACCTCCCGTCCTCCCGTCCTCCCTGTGAAAAAATCTCGATCGCGCGAGGTGGCCCGGATTCGCCACGAAAGCTTCTGCGATTCGGGCTGCAGTTTGGCAGCCCAACCGGTAATGCCGGCTTACTCGTCGCGACGGCGCTTTTTGCGCTTCTTTTCCGGCCGGCGCAGGCGCTCGATCGGCGGTGGCGGCAAGGTCAGCGGCTTCGAGGTCAGGCCGCGGATGGGCTCCTGCTCGCGCGCGCGCTCGCGGGCCAGCTCCATGAAACGCTGTTGGCTGCGCACGCCGTCGCGCGCGGTGCAGCGCTCGTATTGGCCGCTGGGGCGCAGCAGCCAGCCCTTGGCGGTGTCGCTGCGCATGATGCCGAGCACCTCCTCAATCATGCGTTGCTTCAGGCCTTCGTCCAAGACCGGGAACATGACCTCGACGCGGCGGCGAAAGTTGCGCGGCATCCAGTCGGCGCTGGAACAAAACACCTCGTCGGCGCCGCCGTTCTTGAAGTGAAAAATACGCGCATGCTCCAAGAAGCGATCGATGACCGTGTGCACGCGGATTTTGTCGCTCACGCCTTCGATGCCGGGCCGCAAGCAGCAGATGCCGCGCACCAACAAATCGATGGCCACGCCGGCTTGGGAGGCCGCGTACAAGGCCGCGATCACGTCGGCGTCGACCAGCGAGTTGAGCTTGGCCACGATGCCGGCGGGGCGCCCCGCGCGCGCGTGCTCGGCTTCGCGCGCGATCAGCCCGAGCACGGCTTCGTGCAAGCCCAGCGGCGAGACGATTAGCCGATTCCAACGCGCGGGCGCGCTGTAGCCGGTAAGCATGTTGAAGAACGCGGTGGCGTCCTCGGCGATGTCCTCGCGCGCCGTGAACATCGAGATGTCTTCGTAAGTGCGCGCGGTTTGCTGGTTGTAGTTGCCGGTGGCCAAGTGCACGTAGCGCTTCAGGCCGTCACGCTCGCGGCGCACCACCATCAGCACCTTGGCATGGGTTTTGAAGCCCAAAAGGCCGTACATCACGTTCACGCCCGAGCGCTCCAGCGCGCGCGACCAAGCGATGTTGCTCTCTTCGTCGAAGCGCGCCTTGAGCTCGACCAGCGCCGTGACTTGCTTGCCGAGCTCGGCTGCGCGCTGCAGCGCGCGCACCATCGGTGATTCACCGCCGGTGCGGTACAGCGTTTGCTTGATCGCGATCACCCGCGGGTCTTCGGCGGCTTGCGACAAAAAGTCGATCACGGCCTCGAACGACTCGTACGGATGGTGCAACAGCACGTCGCGCGCGGCGATCGTCTCGAAGAAATCGTCGGCGTCGCGCAGCGGCGGCACGTACTGCGGCAGGAACGCCTCGTCGCGCAGGTCGCGACGTTCGTCGCCGGCGTTGAGCACGGTCATGTCGCCCAAGAACAACGGGCCGTCCACGTTGTACACGTCGCGCGTCGGGTCGAGCTCGAGCGCGCGACACAGCCAATTGAGCGAATCTTGCGGCGCGGCGCCGCTCACCTCCAGCCGCACGGCGTGACCACGCTCACGACGCCGCAGCTCGGCCTGCAAAGAGCGCAGCAAATCTTCGCCCTCTTCGTCGTCGATCTGCAGGTCGAAGTTGCGCGTGACGCGGAACGCATACTGGCCGATCACGCGCAGCTGCGGAAAAACCAGCTTGGTGTGCCGTAAAATCAGCTCTTCGATGGCGACGAACGCACGCCGCGAGCCCTCCAGCGGGACCCGGATCAGCCGCGGAATCATGCGCGGCACTTGCACCAGGCCGAACGAAGGCTCGTGCGTGTGCGGTCGCTTCTCGAAGATCATGCCGACGTTGATGCTTTTGTTCCGCACGTGCGGGAACGGGTGCACCGGATCGATGGCGATCGGCGTCAGAGCCGGAAAGATCTCTTTGGCGAAGTATTCGTCGAGCGCCGCTTGCTCCTTGGCGTCGAGCTCGCTGGCCGATACCAGGGCCACGCCCTCGCGGCGCAGCTCCGGGCGCACGGCGTTCCAAATCCTATAGCTTTCGGTGGTCAGCTCTTGGGCGCGGGCGCTGATGGCGCCCAGCTGCTTTTGCGGCGTCATGCCGTCGGCCGTCGACTCTTCGATGTCGCCGGAGTGCTGAGCCTGCAGCCCGGCGACGCGCACCATGAAAAACTCGTCCAGATTTGCGGCGAAAATCGCCAGGAACTTCGCGCGCTCGTACAGCGGGACGCGGCTGTCGTCGGCCTCGGCCAGCACGCGCGCGTTGAACTCCAGCCACGAAAGCTCGCGGTTGATGTAAAGCGCCGGATCGTCAGATCGGACGGGCTGCAAGGTGACCGGAACGCTGGCCGGCACGCTCACCGGACCTCGGCTGGTTTCTGGAGCAAAGGTCATCGTCGGGAAGCGGCATCTTAGCTCTGTCTTCGCGCCGTACCCCCTTTGTGACGCTTCTGACACGGAAAAGTCACAAGCATCCAGCGGCGGCGAATCTCGGGCTATTCTGCCGCGGTGGAGCTGAGGACCATCGTCTTTGTGCTGAGCGTCGCGGCAGGGGGCTTCGCGGCCTGTACGCGCGTCGAGTCGGCGAGCCCGTCGCCCGGAGTGTCACTCGACGGCGGTGCTGCGGGCGAGGCGACCGGCGGCGCCGGCTCCGTGGCTGGTGACGCCGGGGACGGCAGCGGCGGTGAATACGACTCCGGGGGCGCGCCCGGGACGATCGAGCTCGGGGTCTGGCCGACGTTTGCCGCCGACGCCAATCAGTCGCGTGACGTGCAAGCCGTGCTCGCGGCCGTGTCGTCGCTGTCGATAGGCGCGAGCACGTTGCCGATCGCGGAGCGCTGGGATCAACTGAGCGGCGCCACCGGGTCGCCGCGCGCTGCGACGTGGAACCGCCTGGATGCCATGACCAAGCCGTTTCGCGATCGCGGAGCCGGTGTCGCTTTCTGTATCGACGTCGTCGATCGCACGCAACGGGCGTGGCCGTTCACCGGTGAGCTGGACGGCGCGAGCGCGACCTCGGCCATCGAGCGCACCATCGACGAGGTCTTCGCGCGCTACTCCGCTCAATTGTCGCACTTGTGCTTTGGCTACGAGCTCGATCGCTACCTGGCGCTGGCGTCGCGAGACGACCAGGACCGGCTGCTGGAGTTTTTGAAGCACGCCGTCGACTACGCCACCCACCACCCGCAGCGCCGGCGACACACGGCCATCGGCACCGCCGTCACGCTAGGGGCGCTCAGTGAAGCCAAAAGCGCGCCGCTCGGTGACCTGCTGCTGGGCGACGAGGTCGTGGCCGTCTACGATCCGCTCGACGAAGAAGGCGCGCTGAAACCCCCAGAATCCGTGGTCGACGAAGTGACCGGCGCGCTCGATACGCTGGCGGCGGCCGCCGGCCCCCGGCTGGCGCTGACGTTGTTCGAGGTGGGCTACCCCAGCTCCAAAGCCCAAGGCTCGAGCGAGCGGCAGCAGCTGACATATTTCAGCGCGCTGTTCGGTTTACTCGACACGCGCCGGGACGACTTTGGCTTCGTCGGCATCTATGGCCTTGCGGACCGCGCGGCCGCCGACTGCGAGGCGGAGGCACTGGCGTTCACCGGCGACGCCGACCCAGGCCTCGCGCAGGCTTGGGCGACCACCCGTTGCTCGATGGGTCTCCGGGCCGAAGCCGACAAGCTCGCATGGCCGGAGCTTACAGCCGCTCTCGCCCGCTTCCGCTAAGTGGCGGCCACGAAAAGGAGGTGGGCAAGGAACCCACCGACCGACGAGACCGACGAGCTTTTCGGCCCTTTGCCGGCGCGGGACGACGGCGCAAATGTGTGGTTTACTAAGACCTTGTCGTCACGCCGCGCAACGCTTGCACGAGGAGATAGGGACGCAAGATGACGGAGACGCTCGCTTCGCCGCCGGACACGAGCATGGTCGCGCAAATCGCGGCCATGCAGGACTACGATCGCTACCGCGACCTCGCGTGGGAGGGCAGCTTCGAAGAGTACCTGGCCATGGTGCGCGAGCGCCCGCAGGTCACGCGCAACGCCTTCCAGCGCATGTACGACATGGTCATCTCGTACGGCACTGAAGAGTACATCGACAACAAGAAGAAGCTCATCCGCTACAACTTCTTCCGCGACGAGATTGACGAGGGCAAAGACGCCATCTTCGGTCTCGACATCCCGCTGATGCGGCTGATGAACGTGCTCAAGGCCGCCTCCGAAGGCTACGGCCCCGAACGCCGCGTCATCTTGCTGCACGGGCCCGTCGGCTCCAGCAAGAGCACCATCGCGCGCCTGCTGAAGAAGGGCATCGAGCGCTACTCCGGCACGCCCGAGGGCGGTCTGTTCACGTTCAAGTGGGTGGGCCTTGCCGGCATGGGCCTGGCCGGCAGCGAAGCCGACTCGTTCGACTCGCCCATGCACGAAGAGCCGTTGCGGCTCATCCCCCAAGAATGGCGCGAAAAATCGATCGGCAAGCTTGGCCTGTCGAACGACAAGTTCCGCGTGAAAGTCGAGGGTGATCTCGACCCCGCCAGCCGCTTCATCTTCAACGGCCTCTTGCTCAAGTACAAAGGTGACTGGGGCAAGGTGGTGCACAACCACATCCGCGTGAAGCGCCTGGTGTTGTCCGAGAAGGACCGCGTCGGCATCGGCACGTTTCAGCCCAAGGACGAGAAGAACCAGGACTCGACCGAGCTGACCGGCGACATCAACTACCGCAAGATCGCAGAATACGGCTCGGACTCCGATCCGCGCGCCTTCAATTTCGACGGCGAGTTCAACATCGCCAACCGCGGTATCGTCGAGTTCGTCGAGGTGCTGAAGCTCGACGTGGCGTTCTTGTACGACCTCTTGGGCGCCTCGCAAGAGCACCGCATCAAGCCCAAGAAGTTCGCCCAGACCGACATCGACGAAGTCATCATCGGTCACACCAACGAAGCCGAGTACAAGCGCCTGTTGAACAACGAGTTCATGGAAGCGCTCCGTGACCGCACGATCAAGATCGACGTGCCGTACATCACGCGCCTGTCGGACGAGATTCGCATCTACGAGAAAGACTTCAATCACGAGCGCGTGCGCGGCCGGCACATCGCGCCGCACACGCTGGAAGTCGCCTCGATGTGGGCGGTGCTCTCGCGGCTCGAAGAGCCGAAGAAGCACAACCTGCATCTTTTGCAGAAGATGAAGCTGTACGACGGCAAGGTCTTGCCCGGCTACACGCAAGACACCGTCAAAGAGCTGCGCAAAGAGTCGAAGCGCGAGGGCATGGAAGGCATCAGCCCGCGCTACGTGCAAGACAAGATCAGCAACGCGCTGGTCAGTGACTCGGGTGAAGGCACCATCAACCCGTTCATGGTCTTGAACGAGCTCGAAAAAGGCCTGTCACACCACTCGCTCATCACCAGCGAAGACGGCAAGAAGCGCTACCGAGATTTGATCGGCGTCGTGAAGCGCGAGTACGAAGAAATCGTCAAAAACGAAGTGCAGCGCGCGATCAGCGCCGACGAAGAAGCCATCTCGAAGCTTGCCGCCAACTACATCGACAACATCAAGGCCTACACGCTGCGCGAGAAGGTCAAAAACAAGTACACCGGGCAGGACGAAGATTCGGACGAGCGCTTGATGCGCTCGATCGAAGAGAAGATCGACATCCCGGAGAACCGCAAAGACGACTTCCGTCGCGAGATCATGAACTTCATCGGCGCCAAAGCGGTCGAGGGCAAGAAGTTCGACTGGCAGACGAACGAGCGCCTGCGCCGCGCCCTCGAGCTGAAGCTGTTCGAAGACCAAAAAGACAGCATCAAGCTCAAGACGCTGGTCAGCGCCGTCGTCGATCGCGAAACCCAAGAAAAGATCGACATCATCAAAGCGCGCCTCATCCGCTACTTCGGCTACAACGAAGTCAGCGCGACCGACGTCTTGAACTACGTCGCGAGCATCTTCGCCCGCGGCGACGCGAAGACGTAAGCCACCGCACGGCTCGAGCTACGAAAACTGCGAGGAGTGTGCTGCCGCAACGCAGCCCTCCTCGCAGAAGCTTTTGTACCGTCCCTCGGCCAAGTCGTGCGCCTCCTAGTCATTCGGCGGAGACGCGACGGAGGCGCTAGTCCCCAGATTTTTTTCACAAAGAGATCGGGAGATCGGGAGGTTTTGTTGGTTCGAGTCCCGCGGTGTCGCACGATGACTGCGCAGTCCTCGCTCGACCTCGTACGGCTCGAAACCCCAAAATACTCGCCTCCCGATCTCCCGATCTCTTTGTAAAAAATCTGGGTCCGTCGAGGTTGGGCACGGCTCCTGCAGTTGACTCGGTGATGAGCTCGATTCGTACGAAGTCGTTAACTGGTGTTCTCGTTTTGCCGCTGTTGGTTCTCACCGGGTGTCCCAAGGACCGCGAAGAGCCGTTGACGCTGGGTGAGGCGACGGCGGCGTTGGAGCAGGCGAGCGATGCGGGGCAGGCCGAAGGGCTGACTTCGGCGAGCGTCGATATTTCGACGAATTTCACGATTGGCCAAGCCGTCAAAGATGGCGCGGCCGAGCTGAAGACTTTCATTGGCACACAGCTGCCGTGCGCCGAGATCACGCTCGAGGACGCGACGTTGACGGTCGTTTACGGCGCCAAGCCGGGGGTGTGCACCTACCGTGGCCACACCTTCAAGGGGACTCACGCGATCGAGATCGAGCGCAACGAAGACGCCATGGTGCAGGTTCACCACGAGTGGACGGATTTCAGCAACGGCGTCGTCACCCTCGACGGCACCGCGGACGTGACCTGGAACCTGGACGACAAGACGCGCCGTGTGCAGCACGAGTCGCATTGGACGAACATCAAGAGCGGCCGCACTGGCACCGGCAGCGGTGATCGTCTGCAGTCGGTGCTGGCCGGTGGCATCACCGAAGGCATTCAAGTCGACGGCGCGCGCGCCTGGGATGGCGACAAGGGCCACTGGGACTTAGCCATCGACGGCGTGCAGATGCGCTGGACCGATCCGGTGCCGCAAGCCGGCACCTACACCCTCACGACGCCCTTCGAAAAGACCGTCGCCATGGCGTTCAGCCGCGTCGATGACGACACGATCAAGGTCACGGTGACCGGGCCGAAGCACGAGTTCACGTTCAACGTCAGCAAGCTCGGCGTGATCGCCAACGACGGCTGAAGCGTCGTGCTGTCGCCGGGAACGCTCAGCTAGGGCGACGGCGCGGCGTCGGCCGGCGCCGTCGCTACCTCAGCGCCCGCTTTGCGCTCCGGAGCGTCAGGCGCGGAGCGGCCCAGCGCCTTCAGCGACGCCCCCAAGAGCGCGAGCTCGCCGTTGGTCAGCGCATCGGAATCCGCCTTGACGATGCTGCGCGCGTAGCCCAGCCAGCGCGCGGCGTGAGCGGTGTCGCCCAGCTTCAAGAAGGTGGCACCGCGGTACAAACCGAAGCGGGCGCGCTCACTACTCGATGACGTGGCCAGTCGCGACTCGGTCTGCTCGAACACCTCGGCGGCCTCGACGTAGTGCGCGTCGTCGTACAAGGCGGAGCCACGATTCACGAAGTGGCCGCCGCAGGCGCTACTCAGCAGCAGCGCGACGCCGACCAGCGCGAAAACGCTGAGCCGCGAGGGCGGAGGAACGGCAACGCTGCACATTTATTCAAAATGCTACACGCGCTTCGACGGCTGCGCTCGTCACATTCGGGAGAACGCGCAAGCTTGCTCCCACCTCAACCTACTGCCGGGGGGACGGTTCGGAAGTGGTTCGGGGGGTGAGGAGCCGTCCTACCGCCGCGGCACCACCTGAGCCGCTGACACACTTCTTCTTCGGGTAATCAAAGGGGAATTGCCAGTTGGCACAGTGGCATGGCACGATGCGCGCACTTCATCTTGGTCAGCACGGCTGGCCGCGCTTCGGACTTGAAATGGCTGCTTGGAGGAGGACTCGGATGCATAAGGTTATCGGTTCATCGCTGGCGTTTGGGCTGCTGAGCGTGTGGTCGCAGGTGGCATGGGCCGCCGATCCGGCCGCAGCTCCGGCTGCCGATCCCGCGGCCGCCGCGACGCCCGAAGCTGCCAAACCCGACGCTCCGCCTTCTGGTGAGGCCGCGCCCGGCAGCACCGCCCCCGACAAAGACTCGGGCATGGTCGCCGACGCGGAAGCGGGGAGCTCACCGGTCGAGCTGCCGGGCAAGACGTACATGTTCGTGGGCGCGCGCTACCGCGCGATCATTTTGCCCAAGTTCATGATGAACCTGTTCGGTGACGGCGGCAAAACCGTCCTCGTTCACGGTTTTGGTCCCGAGTTTGCGATTCGCAAAAATGCGTTCGAGTACAACTTGTCGATTTGGTACGCGGGCTACGGGATGGACGCAACCGCGTTCAAGGCCAAGGACGACGGCGAAAAAGCTTGGGAGCTCGTCGAGAGCAAGCTCAAGTCGATTTTCATCACGGCCGACTTCTTGTGGAGCCAAGACTTCAGCCCCGAGTTCGCCATGAACTACGGCTTGGCCGGCGGTTTCGGCATCATTTTCGGCGATCTGATCCGCACTCAAGCGCGACCGGGTAGCAACGGTGCTGACAGCAACACCGGTCAAGGATTCATCAAGTGCGCAGGTCCCGGCGATAGCAACGACAACCTGAAGGGTGGTGGCTTCTGCGACTTCAGTAACAACCATTACGGAGAGCCTGAGAAGAGCTGGACCGACGGCGGCTCCAAGCCGATCTTGTTCCCGTGGTTCGTCTTGCAGACGGGCCTCCGGTACAAGCCGCACCGCAACTTCGCCGCGCGCCTCGACGCTGGTTTCGGCACCAGCGGCTTCTTCCTCGGCTTGGGCGCTGACTACGGTCTATGAAGAATGGCTGGGGGCACGCCCGTTTTGTCTGAATCGAACGAGCCCGAATTACCGCAGAGATACGAGCCGGTGCGCCGGCTCGGCAGGGGAGGCGGCGGCGAGGTCTGGGCTGTCCGTGACCGCGCCACCGGCCGCACCTACGCGCTGAAGCTTTTGGCCGAAGAGGCCGAAGAGCGCGAAATGGCCGCGCTGGTGCGCGAAGCCGTCGCGCTCAGCGGTCTCGAGGGCTTGGGCGTGCCGCGCGTCATTCGCTTTGGGCGACTGCCCGGCTCCGCACGCCCGTACCTGGTACGTGAAGTCGTCGAAGGCGAGAGCCTCGAAGCATTGCTGTCGCATCGCGGCAGCGTGCAGACCGCGCTCGAGACGCTGGCGCGCGCCGCCGACCAGCTCACGGTGCTGCACCGCGCCGGCCTCTTGCACGGCG
>JADMIO010960124.1_pt1 | contig 14966 bp, 16 predicted proteins | sample 8958161 | NCBI WGS metagenome assembly JADMIO01 (sample SAMN16585339, study PRJNA669376) | soil metagenome | isolation source: Crop rotation soil | place: USA: Cullars Rotation, Alabama | collected 2011 | reverse complement strand
GAACGTTCAGGTGATCGACTATCTCGGCGAATACCTGCGCGCTTCGGGCGGCAAACGTGTGCGGCCGGCGTTGACGATTCTTTCAAACTACGCGGTCGGCGGCGACGGCTCGCGTTACAACGCGATTCGCATGGCGACCGTGATGGAGTTTCTGCACACGGCCACGCTGGTCCATGACGACATCATCGACAAAGCCGACACGCGGCGTAAGCGTCCCACCGTCAATGCTCTCTATGGAAACGAGACGGCAGTGTTGATGGGCGACTGGCTTTACATGTCTGCGTTCGAGACCAGCCTTGCCGAAAGATCTCTGCCGATACTCGATATCCTGACGCGCGTCACGCGCAAGATGACCGAGGGCGAGCTGTTGCAGTTGACGTTACTTGGGGATGCGTCAGTGTCTGAAGCGCAGTACTTCGACGTGCTCAAACGCAAGACGGCGTATCTCTTCAGTGCGAGTTGCGAGATCGGCGCGATACTCGGCGAAGCGAGTGAGGAGCAACAGACGGCGTTGCGTGATTACGGGCTGAATCTCGGCACGGCGTTTCAGTTGATCGACGATGTGCTTGATTTCACGTCCAGCGAAGAAGCGTTAGGCAAGGCAGCCGGAGCTGATTTGCTGGGCGGCAAGGTCACGTTGCCTTTGATCTACTTGCGCGATGCGGAGCCGGGTTCGCTGGAGTTGATCCAAACGGTGCTGCGCGAGGAAAAATATGGCGCAGTTCGGCCGCACGATCTGTTGGAGGCGATGGCTCGGAGCGGCGCTCTCGAGAAGGCTCGCGACCGGGCTGACGAGTATGCGGCGGACGCGCGCGCCGCCCTCGATAACCTGCCTGACTCCGAATACTGCGAATCGCTGCGCGCCCTTCCCACTTACATCCTGGACCGCGATCGGTAACATAGACAGGATTTACAAGATTTTCAGGATTTGCAGCATGAATCATGTACATCCTGAAATATCTTGTAAATCGTGTCTAATTACTCTTAGAATCTGGCCCGATGAGCGAGAACCTTCTCTCACGCCTTGAACAAAGCCTGCGACAGTCGCGCGCGGCGCGCATGCATCTGGCCGCACGCCTGCGCGAGCTCGAGGCCGAGGCGGACAGCGTTCGCGCCGAGCTCGCAGAGATGGACACGTTGGCGAGCCAGACAGAGGCCGCGATTTACCGGCTGCTTTCGTCGGTGCTGGCTTCCGGCAACGTATCTCTGGGCTTGCCGTCCGATGCCGAATTAGAAGCCGCTATGCGGCAGTCGCCGGCTGCGGTCGACCGGCGCCAGCAGATCCCGACGGTTCGCAACAACGTCGAAGTGCTCAGCGATCGGTTCATGGATCGGACCATCCCGCAGGCAGTGACCTTGCTGCTCCGCGAAGAAGGTGGACCACTGCACGTCAACGAGCTCTACAATCGTCTGCTCGAGGGTGGTTTCAAGTTCACCGGTCAAAACCCGACCATCAGCGTTGCCGTTTCCCTCAACCGCAACTCCCGATTTCGCAAAGTCGCTCCCGGCACCTTCGACCTCGTCATGCGCGACGCCTCCAAGGCTTCGTGACCCTTAACAACTGATGCGTGCAATCGTTCTTTCTGCCGGCTACGGCACACGCCTTTGGCCACTCACTGAAGACCGCACCAAACCCGCGCTGCCGATTTTAGGAAAACCCCTCGTCGGTTATGTCGCCGAATACCTCGCGGGTTACGGAATCGACGAGATCGTGGTGAACCTTCATCACCGGCCCGATTCTGTTCGGCGCGCGCTCGGAGACGGCAATCGCTTCGGTGTCAAACTTCATTACGTCGAGGAACCCGTAATCCTCGGCACCAGCGGCGCGCTCGACAACACGCGTGAATTTTTCGAACGCGAGACGTTCGTCGTCGTCAACGGAAAGATCATTACCGACATCGATCTGAACGCCGCGCTTGAAACTCATCGCACGATGAAGGCTCTCGCGACGCTCGTGCTGCTTCCGAATATTCAACGCGAACGTTTCAGCGTGGTGGAGACTGAGAATGGTCGTGTCAAAAGATTCGGCCGCATGCCGGTCGATGAAGGTCCAGTGCCTTTGATGTTCACCGGCATTCACATCATGGAGCCGCAGATTCTCGAGTACGTGCCGCGCGGCGTTTTTTCGGATTCAGTCACCGATGTTTATCCGCAAGCGATGGCGAACGGCGAAATCATTGCCGCGCATGTCGCGTCGGGAAAGTGGCGCGAGCTCTCGACGTTGAAGCGTTATCTCGACATCAGCGTCGAGCTGTTGCACGAGGAAGGGAAGTCATTCGTCTCCGGCGCGAATGCGCTAATCTCCGAAACCGCGAGGGTCACGGATGCGGTGCTCTGGGACGACGTCAAAGTCGGCGCGGGGGCGCGCATCACTCGAGCCGTTCTGGCGGACAAGGTGAAGATCGCGGCCGATGAAGTCATCGAAAACGCGGTGGTCGTGCCGCGCCAATTGGTTGAAGGGAAAAAGCCGCCGGAAAAGTCGATACCCGGACATTTTCAGAGTGAAAACTTTATCGTTCCCTTGTGATACAATCGCGAACGCATCTCGGACTAACAATTTCGCCAATTCGCTAATGAGTGCTCCAAAACCGGTGATTTCCAACGCATTTGAATCCTCGGCGTCAGATCGACTTGCGAGATTCATCCCGCAACAAGGAATCGCAAGTAAGGAAATCATTCCACTTACTCCCGACGCCTCAACGCGCAAGTATTACCGCATCGGCTGGAAGAAGCGCACCGCGGTTGCCGCCGTCTACGCCGAGCCGTTCGACCCCGAATTCCATCCGTATCTCGACGTCACTCGTTTGTTTCTCGACTGCGATATTCCGGTGCCGGAGATCTACGCGGTCGACGGCGACGCCGGAGTCATCGTCCAGGAGGACCTCGGCGATCGACAACTCTATCAGGTCTACGCGGAGGAATCGGAAGAGCAGTGTGACGAGTACAAGGAAGAAGCGGTCGCACTGATCGCGAAGATCCAGAAGGCGACTGCGCGCGCCTACGAAACGCAGTCAATCGCGAGCCGTCTCGCCTTTGATGAAGCGAAACTCTCGTGGGAGCTCGACTTCTTTTTCGAACATTACTTCGGAAGTTTGCGTGGCGAGAAGTTGCGGCATGCGGAAGTCGCGGAGCTGAAGGCTGAGTTGAACGACATCGCCGCGGAGCTCGCGTCAGTGCCGCGCGTGCTTTGCCATCGCGACTATCACGCGTCGAACCTGATGATCGATCCGAAGAACCGGATCAGAGTCGTGGACCACCAGGATGCGCGCATGGGTCCGGCGAGTTACGACCTCGTTTCGTTCCTGCTCGATCGACAACCGTGTCCGCCGTCGCTGGCGGAGTTGCGCGCGCATCGACTCTTCTTCCTTGAAAAACGACGTCTGCTCGGTTTGAGCGCGATTGACCCTGACGACTTCGCGCTCGAGTTTCGTCTCATGACCATTCAACGTTGCCTGAAAGCTACCGGCACGTTCTCGTACCAGACGGCGGTATGTGGACGAGCAGCCGCGTACGAGCATTTCATCCAACCCACTCTCCAGATTGCGCTGCAGGCCGCCGACTGGCTGGACAGATTCCCCACCCTGCGCCGCATGCTAAAGGAACGAATTAACTAATTGCTTACAGTCTCGGTTTCTAAATGACAACTCAATCACACGCAACCGCTTCGGACGGTCACACTTACATCAACGAACTTTCAAAGCACGTCGGGGCTGAAGTAGTCCTTAAAGGCTGGCTCTACAACCTGCGCTCGAGCGGCAAGATCCTGTTTCCGCAACTACGCGACGGCACGGGCATCGTTCAGTGCGTCGTCTTGAAGAACGCGATCTCGCCGGAACTCTGGGAAGCGTTGAAAGGACTGGGCCAGGAATCGGCGCTGATGATTAAAGGGACCGTGCGCGAAGATAGTCGTGCGCCGGGCGGTTATGAGATCGACGTGACCGATGCTGAGGTCCTGCAACAGGTTCACGATTATCCGATCACACCCAAAGAACACGGCACCGAGTTTCTGATGGACCACAGACATTTGTGGTTGCGCTCGCGGCGCCAGCATGCGGTGTTGAAAGTGCGGCACACCGTGGTCCAGGCAGTGCGAAATTTTCTCGACAACGACGGCTTTACGCTGTGCGATTCGCCCATCTTTACGCCGGCGGCTTGTGAAGGAACCACGACGCTGTTTGAAGTCCAGTACTTCGACGGTGAGAAGGCGTATCTCACTCAGTCAGGCCAGCTTTACAACGAAGCGACGGCCGCGGCTTTTGGAAAAGTTTACTGTTTTGGTCCGACTTTTCGGGCTGAGAAATCGAAGACGCGACGACATTTGACGGAGTTCTGGATGGTTGAGCCGGAGATGGCGTACGCAACGCTCGACGACGTGATGAGTCTTTCCGAGCGCATGCTGTCGTACATCGCGGCTCAGGTGCTCGAGAAGCGCAGTGAGGAGTTGAAAGTGTTGGAGCGCGACACGTCGAAACTGGAATCGATCGTGGCGCCGTTTCCACGCGTTCATTACGACGATGCGGTAAAACTTCTGCACGAGGGATTTGAGAAAGGCGCGTTGGAAACGAATTTCGAATGGGGTGGAGACTTTGGCGCGCCTGACGAGACGTACATCTCGAGCCAGTTTGATCGCCCCGTGATGGTCCATCACTATCCGGCGGCGGTGAAAGCGTTTTACATGGCGCGCGATCCGAAGCGTCCGGAGCTGGCGCTGGGAGTTGATGTGCTCGCGCCTGAGGGTTACGGCGAAGTTATCGGCGGTGGTGAACTCGAGGAGCAGATCGCGTTGCACCAACTGCCGCAGGAATCGTTTCAGTGGTATCTCGACTTGCGTCGCTACGGGAGCATTCCGCACGGCGGTTTCGGCATGGGTATCGAGCGTTGTACGGCATGGATGTGCGGCATCGAGCACATTCGCGAGACGATTCCGTTTCCGCGTATGATCTATCGCATCAAGCCGTAGCCACAGATGATCCGTGGTTAAAATTGGAGTTGTTTCATGACGTGTCCTAAGTGTGGTGCTCAATTACTTCCCGGTGCGACCTTCTGCGGAGCCTGCGGATATCGTCTCGCTCCGGCTGCGACGCAACCTGCCAACCAGGGCACAATCCAGATTGACGAAGACTCTCGCGGGCGTGGGAGAGGTTACGACTACGAAGTCTTACATCAACCGGCGTTCTCGCTCGCGGTGCTGCGACTCCAGGCAGAGCAATCGATCCAGGCCGAATCAGGCGCCATGGTTTCGATGTCCGCGAACATCGAATTGCAATCAGAAATGAAAGGTGGTTTTCTCGGCGCGATCAAGCGAGCCGCGGGCGGCGAGTCGGCATTCATTTCGACCTTCACAGCGCGTGGTGGACCCGGCGAAGTAACTCTCGCGCCGGGCGCACCCGGCGACATCGCTGCAATCGAGCTCAGCGGACAACCATTTTTCGTGCAATCGAGTTCATATCTAGCTGGTGATGCGAATCTCTCGGTCGACACGAGGTGGGGGGGCGCGAAGTCGTTCTTTGCGGGTGAAGGTTTGTTTGTGTTGATGATCCAGGGTCAGGGGCTGCTGCTCGTTTCTTCGTTCGGCGCTATCTATCGCAAACAACTGCAAGCGGGTGAACGTTACGTCGTCGATACCGGACACCTCGTCGCGTGGGAAGGCACGACTCAATACACGCTGCGCAAAGCCGCGTCCGGATTTTTCCGCAGCATGATGAGCGGTGAGGGCATCGTCGCAGAGTTTTCCGGTCCGGGTGAGATACTCATTCAAACTCGAAATCTCGCCGCACTCGCCGGACTGCTCAAGCCATTCTTCCCGACGCAGGGTAGTGGCGGTGGTGGTGGATTTAATTTCAATCTCGGCGGGTGATATAGGTCCTATAAAACGAATAGAAGCTATTTGTTTATGACTGAGCTAGCTAAAAATTCGGTCCGTATTCTCGGCGTGCCGCTTGGCTACGGCGCCAGCATGGCCGGAGTCGACATGGGACCAGCGGCGCTCCGCGTCGCGGGTTTGAATCACCGCATCTCGAGGCTCGGATACTCGGTTCACGATCTCGGCGACATGCGGCTTGAACGCCCGCAGTCGTTCCCTGATGCGAGCGACAAGCTCAAGTACGTTCGCGAGATCAGCAATGCATGCGAAGAACTGTTTACCGAAGTCAAGACGATTCTCGAAGCCGGTGAACTGCCTTTAATACTCGGCGGCGATCACTCGATCGCGATCGGCTCATTCGCCGGCGTCGCTTCACACTTCAGGACACAGGACAAGACAGTCGGGTTGATCTGGTTCGACGCGCACGCCGATATGAACACGCCCGAAACCACTCCTTCCGGCAACATCCACGGCATGCCGCTATCGGCGTTGCTGGGCTACGGCGCACCTGAGCTGACCCACATCGGCGGTTTCGCACCCAAGCTTGATCCGCGCTCGTGCGCACACGTCGGCGCGCGCGATATCGATCCCGGCGAACGGGAGTTGATCAGAAAGCTCGGCATGCGTTTCTTCACGATGCGAGAGATCGACGAGCGCGGCATGAGCGCCTGCATGGACGAGGCGATTGCGATCGCTTCACGTGGTACAGCGGGTTACGGAGTCACGTTTGATATCGACGCTCTCGATCCCGGTGATGCTCCCGGTTCGGGAACGCTCGTCCGCGGTGGACTCACCTATCGCGAAGCACATCTCGGAATGGAGAAGATCGCGGAAGCCGGCGGCATGTGTTCCCTCGAGCTTGTCGAGATCAATACTGCGTTGGATGTGAATAACAAAACCGCGGAACTGGGCGTGGAACTGATACTCTCGGCGTTGGGCAAAACAATTCTCTAAAAGGTGGACCAGAAAGAGTGGCCAAGAAGCTGCGCGTCGGCGTGATCTTCGGTGGACGATCAGGCGAGCACGAGGTTTCGATCCGATCGGCGCGAGCCATCATCGAAGCGATCGATCGAAAGAAGTTTGAAGTAGTGCCGATCGCCATTACGAAAGAAGGGAAGTGGCTCGCTCCGGCGCAGTCGGCCCAGCTTCTTCCCGCTGCTGTTCAGCCGCTGCTACCATCGAAGACGCACACCGCCACCGGCGACGTCGCGTTGCTCGGCGATCCTTCACGCAAAGGTTTAATCTCTCTCGACAACGATAGTCTTAACGGCGAAAAACTCGACGTCGTGTTTCCGGCACTGCACGGCACTTACGGTGAAGACGGCACTCTTCAAGGATTACTTGAGATGGCGGACGTGCCCTACGTCGGCTGCGGCGTGCTTGCTTCGTCGTGCGGCATGGACAAGGTGACGATGAAGTCGTTGTTTGTTCAGGCTGGTTTGCCGATCTGCAAGTACATCTGGTTTCTCAGATCTCAGTGGCGCAGCAATCCGGCTAAAGTTTTACGTAAGGTAGTAAGTGATATCGGTCTGCCGTGCTTTGTTAAGCCCGCGAATTTGGGTTCGTCAGTCGGCGTGTCGCGTGCGACGGACAAGAAATCATTGAGCGACGCGATCGATCTCGCAGCTGAATACGATCGAAAGATAATCGTCGAGGAGGAACTGGTCGCGCGCGAGATCGAATGTGCGGTGCTTGGCAACGACGAGCCGCAGGCGAGTTTGCCGGGTGAGTACGTGGTCTATGACGAAGCGGCACGATTTCTCGACTACACCGAGAAGTACACGAACACTGGACGCGTGAGCTTCGTCGTGCCCGCGCCGTTGTCGAAGTCGCTGACGACGTCGATTCAACGGATGGCCATCAGGGCGTTTCAATCGATTGATGGCGCGGGACTGGCGCGGGTCGATTTCTTCCTGCCGCGAAATGGCGGCGAGCTGGTCGTGAATGAGTTGAACACGATGCCGGGGTTAACCGAGGTTTCGGGTTATCCGAAGATGTGGGAAGCGTCCGGATTACGGTTTCAGGAACTGCTCGAAACGTTGATCAATCTCGCGTTCGAGCGTCACAAAGAAAAGTCACTCACGAAGACATCGAGATAGATTTTTAGCCGCAGATTAACGCCAATGACGCAGATCAGATCCGCGTTTATTTGCGAAATGGGCGGTTTATTTCTTCGGCGCATGATAGCCCTTGCGCGTCCGCACCATTAGATCTTCACGCGCCACCTTCACCTCGAGCGCGTGCCACTTGCCATCATGTTTCTTATTCAAAGGTCGATACGCGATCGTGTACTGATGACCAAGCTCGTCGGCGATCTGAGTAAACGCATCGCGCATCGCTGGTCCACCCGGAGTCGCGACGAACCTGCCGCCAGTCTTCTCCGCAAAACCTCGCAACGAAGCGGCGCTCTGTTGTCTCGCAGATCCCGCGATGTCCAGGCTCGACATATCCACCGCATAGATAGTCGCGCCGATAGCGAGGGCGCTCTCAACCGCCTTTTCACTTGAAGCTTTACTGAAGGTATCCATCCCATCCGACAACACCACGATCGCTTTGCGCTGCTCAGGCCGTTCGGCAAGTGACTTCGACGCTTCAACTATCGCGTCGTTGAGAGTTGTCATTCCCTTCGCGTGAATCGCGTAGGCAATCGGCGCGAGATCTCTTCCGCCCGAAAACTCCTGCACACGTTCAACCTTCGAATCGAAACGATAGACGGCCGCCACATCTTCGGGCCGCAGTCCGTCGAGAAACCTGATCGCCGCTGATCTTGCAAGCGAGAAACGCGCCTCCATACTTCCCGAACTATCCAACAGGACCACTGCCGCGTAAGGCGATTCATGCACTGAGAAGCTCGAGATCATGTCAGGCGTTACTTCGGCGCCGTCCTCATAGATTTTGAAGTCAGACTTCTTCAACGCCTTCACATACTGCCCGGCTTTGTCAGTGACGGTTACGTTAAGCACGACGAGATCGGTGTTGACGCGAATTACATCGTCGGCGTCCTGAGCACACACTGCGAACGCGTTAAGAAAAAGAATTGCGAGCAGGAAGAGAATTGTCTTGCGCATATTTAGGGATGAACAAAGTTCCGCACCATTTTTATGAGCTCAAGTAAAACATTAGCGTTGTCGATCACTGATGCTGATACGACTTGTCGCGGCGTGTCCTGAACTTTCTTCGACAACGACTCACTCGCTTCAGCAATCTGCTTCAACGTGGTGGGAAGATCTGAAGGACGATTGGGAATCTCTACTTCCTCGTCCTCTCCACCAGCCTCACCACGAACTTTCTTCGTAAGTTTCTCGAGTCGCTCGACTTTCTTCAGCGAGTCATGATCGAGAGCTGTTTTGTCTTTGAGAGAATCGTTCAGTCCCTTGCCGATCTCCGCGATCTCTTTGGCGCGCGCGAGATTCTCTTCATGGTCCTTCTCGGCGATCTTGATCGCACGCTTCGCTCTCATCTCCTCTTCGAACGTGGTGAGCGGAGTATTGTCTTGCTTGATCGTGCCGTCGATTGGTCCTGGTGGTGGAGTCGGCGATGGCCGCGGCGTGATCTGAGCGGCCGCAAGAGTGGAGCAGAACAGAATGACGAAGATCGAAACAACCTGCACGTGCGCCCTGGGCAAAAACTTCTTCACGCGATATCGAGAGTTCACTTTAACAATCGGCACGCCGACCCCTAAACAAAAACTTAAGAAGTAGCATGGCGGAGACTTATGGAGAAATGCGTCCGGGATTGTCCGGGGAGTTGATGAACTCTCCCGGCTTGCCGGCACGCTTCACGATGATCGTCTTCGGCTCGAGTCGCTCGGGCGTTCGCTTCTTGCCCTGTGAGGAACTGTAAGCAATCAACGTCGATTGCGGATCGGCCTTCAATCCCGCCAGGCGAATCGATGCGAAGTTCTGAGCCGGCAACGTCACCGAATAAGATCCCTCTTGTTCAGGTTGAAGTTGAGCCGGCGTGACGGGAAGAATGTTTTGCTCGAGACCGTTATCTTTCCGGCGGCGTAGTTCTAGCACCACGGAAACGCCCGATAAATCCTGCTTCGAGATGTTCTTTACGACACCGCCGATCGTAGTCATGCCTTTTACGATCGACGGTTCATCGATAACAACATGCGCGAGGGCAGGACCTTTTGGACCAGCATCGACAACCGGAGGCGGCGTGTTTTCAGCCAGAACTTTTTGCGCGTGATACTTGCGGACTAAACCGTACCCGACCAGCAGTAGCGCAGTCAGGGCAACGGCGCAAACCACTGCCAGGAGTTTGAGTTTATTCGAATCGCGCTCGCGGGCGATGGCTTCTTCAGGGTGAAAGGGGTCGTTGATCATGAATGCTTTAGTTGAGGGGCTACCTTAACTTCACGGCTTCTCCGGTGGCAGAGTTCGTCCCGGAGGAGCGGCGCCCGTTACGTTGATTATCAAACCTTCAAGAAATTGATCTTCAGCAAGACCACTGCTTCGCAACGTGGTCCACTCGGCGCCAGTCGCGCCGTCAGTGCGTCCTTCAACCTTTGCGTTAACTGCGACGTTCGCGGTTGAACCATCGATCGGTTGAATCTCGACCGTCAAAGTGTAACGACCGCGTGTCCATCCTCTTGCACTCGAGGCGGGCACGTCTGCGTAGCGACTCAGATCCGCTTCCGCGACGACCGCGCCTTTCGTGAACGTGTAAGGCTGGCTGACGATGATTCCGTCTGCGAACCGCGACGCGGAATCGTCGACGACCAGTTTTCGATCCTGCATCAGCTCCTGGACCGCCTTGATGATCACGTCGCGCCGTCCGCTCAATCGATATGGATTGGCAAGCGGCGGCGTTTCGGGTGTGCGGCCTTTCCCGAAATCCATTCCGCGTCCGGTGCCGACGTCAGTCTTGGTACCGTTGTTCGCGGGCGTTCGTTCGGTACCACTATCGCGAACGCGCTCGTTAGACTTGTCAACACCTTTTGCAGTCTGTGCAAATGCCGGAACTGAACAGGCAATCAGTATCAGTAGACCAGTAATTATGCGCAACATAACGCCACCCTTTGCTTCACTTACAAAATGAAATTCACCGGGGACTCGTAAACTGAGAATAGATTAACGGTCAGTCAAAGACAAGCTAGACTTTGAATCTGAAAACTAAAGAAAATGTTGCCTGAGTTTGGCCACAAAAAGGCACATAAGGCTCAAAAACAAAGTGATTTCGAACCAGTGAAATTTCCACTTAAATCATTTTGTGATTTATGTGTCTTTTTGTGGCTCAATTAGTTTGTCCGTTCTTGCGGTTCTGTTCGTCGCGGTCGTGTTCCCACTTGCGTAACGCCTGCACACCATTCTCGAATTCGCCGCCGTTGCTGTAGAAATTGTGCGCACCGTCGTTGCGATCGGGATTGCGAACGTAATAAAGATAATCCGACGTAGCCGGATTCAAAGCAGCTTTCAGCGAGCTCTCGCCTGGTGAGGCGACTGGCCCCGGCGGCAATCCCGCGTAGAGCCGCGTGTTGTAAGGTGAACGTCTCTGGATGTCGCTCTGATAAACCTTCCCGTCGTAACGCCATTTTCCTTCCAGCTTCGACGCATAGATCACACTCGAATCAACCGCCAGCGGAATATCGCGCTTGAGACGGTTGTAAATGACCGACGCAACGATCGGACGCTCTTCGGCGAGCTTCGCTTCAGTCTCAATGATGGATGCGGTAGTCACGATCTGGCGGGTAGTGAAGTTGAGACTGTGCGCGCGTTCCGTCCAGTCAGGCTTCCAGACCGCGCGAAAACGCTTGACCATCATCTCGATGAATTCCGCGGGAGTCGTTTCCGGAGAAAACTCATACGTATCCGGAAACAAATAACCCTCGAGATTCTTCGCTTCCGGGTCGAGATCGTGAATCAGGCTCACGTTATTCATTAACTCTAACGCCTGAGCATCACTCGTGAGTTTGAACTCGGGCACCTGCGCCATCGCGCGGGCAATGTCCCAACGAGTCCAGCCTTCTATGATTGTGAGGCGGTCGAGTCGTCGCTGTCCTTCCTGGAGTTTTGCGACCACTCCCAGCGGTGAGATTGGCGAAGGGAAATTGTATTCACCCGCCTTCAACGTGGAGCCCACGCCACGGATCTTCAAGTAAAGCCTTAATGGCCACTCGTGTTTGATCACGCCCTCGGCGGCTAACTTTCGAACGATGACGCTGGGCGACGTGCCTTTGGGAATCTCGATGTATTGCCCGGTTTTTGTATGGGTGACGGGTTTGTGCAGGTCGTAATAGGTCCAGGCTCCATAAGCAGTGGCGGCAGCAAGAGCCAGCACGATGATCAGAAGAATTAGCCGCTTCATGCGTTTGTTGTGTCCGAACCTCCAATCACGGGCAGAGGATCGACGCGGATTCTTTCCTCGTTCGAGACGAGAAAATCTCGCAGAATCAGCGCTGCCGCTGCGCCGTCTATGAATGCCGGGACATCTTCGGGCTTCACGCCGTCAGCCTTTAAATTCTCCGCGGCCTCGAAAGAAGTCAAGCGCTCGTCCTGAAGATACACCGGTTGCGAGACCGATCTCGCAAGGTTAAAAGCGACGTGGCGAACCTTTTGAGCGGCCTCGCCGTCACTTCCATCCATGTTTAACGGCAAACCAACGACTATTGTTTGGGCGTCAAAGCCTTCGACCAGGTCTCGCACCTCCTGAAGTAGTTTTTTCCAGCTCGAGCGTTTGAGCGGCGGCAGGCGTTTAGTTGTGATCAACCGTTCGTCCGAGATCGCCGCGCCGACGAGTTTTTCGCCGAGATCGAGTGCGAGAACCGGGCCGATGATCTGAATTTCTGGTGCCGTGGTTTTCACTTGAAGCTGCCGAATGCCGCCTGTATCATACGTTTCGATTCGCAAACGCGCGATCTTTACTGGTCCGGGCTCTAACGTAATCCATGAGGTAGGTAAATGTCATTTCGTACCAAGTTCATCCTGACTTTGCTGTCAGCGACGCTCACTCTCTACACGGCTGTCGGCGGTTGGATTTCCACCCGCGCGCAACAGCCGGCAAACGATCCGAATGCCCAGTTGCGTATTTTCGAGAGTGTGCTGCAGCACATTCAGAACGATTACGTAGATGAACCAAACATGGAGAAGGTCCGGGCGGGCGCATTGCGCGGCCTTGCTTACGGCCTCGATCCTTATTCAACCTACCTGACGCCCGAACAGGTCAAAGAATATAACGCCGGCAACAAAGACGGTCTCGTCGGTATCGGAGCCGAGCTCTCGCAGGTCGCCTCTTATCTATACGTGATTGCGCCGATGAAAGGCTCGCCGGCAGATCAGGCAGGTATCAACGCGGGCGACATCATCGAGTACATCGACAACAAAGCGACACGAGACATTTCGCTCTACGACGCGAAGCAACTGTTGAATGGTGCGGCCGGTACTGAAGTGAAGCTGCGAGTGCTGCGTGCGAATTCAAGCCCACTGACGATCACGGTGAAACGCGGTTCGTCACGAGCGCCAGCCGCGGAAGCACGCATGGAAGCGGGACGCGTCGGCGTTCTTCGCATCAACAGTATTGGCGATGGCGAAGCGAATGAGATCAAAGCTCGCCTGCAGGATTTATTGAAGCAGGGCGCGCAGAAGATCGTGGTCGACGTGCGCGATACAGCCGGTGGCTCACTTCAAGAAGCCGTGACGGTTGCCAACTTCTTCATCAAAGACGGCGTGCTCGCACAGACGATTGGAAAAGAAGGCAAGGCTCTGAAGACCTTCACCGCGGATCCGAAAGCGACGATCTTTTCGGGACCAGTCGTGGCGATGATTGATACTGGCACGGCCGGCGCTGCGGAAGTAATTGCGTCAGCGTTGTCGGAACGTAATCGCGGTCAGATTGTCGGCGAGAAGAGCTTTGGCGCCGGAACCGAACAGCAACTCTTTTCACTGCGGGGTGGTGACGGTTTGTTGCTGACCACGGTTAAGTGGGCGAGCTCAAACGGCAAGCCATTCCTTGGTGAAGATCGTGCTCACTCGGGCGTGACTCCGAACGTCGAGGTCAAAGGACCGGAAGTCACTGACAGCGTCGATCCGGATGATCTAACCGGCAACGACGACGACACCATCAACAACAAACCCGACCAGGACAAGCACGAAGCAGCGCCGTCGCAGTCAACGAAACCGGCAGTCGAGGACCAGCAACTGAAGAAAGCCCTCGAACTACTTAAAGACAAGCCCGCTCAACGCGCCGCTTAGTTTTTTGGAACACAGATCACGCGGATGGAGGCGGATTAAATCCGTATTCCATCCGCGTTTTTGTGTGTTCCATATCGGGTAGACCTACATTGGATTTCGCTTGTGAATCTGTTGCAAAAGCCCTTTTTACGGCTGTGATTGCTAGAATTACACCACCCCGACATTCAGGAATAGGTCTTGCAGCTTGTTCGACTGTACTCGAGGAGTACCTGATCTTTTTGCGAGGAGAAGCAGAGCGATGATTCTGACCAACAAATTACTACCGGTGGCCCTGATCGCCGCCCTCGTCGGTGGTTCTGTCGGCGCACTGGTGATGCACAAGACGCAGCCCGCGACGGCTGAGACAACTACTGCTACAGCACCTGCAGCCAAGACCGACGCGGCCACCACTGAACAGGCTTCTTACAACGAAGCAGTTCCGGCCGAATTCAACACTGCCGGCGAGCAGACGGCTTACAAAACAGGTTTCGCTGATGGCTTTGCCGCGGCAACGGAACAAAGGACAGGGACGACAAGCACACGTCGCACAACGTCGCGCGTGGTTTATCGCAACTCGACCAGCCGCGCCTCGTCTAACCGCGTGTACTACAACTACGAGCCGCGCAGACGGAGTTTCTGGGACAAGCACCGCGATAAGTTAACGATGGCCATGGGTACCGGCGGTGGCGCGCTCATCGGTGGTCTGATTGGCGGCGGCAAGGGCGCAGCGATTGGTGCGCTAGCTGGCGGCGGCGGTTCAGCCTTGTATACCTACAAGCTGCGCAAACGTAACCGGAACTACTAATCGATTAGAGGTCCGGGGTAGTGAGCAAAGCTAAACTTGCTATCGCTCTAACTATTCTCAGTGTTGCAACAATTGTCGGGGCGGTTCCGGTTCAACGGACCGCCCCGCGACGTGTTCAGCGTCT
>JADMIO011216416.1_pt1 | contig 14968 bp, 15 predicted proteins | sample 8958161 | NCBI WGS metagenome assembly JADMIO01 (sample SAMN16585339, study PRJNA669376) | soil metagenome | isolation source: Crop rotation soil | place: USA: Cullars Rotation, Alabama | collected 2011 | reverse complement strand
CCGCCGTGGTGACGGCCGTAGACCGCGAGCCCGGCGTTCGTCGCCGTCGTCCGGCGCGGTCCCGGCCGCGCGTTGGCGCGGAGCTGGCGGTGCGCGGTGTTCCACAGTCGGCGACGCGCGGCCTCGTCGAGCGCACCGATCGGGACCAACGGGTGCACGCCGACCGCGAACAGTGTCTCGCTCTTGAACACGTTGCCGATGCCCGCGGCGATGCGCTGGTCGAGCAGCACGTCGGCGACCGGTCGGTCGGGTGCCGCGAACCGGTCGATGCGCGCCATCACCTCGTCGAAGTCGGGCGTCTCGTCGCTCAGGTCGGGCCCGAGCGCGTCGACCGGCGTGGGCGATCCGTCGCGGACGAACGTCCGGATGGTCGGCGCGGCGTAACACAGCGCGTGCCCCTCCGCGACCGTGAGCGCGATGCGCAGCTTGGGCCCCGGCTGCGGTGTCCGGTCGGCCGGCATCGTCGACCACCATCCCGTCATGCCGAGATGAGTGTCGATCGTGAGGTTGCGGTCGAGCTCGATCAGCAGGTGCTTGCCGACCGCGCGCACCGACTCGACGCGCTGGCCCGGCCTCGGCGCGAGCGCCAGCCCCCGCCGGAACCACACGCGCTCCAGCCGCCGGCCCTCCAGCAGCGGCGCGATCCGCTGCTCCGCCTTCCGCAGCGTGTCTCCTTCGGGCATCGCCTCGACGCTACGCGGGTCAGCGCACCCCGGCCGCGGCGAGCTCGTCCCGCATGCCGCGTGCGATCACCTTCGCCACCGTGTTGGGCATCGTCCGGTTGAGCCGCCACAACAGGCCCGCCCGCCCCGGGATCACGTGCGCACGATCGCGGCGGACCGCGTCGACGACGAGGTCGGCGAGCCGTTTCGGGGTGATCGGCTTCCCCGCGCTCGCGGTGAGGTACCGACGGACGCTGAGCCCGGCCGTGCGTGACTCCTCGTCGAGCAACGGGGTCTCGACCGGACCGGGACACACTGCCGTCACGCCGACGCCGTAGCGCGCCGCCTCGGGCCGCAGGCTCTCCGCGAGCCCCACGACCGCGTACTTCGTCATCGCGTAGGGCGTCAGTAGCGGTAGCCCGGCGAGGCCGGCGAGCGACGCCATCGCGACGATCGCGCCGCGCTGCTGCTCCCGGAGCAGCGGGTACGCCGCCTGGACCGTGTTGACCGTGCCGCGGATGTTCACGTCGATGCTCCGCGTCCAGTCGTCGGCGGTCAGGTCCTCCACGAGCCCGCCGACGCCGATGCCCGCGTTGGCGACGACGACGTCGAGCCGACCCCGCGTGGCGCGGATCTCCGACAGCAGATGTCGCGACGCGGAGAGGTCGGTCACGTCGAGGTCGACATCACCACCGCGACCGGGCAGGTCGGCTCGGACGACCTGCGCACCCGCGCCCGCGAATCCGTCGGCGAGCGCGGCGCCGATGCCGCCGGCGCCTCCCGTGACGACGACGACCGCTCCATCGAGCTCCAACCCCATGACCCCTCCCACGACGCCGACGGCGCCTGTCCCACATTTCGCCGCCCGACCCCGCTGCGGATCATTGCCGGTCACCGGCGCGTTCGAACGTCCAGCCCCGGATGCCGGTGGTGGGCGTGCAGTCGGCCCGGTTCCACAGGCCGGATGGACCGCGACGACGCGTGCGAGACTCGCCGCCGATGAAGGCGCCGATCGTCGAGCAGGTCGTCCTCGCGGCGGTGACCTGATGCTGATCCCGCTCCGTACCCTCGAACAGATCGAGGCCGGTCGCATCGACCTCGCGTTCCGGCGCTGGGCGCGCCCGGCGGTGAAGACCGGCGGCACGCAGCGGACCGCGATCGGGCTGGTCCGGTTCGACGCGGTCGATCCGGTGGAGCTGACCGACGTCACCGACGCCGAGGCGCGACGCGCCGGCTTCGCCGACCGCGCCGCCCTCGCGACCGAGCTCGACCGGCACCGCGACGGGCAGCTGTACCGCATCCGCCTCCACCGGGCGGGCGACGACCCGCGCGTGGCGCTCCGTGAGGACGACGCGCTCACCACCGACGACCTCACCGCGATCACCGGCCGCCTCGATCGGCTCGACCGCGCCAGCAGCCACGGGGCCTGGACCCGCTCGACCCTGGCACTGATCCGCGACCGTCCGGCCGTCCGCGCGCCCGACCTCGCGGCGTCCGTCGGCCGCGAGACCCAGCCGTTCAAGCTCGACGTCCGCAAGCTCAAGAACCTCGGCCTGACGATCAGCCTCCGCGTGGGCTACGAACTCTCACCACGCGGCCGGGCCTACCTCGACCGCACCGAGGGGGCATCGCCGTGACCGACCTGGACCCGATGATCGCCCGTCGCACCTGGCGGACGGTCGAGCCGATCCACGGAATGATCTATTTCTCGCCGGAAGCCGCCGAGGAGTTCGAGCGCCTCGGCCTCGTCGGCCGGATGGGGTACTTCGGCTCCCGCAGCGCGCCGATGGGCGCGGTCGGTGCCGAGGTCGTGATCGCGACCTTCTACAACTTCCGGCCCGCGCTCGTGCGCGCGTCGATCCCCGAAGCGTGGACGCGGGCCACTCCCACGGAGATCCTCGGCGCCCGTTCCGTCGCCGCCGACGCGGCGCTCCGTCGCTCGTTGCCGGACGCCATCGGATCGCCGGAGCTCGCCGAGGCGGCGCAGCTCGCCCGGCGCGCGGCCGAGACCGCGTGCGAACACGTCGAGGGTCGGCCGCTGTTCGCCGGCCACGCGTCGCTCCCCTGGCCCGACGCCGACCACCTGGTGCTGTGGCACGCGCAGACCCTCCTGCGCGAGTACCGCGGTGACGGTCACATCGCCGCACTGGTCGCCGCCGGACTCTCCGGACTCGAGGCTGCGATCACCCACGTGGCGACGGGTGACGTCCCCGGCGCGGTCCTCCTCTCCACCCGTGCGTGGCCCGAGGACGAGTGGGACGCGGCCGTCGACGGCCTGCGCGCCCGCGGGATCCTCACGACCGGCGACGAGCTCGCGCTCACCGAGGCCGGCCTCGTGCAGCGCCAGTGGATCGAGGACGCGACCGACGCCGCGAGCGTCGCCGCCTACGAACCGCTCGGCGAGGAGGGCTGCGCCCGTCTGCGCGCGCTCGCCCGCCCCTGGAGCCGGGCGATCATCGACGGCGGTCTGCTCTCGAACCTGCCGCCGGGCTGACCGCGCGGCTCACGCCGGTGCGGCCTCCGGAGGGCGAGGGACAGGAATCATCGGCTCCTGCGGCTTGATCAGACCGCGCGACACCCAGTTGCGCTGGTCGGCCCACACGAGCATCGGCGGCAGGATCACGAGCGCGCTCAGGAGCGCGACCGCGACGTTGACCGCCACGATGATCCCGAAGTCGCGCAGCAGCGGCAGCGACGAGAACGCAATCACTGCGACACCGGCGATGGCGGTGAGCGCGGAGACGATGAACGCCCGGCCGGTGCGCGAGGCGGCGACGTCGACGGCTTCCTTCGGCGGGAGCCCGCGTCTGCGTTCCTCGACGAACCGCAGGAGGATCAGCGACGTGAACTCCGTACACGCGGCCACGACGAGTGGACCGCCCACCGCGGTCATCGGGCTGAGCGTGAAGCCGGCGAAGTACGCGAACAGCGACGCCGCACCCACCGCGATCAGCACCGGGACGAGCGACAGCAGCGACCGGATGACGCTGCGCAGCCGGATCGCGAGGAAGAGGAACACGAAGATGATCGCGAGATAGGTGAGCAGGATGCGGTTCGCCTCGAGGTTGTCGAGGAGGCCGACCCCCACCACCGCGAGTCCCGACGGCGTGGCGCGGATGCCCGCGGGAGGATCGACGGTGTCGCGGATCTCGTTCACCACGACCGCGCGCTTCGCCAAGGACGCGGGCGTCGTGGCGAAGATGAGGTTGAGCGCGCCGCTGTCCTCGCGCACGGTCGAGGCGCGGATGCCCTCGGGCGCCACGTCGTAGACGGTCTTGACCTCCTCACCGGTGGGCGGGACCGGCTGGGTCCCGGGGACTTCGGTGAGGTAGCTCACGATGGTCACGATGCTCGACGCGTTCGCGAGCACCGACTTCGGACCCGGGTTGTCCGGTCCGTACCGGGCGAGCTGCTCCGCGGTCAACCGGTCCACGAACTCGACGGTCTTGTCGTCGAACACGTCCTTGGACTGCACGAACATGCCGAGCTCACTCGAGATCCCGGCCTGCTCCTCGATCGCGTGGATGTTGCGGACGGCGTCGGTGTCGGGGTTCACCCACTCGATCGGGTCGGTCTGGATCTCGAGCTTGTCCTCCACCAGCACGCCACCGACGAAGATCACGAGGCTGATGACGATCAGCGGCGGCGCGATCTTGGCCGGACCACCGCCGAGCCAGACGACGAGCCGGCCGAGCGGACCCTCGCGATAGTCGCGTGACTTGGTGGGCGACTTGTACTCCCGGATGCCGAGGGCGGCGAGCGGTCCGACGATGCTGCACAGGCAGATCGCAGCGATGCCCACGGCGAGCAGCAGTCCGAAGTCGCGGATCATCGGCGTCTTGGCGAACCGCAGGGCCGCGAAGGCGAAGATCGCGTCGAACGTCACCACGAGCAGGGCCGGGCCGAGGTTGCGCGCCGTCTCCTGGATCGGGTGTTCCGCGTGGTCGATCACCACCTCTTCCTCGACGCGCGCGTGCATCTGGATCGCGTAGTCGATGCCGACGCCGAGCATCACGGGCAGACCGCTGATCGTCACGAGGGTCAGCGGTATCCCGAGATAGCCCGCGAGCCCGAACGCCCAGACGACACCGACGAGCACGACGGCGAGTGGGAGGAGGCGCCACCGCACGTCGAAGAGCACGAGGAGGATCAGCATCATGATCGCCACGGCGATCGCGCCGAGCGTGAGCATCCCGCCCTTGAGGTAGTCGTTGATGTCCTTCAGGAGGACCGCAGCGCCGCCGGTCACGATGCTCGCGTTCTCGAACTCCAACGGCTTCAGGGTCGAGAGCGTGAAATCGGACCCACGCCCCTCCTCCTCGATCGACGCGTTGCCCTGGAGCCGCGTGATGATCAACGCGTGGCGGTCGTCGGGGAAGAACGGCAGCAGCGCCTTCCGGATCCCGCCCTCGTTGTCGGTGAGGAGGAACTTCACCCACTCCGGATTGTCGAAGGTGCGCTGGTCCTCCGGGATCTCACCGACGCGACCGAGCGTCACCCCGGCATCCTCGAGCCGCTTGGCCTGGTCGGCCGCCGGCGCCCGGCTCTGCGCGGCCAGGATCAGCTTGCCGGCCGCGCTGTCGGTGATCGCGCCGGTCGGCGACGCGACGAGGTCGTCGGAGAGCTGCAGCGCGTCGACCGGCGTGATGACGCCGAAGATGTCCTGCTTGTTCTTCGCGAGCTTCTCGCCGACCTCGGTGAGCTTGGTGCGGTTCTCCTCGGTGAACAGCTCGTCGACGGTGTGGCCCTTGTCCATCGCGATGACGGTGAGCATCGCCTGGCCGCCGAACAGGTCCTGGTAGGCGACGTTGTCCTTGTAGACCGCGTCGCCCTTGTTCAGGTAGGCGTCCTGGCCCGTGGCGAACTCCAGCTGGGTGATGCCGGCGCCGAGGGCCAGCGTGATGAGCAGCCCGACGACCGAGACCAGCCCGGCCCGCTTGCCCAGGTTGACCGCCAGCCACGACCAGAACTGCTGCATGCATCCTCCCTGCGCCCGCGGCGGGCGACCCTAGGGCGCTCCCGCGCGCGGAAGCCAGGGTCGCGTTTCGGACACGGGAGGCGCGCGTCGGACCCGGTACACTCCCTCGGCCCGGGTCTCGCGCCCGTAGCTCAGCTGGATAGAGCAGTGGACTTCTAATCCGCCGGTCGGAGGTTCGAGTCCTCCCGGGCGCGCCGGCGACGGATCACTCCGTCGACCGAACGGTGGCGAGAGCCACCGAGAACGTGGCGGCGATGCCGTCGCTCATGGTGGCCGTAGCTCAGTTGGCTAGAGCGCCGGGTTGTGGTCCCGGAGGTCGGGGGTTCGAAACCCCTCGGTCACCCCAATCAACGCGACGCCTGGCGTCGCGCGCCCGCGTGCCGGGACGCGGCTCGTCACCCCATCAGGATCAGGACGCCGTCGACCACGAGGAAGGTCCCGAGCACCGCCGAGGGGAAGAAGGTCAACGGCACCTTGTGCCGGCCGATCCAGTCCTGGCCCCGCGTCAGCACGTCGGTGGCCCGCTCGCCGAACACGATGTAGAGCAGGACCGGGACCCACACGAGGACGGTGGCGATCGCGACGTAGAGAAGGGCGAGTCCGATCGCGCCCGCGCTGCTCACGCCGGCGGCCGCGATCGTGGCGCTCACGACCAGGGTGACGCTGATGCGCTTCGGACCCCCGATCCCCAGGAGCAGGCCCGACCCGAGCGCGGTCGACGGGCGGAGGTTCGCGAGGCGGTTCCGGATCGCAACGGTCCGTGGATTCGGACCGCGTGGCGGGTCAGCCCGGTGCCGACGGACGTAGACCGCCGTCGCGAGCAGCGCCGCTCCGAACGCGATCGCCAGGGAGCCGACGACGTTCGGGTGGTTCCGGCCATCGGGGGAGGACGCGATCCCGAACGCGAACCCGACGACGAGGAACGCGGCCTGACCCGCGACGAACCCGATCGCAAGGGCTGCGCCCTTCAGCCGCGCCCCGCTGCCGGTGAGGACCACCAGGACCGAGGCCAGCGCGAGCGGACTCGTCGCCGCCACGAGCGCGAACAGCAGGACGCGCAGTGTGAGATGCCAGTTCGTGCCCGATGTCTATCAACGGCGCCGATGCCGGTCCGGCACTCCCGGCGCCGATGCCGTTGCCGCCGAGCGCCGAACCGACGAAGATTCGAGGATGGTGTCGAGCGACCGATCCCATGCTCTCGACCACATCGTCGTCGTGCTCTTCGAGAACCGCTCGCTGGACAACGTCCTCGGGCACCTCTACGGCCCTGACGACGGCAAGACCTTCGACGGGGTCATCGGCAAGAACCTGAGCAATCCGATCCCGTCGTGGGCGGAGCACGGCGCCGACCGCGAGGTGGTGCCGTACACGGTGGCGACCGACATGGACTCGCCGAACCCCGACTCGGGCGAGGAGTACTTCCACACCAACACACAGCTCTTCAACGTCGTCGACGATCACAATCGCAACAAGATCGGCGACGCAGTGACCGCGCCGTGGAACGCACCGCCGGCGGGGGCCACGCCCACGATGGACGGCTTCGTCACCGACTACATCTCCACGTTCACCGGCGAGATCGGGCGTCAACCGACGTACGACGAGTACGCGCACATCATGACGGGCTACACACCCGAGCAGCTGCCGGTGCTGAACGGGATCGCCCGCGACTTCGGCGTCTTCGACCACTGGTTCTGCGAGGTGCCGTCGCAGACGTTCATGAACCGATCGTTCTGGACCGCGGCGTCGTCGTCCGGGTTGGTCGTGAACGGTCCGATGAAGAAGTGGTTCACCGAGAACGACGCGGAGACGATCTTCGAGCGGCTCGAGGCCCACGGCAAGACGTGGAAGGTCTACGTCATGGAGCCGATGCCGCTGTCGTTCACCGGGCTGATCCACTTCCCGCGCCTGAAGGACCGACTGGCGACACACTTCGTGCCGTTCTCCGAGTTCGAGCGCGACGCCGCCGCCGGCACGCTGCCCGACTTCTCGCTCGTCGAGCCGAACATGCTGGGCGGCCACGGCGACTACCACCCGGCGATGGGCCGCTCGTTCTCGGAACAGGTCGCGATCGAGGTCGACAACCCGTCGTCGGTGCTGTCGGGCGAGGCGTTCCTCGCGCGGGTGTACGACGCCTACCGCGCCGCGCAGTCCTCGACGGGCACCAACGTCTGGAACACCGCCCTCCTGATCGGCTGGGACGAGCCCGGAGGCACCTACGACCACGTGCCGCCCGGCGCGGTACCGCCGCCCGACCCGGCCGCGCCGGCGGGCGAATGCGGGTTCACCTTCGATCGCTCCGGCTACCGGGTGCCCGCCGTCATCGTGTCGCCGTGGGTCGAATCGGGTGCGGTGTTCAACGACGAGTACCGCCACACGTCGTTGATCGCCACGCTCCGGAAGCGCTGGGGGCTCGGCGCGGCGTTCACGCAGCGCGACGCGTCGGCCCGGACGTTCGACGATGTCCTTTCGCTCGAGACGCCGCGCGACCCGGACTCGTGGGCCGCGGTGGACCCGCGACCGGTGCCCGCGTGGACGATGGACCTCGAGGTCGTCGGCACGGCGCTGAGCACGTTGGGCAAGGGGATGGGACCCGCGCTCGTCGCCAAGGCGCGCGACCTGGGAGTCGAGCTCCCACCGGAGCTCGACGGTCCGGACGCGACGCTGACACCGGCGCTCGTCGTCCCGTTCCTCCGCCAGGTCGCCGGGCACCTGTTCCCCCTGCTCGGCGGGACTGCCGCTCGGTAGGCTCCCGGCAGCGAACACCCAGGGGTGGGTCGATGAGCGACGACGAAGGCGCCAAGGCTCGCGTCGAGGAATGGCTCCAGGTCGAGGTCCTGGATCCGGTCGACGACTTCAACAATCCGAAGCAGGAGTGGCGTCGGCTCTTCTCCGAGGCGTTCGGCACGTTCTTCCTGGTGCTCGTCGCCGCCGGCGGCGGGATGATGGGCGAGGCGTTCCCGAACACGATCAGCCGTCAGGCCGCGGTCACCGCGCCCGCGCTGATGGTGATGGCGATCATCCTGTTCATGGGCAAGGTGTCCGGTGCCCACCTCAACCCCGCGGTCAGCTTCGCGTTCGCGCTGCGAGGCGACTTCCCCTGGCGACGCGTACCCGGCTACATCATCGTGCAACTCGCCGGCGCGACCCTCTCCGCGCTCTTCCTCCACGCCGTCGTCGACGTCTCCGCGAAGTTCGGTTCGAACTATCCGGCGTCGGGCTACTCGGCCGGCGCCGCGTTCTGGATGGAGCTGATCCTCACCCTCGGTCTCGTGAGCGTGATCCTCGGCACCGCGTCCGGGGCCCAGAACATCGGCATCGTCGGCGCGTTCGGGGTCGGCGGGTACATCGCGCTCGCCGGCCTGTGGGGCAGCCCGATCTCCGGGGCGTCGATGAACCCGGCCCGCACGTTCGGACCGAATCTCGTCTCGGGAACCTGGACCGACTACTGGGTCTACGTCGCCGGTCCCCTCGCCGGGGCGACCCTCGCCGTCGCGGCCGCGCTCGTGCTCCGGGGTCAGGGCGGCGGTCGGTCCGGCTCGGCGGCTGCGCAGGGAGACCTCCACACCGAGGTGGGCCGCGCCGAACAGAGCTGACGGGCGCCGCTCAGTCGTCCCCGATGTCGTCGAGGTCGTAGTCCTGACCGAGGTGGGTGATGACGTCCTCGCCCATCATCCAGCGCAGCGTGTTCTTCAGCTTGGTGAGCTGGATGAACAGGTCGTGCTCGGGATAGAGGCCCGGCGCCACCTGCGGCGACTTGTAATAGAAGCTCAACCACTCCTGGATGCCACCCATGCCCGCGCGCTGGGCGAGGTCCATGAAGAGCACGAGGTCGAGGGCGAGCGGTGCCGCGAGGATCGAGTCCCGACACAGGAAGTCGACCTTCATCTGCATCGGGTACCCCATCCACCCGAACAGATCGATGTTGTCCCACCCCTCCTTGTTGTCGCCGCGCGGTGGGTAGTAGTTGATCCGGACCTTGTGGTACACGTCGCCGTACAGCTCCGGGAACCGCTCCGGCTCGAGGATGTCCTCCAGCACGCCGAGCTTCGAGACCTCCTTGGTCTTGAAGTTCTCGGGATCGTCGAGCACCTCGCCGTCGCGGTTGCCCAGGATGTTGGTGGAGTACCAACCTGAGAGTCCGAGCATCCGCGCCTTCAGCATCGGCGCGAGCACCGTCTTCAGCAGCGTCTGGCCCGTCTTGAAGTCCTTGCCCGAGATCGGGATCCCTCGCTCCTCCGCGTACCGGCGGAGCACCGGCGTGTCGACGGCGAGATTGGGAGCACCGTTCGCGAACGGCACACCTTCCTGGAGCGCGGCGTACGCATAGAGCATCGAGGGGGCGATCGACGGGTCCTCGGCGTCGATGGCGGCTTCGAACGCGTCGAGATCGGTGTGCGCGGGTCCGGTCTCGATGTAGATCTCGGTCGAGCCGCACCAGATCATGACGAGCCGGTCGCACAGGTGCTCGTCCTTGAACGCCGCGATGTCGGCGCGGATCTGCTCCAGCATCGCCCGCTTCGACGTCGTCGCCATCACGTTCGTGCCGTCGAGCCGCTTCACGTAGTTCGGATCGAACGCCGCGGGCATCGGCCGGATGCTGCGCAGCGCGTCACCGATGCCTTCGAGGTGTCGGCCCTGGTCGAGCACGCCGGCCCGACTCGCGGCCGTGTACGCGTCGTCCGGATACGGATCCCACGCACCGAACTGGATCTGCTCGAGCGACGCCAGCGGGACGAAGTCGCGGATGAGCGGCACGCGGCGCTCGGTGCGCTTCCCCAGCCGGATCGTGCCGAGCTGGGTGAGCGAGCCGACGGGGACCTCGTCACCCCGTTTGGCGAGCTCGACACCGGCGATGAGGGTGGTCGTGACGGCGCCGAGGCCGACGCACAGCACTCCGAGGCGGCCTTCGGCCGGTGCGACGGTCGGTGAGGGCGGAGATGTCATGGGGTCCGACGCTACGGCGCAGAGCCCACCGAGGCTCGGACTGGCGCCTCATCCGCCGCCGAGGGTGGCTTCGAGTGCGGCTGTGAGGGTCGGGTGACGGAACTCGTAGCCCGTCGCCTCCAGCTGCGCCGGCAGCACGCGTTGGCCGTCCACCAGGAGCCGCTCGACGAGCTCGCCGCCGTAGATCACTTTGAGCGGCGTGAGCGGCGTCGGGAGCAGGGTCGGGCGGTGCAGCACGCCCCCGAGCGTCTTGGTGAACTCGGCGTTGGTCACGGGCGCCGGCCCGGTGACGTTGAGCGCACCGCGGACGGCGTCGTCGTCGAGCGCGTGCAGGATCGCGCCGACCTCGTCGGCGATCGAGACCCAGCTCATGTACTGACGGCCCGAGCCGATGCGACCGCCGAGTCCGAGCTTGAACGGTGTGAGCATCCGGCCGAGTGCACCGCCGCGCGTGCTCAGCACGATCCCGGTCCGCAGGTGGACCGTCCGGATCCCTGCCGCTTCCGCGGCCGCGGTGGACGCTTCCCACGCGACGCACACCTCGGCGAGGAAGTTGCCGCCGGGCGGCGGTGGGCTCGCCTCGGTGAGCGCTTCGTCGCCGCGGTCGCCGTACCAGCCGATCGCACTACCGGACACGAGCGTCGTCGGGGGCTCGGGGAGGTCGGCGATCGTCGCCGCGATCAGCTTTGTGCCGCGCACGCGACTGTCGAGGACGCGCCGCTTCTGCTCCGGCGTCCACTTCTTGTCGCCGATGCCCTCGCCCGCCAGGTGGATCACCGCGTCGATGCCGACGAGGGCCGTCGAGTCGATGCTCCCGGCCTCCGGATCCCACCGGATGTCGGCGCCGGCCCCGCGCCCGACGGTCACGACCCGGTCCCCACGGCGGCGCAACGCGTCCGAGAGCTCGGTGCCGATCAGCCCACTCGCACCGGTGATCGCGACGTCCATGACGGCTCCTCGGCTCGGTCCGGGCAGGGTACGCGCGCGGGGAACGGTTACGGGCCTCGGAGTCGACGTCCACTAGATTCGTCCCGCGCCGCTAGCTCAACTGGTTAGAGCAACAGACTCTTAATCTGTAGGTTCAGGGTTCGAGTCCCTGGCGGCGTACCAACTTCGATCAGGGCACGCAGACTCTTCATCCGCAGGTTCAGGGTTCGAGTCCCTGGCGGCGTACCAACTTCCGATTCGGCCGGCGTACCAGAGTCATGAATGGGACGCCGCGGCCAGCGGGTTCGGCGTCGGGTCCCCGATCCGCCGGAGTGTGTTCCGGTCGACGTGGTCGACGAGCCCCTCGCGACCGGGCACCTCCATCATCGTGTGTTCCTCGTACGACCACGTGCTGTCGTCGTGCACCGTCACGCGCATTCGGAAGGCGACCGTTCGGAACGCCCGGTCGAGGAACGGGTTCGAGAGGATCCCGTAGACCTCGGACCCGAGCTCGGCGCGGACCTCGAACTCCGTGGCGTCGGGTTCGGCGTGACCGCCGGCCAACACGACCTGCCCGCGCGGGATGGCGACGGTGAGGACCACCGTGTGGGCCGCCGGTTCCCAGAGCCAGTAGCCGACCTGGTCGTGGAACGTCTCGACTTCGCCCGGCTTCACGACGTGGGTGTGGTACCGGAGCCCGTAGAACAACTGCGGACCGTTCGTCTGCGGATCGGTCGGGTGCAGCTCGTGGTGCTCGACGAAGGTGTTGTGCTCGTCGCCGTCGACGACCGGCCCGGTGATGTCCGATCCCGGCCCGACGGGGTGCACGTCGGCACCCTCGGCGCTCGTCCACGCGCCGGCGAGCGGACGGAGTGGTCCGAGGTTCGCGAGGGTGTCGTCGTCGCCCTCGGCCTCGGTGTAGATGTCGGATCCGTAACGATCGGCCGTGCCCCGACTGCTCATCGGGGGGACGATATTCGCCGGCGATCTCCTCCGACCGGGAAGCGCTACGGAGGTGGCGGTGCGTTCGCGGCGCGGAGGTCGTCGCCGACCGCACGCGGCACCTGCACCCGCCAGCCGTTGCGCTCCAGCTCCTCGCGGATGAACGTCACGTCCTTGCCGACGAGCCCCTGGCTAGTGAACCGGAAGGTCCACACGTCGCCGACGTCGTAGACGGCCTCGGCATCGATCGCACCGCGGGCATCGACCGAACCGACTGCGGTCCAGCCGTCGTGCGCGGCGTCGGTGACCTCGACCTCGAGCTGGTAGCGCGTCGGGTTGACGACGGTCACCCGGTCGACGACCCCGGGCACGGCGACCACCCGGAGGAGCCCGAACAGGATCACGGCGAGGATCACGGCGGCGACGATCGGCACGGCCGAGATGCGCCGGTCGCCCCGGTGGTCGGCGCCCGCAGGGAGCCGGCGGAGTGCGGCCGGTGGGTTCAAGACTCTCCTCCCTCGTGGCCGCCGTCCGAAGCCGTCGGCGCCACGCAATCACGCGCCGACGGGTCGGGCAAGGCACCGGGCCCGATTCCCCACGGACCTCGCGCAATCTCGTCACATACCCGCGACACAGCGTGCACACTCCTTGCACACTTGCCGGGACGGGCCCGGCGCGCCGCCGGAGATCTGCGGATCGACGGCTACCGTGCACCGATGTCCGGTGCCGCGATGACGACCCGCCCGAAGGCGCGGACGCACCGCGCCGCCGGTTGGATCTGGATCGTCGTCGCGCTCCTGGTGGTGGCGCCGGTCCGCGGGTGGGACGTCGACCACGTCGACGCCTCGAACCCCCGGCCGGCGGATCGGGCCCACGCCGGTGACGCGCCCGCGTGGTCCACCGCCGACCTCGCCTCGACCAAGCCCGACACGACCGACCGCCGCCACACTCCCGGCGGTTCGCTGCCCGGCGTCGTCGTCCTCGTGCTCGGCGCCCTCGTGCTCGGGTTCGTCGCCCGAGCCCGGACCACCGCACCCGGCAAACCACGCGTCGCGTTCCGTCGACGCGGACCCCCTCTCCTCCAGCTCGTCCGCTGACCCCGCGTCGGGCTCGGCCCGACGCACCCGGACACCGCTGCACCGCAGCGTCACTGGAGGAACACCATGACGATCGTCGATCCGGTCGCGCGCGCCGTTCCGCGCGACCACCCTGTCACCGTCCTCGCGTGGCCGGCGGAGGCCGACCGCGCCGCGCGCGCCCGTCGCGAGGGCCACGCGCACCTGTTGCTGGTCGACCCCGACGCCGAGCCGCCCACGGCGCGCGACGCCCTCACCGACTGGGTCCGCCTCCCGGTCAGCGACGAGGACGTGTTGGCCCGCCTCGACGCGCTCGACCGCCGCCCGACGTCCACCGACCCGTACGTCGACGAGCACGACGTGCTCCGCCGGGGCGACCGCTGGGTCGCCCTGTCGCCCGTCGAGGCCCGCATCATCCGGGTGCTCCTCGAGCACGGCGCCGCCGTCGCCGGCCGTCGCGTCATCGGGGCAGCGGTGTGGCCCGGGGGGATGCCCGCCGGTCGGCCCATCGACGGTCGCCTGCCCCGGCTGCGTGCCCGCGTCGCCACGGTGGGCCTGCGGATCCACACGATCCGCAGCCGCGGGTTCCTGCTCGCCGTCGCCGACGGCGACGAGGTCCGGGAGACGGGCCATGCATGACCACGGCAGCGTCGTCCTCGGCGCCTCCGAAGGCGCGACGGCCGACATCGCGTGGATCGTCATCTACACCCTCTGCTGGATCCTGATGGCCGCGCCGTTCGTGCTCTGGTACGCCGGCGTCCGCACGCCGCGCGCGGAGCGGCGCGCGGCCCGCGACCGCCAGGCCGATGCCCCCGCCGTCGAGGCGGACGAGACCGAGGTGCCCGTGGAGCAGATGACGGCCTGATCGGAGGGCGCCGGCCGTACGATCGGTCGGTGCCCTCACCCGTCGACCGGTACCTCGACGCACTCCGCGCGCAGGACTGGGACGCGCTGCGGGCGGTGCTGGCGCCCGCCGTCGTCCGCCACGGTCCGTACGGGGACGACTTCGACGATCGCGACGCGTACGTCGCGTTCCTGCGCGAGATGTTCGTGTCGCTCGGCGACTACCGGCTCACCGTCCACCGCACGTTCGGCACCGCGGCGCGCGTCTGCGTGGAGCTCGCGGAGACCGCCACCGTGGGCGAGCACCGGCTGCACACCGAAGAGGCCGTCGTGTTCGCGGTCGCCGGCGACCACATCACCGAGGTGCGGGTGTTCCTGCAGCGCTCGACGCCGGTCGACTCAGGCGCCTGACGCGCGGGCGACGGCATCCGCCGCCACGCGACCGGCGGCGTGGAGCGGCTCGGTCGACCGCGTCGCCCGGGCGAGCACGAACGCGCCCTCGAGGCCGGCGATGAGGGCGAACGAGAGCTCGCGCGCCGTCGGCGCCGCCAGCCCCGCGGCCTCGAGGCGGGCGGTCAGGGCGACGATCCAAGCGT
>JADMIO011216415.1_pt1 | contig 14968 bp, 13 predicted proteins | sample 8958161 | NCBI WGS metagenome assembly JADMIO01 (sample SAMN16585339, study PRJNA669376) | soil metagenome | isolation source: Crop rotation soil | place: USA: Cullars Rotation, Alabama | collected 2011 | reverse complement strand
GGCCCCTCGGCGGATGAGCAACCGCCGGGAAGATGATTTGGGCGCGTTTGTGACATTTAAATTGTGAATACTCACGGCGAAGCCTTCCGAGATCGCTGGAACGCCTTGTGTCATCGTCTTTTCAACGTCGATACACCGGCTGCAACCGGTGAATTTGAGGAGATTGTGCGCCGCTATGCGATGCCTGAACGGCACTACCACACTCTTGAACACATCGAGAAGTGCCTTCGCGGGCTGGATGAAGTGCGCGATCTGGATCGCACGGGCGGCGCGCTCGAACTGGCCCTGTGGTTCCATGATGTCGTCTACGACACACACAAAGAAGATAATGAGGAACGAAGCGCCGGGACTGCCGGGGCATTCATCCATAACTTCGGCGGAAACCTACAGCTGATTGGGACGGTCATGGAATTGATTGTCGCGACGAAGGTCGCGCACCACGAATCGTCTGATGCGCGACGCTACGGGCTCATCGTCGATATTGATCTCAAAGAAGGCTTGGTTGCCGATTCCCCAGAGGGATTCGATCGAGTTTGTTCTCAAATCCGTCGGGAGTACGCTTGGGTACCGGCGCCACTCTATTGCCAGGGACGAAGCACCATCCTTTTGGGTATGCTTAAACGCAAACACATTTTTCACCATGATATTTTCCGCGAAAAATACGAGAATCAGGCGCGCGAAAATATTGAGCGTGAAGTCAAAAGACTGCGCACACCCTGAAGGAGCGAACCGTCGAATGTCCGTGAAAACCCAAAAATCCGTTGTCCAATATGAACTTAAAGCCGGCGGCGTCGAGCTGCGCGAGATGCCGATCCCGGAAATCGACGACGACCACGTGCTTTTGAAGGTTGGCGCGGTTTCAGTTTGCGGTTCCGACATCCACCAGATGCACAACACGCACAACTGGCCCGTCAACATCCCGGTCATTCTCGGCCACGAGTTTGGCGGGACGATTGCCAAGGTTGGAAAGAACGTCAAGGGCTTCAAGGAAGGCGATCGCGCCGTGAGCGAAACCGCCGCCGAGATCTGCGGCGTGTGCATCCCGTGCCGCACGGGCCGCTATAATCTTTGCCAAAAGCGCCGCGGATTTGGTTACGGTGTCCACGGCGCGATGACTTCCTACGTCAAAGTCCCCGGCCGCACGCTTCACCACATTCCGGACACGCTTCCGTTCCATTACGCCTGCCTGACCGAGCCCTGTTGCGTCGCGTATCACGCCGTTTGCGTGAACGTCGATATCAAGCCGGGCGATATGGTCGTCGTGATTGGTCCCGGACCCATTGGCAATCTTTGCGCGCGGATGGCGGCCCTGCGCGGCGCGAATCCGCTGATCGTCGCAGGTCGCACGATGGACAAGGAACGGCTCGAGGGCGCCCGACAACTCGGCGCGACCCGGATCGTGAACGTTGATGAGGAGAGCCTCGAAGATGTCGTACGGAGTTACGATGAACTTGGTGCGGAGGTTGTTTGTGAAGCTTCGGGGGCGAGCAAGCCGCTCGAAATCGCGTTAAAATTAACGCGACCGGATGGCCAGGTCGTGAAAGTCGGCTGGTCGCCGGACAACATCCCGATCGACATGAATCCGCTCGTGCAGAAGAACATCAAGCTGCAGGGTTCGTTCAGCCACACGTATCCGATGTGGGAAAAGGTGATCCGGCTTCTTTCAACGGGCCAAATGATGCCGGAGGTGATTGTCGGCCTGAAGACAAGCATCGAGGATTGGTTCAATGGCTTTGAAATGATGCACAAGGGGAAGGTGATCAAGTCGGTCTTGATTCCGGAGGATTGAATTGCAATTACCGCGCCTGACCGGGACCGTCTTCTGGATTCTATTGGGTGCACAACTGATCTGTGCCGAGCCGCCGAACTCGCGGCTGGCCCTGATCAAAGACGGTGATATCTATGTCGCCGAGCTACCGAAAGGCCAGCCGGCAAGAATAACCAATTACAACAACAAATTCCGCAACACACGAGTTGATGGATTTAGTGCAAATGGGCGGAAAATCCTTTATTCAGTTTATACCGATGAGCTCACCGATGAGAAACCGCTCTTCGGCGAGTATCTTGTGCCTGATCGAAATCACTACGTGATGGACAGTGACGGTTCCGACCGTCGCTTGGTTTACAGCCACTCCGCATACGGGGAGTTCATTCTATCCCCCGATGCCCAATTTATCGCCCTGATCGCCTGTGACGACGCATCTTGCGAAGGCATAGAAATCATAAAGTTATACGGCGGTTCCACGGCAGCCCGAATTCCCGCATTTTTTCCGCCCTCCACAAAAATGTCATCCTTGGCCGTTTGGTCCCAAGACTCGAAACGCATCTATTATTTTCAACGCGATCCGGAGGTCCGAGCCGAGGGGGATCGAATCGTCGAATTTGATCTAACCTCCCAAAAAAGCCGCACGATTGCCGATCATCTCTGGCTCGACGGAAGCGCCGTTTCAATGTTGGTTTCCGGAAATCTGCTTATCGGACATGGTTATGGCTGGCATCCGTCGGAGAGCGAACCAAGGGCTAGATCATGGGCTGTGATCGATATTCCCTCGAGTTCCACGCGAATCATGGACTTTGCCCAGCGGGATCTTATGCCGATCTACTTCGAAGTGAAATCGAAGACGGTTTACGCATCCAACGATGCTGAGGAGGGAAAGAAGGTATACAAAGTCGGATTACTCGCGGGCGACAATGAGAAGTTCTGCGAGATCAATCAGCACAACTTCATCCCCACGCTTTACCCGGCTCGCTTAGACAATCAAATCCACTTTATTTACTCTGTGCTCACGAAGGACCCCTCAGGTTCGAATCCCGGTGAATTCCAGACATATCTCTTCGATCCCGAGCGAAAAGAGCGCACGCAGATTTATGGCGGGTTCGAACTAGGCGCCGTCTGGCCTTCTTCTTGATTGCTTTCTGATCGATCTCTAAGATGCTCGGGCGTGCAAAAGGAAGGCCCATGAGATCCCTCAAAAACAAAGTCGCCATCATCACAGGTTCAACCTCCGGCATCGGCCGCGGAATTGCGCTTCATTTTGCCGATCTTGGCGCGAAGATTATTGTCTCGGGGCGCGACGAGAAGCGCGGGGGAGAGACCGTCGAACGCATCCGGACCGCGAGAGGGGAGGCGGATTTCGCGCCCGTCAGTCTTTCCGATGAATCGCAATGTGAGGAATTGGTCCGATTCGCGGTCAAGCGTTTCGGCCGGCTCGATATGCTTATCAATTCCGCCGCCGACACATCCCGCGGGAACATCGAAGACACTGAAACCCAACTCTTCGATCGCATTTTTGCCACCAACATCCGCGCCCCGTTCATCCTCATCCGTGAATCGGTCCCTCATATGAAAAAGCAGGGGGGCGGATGCATCATCAATATTGGTTCTGTAAACGCCTACATCGGCGAGCCGAAATTGTGCGCCTATTCCGCTTCCAAAGGCGCGCTGATGACCCTCACCAAAAATGCGGCGTCGCATTTGAGCAGATACAAGATTCGCGTGAACCAACTCAATATCGGCTGGACCCTTACCGAAGGCGAGGACCGCATCAAGCGCCTCGAGGGTAAGGGCGATGAATGGGTGGAGGAAGCGAGAGCCACGCGCCCTTTCGGAAGACTTCTCACGCCGCTCGACATTGCCTACGCCTGCGCCTACTTCGCAACCGAAGAGGGCGAATGCGTGACGGGAACTGTGATGGATCTCGAACAATACCCCGTCGGCGCGCCACCGAATTGGTGAAATTAAATCACAAAGGCACGAAGACACAAAGGAACACAAAGCGACCGTTCAAAATTATTCTTTTTCGTGAAGCTTTGTGCCTTCTTGTCTTTGTGTTTAATTTATCTTCTGGAGTTCAAACTTGTCCATCCCCCAACCCAAAATCAGCGTCTTTCCCAAATGCTATTTCGACGAACTCTGCGCCGGTAAAATGGATTACATCCAGTGGCTGCGCGACGCCAAGTCGCTCGGCGGCGAGGGGATCGAGCATTACGACGGCTTCTTCAAGAACCTGGAAGAAGATGGCCTTGCGCCCGTGCGCCAGGCCTTGCGCGACACCAACCAGGAATCCTCGATGCTTTGTTTCTCGCCCGATTTCACGAATCCCGATCCCGACGAACGCGAGCGCCAGGTGGAGCGGCAAAAGAAGGCGATCGACGCCTGCGTGGCTTTGAATATTCGCTACTGCAGAACGCTCAGCGGCCAGCGTTTTCCCGAAATGTCCCGCAAGGATGGCATCGAGCGCACCGTCGAGGGCATTCAGCGTTCGCTCGAATACGCCGAGCGCCACGGGATCACGCTCTGCATGGAAAACCATTATAAGGATGGCAACTGGAAGTATCCCGAATTCGCGCAGCCTGAAGATATCTTCCTCGAGATCATCGAGCAGATCGATTCACCGTTCTTCGGTGTTCAGTATGATCCCTCCAATTGCGTCGTTGGAGGGTTCGACCCCGTCCCGTTCCTGGAAAAAGTGAAGAAGCGCGTCGTCACAATGCACGCTTCCGATCGTTACCTCGCCCCTGGAGCGACGCTGGATGAACTGCGCCAGGCCGACGGCACGATTGGCTACTCGACCAAGCTGATTCACGGTGAAACGGGCAAGGGGTTGAACGATTACGACGCAATTTTCCGGATTCTATCTTCTGTTCGCTTCTCCGGATGGATCTCCGTCGAGGACGGAATGAATGGCCTTGATGAACTCGCGCGATCCGTGGAATACCTCAAAAAAAAGCGCGCGCAATATTATCAATAATCGAACTCCGCCGATAAGTAGGAAGGCGGTAGAGTCGCGATCCTTTCGCGCAACCGCCGCCGTGCAGCTAGCTTTTGGATTCGCCTTTGTTCCACTTGGGACTTGAATCCAACCCGGGGGGTTACTTGCCTGATGGGACAGTCGTCCAGCCTTCGCATTCTGTTCGTCACGAACGGCACCGGCCGCGGCGAGGTCGCGAGCCGATACTTTCGCGCGATGGCTGAAGGCGTCGAGGTCACGGTACTTTCCGCGGATTCAAACTTCCGGCAGGGGAGACGGCTTGAGTTTGACGCCATTGTCGTGGATACCAATCCCGGCGAGGACCGGCAGGCGTTGCTGGAAGCGCTGAAGCCGGTTGTGGGGCATGTGCCGGTGATCGACCTTGTGGACGGATCGCCGGACGGCATTACGCTGAACGCGGGCACAGGCCTTCAAGGATATTTTCCGCCCCTCGAAGTGGATGCGATCGCTTACCTCCGCTCTCTGATCCACGTTCTGGCTCACGAAGATTTGCAGAAGGAAGTCGCATCACTGAAACAGAAACTCATCGATCTTGATCCTCGAGATCCCCAGACCGGACTGTGGAACCGGCCTTATATTTTGGAACGAATATCAGAACTCGTGACCGATTGGCGGCGTTACAAGTACCCGATGACGCTCTGCGTTTTCGATTTACTGGACATGGATCGAATCACGAACGATTACGGCCCGGAGGTTTCATGCGAGGTGATCGCGGAATTTGGCGAGTTGATCCGCCAGGTTAAACGGAGCAACGACTACGCCGGCCGGCTCGGCGCCGAACAATTTTGCATCGCTTTCCCGAGCACGCCGATTCAATCGGCGCTCGTTGGAGTCGAGCGAATTCGTGATGCCGTGGAGAAAACTCTTTTCTCCGGGAAAACCCTGGAAAACTTTACCGTGGGTGTCGCTTTTGGCGTGGCGCAGGTTTCCGAAGATTACTTTACCCTCGAGGACGTCATCGAGCGGGCGCAACGGATGCTCGAGCGCGCCAAACTAACCGGCGCCTCGCACATCGAAGTCGATTGGACCGCCTCGGAAACACAACGGGCTCTGATCTGACCCCCCCTGTATCAGTTGAAAAAACTCGCACGTTGACGATTTTGATCCTTGCTTCATAATGGTGGGAAGGCGTGGCTCATTCCATGTTGTAAGGATGCGATTCCGCGCGCCGCATTTGCATCGATTCGGATAAAAATGGCAACAAAACTTCAAGAACCCGTCGTCAATCTCGCGCTGGCCCACGAACACGGGCTCAGCACGGACGAATACGAGCGCCTGGTCCGCTCCTTGGGCCGCACGCCGACATTTACGGAGCTCGGGATTGTTTCGGTGATGTGGAGCGAGCATTGCTCGTATAAAAGCTCGCGCAAGCTTCTGAAAACGCTACCCACGGAAGGCCCGTTTGTCGTTCAGGGGCCCGGCGAGAACGCGGGAGCGGTTTCGGTCGGCGACGGCGACGCGATTGTCTTCAAAATCGAATCGCACAATCACCCCTCGGCCGTGGAACCTTACCAGGGCGCAACGACAGGCGTGGGCGGGATTCTGCGCGACATTTTCACCATGGGCGCGCGACCCATCGCCATGCTCGATTCGCTCCGGTTCGGAGACGTTCGCAATCCGAAGGTCAAGCAACTGGCGGACGGCGTCGTGCGGGGAATCGCCGATTATGGCAACTGCGTCGGTGTTCCGACAGTGGCGGGTGAGGTTTACTTCGATCGCTGCTATGAAGGAAACCCCCTCGTCAATGCGATGTGCGTCGGACGAATTCGAATTGAAAATTTGACCAAGGCCGCCGCAAAAACCGTGGGCGGGCTCGTGATTTATTTCGGAAATCCGACCGGCCGGGATGGCGTGCACGGCGCGACGTTCGCGAGCGAGGAACTCAGCGAAGAAACTCGCGCGCAACGATCCGCCGTTCAGGTGGGCGATCCGTTCATGGGCAAAAAGATTTTGGAGTCGACGCTCGAATTGATCGAAGCGGGAGTCATGGAAGCGATTCAGGATATGGGCGCCGCGGGGCTTACCTGCTCTTCATGCGAGATGGGTAGTCGCGGCGGGCTTGGGATCAGCATCGATCTCGACAAGGTGCCGCGTCGCGCCGAAGGCTTATCGCCCTATGAAATCATGCTTTCCGAATCGCAGGAGCGCATGCTGGCGGTTTGCCATCCGAACGATCTGGAAAAAGTTCGAGTAATTTTGAACCGCTGGGACCTCGAACCGCATATCGTCGGCGAAGTCACGGGCGATGGAAATTTGAGGGTGCAATTTGAAGGCGAAGAAGTCGCCTGTCTTTCAAACGATCTCCTCTCGAAGGAAGCCCCCATCTACGACCTCCCGAGGGAGCGTCCTGAATATCTCGATCGAATTCCTCATTACAAACTCCCAGCCGATCCTCTCTCAGGTGAGGAATTAAAGAAGGCAGCGATCGCGCTTCTCGGCAATCCCAACATCGCCTCCAAGCGATGGATTTTTGAGCAATACGATACGCAGGTGCAGACGCAGACTGTTCAAAAGCCGGGTGGAGGCGCGGCGGTGATTCGCCTGAAGAATTCCGGCGCGGAATCGAACGCCGAACTCAATGGTCGTCACGACGAAAAATGGATCGCGCTCAAGACGGATTGCAATGGCCTCTTTTGCTACCTCGATCCGCGGGAGGGCGCACGCATGGCCGTCGCGGAGGCCGCGCGAAACGTCGTCTGCGTTGGAGCGACGCCGCTCGGGGTCACGAATTGCTTAAACTTTGGAAATCCCAATAAACCCCAGGTCTATTGGCAATTTGCCGAGGTCATCGAGGGGATGGGCGAAGCCTGTCGCGCCCTCGGAACGCCGATTACGGGGGGGAACGTCAGCCTTTATAACGAGAGCCCCGAAGGCGCCGTCTTTCCGACGCCGGTCATTGGAATGGTCGGATTGATTCAGCACCCCGGTCGAATTGTCTCGCCTCATTTCAACGCCCCATCGCTGGACCTCTGGCTGCTCGGCCCCGACCCCGTAACTCTGGGGGGCAGTCAATTTGCCCAGCTTGGTTCGGGTGTTCCTGTCGGCCCGTGCCCCCGCATCGACCTCGAAGTTGAAGTCGCCCTGCAGAAACTCGTCCTTTCACTCATCGACAGCGGCTTGGCTAATTCTGCTCAGGATGTGAGCGAAGGCGGACTCTGGATCGCCGCCGCCGAGGGAGCGCTCGGGGGTTCGGTGGGTTTTGAACTCGATCCGGCGCCTGAGTCCATTCGCGATGAGCTCTGGCTCTTGAGTGAAGACCCCTCGCGGGTACTGATCGCGGCAGCGCCCGAGTCGGCGGCTGCCCTTCAAACAGAAGCACTTAAAGCCGGAGTTCAAGCGCGCAAAGTCGGCGTCACGGGCGGCAGCGCACTCATCTATCGCCGTTCTTTCGAATTAGGTCTGGTTCAGGCTAGAGAAATCTATTACAATGAGCCGTAGTGATTTGCGTCTTCTCGCTTCAACCGGATCTGAATTGAATTCCTTTTGAATTGGCCAAAAGGGGGAGATTCCCTCATGGATAACGAAAAGCCGCGTGAGGCATGTGGCGTAGTCGGCGTGTTCGGGCATCCCGAAGCGGCCAAGCTCGTCTATTTGGCTCTTTACGCCCTTCAGCATCGCGGGCAGGAGAGCGCGGGAATCGTTTCGTCCGATGGCCGCACCTTTCATGTCCATCGGGGGCAGGGTCTCGTCAACGATGTGTTCAATCAGCGTATTCTGGACGGCCTGCACGGCAACATCGCCATCGGTCATGTCCGGTATTCCACGACCGGTTCGAACATGCTGGCCAACTGCCAGCCGCTCGTTGCGAACTACCGTGGCGGACAACTCGCCATCGCCCACAACGGAAACATCACCAACGCCGCCGAACTCCATCGCGAACTGGAAGGGCGCGGCGCGATCTTTCAAAGCTCCACCGACTCCGAAGTTCTGCTTCACATGATTGCGCAATCGATGAGCGACGACTTCGAAGAAGCGCTCGTCACCTCGCTCGCCCGGATCAAGGGCGCCTATTCTTTGATCTTCCTCAAAGAGGACAAGATCTTCGCGCTCAAGGACCCGCGTGGGATCCGTCCGCTTTGTATGGGCACCCTGGATGGCGCAACCATCGTCGCTTCCGAGTCTTGCGCGCTCGATATTCTCGACGCGCAATATCTCCGTGAATTCAAGCCTGGCGAAATGGTCATCCTCGATGAAGCCGGCGCGCGGGTCGAGCATCCCTTTCCCCCCTTGGAAGAAAAATTTTGTGTTTTTGAGTACATCTATTTTTCACGTCCCGACAGCATGATCGGCAACAAGAGCATCGAGTCGATCCGCAACCGTTTGGGCCGCCGCCTTGCGATCGAACACCCGGCCGATGCCGACATTGTAATCTCGGTTCCGGACTCCTCAAATGCCGCGGCGATCGGCTACGCGGAGGAAAGCGGGCTACCCTACAAAATCGGATTGATCCGGAATCATTACGTCGGCCGCACGTTCATCGAACCTGAAGAACGCATCCGGCATTTCGGCGTCAAGGTGAAGCTCAATCCTGTCAGGTCGGTTCTAAACGACAAGCGCGTTATCGTGGTCGACGATTCAATGGTCCGCGGGACGACTGCGGCCAAGATCGTGACGATGCTTCGCAAGGCCGGAGCGCGCGAAGTTCACTTCCGCCTCAGTGCTCCACCTTGGAAGAACCCCTGTTACTATGGAATCGACACGCCGAACGAAGGCGAGTTGATCGCCAACAGCATGACCGTTGACGAGATCGGCAAAAAAATGGGCGCGGATTCCATTGGCTTTCTTTCCGTGGAAGGACTGCTGGCAAGCGTGCCCAAAAACGTCGGCTACTGCACGGCATGCTTTACGGGGGACTACTCTGCCGGAAAGCCGAGCAACTTCAAGAAGACCCAGCACGACGTGGGCCGTGAAGTTCTCGTTTAGTCTCAGAACACAAAATCCGATCTCAGACTTGGAAAGCTTGCTGGAACTCTTCCGCCGAGAGAGGTGGGACTTCGGCCAACGCCAGATTTTCCTCGACGTGGGCCGCCTGTTTCATCCCCACCAGCGCCGTTGTAATTCCAGGAGTCGATCGCACGAACTGGATCGCCCGTTGTGCGTCGGTCTTCAAATTCGGAAACGCTTTTTGAATCTTTTCGGGCAAACCTCGCGAAAGCCTTCCCTGTAACGTCGGCACACTCGTCATGACCGTGATGCCAAAATACCGCGCGGCTTCGAGGAATGAAACTTCCCGCCGCTCGATCTCCTGATTGGGAAACATGCAGGCTTCAACCATGGCCAGGTTGTAGGGGAGTTGAACAACCTTGAAGTGATGGTCCTTGCCACCCGCGGCTTCGGCCGCCTCCACGACTTTCGCGAGCGACAGGTAATTGTAGTCCGTTGGCTCCACGCGGAATCCATCCCACGTCGCCAGGCCATACATTCCGATTTGTCCTTCGGCAATTTTACCCTCGAGCATCTGGAACGTCTCGGTCACGGTGCGGTAAAAATCGCCCGCCCCGCGCGTCTCAAACTGGGCCTCGGGATTATGCAGGTAATAAATGTCGATGCAGTCGAGATTAAGGTTTCGAAGGCTCCGCCCAAGTTGATCCTCGATATAGCGCGGCGTGATGCAATTCCATTCGATGATCTCCTCCTCGCTTGCGATTCCCGTTTCGATATAGGTCTCGCGGACGTAATTGTGCGGATCGCGCGGAGCATCCTTATCAAAAGGAACGTATCCGCCTTTTGTGGCGACAATCACCTGATCCCGAGCGACAATTTTTTTCTCAATCGCTTCGGTTAGCGCTTTGCCGATGGCCCGCTCGCTCTGCTGGTTCCGATAATTGATGGCGGAATCGATGACGTTGCATCCCAGCCCGAGTGCCTGAACGATGGCCTCACGATAGAGCAGGTCGGTCGGACCCGTCGCCTCGCCGAGATAGGTTCCGAGCCCAAGGGAGGAAAATACCAAACCTGTTGACTCACGAAAGTGCCGGGAAGCCCGATCGGGAAACCCGTGCTGATAAGATTCCGTCCCAGTTGCAGATGCATTACCTTTAATGCTCAAAGCGAGACTCCAGTTTAGAGATTTTTGAGTATTCTGTCGCATTGAGCATGCGAGCCAATCCAGAACCAGACGATTGCCCCATCGCCTTGATCGCACCCACGGCTCGCCATCCCTCGGCAACACGTACCGAATAAATCAGCCTGGTAGGATGGACGCGTTTGAAATTCAGGCTATTGTGCTGCGCTTCAGATTGCCAGAGTCTATACGCCTTGATCGCGCTGCGTCGAACTTCGGGGGGAGGCGTGCCTACTTGTTCGCGAAAGTGCTTATTCCTCCGAGAAATCACGATCGATGTCCAGCGGAAGAGTTTTTCCCTGTCTGTCCTCTTCCAACGCCTCGTCCGCCATTCTTGCAAGCAGGTCCGGCGATTTTGCGAACAGCTCATCCCATCGCCGCTCGGAGTCCAATTCTCCAAGAATGATCGACGCGATCAATTCCTGCTGTTGCTCCGGCAATTTGGAGGCCTCTTCGAACGCTTGTTGCAGGGTCTTGGTCATTTTACTCTTTCGTGGATCGACACCGACGTCCGAAATTCTTTTATCAACTCTCTTTATGCCGCGTCAAGTGCTTCACCATCCCCTTGATTCCGCGCAGCGTCATGTCTTCCATGTGAAAGATTCCGCGGATGGTCGTCAACGTCCACTGGCCATAAGTGTCATTCCATTCTTCGCGTGAGATCGGATTCAACCAGCAGGAATATTTGAACCGATCCACGATTCTCTTGAGCCAATAGCTGCTCGGTTTGCCGTCATCGACACCGAAGTTGATCGAACCGCCGGGCGATTCCAGTTCCTCCGGCGCCATGCTCGCGTCGCCGATGATCACGATTCGCGTGTCGTCTTTCCGCTCCAGCAATTTTTCCGTCTTGAGTGCGATCCGCCGCTGGGCATCGGTCCAAATGCTTCCATAGACCGTATTGTGGAAATAATACGTCGTAATATCCTTGAACCGGTCGTGCAGCTTTGAAAAGAGCAGACGCGTCAGATCGATGTAGGGATACATCGAGTAACCGCCGTTATCGATCATGATGACGACGCTGATTTTGTCCCGCAGTTCGCGCTCGAAGATGAGATCGATCTCGCCGCCATTCTTGGCCGTCACGCGGATCGTCTCATCGAGGTTCAGCTGATCGCGCACACCCTCTTTTTTCATCTGCTTCATCGCGTCGAGCGCCTGCCGGATGTTTTCACCCTTCAGCGTGTTCGCGTCGGAGTATTCAATATACCTTCGGTCGCCGATGACCTTGAGTGCGGATCGATTTCCGTATCCCCCGCCAACGCGAACCCCGCGCTGGGCAAAACCGGAGTGTCCAAATGGCGACGTGCCGCCCGTGCCGACCCACTTGTTGCCGCCGTTATGCGCCTCAAGCTGCTCGCGCACGGTTTCCCAAAACTTTTTCATCAATTCTTCGGGGCTCATCGTCCAAAGTGCCGTTTTCGGAACCTCGCCCTTCTGAATTGCCTCTGCGAGCCACTTTTGGAATTGCTTGGTGCGCAACAATTCCATGTCCCCTTCGGTCACGCGCGGGATATCGATCCCGTAAAAATAAAGCGAGAACGCCCGCTCGAACGCGTCCATATGCTCAACGCGCCGGACAAACGTCAGGCGGGAGAAGATGAAAAAATCATCCAGCGTCTCGACGACGCCTTTTTCGAGCCCGCGATAAAGATCAAGCACGTCGCGCATCGAAACGGGAACGCCGTAATCGCGAAGGAGGTAGATGAAATCGGTGAAGAACATTCAGTTTTCTTTTCCTGATTCAACTGGAGGCGCTAAATCATATTCGCCACTCTCTATCAAGCCCTTGGTCGCCAGATAGATATGCCAGAAGAAATCCGTACCCCGGTCTTCGACCCTCTTTTGGACTGCAGAGTAAGGATAAGCAACGATAGTGGAGGTGCGATGTCGGACGGCGCCATCCATGCCCGATTCATCGGATACAACCACCCACTCCATCTCGAGGTTCTTACAAAGATATTCGCCAAAGCAAGATCCCAAGCTCTTTACAATCTCATCTCCAGACGGCTTATCCAGTGAACTGTCTGCCAACCACTTCGCGAAGATTGCATCCAACTCCTTCGGAGTGCTCGTTGCGTCAACTGGATGCTCGGCATATCTTGAAACAATTTCATTTGCCCATTGAACGTTTTGTTGAACTAGCGAAATCTGCTTTTCGGTGAATTTGGTAAACACCTGTCGTGATTCATTAGGCTCTAACTCCTGCAAGGTGTCGACTGTTCCCTCGTCAGTCGTGATCCTAATTGGTTTCGGACGATGCCCTTGAAAATAGTAGCGAGCGACAACAACGAGAATTACGGCTAGAAACAGCACGAGGACTATGCGATGTGTATCCAACTAGCCTAAAGCCTTCTCTCACATAAAATGCCTTCTTTGCTTCGTCGCCTGCCGATGGGCGTTGATGTCGCTCGATCGCTTCAGCAGTGTGCCGATCAGCGGGATATTCTGACGGTCCGGCACTTCGCCGGTGTGATCCAGCGCGCCGAGCCAGTTCAAAAGTTCGCTCGTCGCGGGCGGCTTCTCGAATCCCCTATTCCGCAATTCGTAAAAGATCGTGAGCGCCGCGTCGACCAATTCCTTACTCACCTGTGGATAATGCAATTTGATGATTTCCCTCATCTGATCCTGATTCGGGAAGGCGATGTGATGGCAATAGCAGCGCCGCAGAAAGGGATCGGACAGTTCGCGTTTGGCGTTGCTCGTCAGGATGATCACCGGTCGAATTTCCGCCTTAATCCGTTCGTTGACCTCGCGGATCGTAAACTCGCAATCTTCAAGCACATCCAGGAGATTGTCCTGGACGTCCGATTCCGTCTTATCGATCTCGTCGAGCAATAGAACAACCTTCTTGCCTGCCCGGAACGACCGGCCGATCGGCCCCCAAATGACGTAATCGTAAAAATTTTGGACGCTGCGTCCCGTATCCCCCGGACCGAACCGCGCATCATTCAGGCGAAGGACGGTATCCTGCGTATAGCAGGCTTCCTCCCCCTTGATCGTGGACTTCGCGCGCAGAACTTCGAGGTCCATCCCCAGCGCCCGCGAGATCTCGAACGCAAGCTGCGTCTTCCCGGTTCCCGCTTCACCGGTAAGCAAAAGGGGTTTCTCCATCACCAGCGCAATGTTCACGATGGCCTGAAGTTCGGGGTCCAGGTAATAGCGCTCCGTCCCCTCGAATCGCAGCTTGTTGTTGTTCTCCATTGAACTCTTTCCTTGGCAACATAATTTCCGGCTGATCATACAGGAAGAGTTTGGCATCGGCCAGTTCATAATACGGCTCCGAAATTTGATAATGCAGGCCCTTGCCAACCTGCTATGCTGGCGTTTGCATTTCGACTGGCAATAAATGAATTGGATGCAGCGACTTCCGTGAGTTCACCGCCACAAGCTCTCATTACCGGTGTGACGGGGCAGGATGGCTTCTATCTCGCCCGGCTTCTGCTTGGGAAAGGTTACAGGATCGTTGCAGGTGTGCGGAATCCGGCCACGATCAGCAAAGTGATCGGCGATGAGTTGCCCGGCGTGCAGCTCCAGCATCTCGATCTCTTCCGTCCCGAAACGATTTCGGCCATCTTTCAGGATTTCTGCCCTTCTGAAATCTATCATTTGGCCGGCAAGAGCGCCGTTCAGGTGACGTGGGATGAACCGGTCGAAACCGTGCAGGCCAATGTGCAGGGGACGGTCGAACTTCTGGAAGCAATGCGGAAATTCTGTCCCGAATCGCACCTGGTGTTTGCAGGCTCCGGCGACTGCTTCGATCACGACGTCGCGGGGCGGCATGGCATCTCCCCGCAGACTCCCTTCCGCTGCACGAGTCCCTACGCGATCTCCAAGGCCGCCGGAATGCAATTCGTTCAGGCGTATCGGAATCAGCATGGCTTGAAGGCGTCGGTTGCGGTGTTGATGAATCACACCTCGCCCCGCCGGCCATTGCGGTTCGTCGAGCGGAAAATTGTTCATGAGTCCGTTTGCATCGCGGAGGGGAATCAGGAATATCTCACGCTCGGAAGCCTTGAAACGTGCCGCGATTGGTCCTGGGCCGAAGATATTGTCGAAGGAATCGCTGCTCTTGGCAGCCGGCCGCAGGCGGGAGACTTCATTTTTGCGTCCGGTCACGTGCACACGACCC
>JADMIO011096063.1_pt1 | contig 14968 bp, 9 predicted proteins | sample 8958161 | NCBI WGS metagenome assembly JADMIO01 (sample SAMN16585339, study PRJNA669376) | soil metagenome | isolation source: Crop rotation soil | place: USA: Cullars Rotation, Alabama | collected 2011 | reverse complement strand
CGCCGCCGATGCCGATGGCTACGCCCGCGGACGCGAGCGCCACAGCCTCGCCCACCACGGCCCGCATCACATCGCGTGCGGCCGCACCGAGCGCAATCCGGATGCCGATCTCGCGCGTGCGCCGCGTCACCGAGAAGGAAATCACTCCGTAGATTCCGACGGCGGCCAGAAGCACTGCCGTCGTTCCAAACGCGGCCAGCAGTAGCGCGGACAGGCGCGGCGTGCCGACGGCATCGGAGACGTACTGCGACATCGGGATCATACGCGAGATGGGCTGCGAGGGATCGATTTCGAATACCGCCCGCCGGAGTGCGGGGCCCAGGTGCTGAGGATCGGTGCTGGTGCGGACGGTCAGAATCATATCAGCGATGGAGGCTTGGCGATACAGCTCGTAGAACTCGAAATCAGGCTCCTTCGTAAGCGAGGCAAACTTCACGTCGCCCACCACTCCAACGACCGTCAGCCAGGACTTGCCATTCCCGAAGCGCCTCCCCACGGGATCTGTGCCGGGCCAGAAGCGCCGCGCCATGGCTTCGTTGATGACGGCGATGCGGGGCGAGGCCGCGTCTTGTGCCGTGAATTCGCGGCCGCGGACGAGAGGGATCTTCATCACGCGAAAATAGTCGGGGTCAATCACGCGCCGCCAGAAGAACGGAGTATCTTCCGGCCGGGGCACCGGCTGCCCTTCGATGACGAAATTGCGGCCGCTGTTCGAGCCACCCAGGGGAATCAGGCTCACCATACTGGCGGACTGGACGCCGGGCGTGACTCTGATGCGCTCGAGCAGGCGCTCGTAGAACGCGAGGCGCTGGTCGGGCTTCGCGTACTTGTTTGCCGGCAGCGTGATCGACGCGGTGAGTACGCCTTCGGCATCGAAGCCAGGACTGGTCGCCTGCAAGTGGATCAGGGTGCGCATGGTCAGAGTCGCGCCGATCGTGAGGAGCATCGCAATCGCGACTTCGATCACCACCACCGCGCCGCGGAACCGGTTCCGGCCGCGGCTCTCCCCGGCGGCGAGACTTCCTTCCTTCAGCGCGTCTCCGAGGCGAGTCCGGAATGCGGCGACTGCCGGGGCTAGGCCGAAGAGCATTCCGGTGAGCAGCGTGGCGAGAAACGCGAACGCAACCACGCGGCCATCGAGTGACACGTCTTTGAGGAACGGAATTCGGTCAGGGCCGTAGTTCGTTACCAACCCGGTCCCCGCGGCGGCGAGAGCGAGTCCCGCGGCGCCGCCGCAAACAGCGAGGAGAACACTCTCGGTGAGCAACTGGCGGAGGATTCGCCAGCGCCCGGCGCCCAACGCGGTCCGCAGCGCAATCTCGCGCTCGCGCACGCTCGCCCGCACCAGGAGCAGATTGGCGACGTTCGCGCATGCAATCAGCAGCACGAGCCCCACCGCACCGAGCAGCACGAGCAAGCTCAGGCGTACATCGCGCACCGTGAAGTCACGCACTCGCCAGACCCGCGCGCGCGTGCCTTTGTAGATGGCATTCTCGGCTTCCAGCCGCCGCGAGACGGCGTCGACCTCGGCCTGCGCACGTTCGAGCGGAACGCCCGGCTTGAGCCGCGCATACGCTCCCACCGACGGCGAAGGTGCCGCCGGAGTGCCGCGGGCAGTGCTATGCGCGATGGGAACGTAGATGTCCGCCGTGCGATTTGGGAAGGACGATTCCACCGCTCCGAACGCAAACCCGCGCGGTAAGATGCCGGCGACGGCGACGCTCTCCCCATCAAGGTGGATGGTGCGGCCGATGACGCCGGGATCTCCGCCAAACCGCCGCTCCCACAGGCGATGGGAAAGTATCGCGACTCTCGGCGCGCCCGGCTGGTCCTCTTCGGCCAGGAAATTCCGGCCCACCGCCGGAGCGATGCCGAGCATGGGAAAGAACGCGGCATTCACACGGAGAACGTCGAGGCGCTCCGGCTCATCGCCAGCCAGCAAGGTTGCCGAAGTGGGCGCGTACGCAGACATCGATTCGAAGGACGGGCTCCCGGCTTTCCACTCCGCAAAGGTACTGTACGCCGCGAAGGTGAACGGGACATTGCGGCTGGGAATGCCCGCCCAGATCCACACCAGCCGGTCTGGATCCGCCACGGGCAGCGGCTTTAGCAGAACCGCGTAGACCACGCTGAAAATCAGCGTGCTGCCGCCAATCCCGAGTGCGAGAGCGATGGTAGAGAGGGCGGTTACGCTCGGGTTGCGGGTGAGGAGCCGCAGGCCGAATCGAATGTCTTGCAGCATGTGAATCGAGTCTACTTCAGTTGCGATCGAAGCCTACGCGTCCTCGCGCAAAGCGTGCAGTGGCCGGGTAGGATCATTCTGATGGCCCGAGTTCTACGTTTCTACACCGATGCCTTCGATGTGACGAAGGAGCGGCCCAATCCCGTCAATCCAATCCCGGGCGAATCTCTTCTGCTGTGGCTCATCGAACAGGCGAAAGGGACGGTCGAGATTTCGCCGCCCGATACCGAGGACTGGGGTTGGTACAGTCATGCGGAATGGCAGGGCCGCCAATATCTGCTGGGCGCAAGCGCTTGCGACGCCGGCGAGGACGGGCAGCGGGAATGGGTTCTACAGATCGAGAAGCACAGGTCTGTGAAGGAGAAGCTGCTGGGCCGGGCGCGCATGGCCGCGGATGACGAGTGCGCCCGATACTTCCAGAGCCTCCTCACGCGGGAAGCCAGCTTTCGCGACGTTTCCGTGGATCCAGAGCTGTAAGTCAGTCACGCACCGGTGCCGTCTGTTCCGCGGAAGTGACGCCCGGCAGAAGCTCCATGATCCTGATGTTGCGAAAGTGAATTTCCTTGCCTTCGGACTCGAGGCACAAGTACCCCTTTTTCTGCGTCGACTTACTAATGCCATTGACGAACTTTCCATTCACCGCTAACTTGATCACTCCATCAATCGCGACGACATCGTAGGTATTCCACTCGCCGCGTCCCTTGGCGCGGTGCTCCAGCGGACTGCTGCGAACGCCGCGTGGGGTGTCCGGCACGATCTCGACTCCACCTACGCCAAACAGATCTCCATGCACATAGGCGGGCGAGAGCGGCTGGCCATCGCGCCCTTTGCGGCCGGTGATGGCATCGAGCTCCAGCATCTGCACTTCGACACCGTTCGGTAGCCGGGTCTTCTCATCGGGCTTGGCGTCGCTCCACGCGAAGACCCCGGAATTCCCGCCTGCTTCCATATGTTTCCACTCGATATGCAGGAGGAAGTTCTCGTACTGCTTGTCCGAACGCATCACGCCGATCGGCTGGCCTTTGCAGATCAGGATGCCGTCCTTCACCGTCCAGGTGTCTGCGTCGGTGTTCACGTTCACCCACCCGGCGAGATCCTTGCCGTTGAACAGATCGCGAAAGGCCGGAAGCGATTGGCCCGCCAGAGGAACGGCCGCCGCCACACAAAGTGCCGCGAGGTGCAGCATACGATCGAAGCGCTTCATCTATGTACCTTACACTCAAACTACATGCTCAACCAGGGCTATGCGTACACCACCATCATCAGCAGCAAATACCACGGACAGACGCTGCTCTCGCACCTGGCAAGCCTGTATCCGCATTCCACTCCACAAGCCTGGCAAGAGAAGCTGAACAACGGCGAGGTCACGCTCGACGGCGTCACTGTGACCGGCGCCGAGACGGTTATTCTGGGCCAAACCCTGGTCTGGAACCGGCCGCCGTGGACCGAGCCCGACGCGCCTCAGCACTTCGAGGTCCTGTTTGAAGACGCCCATCTCCTCGCCGTCAACAAACCCAGCGGACTGCCCACGCTCCCTGGCGGCGGCTTCATGGAAAACACTCTCCTGCGGCTGGTACAGAAGCACACGCCTGGCGCAAACCCGGTCCACCGGCTGGGCCGAGCCACTACCGGCGTCGTGCTCTTTGCCAAGACACCGCAGGCGGCGTCGCAGCTATTCGCACACTGGAACACGCCCAAGGTTCGCAAAATCTATCGCGCGCTCGCCCAGAACATCGCGCAGCACGACGCCTACGAAATCCTCACACCGATCGGCCTCGTGCCGCATCCGCTCATCGGGTCTGTGTGGGCCGCCAGCCCCAGCGGCAAGCCGTCCAAGTCCCTGGCGAAGGTGATCTCGCGCACCGCCGGCGCCACGACCTTCGAGGTGAGCCTCGGTTCGGGCCGTCCTCATCAAATCAGAATCCACCTGGCCTCCATCGGCCATCCCCTGGTGGGCGATCCTCTGTACGGTGTGAATGGCCGGCCTTTGGAAAATCTGCCCGGCCTTCCCGGCGAGGGAGGATATCTGCTCCATGCCCACTACCTACAGTTTCAGCATCCCGTCACCGGAGAAGAGATTCACCTCGAGGCGGCGTTGCCGCCCGGCCTTTACCCTGGAAGAACGACATGATGCGAAAAGGGTTCACGCGCAAGCCACAGCCCGATAACGAGCCGCGAGGCAAGAACTACATCACGCCGGGCGGGCTGCAGCGCCTCAAAGAGGAACACCATTTTCTGCTCACCCGGGAACGTCCAGCCGTGACCGAGGTAGTGGCGTGGGCGGCCAGCAACGGCGATCGGAGTGAAAACGCCGACTATCAGTACGGCAAGCGGCGCCTGCGGCAGATCGATGGGCGCCTTCGCTTTCTCACCAAACGAATCGAAGCGGCCGAAGTGGTGGATCCGGAAGCGCGCCGATCGGGGCAGGCGGCGGCGCGGGCATTCTTCGGCGCGACGGTGCGCTACGAGAATGCCGCGGGCGAAGAGCGGGTGGTGTGCATCGTGGGCACCGACGAGGTGGATCTCGAGAGGAACCATGTCAGTTGGGTGTCGCCTCTCGGGCGCGCGCTGCTGAAGTCGACCGAGGGAGACACCGTGATTCTCCATGCGCCGGGCGGTTCAGAAGAGTTAACTGTCCTCGAAGTAAGTTATCAGCCTATTTCGGTGGAGCCGTTCCGTGAGCCACCGGGATCGCAGGCCGCCGCCAAGGGGACTGTCTAAGGCTGACCTATTCTGGCCGCAAGGCGGTCATGGGATCCGTGCGGGCAACGCGCCACGCGGGAATCGTCGAGGCTCCGAGCGCCACCACCATGAGGATCAGGGGGACGGCAATAAATGTCCCGGCATCCAAGGGGCTGGTGTCGTAGAGCAGGCTGGCGAGCGCCCGGGTTGTTACGACCGCCGCGGCCAGCCCAACGGCAATCCCGATCCCGCACAATCGCAAGCCGTGCGCCAGAACCAACCGGAGGAGATCGCGGCGGTCCGCCCCGAACGCGATTCGCACCCCAAACTCCTGTGTGCGCTGCGCCGCGTTGTACGCCAGCAGCCCGGCAATTCCCAAGGTGGCCAGCAAGAGCGCGGCGACGCCGAAGCTCACCAGCAGCCATGTGCGAAAGCGCTCGGCCGACAAGGATGCCGAGAGAGCCTGATTCATCGTGGAGACCTTCCCGGCGGCAAGGCTCGGATCGATCCCGGCAATTGCGCGCTGGATCGCACTGGCAAGCAAGGCGGGATCACCCGAGGTATGGACAACAAGGTCCATCCGTTTGACCCAGCTCCGTGGAGTGGTGAAGACCAACAAACGAGGATCATGGCTTGTCAGCCGCTCTTTCACGTCTCCTACGACGCCAACGATCGTCATCGCCGGCTCGCCGTTATCAGGAATATCGATCCCGATGCGAATACGCCGCCCGATCGGATCCAGGCCGAGCCCAATCCGCTTGGCCAGCGATTCCGAGATGACCGCCGCCGAAGGCTGGTCAATCTGGTCCCTCGGCTCCAGCAGCCGGCCCCGCAGCAGACGAACACCTAGCGATTCGAGCGCCTTCCCGCGGCAGAACAGCATATTCACTCGCTCGGTACCGGCGCGGCCGTCCATGGAAATGACGACGTTGGAGGTAGAGCCAGTCGGCAAGTCTGATATTGCGCCCGCTTGCAGCACGCCCGGTAGCGTACTGATTTCCGCGAGCACCCGGTCGAAGAATCCGGCCACTTGCTGCCGCGATTGGTACACGGACTCGGGCAAGGCGATCTCGGCTCTGACAACGTGGTCCGGGCGAAATCCAGGATCGGCCGACCTGGCCTTGATCAGGCTCCGGGTGAGCAGCCCCGCGGTGGTGAGCAGCACGAAGGCGAGACCAAACTGCGAGACGACGCCCGTGGACATCACTAGGCGTTGATGCCGGCTTTGCGTCGCCGTTCTTCCTTCCCCGCGCAGCCGGCTGATGAGATCGGTACGAAAGATGTTCGCGAACGGCGCGAGACAGAACACGAGTGGGGCAGTCAACGTAACCGCGCCGACGAAGGCCGCCACGCGCCAGTTCAGGCCGATTTCGGTCAGACGCGGGAGATCGTCGGGAGCGAGTTGGATCAGCAGCGGCAGCGCGAGGCAGGCAAGGCAGACTCCGGCGACACCGCCGGCGATCGACAGCACCAGTCCTTCTGTGACCATTTGACGCGCCAGCCGCCCGCGTGCCGCTCCCAACGCGGTGCGCAGCACGAATTCCCGCTCACGCCCCGCCATACGGCTCAAGATGAGATTTGCGACGTCTGCGCATCCGATGAGAAGGACTACGCTCACCGCGGCGAACAGAAGGAGGAGCGGGCGCCGCACATCGCCGGTGAACTCCTCGGCGAATGGGGCAATATGAGATTCCAGCGAGAAGCTGCTGTTCTTTTGAAGAGCCTGCCTGATATTCGACGGATAGTCCGCCACCACGCGGCTGAGCAGGCCTTTGAGCTCGAGGCTCGCCTGTTGCATGGTCCCATGCGGCTTCAATCTTGCGACCATGCTGTAGTCAAAGTTGCTCACGTTCTGCTGCCGGTCCTCTTTCCCCCATGAGACAGGGACGAAGACATCGGCCGGAATGCCGTTGAAGCGGGACCCGCGGATCGGGAAGGAGAACGACGCGGGCATCACGCCGATCACTGAGCAGGGAATCCGGTTGAGGAGAATCGTGCGGCCCAGGGCGCTCTGCGGTGTGCCGAAGGCGGCTTGCGCGAAGCCGCCGCTTAGCACGGCCACCCGCACGGCGCGTTCGTCCTCCTCCGGTGTGAACGCCCGTCCGATGGCGGGCGCTACTCCCAATACGGCAAACAATGAACTCGTTACTCGTGCGCCGGTGACACGTTGTGGACGGTCGACACCCGACATCTCGTACGATTGGTTGCGATACACGCCGGTCGAAGCAAAAGATTGGTTATTCGCGGCCACGAACAGGTAGTCCGGGGGCGAGAACGGAAGGACCGGAAATCCCAGCCCTGGAACGCCTTCGGTGACCGCCACCAGCCGATCCTGATCAGGGAAGGGCAGCGGCCGGAAGAGCACGGTATCGACGACCGAGAAGATCGCGGTGTTGAGCCCAATGCAAAGCGCCAAAGTGGCGATGACGGTGGCTGCAAATAGCGGCGCCCTACGGAGGGTGCGAGCCGCAAACACGAAATCGTTCATCGTCTCTTCAAGCCAACGGATGCCGCGCGCGTCCCGGCACTCCTCTTTGACTAGCTCTACGCTTTGCAGGCTCATCATGGCGTTCCTCGCCGCTTCTTCCGCCGAATGTCCCGTGGCCATCCCTCGTTCGGTTTCGCGATCGAGATAATCGCGCAGCTCGTCTTCGAGATCCGCTTCCACGCGCGAACGGTTGAACAGAGAGTCAAAACGAATCTGCCATTTCCTGAGCCAGCGCATGCGGTTAACCTCGGGCAAAGACAATCGCGGAGATGGCTTCGGACAGCCGCTTCCAGTCCGCCGTTTGCGATTGCAGGTGTTCCCGGCCGTCTTTCGTTAGCGAATAGAATTTGACGCGGCGGCGCGTATCGCTCACCAGCCACTCGGCGGTAATCCAGCCCTCTTGTTCCAACTTGTGAAGCGCCGGGTAGAGGGAACCGGGACTCACTTGCAGAACATCCTTCGACATTTGCGTCAGCCGCTGGGCGAGCGCCCATCCGTGCATGGGTTCGAGGGCCAGGATTCTCAGGATCAGCAGGCCGAGCGTGCCTTGCACGAGATCGTTGGGCTTCATTCCGTGTTATCGATGTCCGATAACAGGCTACCGTTTCCTCTGCCTTCTATGCAAGGCTTACTCGGATCGAAGGGCATCCACCACATCGACGCGAGCCGCCAGCAGCGCGGGCACCAGCGAGGCGAGCAGAGCGGCCAGCACGAGAATGCAGGCCGATCCCGCCACCGGCAGCACGCCCGGCATCTTCAAACCCGCGAAGAAGCTGCCGGCCAGGCGTGCCAGCGAGTATCCGGCCACCGCTCCCGCCGCCACGCCGACTAGACCGATGCGAAGCCCTTGCCCGACGACGTTTGCCACCAGGTGCCGCGGCTGCGAGCCGATCGCGAGGCGAATGCCGAATTCGCGCTTGCGCCCGCTGACGAGGAACGCGAGCACACCGGCGACGCCCACCACCGCAATCGCGAGAGCCACCCCCGCAAAGCCCGCCGATACGACCGTGTTGAGCCGGTCCGGCGTGAGGACTTCGCTGCGCGCGTCCTCGAGTGTGGTGACGCGCTCGATCGGCTGGTCCGCCGCCATTCCACGGATCAACTGCGTCACCGGGTTCCGCAGCCCGTACGGATTGCCGCGCGTGCGGATGAAAAGATTCGCCGCCCAAAGCTGTTCCTGCGGGAGCGGATGATACACGGCGAGCGCCGGTCCGGGAATCAGGTTTTCGTCTTCGAGATCGGCCGCAACGCCGATGATGCGGCGCGGCTCGCCGCTCACGTCGATGAACTTGATCACGGGGTCCGTCCAGCGCATGTGGCGATTCAAGGCGTCCTGGGTCGGGAACATCCGCTGCGCGAGGCTCTGGCTCACGATCACCACACGCTCGCCGCCGGCGCGGTCTGCTTCATTGAAATCGCGGCCGGCCACCAACCGCAGACCGATGGTGCCGAAGTATCCCGGCGTGACGTTGCGGAAGCGCGCCCGCGGATTCTCTTCCCCCGCCGCGGCGACGTGCCCGTCCGCAGAAAATTCGAAGCCGGGTCCGAAGCTGCCGCCGTCGCGCCAAGGCACGAAGGTACCGAGCGACGCGCTCTCCACTTCGCCGAGGGACCGCACGCGGCGCAGCATCTCTTCGTAGAAGAGCCGGACCTGGTCGGTCGATTTGCCATACGCCATCACGGGCACGTCCATGGTGAGGACGCGCTGCGCGTCAATGCCGGTGCGAGCGGTTTGCAGTGACAGCAGAGTATTGACGGCCACCGCCGCGCCCGTGAGTAGCACGAATGAAGCCGCCGTTTGGAGCACCGCGAACGCCGCCAGCCGCCGTCGCGTGGCGCCTGTGACGCGCCGATTGCCCGCGGCGAGATCCTGCTGGCCCGATGCGCCCGCGGACGGCAATCGCGGCACGAACGCGAGTATGACGGCCGCCGAGAGCGCCAGGGCCGCACCGAGCCACAGTGCGCCGGGATCGAGCGTCAGGTCGAGCGCGCGCACCGAGAGCTTCGAAGCGTAGCGAGCCAGGATATTCACCATGGGTTTCGCGATGAGCAGGCCGAGCGCGGCCCCGGCGATACAAAGGACGAGACTCTCGGCGAGTAGCGTGCGCCGCAGCGCCGCCGTACTGGCCCCGAGCGCGGCGCGAATGGCCAGTTCGCCTTCACGGCGCGCGGCTCGCGCCAGAATGAGATTCGCCGCGTTCGAGCAGGCGATCACGAAGATCAGCACCGCGGCGGCCATGAGGACAATCAACATCGTGCGCGCGCCCGAGGTAAGCTGGTCGCGCAGCATCACGGCGTCGATCTGGAAATTCGCCTTCGCCGAATAGCTTTCCGGATGCTGTTTCACCATCGAGCCATGCACCACCTTCAACTCCGAGACGGCCTTGGCGAGATCGGCGCCGGGAGCGAGGCGTCCGAACAACTCGGTCATCCGGTGAACGCGGCCGGTGACCATGGTGGCCGAAAGATGATGCGGACTTGTGACGATGTTCGCGATGATCTCGGTCTCGGCGGGGTAGGGAATCGAGGGTTCGAGCACGCCGACGATTTCCGCCGCGCGCGTCCCGAGCCGGATGGATTTGCCGATCACTTTCGGGTCCGCATTCAGCTGTTGAGACCAGAACCGGTGCGTGAGCACCGCGGCGCCTGCGGCTTTCGGCCCGCCGTCGCGCTGGTCAAGCAGGCGGCCCAGTACCGGCCGCAGCCCCATCGCTTCGAAATAGTTGCCGTCGACGACGCCCGCGCGCACGACGCGCGGATCGCCGAGCCCGAGCATGGTGAAGCCGATCGTCGAAAACTCGCCCAACGAGCTGACGGTTTTCACGCCCGCCCGAAGATCCAGAATCTCCGGCACGGAGAAGGGGACCGGTCCCGGAGAGAGTCCGGGAGCGGTTTGACGAAGGTAGATCAGCCGGTTCTCCTCGCGGTTGACCAGCGGCCGGAGCAGCACACCGCGCACCAGCGTGAACATGGCCGCATTGGCGCCGATCCCGAGCGCGAGCGTCGTCACCACCGCGAGGGTGAGCACTTTCGATCGAGACAGCGAGCGGAAGGAGAGACGGATGTCGCTAGGAAGGGCCATGAGTGTGTTCTCGCGTATAGGTCGATTCACGGCGGCCGGAATCGACAAAGCGTGGAAATTATTCTAGCGGGTTCATCTCGCGGATGATCCAATAAGTACACATGGTGAATCTCTCCGCGCTGCTCGCCCTCGCCGCCGCGGGTGCGTGGACCGTTCACAAACTGCCTGTCACTCTGGTAACCGGCGAAACAGCCAAGAAGTGGCTCCCGGCCACCACCCCGGGCGGTCTCGCGGTTTTGGATTTCGATGGAGACGGCAAGCCTGACCTCTTCTTCGCCAACGGCGGCGTCCTGCCCGCGGGGAAAAAGGCGTCCAACCGGCTGCTGCGCAATCTTGGAGGAATGCGGTTCGAAGACGTCACCGCGCGTGCCGGCGTCGCAGGCAGGGATTACGATAGCGGCGCCGCCGCGGGCGACTTCGATGGCGATGGGCGTGCCGATCTGCTGGTTTGCGGCCTCCACGGTGTCACCCTATATCGCAACCGGGGCGACGGCACGTTCGAGGATGCGACCCGGAAGGCCGGACTCGACAATAAGAAGCGCTGGTCCGTGGGCGCCGCGTGGTTTGATGTGGAAAATGACGGCGATCTGGACCTGTTCGTCGTGAACTACGTCCGCTGGGATCCGGCGAGCGAGCGGCAGTGTATCGTCAACGGCCAGCCCGATTTCTGCCATCCGAAATTCTACGATTCGCAGCCGAACGCGCTCTTCCGCAACAACGGCGATGGCACGTTCACCGATGTCTCCGAGTCCTCGGGGATTGCGGGCTATGCCGGCAAGGGCATGGCCGTCGCCGCGGCGGACTTCGACGGCGACAAACTCGTCGATCTGTTCGTCACCAATGACCGCGCCTTCGCGTTTCTGTTTCGTAACCTAGGCAACGGCCGCTTCAAGGAGTCGGCGTTCGAGTGGGGAGTGGCCGTTCCACAGGATGGCAATCCCGTCTCCGGTATGGGTGTCGATGCGCAGGATTACGATAACGACGGGCTGCCCGACCTCGTCTACACCGCGCTGCGCGACGAGACCTTTCCGCTCTACCGAAATCGCGAGTCCGAGTTCGTGGAGGCTACTGCGTCGAGCCGTCTGTCCATGCTCACCCGAGCGATGGCGGGTTGGGGAATCGCCTTCGCCGATCTCGACAATGATGGCTGGAAAGACATCGCCGTTGCGCGCAGCGACGTACTCTCTGCCACTGGCGCCCGCGGCGCGTCGATGAAGGAGCCGCCGTCCTGGTTCCGCAATCTCGGTGACGGCGCTTTCGCTGCCGGTGTGGGTTGGAACGCGCTCGAGCCGCTGATGTATCGCGGCATGGTGCCGGCCGATCTCGATGACGATGGCTGCCCGGACATCGTGCTCACCGCGCTCAACGCCGAAGCGCGCATCCTGCGAAATCCCTGCGACTCGGGGAATCACTGGCTGAAAGTCAGCGTGAAGGGTGTCGCCGCGCGCGTGCGCGTCGGCAAGCAATGGCGCAACCCGTCCACCGCGGTCGGCTACGCATCGTCGTCGTCGGCGCCTCTGCACTTCGGGCTCGGAAGCGCGGTGAAGGCGGAAGTGGAAGTGTTCTGGTCGAACGGCAAGTCGAAGAAGCTCGAATCACCGGCCGACCGTACAATCGTAGTGGAACCATGATTCGGCTGTTCCTGCTCCTCGCGCTCCCCGTTTTGGCGCAGGATCTTTCCCAGCAGGGCGTGCAGGCGATGCGCGAAAGCCGCTTTGCCGATGCCGAGCGCATCTTCCGCGAGCTCATCAAGCAATCGCCGCAGGATCCCCGGCTGCGCATGAACCTCGGGCTCGCCTTGCACAGCGGCGGCAAGTATCCGGAGGCCATCGTCGAGTTCGACCGGTTCTTGAAAGCGATGCCCCAGCCCGGTCCTGCTCACCTGATGGCGGGCGTCGCGCGGCTGAAGCTCAACAAATGGTGCGATGCGGTTCCGCTGCTCGAGAAGGCGCGCCAGTGGCAGTCCTCGAATCAGGTGCTGGTGGAGCTGGGCGACGCCTACAACGGCTGCAAGAGATTCTCGGACGCGGGCAAGACGTATCGCGCCGCCGCACTAGCGGATCCTAACGATAAGCGCCTGCCGCGTGCCGCCGCCCGGGCATTCTGGGAAGCGCGCGAATACACCGAGGCCCAACCGCTCTACGCCTCCCTCGAAGCGAGCTTCAGCGCCGACCCCAAATTCCTCTACGAATATGGCGACACGCTGGCAAGAGCGTCGGGCGCCGCGGCAGGATTGCCGTATCTTGAAAAAGCGGTTCGCGCCGAGCCCACGCTTGTTTCCGCGCGAGGCGCATTAGGCCGAGCGCTGCTCGAACTCGACCGCGCCGCCGACAGCGTGCCGCACCTCGAAGCCGCCGTCCCCACGGACCCGTCTCTGCTGTTGCCGCTCAGCCGCGCCTACAAGAAAACGGGCCGCGTGCAGGACGCGGCCCGTGTCGAAGCGGAATACAGACGAGCGCTGTCAGGTCAGAACTGAATGCGCAGCCCGAGCTGAATATTTCTCGGACCCACATTCGTTGTGCCGGACACCCGGCCGAAGTCCGCATTGCCGAACGTGGTGGCGGCTCTGCCGAACTGCGGTGTATTCGTCATATTGAACATCTCTGCGCGGAACTGAGACTTGATTCGTTCGCCCACGTAGAAGTTTTTCAGGATGGCGAAGTCCGCGTGTTTGGTGGCGCCGAAGCGAATGTTGGGGGTCCAGCGCGTCATGTTGCTCAACTCGTAGGTGCCGGGCGCGGTGAACGCCGACGTGTTGAACCAACGGTCGGGCGTGGGGCTGTCGATAGCGGCCGTCTTCAAGTCGCCCACGTTGGGCCGCTGCACCTGGAAGCCGTAGTTGGCGAGCGTGTTGGGCGCGGTGAACTGGAGCGGAAGGCCGCTGCCGAAGCGGACGATCGTGGAGACCTGCCAGCCGCCGATCACGGCGTTGGCCACCTTGGGCATGTCGCTCAAATACTTGCGACCCTTGCCGATGGGCATTTCGTACACCAGCGCACTCACGAAGCTTTGGGGCAGATCGTGAGCGCTGATCGAGCGGTCCGCGCGCAGGTTGTAGTAGTTGCGCAGCGTGTCCGATACTTCCCAGCCCTGCCATTCGCTCGCATTGTCGATCACCTTTGACCATTGATACGTGGTCAACAGGTTGAGCCCCTTCTGCATCTGCCAGTTGTAGCGCACCACCAGCGCGTTGAACGACGAGCTTCCGCCCGGCGCGTCGGCCGAGACATTCACCGCTGTGAATTGCGGATAGGGCCGCAGTACGCGGTTCTGCGGAACCGTAGCGCCCGAAAGGATGCCGCTGGTGAAGATGCCGAAGAACGGATTCCGCACCGGCTGGTCAAGCTGGCTGCCGAGGCTCAGGTACTTCGGATCGAGCTGGTTCGCCTGCTGTCCGGTGCCGAACAGGAGCTTGCGGCCTTGCGAGCCGGTGTAGCCCACTTCGAGCACCATGCCCTTGGCGAGTTCGTATTGGAAGTCGACCGAGAAGTTCTGCACGTAGCTCAGCGGATGGTACGCCGACAGTGCGTTCACCGCGTCGCCCGTCTGCGTGAGCAGTCCACGCGTCGCGCCCACCGGTTGCGAGATGCCCTGCGGGTACGGATTGCGGAGCAGCGCCGCTGGGTTCGGGTTGATGCCGTCGCCGCCGATCGTCGAAACCCAAGTCGTAGTGGTGGCGAAGCCGTCACGCGTGCCGCCGCCGGTTTGCGGATAGAAGATTCCGTAGCCGCCGCGCATCACGAGCTTGTCCGTGATCTTGTAGGCGACCCCGATGCGAGGCGCGAAGTTGATCTTGTCGGTGTTCCAGGCGCCGCGATGGCTCGCGTCATTGAAGATCAGTCCGCCGGTGAGCGGCAGCCCGGTTTGCTGCGCGAGCGGGCTCGGGACGTTGAAGTCGAAATTGTTCTGCCGGTTGTAGCGCTCCGTGCGCGCCTGCTGCAGTTCGTACCGCATGCCCAGGTTCAAGGTCAGCTTGCGAGTCAGGCGCCAGGCGTCCTGCACGTAGATGCCGTGATACATGGCCGTGACCGCGGTGGCCGCCGCGATGGGCGTGCTGCCGCCGGACCCGACACCAAGCAGCAGTGATGCGATTGCGTCACCGGTCGTCGTCGAAGCGGTCGCCGCCGTGGGCCCCGAAGTGAGACCTCGCGTGAAGGCGAAGGTCGCAGTGTTGAAGTCGATCAGGTTTAACCGGGCGAGTTCGGTGATCCAGCCGAATTTGAGGCTGTGCGCGCCCAGTTCCTTGGTCACGTTCGCCTGCACGTTGTGGGTCTCGCGTGGCGCGTTCAGGTAGCGCCGGTTGTCGAGCGAGGCGTAATTTTGGAAGGTGAATTCGGGCAGAGTTTCCGTCTGGAACTGGCCCACCAGCGAGGCCGGCAAGCCCAGTTGGAGACCGTTGAGTCCCTTTGACGGCGAGTTCTGATTCTCTCTCCAGCGGCCCGAGCCGACGAGGACATTCAGCACCCAGGTGGGC
>JADMIO011485928.1_pt1 | contig 14969 bp, 14 predicted proteins | sample 8958161 | NCBI WGS metagenome assembly JADMIO01 (sample SAMN16585339, study PRJNA669376) | soil metagenome | isolation source: Crop rotation soil | place: USA: Cullars Rotation, Alabama | collected 2011 | reverse complement strand
CCCGCCAATGGGGAACGCAGCACCGCGGCCAACGCCAGCTCGTCAGTTGTGTTGTCGAGAAAGCGCAGCAGTTGAATTAAATCCTGAATCTCTTCGCGTTGATAGAAGCCTTTGCCCTGGACCGTGAGATACGGGATGCCCGCGCGCCGCAAAGCACTTTCGTAAGTCCAGACTCCGGTAAACGCGCGCAGCAGGACGGCAACGTCTTTATATTCGAAGTTGTCACTAACCAGCTCGCGGATCCTGGCCGCCACTTGCTCGGCATCGAGTTCGTGCGCAGTCAGGCTGCCGGCGCCGCCGTTTGCTTCGGTAACTTCGTCAGACTCACGCGGGACACTGACCATCAACTCAACCAGCGGCGGATCATGTTCAGCTTCGCGGAGCCCCACACTGGGTTCGTGCGCGACATAACCAAGTTCACCGAGCGCGTCGCGCGGGATGTCGGTGCGGGCCTGAAAGATCCTGGCGAACAGGAAATTAAACGAGTCGACCAGCGGTTTCTGACTGCGGAAGTTCAGCGAGAGCGGTTGCGCGGCGCCGCCGGCCTTTTCGATGGCGGCCGTCATCTCGGCAAAGACATCGACGTCCGCGCCGCGAAATCCGTAGATCGATTGTTTGCGATCGCCGACGATAAAGAGATTGGCGCCGGCGAGCAGAGCAATCCGCGCCAACAGATCGCGCTGCAAACCGTTGGTGTCCTGAAATTCATCGACCAGAAAATAGCGATAGCGTTCAGATACGCGGGTCAACACTTCTGGCCGCTCCAGTAACCGCAAGGCGCGCAGCTGCAGATCATCAAAATCGAGCACTGAAAGTCTTTGCTTCTCCGCGTCCAGGCGGCGCTCGATCTCGCGCAACAGCTTCAGCAGCGCCAGCGCATATTGTTTGGCCAGCAAATCAAAACCGATGGCCGGCAAACTGCCGCGGAGAAAGTCATTCGCCTTGGAATCCTGTCCCCATAGCAATTCATCAAGGCGTTCGATCGGCGGATAACTGCGCTTGTCCGGACGCCACTCTCTAAGATCCTCGATGGCCTGGCAATACGCCGCCATGTTGTCAACACCTGGCGCTGCCGATAGCAGCTCACGCAATACAGGCCAATCTCGCTCGACCTGGGCGCGCTTCTTCTCAGTGGCTTTAGTTAATCGTTTGGCCACGAACTGCTCGATCGCAACCTTCACCTCGCCGAACACTGAATCGTATTGATCTGGTGAAATATGATTTTGGGCCGTCAGCTCTTCAATCCGATCCAATGACAAGCCTTCATCACGATATTTCCGGTGCAGTTCGATCAACGATTTCGCCATGGCGGCGCGTCCGGTACCCTGCGCGTACTGCAGAACCTTTTCATCCCCGCGATGAATCGCATCTGCCAGCGCCTCTTCCACCACACTTTCGATCAGCATCATCGCTTGATGCTCGTCCAGCAACACAAATTGCGGATCGATATTGGCCTCGACCGGAAACTCATGCAGCAGCCGCGAGCAGAAGCCGTGAATGGTGGTAATCACAGCGCCTTCGAGGGTCCGTTTGTGACGCAGCCAGGTGGGCCGTTCTTTGGCCGGCGCATGGCGCAGGATTTCATCGATGCGCGTGCGCACCCGCTGCCGCATCTCGTTGGCCGCGCGGTTGGTAAAAGTAATCGCCACGATGTTGTCAACTGAGACCTTGCGGGTGCGGAGAATTTCCAGATAGCGCTCAACCAGGACAAACGTTTTCCCCGCGCCGGGGCCGGCGGTGACTGAGAGGTGCCGGTCGAGCGTATGCGCCGCCGTTTGCTGCTCGGGCTTTAGCTCGCGTTTATTGGGACTGGAAATCTCGTTCGTCATCGACTGAAGAATTGTGATTTTACTTCATAAGGGTCTGACTGACATTGCGGGCAGGTCCGGACAGCAAAGCGGTTCACCATTCAACGAATTTCGTGTGATTTCGTCGCAAGTTCGTGTGATTCGTAGTTTCCTTCTTTCGGAAAATTCAACAGACGCGCAACGCGATAACCTAACCACGAAACGGCACGAATAGGAAATCACGAAATGACACGAAACGACGTGTGGCGGGCTCTGCTCGTTACTGCTCGTGATTCTGAGGTTGGTTCTTGGCGGCGCCACGAATATTCAGCAAGGCGAGACACACCTGCAGAACGATCAGCGCATACGCCGCGTCGTGCAGCCCCCAGGCGATCCATAGAATGTTACTCAGCAGGAACAGCCAGAAACCCCAGTTCCTTTTTAACTTTGTCTGAGAGGCGACCATCCAGGCGGCAATTACCGTGACCAGCATCGCCGGCCATTGAAGCCAATTAATCATGTTGTTTTTTGAATTAGGATTTCATGAAAAACCGAAAACGCGGGGGCGATACCAAAACTGTGGATCAATCAGAGGATAAAATGGTGCGCCCGGCATGATTCGAACATGCGACCTTTGGTTTCGTAGACCAACGCTCTATCCAACTGAGCTACGGGCGCGGCAGGATGAGAAGGAGTTTAAGGTTTCAAGTTTCAAGTTTCAAGTTTGGAGTTGGAGTCAGAGCGACCGGGTTGCTGATTACATTTTTACTCGCTGGGCCAGGACCCGGTCGCTACCGCTCCCGGTTCTGACACGTTATCTCGCGTAATATCCGGGCTTGGTGCTCGCGACCAGCTCGCCGCGGCCGACTTCCACCCGAATCTCTCGCCACTTACCGTCGCGAACACCCGGGTTAGGCGCCTGGTAAGCGATGGTGTAGAGCGTCCGCAGGTCCGCAGCCACCTGCGCATACAACCGCGAAAGATCATCCAGCCGGCGAATTTCATGCAAATGACCACCGGTGCGATCGGCCAGTAACTGCAGACGGGTTCGCGCCGCGGTGTACATCGCGATGATCAGCGGGTCGGGCATCGGCAAACGCTTCGGATCGCCGGAAGGCAGCGCCAGCGGAAAGACCGTCACTCCCTGTCGATCAGCATCATTCAGCACCGACACCAATGCCGAGCTCGTCTCTGGCTTAATCGCTGTCGCCACCTGTGACTCAGCTGCCTGCGAAACAACCGATCGATCCGCGTTCCTCACTTCCGTATCCAGTCCATCAGTGAGCACCACGATTGCTTTGCGTCGCTTGCCTTCGTGAGACAACTCTTTCAATGAAAACTTTAAGCCATCGTAAAGCATGGTTTGGCCGGCGCCCGTAGCAATCGAGATCGCATAAGCCACGCGGCTCCGGTCGCTGGTAAACCCTTGCAGCGATTTGACCCCCTTGCCGTTGAAGGCCACTACGGCTACGCGATCTTCAGGAGAGAGCGCATCCAGAAAACGGACGGCCGACATGTAAATCTGCTGACGAAAATTTATGGTCGAGCCCGACATATCCAGCAACATCACCAGGCTGAAAGGCGCTTCCGTCGGTTCGAAGTGCAGGATCGGACGGCGCACACCGTCTTCGAAAACGGAAAAATCGTTGGCTGACAGGCTCGTGATCGAACGACCCTGTTTATCGACCACTCCGACATTCAATTGCACCAGCGATGTATCGGTGGTGATGACGTCGTCCTGCTGTGCGCGCGTGGCGGCGGCCGCCAGAATGATTAGCGCGCCAATCAGAAAGATCTTTGCCACGGGACGAACAGCTACAGGGGATGGCAGATGGATAAAAAGCCTCATGCGATTTTCGACTTCTTTAGATTGCTGGGGTGCGTGTGAGTATGCCTGTGAATTTATTAATTTCGCAACTCGGCAGCTAAACATAATTTGCCAAAGCGAAACCGGCATTTTGCGAAAAAAATTGCCTTAATTCACAGCACTGATTTTCGTTTTGACGTGCAGGAATCTCAATATAATGCGCGCTTGGCGAGGACTCCCGCTATGCCGAAGGCCAACTTTTGTGCGGAGTGCGGCGATCGATTGTCTCGAAAGGGCTGGCGTGCATGGTCGCGCGCTCGTTTGTGTGTTCTGTGCGCCCACCGGCTCGGTTCTTTTGCGGCGTTCCGCGGGCTCTTCGTTCTCGTCCTGACCGCTGCCGCCGCGTTCGGTTTTGGAAGATACCTGCGCCCATCCCCGCCGCCGCTAATCATTCAACGGCTCGCCAATTCCCCGCTTCCGGATGGACCAATCGATACTGCACGAGCCGCGGATCAAGCCATTCCAAATGGTGATCAAAAATCAGAATCGAACCAACCGATTACCAATGACGACGTCTACATTTGTGGCGCGCGTACCCAGAAGGGCACGCCCTGCCGGCGCCGGGTGCATGCGGCAGGTGAACGCTGCTTTCAGCACAAGGGGATGCCCAGCTTAGTCCCTCTATCTAAATTGGTTCTACGGCGCTAGATTGTACTTGTGTGCCTATGGCGCGCCTCGACCCCGGTAAACAATTGTTTTTGAGAACGCGACATTTCGCCTTCCCCCGGAGCCGAACAATCTCGCTTGACCGGTCCGTTTCTCAAGATGCCAATTCCGGCGCAGCACGAAGTCCACTGTAACCGCGCGGAATAGCCTGCAACGTCGCTGGTTTATGGGAGTTGTTGTATTTTCACCGTTTATTCAAAACAGGGAGTCAACGTAAGATACTGCTAGGGCTTGCTTTGCGGGTATCGTTGCGGCTTCGACAATGAATCGTTTTGCAATCGGCAAGCTTCTGTGCTAGGGTCTCGCAGTTCGACTATCCTCCACAACAAACGCATGTCAGCTTGGCACCCCAGAGACGACGAAAGAAGTGGCGCCTTGAAAAAAGGTCTCCCCGCACGAACCTGAGGCTCACGAAGGTCGAAGCGGAGGTGTTGTTCATCATTCTGAACAATGGCAGCCCAATGACTTACGAAGATATCGCCGCGAGTTATATAGAACGATTTGGACAAAAAAAGGCGAAGAAGCCGAACACGATAAAAGTTTGCATTAACAACATTAAGCGGTTAGAAGTAGCAACCGGCCGAAAATATCTGGAATCCTCGGGTAGCAAGCCTGAGCGATATAAGATCCATGGACAGTTTGTTGAATACCAAGGCACGGCAATCATTCTGATCGAGGCCGCTACTGGTTTTAGGCAATTACATGTCCGAAAACCTTTGGAGTGGGAAATAGACCGAGGCGAATTCGAGAACTATGTTTCTCAAACATACGGATGGGAAAAAGCCTTAATCCGAAACCGAATCGATGAAGCATCACGGAGTTTCTATTTATTACTCCACGAACTTAAACCTGACAAACCATCAATACGCGTCGAGAAGCGACTCAACGATGATGAGGAATACTTAAAAGTCATCCTCGAGGACTACGTTCAACAGCAGGAACGCGCGCAGCCTACGCCAGCCGCTCTTCCACACTTGAACGAACTGTTGTCGCTCTATCGCTTGGATAGCCTTTCAAAACCCAAGTAGGAGACAATGATGGCAGCTTCAAAAAGAGCGTTGATCGAAAAAAGCCTTCAGGCGGAATCCAAGAGAATAGAACATGCTCCCCTCTTGCTCGCCGTCTTGAGAGTTTTGCAATCACTCGTGAAGAACGCAACGATCGAATTATCGAACGGCGTAAGGGTTTTCGTCGATCATGAGTCTGGCGAACGTTCAATTCGATTTCACTGTGACAAGGCGAGCTCTCCGTGCGATGAACCGTGCCAAGATTTGCTTGACTGTAAATTTGGCCGAGAAAATGCGGTCGCCCTTTGCAGAAACTTAGAGCCGCTCGGTTGCTCGGTAGAAATGACAGGTGAAACTGAGCAGCTACGGCAAGACGGCATCGAGAGAGTCGAAGGAATACTCGATGCTCTTCAGCTGGAAGAAAAGGCTAGCCTCCTAAGTATCTTCGGCGAAGATGAATTCAAAGCCTTCTTAGATACAAACGCTGAATTGGAGAATTTGCAACCGCTTCAATATTGGTTTACGAATCGCATCAATCAACTAAAGACAGCCACTCGGAAGACCCCAAAGCGTCCTGTAAAAGCCCAGAGAAAAGTAGGCGACTATTTGTATACCCTGCAGCCGAGTCAAAAAGGCGGTGACTACTGGTATTTGCATTTTAGTCGGGACGGGAAGCGCCACCACATATATCTCGGTAAGCAAACGCCTACTTTTGAACCAGATACCGATCTAGCGCAAAAACATCTCCCTCAAGCCCGCGCTGCAGGTGTATAAGTCCAGAGAAAAATAAAACAGTTTTCTGCAGAAAAAGGCCTTGACTGAGGTTCTAACGGTGTTAGAATGCGACGCTATCAACCGTCAGGTAAGCTCTGAAAATTGAAAAGCCAGGCCGATGGTTGACCGACCTGGCCGATGCGAACCTGCCACCTGTTTGGAGTCCTTCAACAAGAGCCAAAACAGGATGGTGAGCCAAGCGTTTTCGTGCTCCGGCGCAACCGCGCAGAGAGATCGCATGGCCCGCAAATCCGCGGTCCAATGATAGCCATGTTTGTTACCTGACGTAAATAAGAATCTGCGCAGTTTCGTCGAGCATCTTTCTCCGGATGGGGGAAGAAGCAATGACGATAAGAACTGATTCAGCCCTTCCCTTCCAGGTCTCTTACCGTCTCTTAAATTCTCGTCGATTCCTTGCTTCACCTTCTGTAGAAGTGCGCTCGGCGTCTGAGTCGATCGATCTTGGCGCGCTCAGCCTTCCGGCCCTTGCTCAACCGCGCTATTTCGCTAAGAGGACCATTTCTGGTCGTGGCTGCAACGCCCGAATAACTTCTCAAAATGCCAATCCTCGGCTCGCCGCTCTTCTTAGAGTTGCCTCAATACTTTACTCCAATCATTACGTAGTTCTTCCAGTTTTCCTAATTCAACAGCGACTTAAGCAATCAATTCCGCGATGTCTGATCTGGGCGGACAGTTTTGTATGTGTCTGGTTTCACCAGTCTTTCCCACGAAAAGGCTTTGCAGGTCAGCCTGCTGCCCGCAGCCCGAAAAAGGACTGAAAAAATCCTTTTTGGTTGAGTCTCTCTGCAGTCGTTACCCACGTGGCGCCCAAGCTCTACCGCGCGCCCGAGTTCTTTGAAATCAGATGACCTCAACGGCCCCGACTGAAACTACTTGTCGTCTCTCCCTTCACGAACCACCAGAAGGAGGTTTCATGATAGAAAGCTACGTCCTAGACGCCGAACTTTGCGTTGATCCCTGGTCGCAATTTTTCAACGACCACTACGAGTCTGGTCTGGCCTTTGCTCATTGGCGTGTCGGCAACATCGAGGACGCTCGCGATGTTGTTCAGGATTGCGTCGTTCGTATCCTTAGACTCTTGCCAGATCCTAATTGGATTGGAGACCAAAGGAATTATTGGCTCAAAACAATCCAGCACCGATCCTACGAGTTACTAAGAAAACGCAACGTCGAGGCAGCACGAACAGTGTCTCGTGATATACCGACGAGGAATGGCGACGGTGAAGAACTGCTGCCACCTGATCCCGTCGACCCGAACCGAGACCCTGAGATGAACGCGTTGATCAACGAGGAGAATGAAAGACTTCTTCGCGCATTGGAAATGCGTTGCGCTGACCTTACGCCGCACGAGCGAAATCTACTCGCGTTGCGCTTCGCGGCTTACACTAATGAAGAGATCGCCAGCATGTGGGGCGAAGAGGTCAATGTCATCCGTGCTGATATGAATGCGGTGGTTGCAAAAATCCGTTATCGCTTGCAGCACGAAAGGAAATAACCAAATCGCGCAAGTCTCAAAGCTAACTTGTGTGAGATCAACTGAGAACCTAGAGAATCAGGAGAACGCCAAAACCACATTATGTCTACGAAAAAATCAACAGTTGAAGTTTGTTCAATGAGTTCGCCCGCGCGAACCAGTCTGATTTTTTCCAGGACGCGCAATTCGCTACCGACTACCGCACTTACCCGCCTATTCTCCGCTGACGCTTGCTGCTGCCAGGGCCTCGGACAACTCTTAAGGCACAAAACTTACCTGTTTGTGTCTTAAGAGTTGACCGGGGCCACCCGCCAGCGCAGCAAAAGCAACAACCCACAAATACGTCAGATAGGAGAAATGATCATGGAATACGACATTAGGGATGCTATCGCTAATTTTGTCCGGAATGCAGACCCGGATTTCGAAAAACACAGAGAAGAACAACAGCAGCTCCTGCGGCGGAGCAGTTGTATCAACCAAAAGCTCGGCCGCTGGGTTGACGTCGGCGTCGAGTTTCTGTTTTCGGTCCTCGAGCTCGAAGATGAACAAATCGTCATTCGACTTCCAGTATTAGCTCATTTGAACAAGACCGATCGTCGTCGGTTTGTAAGACTTCTTCAAGATCACATTCAAGTGTGCCGTAATTGTGCTCTGAAACACGAGGACGAATTACGCCTCAATTCTCAGATCGAACGAGCATTTCAACCCAACAACAAGTTCCTTCTGGAAGAACTCCTAGCTGCGATCCCAGCCATAACCACACCCGATCCGATCGAGACCTAACATTCACCGTTGACGATAACAACTTATCAACATTGCAGAGGACCTGAGCGCGACGCTCAGGTCCGGGAGCGAGAATGAAAACCTTCTGACATTGCTCGCCTTGATAAGCGACCTGCTCGCGTCGGCAGGCTTTTTTTTCAAATGCCGAGCGGAACAGTTGTATGGGATGGAGGACATCAAGAAATGAAACCGATTTCCAACAAAAGTCGCATGTTCTTAAAAGGATATCTCGACCCCCAAAATCAAGCGCGATTCCCGGACGGCTTGTTGTACAGCGGACTTTTACTATCCGGAACACTCCTGGCGATTTACTGCCTAGCTGGCGGAACGGTCGCTCTTATCACAATCGTCTGTGTGTTGATTCTGGGATCCGGCCTGGGAATCTTCAAGTATTTTGGCGATTACAACGTCTTATCGCGGATCAGTAGTCTTTCCGTGGCGAATTGGAACATGCAGCCAATTCCAACCGTTGCTTAAGCACTTCTCTTCGAGTAACCGCAGGCCGCCGCAGAACGATCAATTCGTTACGGCGGCCTGATGTCCGTGAGTCCTTGACCAACGGACGAGAGTTTAAGCAAGCTGCAAAAACTTTTTTTTGAGAGCCCTTGAAACAGTTGTTAAGGATGAAGCTCAAGCCGACAAAACAAAACGAGCTACAAAAGAAGGAGGTCTCAAAATGACTGATAGTGACATTACCGGAAATATTATCGCTGATTGCGGTACGACACCGCAGAAACAGGACATGGCTGAAGCGCATCATGCGGGTTGCATGTGTGAGTGCTGTTGTTTGCTCTCTGAAACCAACTGCGAAGACACCATCGATCAATGCGAAACAGCGCAAACATTGGGAGGGACAAAGAAAATGAAGAGCAAAGTAACACCAATACTGGCCAATTGCGCCCTACTACTAGCCGTGATTGGTTTCTCGAGCGCAATCACGAACGCCGGCATAATCCAACATCACGCGAAAATCAACATCGATCCGGCCGTTCAGTCGCAAGTGGGTGACATTCTCGCCGTTGAAACTATTCAAACGGATTCGATCAGTATCGACCAGGATCTTCCCAAAGGCGCCCGTGTGGATCGAATCGACGTCGCTGACGGAAGTGATATCACGATTACCAGCTCAACGAATCTAATCGGTGACCACATCATCAATGCTTTGCCCAACGACGACATCGATCAAACGATCGAAAATTAATCGAATCGTGGGAACCCGGTTAAGTCAGGATCTCCGAACAATTCGTCAGGCGAACAGTTTGGAGATTCTGACTAGACCCAACTCTCGAGCGACCTTTAGAGACGCGGAGTATGATTATGCATGCGCTACAAACCGACTTTCCATTTCATGCGAAGTGCAACCAAGGCCCGAAGCCATCGAATGTGGATCTAATCGGCCGCGCTTATATGGACGATTATGTAAGAGTTACCGTAGTGGGCCTCTGCGGAGATGACGATAAGTATGTTCTAGTTCGGCGGAAGCCCGGCAGAACCGGTACCATGCTCGCGTGGTTGATGCGTTCGATTTTTGCAGAAGAAGATAAGAAACTAAAGACGCAGCTGAAGCAGCAGTACACTTGATTAATCGTTCATGAATTCGAGCGAAGTCAACCGGGCCAATTAAGAGTGCCTATGGGAGAGTTGCTCTTATGACTTTTGATCCTCAGATCTCTTCAGCTCCTTTGGCTCCTTGTAGTAGCGCTCACTGCCCTCTGGCTCAAATTCGAGTCGAACGAGTCCCCATTCCAGATGAAGAACTTTTAACCGCCTCAACTTATGAGCTACGGCGAATAGAATTAGTAAACCAAATGCCCAGTAAAACATCACCCCTCCCTAGCCGCCTCTTCCACTAGCCTGGGAAGAGTGTTCACGTTAAAGCCTCACCTCCTGTTTGGCTCGACCTTTCGGCCGACCACAGAGCGGTCCTTCAACGAGAAAGACTTGGCATATTAAGCATTTAGATCGTTTCTAAAAGACATACTGAAGCCGTCCGATTAAATGACTGCAAAACCGTCGAAGGAAAAAATTCCTAAGAGAGATTAGGACAAAGTTATGCCTTCGTCGCCGCTTCCGAGTATGATTCACACGGCACCTTCCGAATCAACCGCTTGAAGGACACCGTAGAGACCCGGTCCGAGTCGGTTGTCTTTTTCAAACACTTTTTGGACTGGTATCGCGCCAATGGCTCGTTTTACGAGAACGACGACTAACACACCTATGAAATGCAAAGAGATTCAAGATCAAGAAGGAGAGTTAGGTGAGAGATCCGAGCCCGGTGAAATGAATGGGACAGGGACAAATGGACTCGACAGATGGGACGTATGGGACAGATAGGACAACATGCGACCCATAAGTCGCATGGGTCGCATATGTCCTATTCAATCAAGCGCGACTCCATTGCCACTCAAGACTCTACTTCAATTTCTCGTACTCTTTGCGGGCCGCGATTAGCAACGGCAAATCAGCATCGGCTTCTTTCCATAACATAAGAAAATCCTGATAGGCGACGCGGGCCTTGACCATGTCTCCCTGCAAGACCGCCGCGCGAGCCAGGCCGAGATGGGCCATCGGCCAAAGCGGTGAAAGTACGTCCCAGCCTCGGTGATCAATGATCCTTTGAAACTCACTTTCCGCTAACGCGCCTTTTTTTGCCTGCAGGTAAGCCTCGCCTCGCACCCACGTCGGCCTGAAGTTGAGCGCGGGTTCGTACTGCCGTGACGGCGGCAGTAGTTGAATCGCATGGTCGGTCACGGCCGGCAGCTGCCCTGACTCGCCGCGCTTCAGCTCCAGAGTTGATCGAATCAACGGCAACCAGACCGAGTTGTAAATCGTGTCCAGCGGGAACCGTTTAGCAAAATCATCAGCCAGAGATTGCGCCAGGCTTGCGTCACCACACAGCGCCAGGGTCCAGGCGAGCGGCTCTGAATCCAATTGACCAATTAGGGAAGCCTGCACTTCTTCCGGACTGATACCTTCCTTTTCGAACAGATCCAGAACCACGCGAGTCTGCTTCAACGCCAAAGCGGTCATTCCGAAACTTGCGCTCAGGTTAGCTTCATTTCCCAGGATTCTGACCTTCTCAGCTTTAAGACCTCGGGCTTCCGCCAAAGCAGCCGCCTGGGCAAAACTCCGGCTCGCTTCCTGTCGCTTTCCCGCAAACGCGAAAGCGCGCCCTTGCAGCTCACGGATCTGATATTCATCCGGCCTCCCGCTGAACCACTTGACCTGTCGCTCCATCAACTCGTTATCACGATTAAGAAAGGCAATCAGGTAGAGGCGATTGTGGAAACCGTTCGAGTCCAGGCCGCGCTGAAAACCCTGTTCGATAATTTGTCGTGCCTCCTCGAAGCGGTTGAGCCCAATCAGGGCCAAAGCCAGGTTAGCGCGCGAAAGCGAATAATCCGCGTCGAGGCGCAAAACCGAACCATAAGCCTCCAGCGCCTGCTCAAACTCGCCGGCAATCATTAGCGAGTTTCCATGAAGGTGATACCCGGCAGGATCCTGAGGATAGGTTTGCGTCAGCAGCGAACTAGTCTCGATCCGCTTGTCGAGCTCACCCGTGATATGTCTGAAGTACGTCGCTGAGATTTCGAGCCGCTCTCGCTCACTCACGCGATCACGCAGTTGATAAGCACGCTCGAGATGCTTGTTACCGAGCGCCAAATTACGCAGATCACGGTAAGTCGTTCCGAGTTGCAGATGCGCGAGGGCGAATTCTCCGTCCAGCTCGATGGCCCGTTTATACGGCGAAACCGATTCTGCATATTGCCCTTTGCGACGAAATTCAACACCGACCGTAAAGTCCTTGAAGGCGAGCAGTGACGCGGTTGTCGCCTGCTCGATCGGCACGTCGAATTTTTGAATTGACGCCAGCGATTCGCCCAGCTTGCGGCGGATTTCGGTCGCGGCCCGGCCCAAAGCTTTGAGCACTTGTTCTTTGCCTTCCGCTTCAGTTTGTTGCTGGGCAACGGTTTCGTCGTTCTGGCTGTTAATCGCTTCCAGGGTGATCACATAGTTGCGTCCGAGGCTGGCAATGGTGCCCATCATCAGCACCTTGATCCCGCGCCGCTGGCAAATTTCACGTCCGACATTGCGAGTTATCTTTTCATCACGTGACCGCTCCATAAGTCCGAGCGTCTCTCTGGCCCGATCTTCGGGAAAGATGTTGATGTAGGGTGATTGGCTTAGCTGAACCGTCAGTCCCTGCTTCAGCGTTCCGTCAAAATCCGGATCGCCGGTAGCGTTGACAAAGTCGGCCAGCAGAATGGTGTCTTTGTTGGTAATCGCCGGCTGCCGTGTGCCCAATCGCCGGCTCAAGTAGAAGACTGCAGCCGCTGCGATCAGCATTGCGATTACCAGAGCGATCGCCCACGGATGCCGTTTCAGATTAGCCATCAACCGGGAATCGATGCCCAGGGTATCTTTCGTGCGCGTTTGCTTCGCGCCCGAAAATCGATCCGTCATTAACGGCGTGGTGTGTTCGCTGTCAATCAGCCTTCCGCGCCCCGCATCGAGCCGTTGAAAGCGGGCGTCAGGGTCCAGGCTGCTTTGCAGCTTTTCCAGGTCAGCCAGTAATTCACGAGCTGACTGGTAGCGATCCTTCGGCTGCTTGGCTAATACCCGATTTATCAGGTCCTGGAATGCGGCGGGTACGTTTTCCACGCGACCGGAAAGCGACTTCGGTTCCGTATCCGTAATCGCTACCATCGTGTGATGCCAGGTTTCGCCCCGGAAGGGGCGGTGCCCGGTCAGTAATTCGTAAAGCACGATTCCCAGGCTGAACAGATCACTGCGTCCATCCAGTTTCTGACCCCGCACTTGCTCGGGAGACATATAGTTGACCGTCCCCAAAAGCACTCCCGTTCTGGTCTCAAAGATCGAAGTGATGTCCGGCGCATTCGAGTCGGTATCACCAAACTGACTCTCAGTCAGCTTGGCCAATCCGAAGTCCAGCACCTTGGCATACCCGTCGGGGCGCAGCATGATATTTTCCGGTTTAATATCTCGATGAATAATCCCGGCTGAGTGGGCAGTGTCCAGGGCGCTGGCCACCTGAATTGCCACCTCGAGTATCTGATTGAGGCTTAATTCCGGCTTATCGACATAATCGCGGAGGGTGCGGCCTTCGACGAATTCCGAAGCGATGTAATCGCGACCGTTCGCCTGGCCAAAATCATAAATGGTGATTATGTGCGGATGATTCAGCGCGCTGGCGGAACGGGCTTCGCGTTCCAAACGATGCACTCGCTCGGGACTATTAAAGCGAGAAGGAAGAAATTTGAGCGCGGCGTGCCGCCCCAGGCGGGTGTCATAAGCGAGATAAACCGTACCCATTCCGCCGCGACCGAGTTCCCGGACCAGGCGGTAGGTACCGATCATTTCGCCGCTGAAACTCGCTGCCTCGTCGTGACTGAGCATTGAGGGCGCAAAAGTTCCCAGCGCTTTAAAGGCCGGACGATCCATCATCAGGTTCTGACGTTCGTCCGCGGCGAGCATTTCTTCCACCCGCAGTCGCACCTCTTCATCGCCGGCGCAGGCGTGCACAACGAATGCGGCCCGCTCGGCGATCGGACGGTCCAGCGCGGCGTCGAAAACCTCGCTGATTTTGCGCCACTTTTCGGAATTCATCTCTGAGACTTAAGATTTCGACTGCTGCGACTGACCCATCTCGGTCTGCAACCAGGCGCGGGCCGCGCGCCAACCGCGCTGCACGGTGGGAGTTGAGACGCCCATTACCTGGGCGGTCTCTTCAATCGTCAATCCGCCAAAGAACCGCAGCTCGACGATCCGGCTCCGCTGTGGATCGACCGCAGATAAAGTTTCCAAAGCGTCATTGAGCGCGAGCAGATCCGCGCTTTGTTCCTGCGCGTCATTGACGGCCGTCAGCGAGATTTGTTGCGGGTTTTCACCGCGCTTGAGCGCCTGCCTGGAGCGCGCGTGATCAACCAGGACTTGGCGCATCAAACGCGCCGCGATGCCAAAGAAATGGTTCCGGTTCTGCCAGGAAACCGATTGTTCAACCAATCTCAAGTAGGCTTCATTAATCAGCGCTGTTGCTTGCAGAGTGTGTTCCGCGCGCTCGTGACGAAGATGATGGCGAGCAATCCGGCGCAACTGCTCATAGACAATTGGGATTAAGGCTTCGCGAGCCGCTTCATCGCCTTCACCCCAGGCCAGCAGCATTTGCGTCACGTTTTGCGGACCAGGCACCGTCATACGTCTTCTACTCTGGCTGTCTTCAGCTCTGACCCACCGATAGTGTCAGAACCGGGAGCGGTAGCGACCGGGTCGTCCGCATGTTGGGAACATGCTCAAATTTGCCCGGTCGCTACCGCTCCCGGTTCTGACGTTTAGCCAGCGGATCATACACCTCGGCTCAAAAATCGAAAAAAGTTTCGGCTAAGTGATCGAAACGCTCGGCAGATTCCGCATACCAGAATGACGACCAAAAGCGGCTTACGCGGTCCATACGGCGAAGACGCAAATTTAGCCGAAAAACAACAGTTTCGATTTTAAGGAGGCAGTTTATGAATAGCACGAAAATTAAACCCGTAATTGCGATGGTGATTCTGGTCGCGCTGGCGGGTCTG
>JADMIO011356740.1_pt1 | contig 14970 bp, 13 predicted proteins | sample 8958161 | NCBI WGS metagenome assembly JADMIO01 (sample SAMN16585339, study PRJNA669376) | soil metagenome | isolation source: Crop rotation soil | place: USA: Cullars Rotation, Alabama | collected 2011 | reverse complement strand
GCCGCGACTTCAAGTCACGTGAATTCCAAGCTTCGGATCCCACTGTGCTGGAAAGAGTCGTTCACTTCGTATTCCTGGCCACTGAGCCAGGGCGGCAGTCGTTCGAGCGCTTCCTTCGCGACCACGAAGCGCTGTTCGGGCGGCTGGAACGCTGGGCCGTCGTCCTCGTTGTTCCAGCGCGGTTGGTAGACGTTCGTATCTGTCGTGCCGCCTTCGACGAGTTTGTGAGCGGCTCGCTCGCGCGGCCCCGGGGCGCTTCAATTGATGAGCTGTGCTGGTATTTCGAGACGCGTCGGGCCGTTGAGCAAGACAGGATGCCCACCGTATCTGCTGAACTCATCCAGCGATTCCACGGTGCACGGCGAAGGTTCGCAGGTGCCCAGTTCGACGTCATGTATGCGGCTTGGACGACGAACGGTGAAGCCGCTCTCGACCAACTCCAAGACGCACGTCGTCCTGGACCGCCCCTCGCCGGCACCTTCATCAGCCATGAGTTGCCGTTCTCCTATACCCAGTTTGGAAAGCTGCCGGGAGTTGCCTGATGGGGCCAACACTCCGAGGGACTGCTGGCCCCGTCACCGGCCCCGCTTCCGGCCCGGTCAGCGGCCCCGCGCTCAGAGCGGAAAACATCACACCCGGGTCGTCAGACGGTCAAGCGCCGGTTGCGCGCGAAGGGGGAGCGACCCCCGTGCGGGGCGTGGCCTTGACCGCGCAATGCGCGGCCGCGGCCAGCCGGGGTCGCTCCCCCTTCGCGCGCTTGCTCACAACTCTCGTACCCCGAACATGCACGGAGGAATGAATATGCCGATCATCAAGGCACGCACGAATCGCGTCCGCACCGTCCGCCACATTTGCCGCCTGCAGGAGCCGAATCGCGACACGCTCCTGCTCTACTCGAGATTCATCGGCGATACCGCGGATTACGTCGTCAATCAACTGATCGACACCACGATCGGGAAAGATCGCGAGTTCCTCGCATGGCGCGCCGCGCAGCGAGGCAATGGCGGTTCTATGTCAGCGCCAAGTTCACCAACTGGCGCTGCCGGGAGCGGCGTCAACGAATCACGCTGAGCAGGGGTTCTGATGCAGGCCGTCCTCGAGAACCGTCTGCTGATCAGCATGACGCTCGCCTGTGGCGTGGGCGCGCTTGGTCTCCGCACGTGGCCCTGGCCGGTCACAGATCCGATCCTCGCGCTGATTCTCGAATGCCGACCGGATGTCTACTCCGGACTGCGGTACACGTACGCCACGCTGTGGTTCACGACGCCGTTCATCCTGCTCAACGTCGTCCTTTCCACGATCTACATCTTCGTCATGCGTTGGGAGCGCCCGAAGCCGGTCCAGGACCTGCCGTTGTATCCGGCACCGGCCCGCCGAAGGAAACTGTTTCTGGTCCTCGGCGAGCAACATCTTCGAAGCGAGGCCAAGCGCGCCGCGTCGCCGACCTGGCTGATTGTTCCTGAGCGCGGTCTTTACACAGGAATCGCCGTTGTCGGCGCCATCGGCTCGGGCAAATCCTCGGCCTGCATGTACCCGTACGTCGAGCAGCTCCTCGGGACATTTGCGGACGACCCAACGCGCAAGGTCGGCGCGCTGATTCTGGAAGTGAAGGGCGACTTCTGCCACCGCGTGCGCGACATCCTCCAACGTCACGGCCGTGGCGATGACTATGTCGAGGTCAGTCTCGAATCCGGCTACCGCTACAACCCGCTGCACAACGATCTCGAGGCCTATGCGTTGGCTTACGGGATCGCCACACTCATGACGAACCTGTTTGGGCGAGGGAAGGAGCCATTCTGGCAGCAGGCGAGCACGAATCTCGTCAAGTTCGTGATCCTGCTGCATCAGACGCTCGACGACTACGTGACCCTCTTTCAGGTCTACGAGTGCGTGATCAATCCGGACAAGCTCCGTACCATGATTGCGCAAGGCGACCGACGGTTCGACGCCGGCACGCGACGCGTTGTTTTGAAGAACACCGACGTAATGCTCACGCCGATTCCTGGCGACTGGAAGTGGGAATACGCGGCCGATGGCACGACGTGGGCCTATTGGTCCAATGATCTCAAAGACACCCTTGAGTCGATGGGCGTTCCGTACACGCTCGCGGATGCGCGGCTGACACCGGCCGATGCCGAGCGGCAAGCGCGCTTCGAGGCCGTCAAACGCTGGTTCCACGATGATTGGATGCGGATCGAGCCGAAGCTTCGAACGTCCATCGTCGAGGGCGTCAGTGTGTTCCTATCACTCTTCGACGACAACCCGCGCGTGAAGCACACCTTCTGCCCTCCGAAGGAAACGTACGAGCCGGAGCGGAATCCAAACTGGATCCACGGCCGGCCGTTGCCACCGCTCGCGAATCTGATCGAGGAAGGGAAGGTCATCGCGCTCAATTTTCCGATCGCGATGAACCCCGGCCTTGCACGCGCGCTCGGCACGCTATTGAAACAGGACTTTCAGCGAGCCGTCCTCAATCGAATTCAGAAGATGACCGCTGAGCCGTCCAGGACGTGGCGATCCGTCGCATTCGTCTGCGACGAGTATCAGGCGTTCGCGACAACCGGCGAGAACGAGCCCTCTGGCGACGAGAAGTTCTTTTCGCTGGCACGGCAGGCGCGCTGCATCCCGATCGTCGCCACGCAGAGCATCAGCTCACTTCGTTCAACGCTGCCTGGCGAATCGTGGCGCACGCTGTTGCAGGGACTCCGCACCAAGATCTTCTTGACGCTTTCCGACGACTTCAGCGCCCAGATGGCGTCCGACCTGTGCGGCAAGGTCGAGCGGCTGAAGCCGAGCTACACCATCTCCGAGTCCGGCCAAGACGCTCGGGTCAGCTTGGCGACAGGTCGTCCGGCAGCACACAAGACGACCGTCAGCGCGTCGAAGATGTACCGCCCAACGCGCGAGGCGCTGTTCGAACCGAAGGTCTTCACCGAACTTCAGAACGCTCAGGCCATCGTTCTGGCGTACGACGGCCTGAATCCTCAACCACCGACGTACTGCTACCTCAAACCGGAGTACCTCGATGTTCAGACGAGCTACTTCGACCATGCCGAACGAGGAGCACTCTGATGAGCTTTGATTTGATCCTGCCGTTCCTGCGGCCAATCGCCCACTTGATCCAGGACCCGGACATCAACGAGATCATGGTCAACGGCTCGCGCCGGGTCTTTTTCGAGCGTGAGGGATTGGTCCGCGAGGCAAACAATATTTCGATCGATGAACGAAACCTCCGCGTGGCCATCAAGAACATTGCCCGCGCCCTTGGCGACGACGTGTCGGAGGAAAAGCCGATTCTTGATTCGCGCCTACCAGACGGCTCGCGCGTGGCCGCGGTGTTCCCACCATGTAGCGTGGGCGGCACAACGCTGACGATCCGAAAGTTTCAGACGCGTTTCTTCACCGCTGAAGAACTCGTTCGGATCGGCACGATGCCCATTGAGGTGCTCGCGGCCGTCCGGGCCGCGATCGAGAACAACGAGAACATCCTGATCAGCGGCGGCACAAGCACGGGCAAGACCACGCTCTTGAACGCGCTCGCCGCGTTCCTGCCGGTTGACGATCGGATCGTGCTGATTGAGGACACGTCCGAACTCCAGATCGAGCGGCCGAATCTCATTCGATTTGAAGCACGCCGTGAACAGGTTGGTCTTCCCGCTGTCACGATTCGCGAGCTTCTGAGGGCAACCCTGCGTCACCGACCTGACCGCATCATCGTCGGAGAAGTGCGAGGCGGCGAGGCCTTCGATCTTCTGCAAGCGTTGAACACAGGGCACTCGGGTTCGCTCTCGACCATTCACGCGAACAGCGCCGAGCAGGCACTGGCGAGGCTTGCTTCCTGCGTCATCCAGAGCGGCGTGGAACTGCCGTATCAGGCGGTCAGATACCAGATCGCGGACGCCATAGACCTTGTGCTTCATCTGGGTCGTGATCGAGGCGCCAGGCGGGTCAAGGAACTGCTTCGAATAGGCCGGTACGACGCAACACACGACCGGAACGAGGCTGTCACCTTGTTCGGCGAGGGCCGTTTGTAAACGGGGAACAACGAGGGTGACCGGCCCGGGCCATCAGCTTAGCGAGTGTGGCGACTGCCTCAGCTCCATCAAGACTCTTCGCTTTGCTCCGACCGCGAGGCGGCTCGCGGTCTTGACGGAGCGTTCGTCAGGCGCGAAGACGCCGTTGCTGATGGCCGGAGTGCCGTGGGCCACAAAGGAGAGCTCTGTGATTGATAGAGGACCTGAATCCAGCATCGTTGTCACGATCGGCGACAGAACCCGCCTCTACCGTGGATTCGTCACTTCCGCTGCAAGCCGGTTGGACGCACCCGGGACCATTACGCTCTATGAAGGCGCGCTGTCGGATGTCGGCTTGTTCGCGTCCGATGAAGCTGTCCTCCAGGCAGAACGAGCGCGCACGACTGCAAGACTGATCTTGATTGATTCAGCCGAATTTGCCTGGCAGCGATCACGGTGCCGGGAAGAGCAGCAGCTTCTCGTCTCCGCCGATGGCGTCCTTGTCGACGCGAATACCCTTCAGCGATGGCTGTGGCGCCGGCTGCGCGAATTCACTGTCGAGGCGATGGTGTGATCGTGTTTTACCGACCGCAATGATTGCTTCCGTTCGACCCGGCGTGCTGCGATGTGAACCGAAACTGGGTCAGGACTCGATCCCAATGCGGTTCAGAAGTAGCCGCCCGACGAATCGGCCCGATCGAAGGATGTCTGGACCACTGAATGAGTGACGTCAAGACGACGGCCACCCCGGCACCGGCCAGAGCTGCGCCTGAAAGTGTGAATTTATTGTGCTCCACATCGGGACGATCTCCGTGGTGACCTATGCCCTCCAATACGGCACCGGCGGCAACCAAACTAAAACCTACCCACGTCCACCGGGCATGGACCAACGAATCCTTTTGAACGGTCGCCGAGGAACTTTGCGGAGTCAGTGGTTCGACGTTCGTCGAGAAGGCGCAGGGCGCCGGCTGGGCCCAGGAGCGACTAGCCAGAAGGCACAGAAAGACTGTCAGGACTCCAAGTCGACGAGTCGCTGTCATGGCGACCTCCTCCGAGCACATGGCCTGCATTCATCAATGCAATTCCCAATCCAGTGTGATCAAGACGCCGGTCTGACAGGCAAGAGATCAATTGGTATCTTGGTTCTGAATCTGGGTCATTAAGTGACCTGGGCCGGTAGAGCCGCGAACGGTGCCTTACCGGAATCTAAGCCTGAGCGCGTTGGCGACTACTAGCAGGGTGGCTCCCGTGTCGGCAAGAATGGCGAGCCAAAGGCTCGTGTGACCGAGAACCGCCAGGACAAGAAACACGGCCTTCACCGCAAGTGCGAACGCGATATTCGCTTGAATGACGCGGACGGTCCGCCGCCCGAGGCGGACCGCCTCGGCGACCTTGCCCAAGTCGTCCTGCATGAGTGCCACGTCCGCCGTCTCGATCGCGACGTCACTTCCCATCGCGCCCATCGCAATCCCCACGCTGGCAACAGCCATTGCGGGCGCGTCGTTCACGCCGTCGCCGATCATACCGACGTGATGAAAGCGACTCATCAAGTCGCGCACACGTTGAACTTTGTCCTCGGGCAGGAGATCGCCGAGGCCCTCGTCGAGCCCAGCCTGTTTCGCGATGGTGTCGACAGTTCGTTGGTTGTCGCCGCTCAGCATGACAACCCGCTTGACGCCCGCGGCACGCAACGCCAGGACTGCGGCGGCAGCATTCGGCCGAATCGCGTCGCCGACGGCCAGCACGCCAAGCACTTCGCCCGGGCAATCCTTGTGCGGCTTGTGGCCGACGATGATTACCGATTGCCCAGTGGCTTCGATTGCCGCCAATTGCTGTTCGAGCGCCGTTGAACACACCGCGCTCTCGTGCGCGAAGCGATGGTTGCCGACGAAAAAGGCATGCCCATCGAGTTCGCCTTCGGCTCCTCGGCCGCTGCGTGCCTGATACTGCTCCGCCCGCCGAAACGTAATGTTCTGCTCGCGCGCGTACGACACCACAGCATGCGCCGCGGGATGATCGGAATGGGCATCGATGGCTGCGGCCACGCGTATGAGTTCTGCCGTGGATGTTCCACCGAGCGGGATGACTTGCGTGACTCGGAGGCGCCCAGAGGTGATGGTCCCGGTCTTGTCAACGGCCAGCGCACGAATCCGTCCAATGGCCTCGAGAAACGCGCCACCTTTGATGAGCACGCCGCGCTGCGCCATCGCGGTCAGACCAGAGATCACCGACACGGGCGTGGAGATGACGAGTGCGCACGGACACGCGATGACAAGAAGGACGAGCGCGCGATACGTCCACGCCGACCAGATGCCACCCAGAAGAAGCGGGGGAATCACCCAGACCAGAATCGCCAACGCCATCACGAGCGGGGTGTAGTACGCCGCGAACACGTCCACGAATCGCTGGGACGGCGCGCGCTGAGACTGCGCGGTCGAGACCATGTGCATGATGCGCGCGATCGTCGTGTCGGCATGCGCTTTGGTCACGCGAATTTCGAGTGAGCCGTCGCCGTTGATAGTGCCCGCGAATACGGTGTCGCCGATGCGTTTGTCCACAGGAATCGACTCGCCCGTGATCGGGGCCTGATTGATGCTGGACTCGCCGGCGACAACTTCGCCGTCGAGCGGCACGCGTCCGCCCGACTTGACACTGACGATGTTGCCGATCGCGATACGCTCGACGGGGACTTCAGTGAAGGTCTCCCCATCCTTGAGCCAGGCTGTTTCAGGAGCCAACTGCATCAGGGCCTGAATTGCCCGTCGCGCCCGAGTGATGCTGAGGGATTCGAGTAACTCGGAGAGCGAGAAGAGGAAGATGACTGCCGCGGCCTCACTCCACTCGTCGATCGTGCAGGCGCCGATGACAGCGACCGACATCAAGACGTTCATGTCCAAGCTCAGCCGCCTGACGGATGCGACGGCTTTCGGAAAGACGAGCCATCCGCCCGCGAGGATTGCGCCGACGAATGCCATGACAGCGGTCGGCGGCGGAAGAGCCTGGGTCCATTGCTGCAACAGACCGATGCCGGTCAACACACCCGCCCCCACCACTGACATGATTCGCAGTCTCTGGCCTTGAGTGATGCCGGAGGCCGCGCGCTCGGCCGTCGCCGACGCCTTCAGACCGTTGGCGCCGATCGCAGCGATCAACGCGTCGACTGTGATGACATCGGTGTGCCGGATCGTCACCTTGCCAGTCACGACGTTCGCCGTAAAGTTCGCCACCGCTGGTAACCGCTTCAGCGCATCGTGAATGATCGCGACCTCATCGGCGCAGTCCATTCCGGCAACCGTGAGCACGGTTTCTCGGTTCGCACGCGAATCCGGATTGAGTACCGTCGCGCTATCAGGAGCGGTCACTGGAATACTCGTGTCGATTCATGAGGTTCATGGCGACAGACAACGCCAAGGCGATGATTCCAGCCTCAACAAAATGTCCGTACGAACATATGCCAACGATCGCCGCCAGGAAAGGGATGTGCCACGACACTTGACGTCGCCGCAGGGAACGCCACACCGCTCGGAGTGCGGTCCATGCTCCGCAGATAATTGCGCCGACAAGCAGGATGTGGGGCAACGCCAGCGAGACATCGGCGTGGTCGCCGAGACTCTCGATGCCCACTTCGTGCCCAGTGGCCGCTGCGCCCTGAATAAGGGCTCCGGCGGCGAGGAGGCCTGCGGCCGCCAACGTCAGGAGCGCGTCGGGTTGCGCCGAGAATGGACGGCGCTCACCGTCAGAGTGCTTCGGCATCGACCTTCGCGGAGCGAATATTGACGGCATGATCCACTCGGGATATGAAGATTTTGCCATCGCCAGGCCGCCCGGTTCTCGCGGCGTGTTGAATCGCCTCGAGCACCGGCGGGACGAGGTCTTCTGGCACCACGACTTCGAGTTGGACCATCGCGACTTCGCCATATTCCTCAGTCGCGACCGCGCCCGAGGTCCGTCGGCCGAATCCGTGAACGGCGAACGTCGTCACTCCGGGCAGGCGTTCGATCGCGTGCAGACGACGAACCACCGCATCGAGCATTTCACGACGAAGAATGGCCTTTACTTCGTGCATCACAATTCCACCTCCGACTGATCGCGTTCGAACCATTCGTACAGCGAGGGAAGCACGAGCAGGGTTAGCGCTGTCGAGGTGACGAGCCCACCAATTACGACGGTCGCGAGTGGCTGTTGGACCTCGGCGCCAGCCCCTGTTGAAAATGCCATGGGCACAAACCCCAGCCCGGCGACAAGCGGCGCCATGATCATCGCGCGCATCTTCTCGACGCTGCCTCGAAGTGCAGCCTCGTAGACCCCCAGCCCCGTCGCGCGCAGTTCCTTGATGTGCGACAGCAGGACGAGGCCGTTCATGACGGCGACTCCGAATAGCGCGATGAAACCAACGCCGGCGGAGATGCTGAAGGGCATGCCGCGCGCGAACAGCGCGACGATGCCGCCCGTGGCTGCGAGGGGGATATTCGAGAAAATCAGCAGCGCCGGTTTCAACTCATTGAACATCACATAGAGGAGGACCGCGATGAGAAAAAGCGCAACTGGGACCACCACGACCAAACGTCCCGACGCTCGCTGGAGGTTTTCGAATTGTCCGCCGTACTCGACGTAGTAGCCGGCGGGCAGCGCCACCCCCGCCAGGGCCTTCTGCACATCGGCGACAAATCCGCCAAGATCGCGTCCTCGAACGTTGGCCTCGACGGAAATCTTTCGATGAATGTTCTCGCGACTGACCTGTGTGGGCCCATCCTCCGTCACAATGTCCGCGAGTTGCGACAGAGGAATCATCCGGCCCTGCGGATCGGCGACCTTGAGGTTGCGTATTTTGTCGACCGAATCACGCGTGCTTGAAGCGAATCGCACCTGCAGCGCGAATCTGCGCTGACCCTCCATCACTTCACCGACGTCTCGTCCGCCAATCGTCTGAACGACGTCCAAGACCTGTGACGCATTGATACCGTACCGCGCGATTTGGTCTCGGCGAACCGTGATTCGCAAGAAGGGAAGTCCGCCCGTTTGTTCCAGCTTGACGTCGGCGGCGCCGGGCACTCGGTTCACAACCGCGGCGATCTCCGCGCCGGTCTTTCGGAGCACATCGAGGTCGTCCCCATACAACGTCACCGCCAGGTCCGAGCGCACGCCGGCAATCAGTTCCTGAACCCGAAGTTCAATTGGCTGCGAGTAGCTGAAGACATTGCCAGGCACCTCATCCACGAGCGCGGTATCGAACGCCGCCACGAGGCCCTCGCGCGTGGTCGCCGTCGTCCACTCTGCGTGATCTTTCAAGAGCACGTAGATATCGCTCGTTTCCACGCCCATCGGATCCGTAGGGATCTCGGCTTGACCACTGCGTGATACCACCGAGGCGACCTCCGGGAATCGCTTAAGCACGGTCTCAATGAGCGTCGTGCTCTTGATCGACTCGGTGAGCGATACGCTCGGGAGACGCCACGCTTGAATGGCGACCGTGCCCTCGTCAAGTTTCGGGATGAATTCGGACCCCATGAATGGGACCAAGCCCAACGACACCACAAAGACCGCCGCCGAAACCCAAGCAGCCAATCGCGGCCGTGCGAGCATCCACTCCAACGCCGGTTTGTAGCGGGCCGTCAACCAATGCACGACGCGAGGCTCTCGGTCCGCGACGCCCTCGCGAAACAACAGTGAGGCCAGGGCCGGCATCAACGTCAGAGCGAGAATCAATGATCCAATGAGCGCGAGTACAACGGTCCACGCCATTGGCCTGAACATCTTGCCCTCGACGCCTTCGAGCGTGACGATGGGCAGATAGACGAGGATGATGATCAGGACCGCAAAGAATATCGGCCGTGCCACCTCGCGGCCGGCCCCGAGGATCGCCTCCTGCCTGGAGACGCCCGGCTGGCGCCCCTGACCGAGTCGCCGCACGATGTTCTCGATCATCACGACGGAACCGTCGACGATCAGTCCGAAATCGATCGCGCCCAGGCTCATCAGGTTGCCCGAAATTCCGGCACGGAGCATCCCGGTGAACGCGAAGAGCATCGAAAGGGGAATCGCTGAGGCCACGATCAGGCCGCCCCGCACGTTGCCGAGCAATAGAAGCAGCACGGCGATCACGAGCACGCCACCCTCGACGAGATTCGTCGATACCGTCCGAATCGTGCGTTGCACGAGCGTCGTGCGATCGTAGTAGGTCTCGACGGTCACACCTTTCGGCAATGAGGCTTTGATCTCTTCCAGCTTGGCGTGAACGCGCCCCGAGACGACGCGTGAGTTCTCACCCATGAGCATCATCACGACTCCGGTGACCACCTCGCCCCGACCGTCGCGAGTCACCGCACCTTGTCGAACCTGCGGGGCGAACCGCGTGCTCCCGAGGTTCTTGACATAGACAGGAGTTCCCCCGCGTCCAGCGGTCACAACGATGTTGTCGATGTCACTCAGCCGCTCGACCAGACCTTCTCCGCGGATGACATATTGCTCCTGGCCGCGCTCGAGGTACGCCCCACCTGCGTTTGCGTTATTTCGTTCGAGTGCTTCGAAGACGGCATTGAGCGACACGTTGTACGAGACCAGTTTTTCCGGATCCAACTCGACCTGATAGGTCTTCAACTCGCCTCCGAACGAGTTCACTTCTACAACGCCTGGTACCGACCGCAGTTTCAGCCCGATGTCCCAATCCAAGATGCTTCGGAGTTCCATCAGGGAATAGCCTTCGCCGCGAATCTCGAATTGGTAGATTTCGCCAAGACCTGTGCTGATCGGCCCCATCGTCGGCACACCAAATCCAGCCGGAATCGCCTCCCGCGCCTCTGGCAAACGCTCCATTACGAGGCGCCGTGCGAAGTACAGGTCCAGCCCCTCTTCGAAGTAGATGTAGACGGCCGAGAGTCCAAATCGCGAGACTGAACGAATGTCTTCGATGCCTGGCAGGCCGCTCATGGCGGTCTCTACGGGAACGGTCACGAAGCGCTCTACCTCCAGCGGACCAAGTCCTGGGACTTGCGTGAGGATGAGCACTTGGTTGGGAGAAACGTCAGGAACGGCATCGATGGGAAGCCGAAGCATGGAGAACACGCCGGCGACGACCAGGGCGGCCGCCCCGAGCAGCACGAGGAAACGATTGCGGAGCGAAAAGTCGATAAGGCGATGCATGAACTATTCGCCTCCGCCAATGCGCTCGCGCAACAATGCCGTCTTCAGGTAGAAGCTGCCTTCAGTGACCACGATGTCGCCAGCGGCCACGCCCTCACGAATCTCCGTGCGCTCCGTGGTCACCACACCGGTGGCGACATCGCGTTTGAGGAATCGCCGATCGGCCTGTCGGAGAAAGACAACGGCCTGTCCGTCCACCTGCTGAATCGCGGCCGACGGAACCGTCAGGGCCTGTCGCTGCGTCGGCATCGACACCGCGATGCGCGCAAACATGTCGAGTTTGAGCGCACCGTCGGTATTGGGAACGACCACCCGCGCCTTCGCCGTCCTCGTTTGAGGATCGATCACTGAGCTGACGTAGGTGAGACGTCCGGCGAACGTGCGCCCGGGATACGCGTCCACTCTCACCTGTGCATTTGCTCCGGCCTTGACGCCGGCCAGATCCTTTTCGTAGATATCCCCGAGTACCCAGACGGTGCCGAGATCTGTGATCGTGAACAGCTCGCGCTCGGGCTCGACGAGCTCGCCGGGCGCGACGTCGTACTTCGTGACGACGCCATCGATTGGCGCGCGAAGTACGTTGTGTGATGCGGCGCGATGTCCGCCCGGGCCTTCCTCGGGACCCAAACGGCCCAAGTCTGCATCAGACAGGCCGAAACGGTGCAGCGACTCTTCGATTCTCGCGACCGTCGCCTGCGCGCTCGCAACCGCGGCCTCCGCACTCTTGAGTTCCGCACGGCGAAGTTCGAGCGTCTGTAGCGCGATGCCTTCGACTTTGATGAGTTCGTTGGCTCGGTTGAGCGCCAGCCGTTTTACTTCTTGGTCGGCTTCTGCGGTGCGCTGTGCCGCGCGGGCTTCCTGAAACCCACCGATCTGCTCGCCCAGTTCGATGTTGTCGTACGTCAGGAGCGCGTCACCTTTGTGGACCGCTTCTCCGAGGTTAACCGAGACAGTTTCGATGACTCCGCGTCCGAGTGGACGGATGTGGGACACCCGCGAATCCTCGGGGGCGACCGATCCCGTGACGTCGAGCACGATGTCCAACGGTGACGTTGTGACCACTGTCGTGCTGATGCCCATGCTCTTGAGCGCCTCAGGCGTCAGTTCGACAACTCCAATCGGCACGGCGGACGCGTTTGAGCTGGGAGGATCGACTGGGGTGTCTCGACGTCCGACGAGCGTGTACGTGCCAAGAGCACCGGCGACAATCCCTGCGATTACGAAGAGGATGGATCTAATGGGCATACGTCTGTCCGATTCTGCAGTCGCGAGAAAAAGGTGTCTTACTTGGACTCGAGCCCCAACGCAGCCACGAGCGCCGCGCCACTCAGGCGCTGCTCGAACAACGCTTGGTTGTAGGTGCGCAGCGTGTCGCGATAGGCTCGTTGAGCGTCCAGGAAATCGATGAGATTGGCGGCGCCCAGCCGGTAGGACGCCAAAATGACATCACGGGATTCTCTGGCGCTCGTGAGATGTTCACGTTCGATGTAAGTGACTCGTTCGCGACTCACTTCTACCGCGTTCACCGCTTGCTGAATCTCGAGGGCGGCAGCGCGCTCAGCGGCTTGCGTCACGTGTTGAGCGCGTTCCTCCTCAGCGCGTGCCCGAGCGATCTCGCCCTGATTGCGATTGAAGAACGGCAGGGGCAACGTCATCCCGACAATCGCCGATGCCTGCCCGCCCTCATGTCGGTATCCACCGCCAATCGTGGGTGACGGCAGTCGTAGCGCTTGCTGGAGTCGCGTCGCTGTGTTCGCCTGTTGCGAACCCAACCGTGCAGCAGTGACGTCCGGCCGTTGCGACAGCATTGCCCCCGGAAGCGATCCACCGGAGAGTGAAGTCGCCGCAGCCACCGCAGCAGATGCGGCCGGATCGATAGACGTGAGAGCGTCGGTCGCCCGAAGTGACTGGCCGAGGTCCGGCACGTTGAGCAGCGCAAGGAGAGCACTCCGCGAATTTCGCGCCGCCAGTTCAGACGAGAAGACATCGTCCTGAAACTTCAGGCGCTCGACCTGGACCCGCCGCAGTTCAGCACCGGAAATTTCGCCATGCTGCAGCCGCGCCCGGTTGAGTTCGATCACGCGATCGATTTCGACCAGCGCATCCTGCGCAGCTTGACGGTCCGCCGCGGCGAGGACCACACCGTAGTACGCGCGCCGTACGGCAAACTCCAAGTCTCGCTGGACGTTCGCGAGGTCGGCGCGTGCGATCGACACCCCCTGCTCCGCGACTGCGGTTCTGAGCCGACGCCCGCCAGCTATGTCGAGATCTTGATCAATCCGAACAAAGAGTTCGTGCTGATCCACCGCCGGCGCTCGAGACAAGAACGACCGGCCAGAGGTCTCGAGGGTGACCGCCGGATTCGGGCGAAGAGAGGCCGTTAGGGCGCCGCCAATCGCCGCCGAGACGCCATCGCGCGCGGCAGCCAACGTCGGATTCCGCTCGACGCCAAGGACTAGGGCTTGCTTGAGAGACAACTCCTCCGGGACGGTCTGGGCCCACAAAGGAAGAGGGCTGGCCAATGCCAGCACGAACAAAACAACGCGCATACATACCTCGACAATCCGCACCGGGTGCGAATCAACGACGACTCGTAAATCGACGGAGGAGTACGAACTAGCGCGAGGTTTTTGGAGGGTGGTAGGTCGGACGTGCGACGTCTATGACCGCATCTGCACGTAGCGGCGCGACCGCGAGACAGACCGGGGCCGCGTGGACGATTGGAGCAGACGCTACTGCATTGACGCAATGCGAGCAGCAAAAGCAATCATCAACGTGCGCCGGTGGGTGGGAGTCAGGCGATGAAATCGGGGAACAGATGGCTGCAGGGGCGATGTTGAGAGTCAGCGCTCCATCGTTGTCCAACGCACAAAGTTCGGAGGCGCCCAAATCCACAGCCGTCCAGCTCAGGAGCAGGAGGCACACGAGGCGGAGCAACCACTTGGAGCGCACGGCTGGCATCGGCAAAGTATCCTAACAGAGATCAACGGTGACCGTGTCCGCCGCCCACTCGCACGCCCCATCCGGTCGTCGATCGACACGCGCGCTCACAGCGGCTCTCATCCTCACATCCCTGTATCTCGCCGCGGAGGTGGTGGGAGGAATTGCGACAGGGAGCCTGGCGCTGCTCGCCGACGCGGGCCACATGCTGACTGACGTCGGCGGTCTCGCGTTGTCCCTACTCGCGATGCGCTTTGCCGCCCGGCCACCAACGCCTCAGAGAACGTTCGGCCATCAACGGGTGGAGATTCTCGCGGCGGTCATCAACGCGGTCGTGCTGCTTGCGATTTCCGCGTACGTCCTCTTCGAAGCGTACGAACGTCTCTTGGCACCGCCGACTGTCGCCAGCGGCTGGATGATTGTCGTGGCGGGTATTGGCCTGCTCGTCAACCTGGCCAGCATGTTCATCCTCCGACAACACTCGACTGGGAGTTTGAACTTACGGGCCGCATATCTGGAGGTCGTCGCCGACATGGTCGGCTCGCTTGGCGTGATTGCCGCAGCGCTGATAATTCAACTGACGGGCTGGCTCCTCGCGGATCCAATCGTGTCAGCAGGTCTCGGCATCTTCATTGTGCCTCGTACGTGGAGGTTGCTCAGCGAAGCCGTGGGCGTCTTGCTCGAAGAGACCCCTCGCGGTATGGACCTCGACGCACTGCGAGAAATGCTGCTTCGGTTACCGACAGTTACCGGTGTTCACGATCTGCATGTTTGGTCTCTGACGGCCGGAAGCCACGCGCTGAGTGCCCACCTCGTGTCCGACTTTCCAGCACATTGGGATCCTAAGCTTAGAATTCCACGTGGACAAGTTGTCGCG
>JADMIO011678516.1_pt1 | contig 14973 bp, 10 predicted proteins | sample 8958161 | NCBI WGS metagenome assembly JADMIO01 (sample SAMN16585339, study PRJNA669376) | soil metagenome | isolation source: Crop rotation soil | place: USA: Cullars Rotation, Alabama | collected 2011 | reverse complement strand
TACCAGGGTATCTAATCCTGTTTGCTCCCCACGCTTTCGCACCTCAGCGTCAGTATTGTCCCAGGTCGCCGCCTTCGCCACCGGTGTTCCTCCCGATATCTACGAATTTCACCTCTACACCGGGAATTCCGCGACCCTCTTACATACTCTAGCTTGCCAGTTTCGGATGCACTTCCTCAGTTGAGCCAAGGGCTTTCACATCCGACATAACAAACCGCCTACGTGCGCTTTACGCCCAATAATTCCGAGCAACGTTTGCACCCCCTGTATTACCGCGGCTGCTGGCACAGGGTTAGCCGGTGCTTGCTAAGGAGGTACCGTCAGGGCCCGGGTGATTAGCCCCAGGCTTATTCGTCCCTCCCCACAGAGCTTTACGACCCGAAGGCCTTCATCACTCACGCGGCGTGGCTGGGTCAGGCTTTCGCCCATTGCCCAATATTCCCCACTGCTGCCTCCCGTAGGAGTCTGGGCCGTGTCGCAGTCCCAGTGTGGCTGATCATCCTCTCAGACCAGCTACCCGTCTTTGCCTTGGTGAGCCGTTACCTCACCAACTAGCTGATGGGACGCGGGCTCATCTTCCGGTGATAGCTTCCAAGGAGAGGCCATCTTTCCCAACAGCGCCCGTAGGCGCCGCTGACGTATGCGGTATTAGCAATCCTTTCGGACTGTTGTCCCCCGCCGGAAGGTAGATTACCCACGTGTTACGCACCCGTCCGCCACTTTACTAGTAGACCGAAGCCTACATTCTCGTTCGACTTGCATGTGTTAGGCCCGCCGCTAACGTTCGCTCTGAGCCAGGATCAAACTCTCCAGTTAAATCTTCAAACACTGACAATCCGAAGATTGGCAGCGTTTTTGACAACTCGAGATTGAATTCGAACACAATCCGAAGACTGGGTTCGAGCTCAGCTTTTACTGCTTGCTCGGAACTCACTAATTGTCGGGGTATTTGGAGACCTACCGTCTGTTTCCAGACGACAGGTACTCTTCGTACCTTTCGAACTTGGTTTGCTATTCAGCTTTCAGAGACCGACGCGACAAATCCCTGAGAAGGTGGGAGCCCGAACTACTTTGGACTACCCGGCCGACCAGGGAGCGCAGAGTTTAGTTAAACTCGCTCTCCAGTCAATTCTTTTTTTCGAGATTCTTTCGGGGCCGTTTCAGGCCGACTCCAGAGCCCTAACCCGGCGTCCACACGGGCTTTCGGGCCGGTCAGGCAGTATGCCATCACGCGGCGCGCTGGCAAGCATGAATCGAGAGCTGCTCGAAAAGGGCAAGCTGGTCAGGCTTGGGTGGCCGCGTTAGGCTGCGCCACCGTGCCGGAGTGCCAGAACTGCGCGACCGCGACGCCGGATGGCGCACAGTTCTGCGGCAACTGTGGCGCAACCCTGGGGATTTCCGCCTCCGCGGCGGACGATCCCTGGGTCGGCCGGGTGGTCGATGGCCGGTACAAGGTGCTGGCGCGCATCGGCTCGGGCGGAATGGGCGTCGTCTACCGGGTCGAGCACCTGCGCCTCGGCAAGGCGGCCGCCATGAAGGTGCTGAACCCCGACGTCGCGGACAAGGACGAGATGGTTCATCGCTTTCGCCTCGAGGCGCAGGCGATCAGCCGCCTCAACCACCCGAACATCGTCCAGACGTTCGACTTCGGGCAGACCGAAGGCGCGCTCTTCCTCATCATGGAATACGTCAAGGGCGACGACCTCGCGGCCGTGCTCAAGCGCGAAGGCCCGCTTCCGTTCACACGCGCGGCGCGCCTCTTCGCGCAGGCGTGTTCGGCGCTCACCGAGGCGCACGATCACGGCATCATCCACCGCGATCTCAAGCCCGAGAACTTCATGGTCCACCGGCGCCGCGACGGAAGCGAGCACGTCAAGGTGCTCGATTTCGGCCTGGCGAAGCTGCGCGAGCGCGACGAGTCGGCGGCGCTCACGACGGGCAAACAGATCCTCGGCACGCCTTACTACATGGCGCCCGAGCAGGTGCGCGGCGAGTTGCTCGATCCGCGCGCAGACGTGTATGCCCTCGGTGCGACGCTCTACAAGGTGCTCACGGGCGCGCCGCCGTTCAACGCGCCCTCGCCCATGGGCGTGCTCTCGAAGCACGTCACCGATCCCGTCGTGCCGCCGCGCACGCGCGCGCCGGAGCGCGGGCTGCCGCCCGAAGCGGACGCGATCGTGCTGCGGGCGATGGCGAAGAACGTCGAGGAGAGGTACGCGTCCGCGGCCGCCGTACAAAGCGATCTCGAACGTGCGCTCGTGAGGTCCGGCCACGGCTTCATGGACGCCGCGCACGCCACGACGGCGCAGGCCCAGGTCGCCGAGGCTCCCACGCTCGCACTGTCGGAGTCCGAGGCCGGCGCCGGCAGCGACGGGGCCGAGTGGCTGAGCCGCGGAGATTTGCAGCGCTTCGAGCGGCGGCTGCGCCGCGGGCGCCTCGTGATGACGCTGGGCCTGCCGCTGGGGCTCGCCGCGATCGCGGCGGGCGGCTTCGCGATCTCGCGCTGGCGGACGGAGAAGGCCGCGTCCGTCGAGCGGGAGCCGAACAACACCCCCGGATACGCGAACCTGCTGGCGTCCGGCCGGCTCATGCGCGGCGCCATCGGCGCCCTCGGCGAAGGCGGGCGAGGAGACGTCGACTACTACCGCGTGCCGATGGGCAAGGGCGCGCGCGTGGCGCGCGCTCGGCTCGACGGCATCCCGGGGATGGACCTCGTGCTGGACCTCTACGACGCGCAGGGGCGCCGCCTCGCGCGCAGCGACGGGCACGGCCGTGGCGGCGGCGAGTGGCTGCAGCCGACGTCGATCGGGCCGGGTGAGGCGTTCCTGTCTGTGCACGAGGAGTGGATCGAGGGGCAGAAGCCGACGGAGGACCCGAACGATCCGTACACGCTCGAGGTCTCGTGGGGGGCGCCGCAGACGGGTTGGGAGATCGAACCGAACGATTGGGTAGAGGCCGCGACCGCGCTGCCGCCCAACACGTCGGTGCGCGGCTACCTCGGGGACGCGGAGGACAAGGACTGGTTCGTCATCACGCCTGGCACGAGCGGGCGGCTGACGGCCGAGGTGTCGGTTCCCGCCGGCGTCGACGCGATCCTGCTGCACGACGGCGACAAGAAAGCCGTCAACAAGCACGGCGAGGGTGAGGACGAGGAGGCGAGCTGGGACGTTCAGGCGGGCGCGCCCGCGCTGATCGGCGTCGCGCGCAAGCCGCTCGGCAAGAAGCAAGAGCATGACGAGATCGACGGCACGGATGCGCCGTACGAGCTGACCGTCAAGATAGAGCGTTGATCTCCGCGCGGCGAAGCCGCGCTGCGCTCGCGGTCGTTACAGCGCGTGCTGGCGGAGGAGCTTCGCGGCTTCCTTGGCGTGGTAGGTCAGGATCATGTCGGCGCCCGCGCGGCGGATCGAGAGCAGCGTCTCGAGCATGACGCGGTCGTGATCGATCCAGCCCCGCTCGGCGGCGGCCTTGAGCATCGCGTACTCGCCCGAGACGTTATAGGCGGCCACGGGCACGTCGAACTCGCGACGGACCTCGCCGATGACGTCGAGGTAGGCGAGGGCGGGCTTGACCATGACGATGTCGGCGCCCTCCTCGACGTCGAGCGCGACCTCACGGATCGCCTCGCGCACGTTGGCCGGATCCATCTGGTAGCCGTGGCGATCCCCGAAGGCGGGCGTGGAGTCGGCGGCCGCGCGGAAGGGGCCGTAGTAGGCGGAGGCGTACTTCGCGGCGTAGGCGAGGAGCGCGACGCGATCGAAGCCCTCCTCGTCGAGGCCCTCGCGCAGGAAGCCCACGAAGCCGTCGAGCATTCCGGACGGCGCGACGACGTCGGCGCCGGCGCGCGCGTAGGAGAGGGCGGCGCGGCCCAGGTTCTCGAGCGTGGCGTCGTTGTCGAGGTGCCCCTCGAGAATCACGCCACAGTGGCCGTGGGTCGTGTACTCGCAGAAGCAGGCGTCGACGGCCACGGTGAGATCGGGGACCGCTTTCTTGATGGTGCGGATGGCCCGCTGGACGACGCCCTCGGGAGCCCACGCCTCGCTGCCTACCTCGTCCTTCTTCTCGGGCAGGCCGAAGAGGATGACGGCGGGGACGCCGAGCTTCGCGATCTCCTCCGCCTCGCGCGCCAGCATGTCGACCGAGAAGTGGTACTGGCCGGGGAGCGAGGAGATCTCGGTCTTCTCACCCTTGCCGGGCTTCACGAAGAGCGGATAGATGAAATTGTCGGGCGCAAGCGTCGTCTCCCGCACGAGGCGACGCAGCGACGGCGTACGGCGGAGGCGGCGCGGCCGCGTTTCCGGGAAGGACATGCCCGTCAGGTTAGCCGATCTGACGGCGATCTACTGCCCCGCCGCGCCTCGGGTCCGGTGGTCGGCGAGCGCGCGGGCCAGGGCCGGCATGCTGGGCGTCTCGGGCATGGCGTCGACGCGGACGCCGAGCTCGCGCGCCGTCGCGGCCGTCGTGGGGCCGATCACCGCGACGGCCGCGGCGGTGAGCGACGCCGCGCTCCAGCGGGCCACGAACACGCGCAGCGCCGACGGGCTCGCGAAGGTCGCGGCCTCGAACGGGGGCAGCGGCGGGAGCGCGGCGACGGGCAGGGTCTGCGAGACGGGCACGACGTCGACGACGCAGCCGCGCGCTGCGAGGACCTTGCGCAGGTGCTCGCGGCCGCCCACGGCTTGCGGGAAGAGGACGCGCGTTCCGGGCGCGAGCGGCGACAGCGCGGCGGCCAGGCCCTCCTGCCGCTGGTCGTCCGCGGGCGGCACGATCTCCGCTTGCAGGCCCGCGGCCGCCAGGGCGCGCGCGGTCTCGGTGCCCACGGCCGCGAGTCGCAGGCGCGCGAGGCGGGGGCGGGCGTCCGTGGCGTCGGCGCGCGCGCACGTGAAACGCACGGCCGAGGGGCTCGTGAAGACCGCCCACGCGTGCGGCTCCGGCGCGGCGAGGGCGCGGTCGAGCTCGTCCCAGCTCGGCGGCGGTTGCAGGTCGATCGTCGGGTAGGCGACGGGGTCGGCGCCGAGGGCCCGCAGCGCCTCGGCGAGCGCGGCGATCTGCTCGCGCGGGCGCGTCACGAGCACGCGCCATCCGGAAAGGGGGCCTGCCGCCGTCACGGATTGATGATACCGTGACGCGTGCTTTCGGGTCGCGCGCTCCGCGTGCTCGCCTTGGCCGTGCTGGCGGCGGAGCCAAGCGCGCTCACGGCGTGCAAGAACGCCGGCGAGCGGCGCCCCGCCGCCAACGCGAAGGCGGCGGGGGACGGCGCAGCGGCCGAAGCGCGGCTCGGCACGGTCCTCGTCGACGTGGGGACGGGCCGCGTGGCCTTCCGGGTCGAGCTGGCCCGCACGCCGGCGGAGCATGAGATCGGCCTCATGTTCCGCAAGCACCTCGATCCGGACGCCGGCATGCTGTTCCTCTTCGAGCGGCCGTCGCTCCAGACGTTCTGGATGAAGAACACGCTCATCCCGCTCGACATGATCTTCATCGGGGCCGACCGTCGCGTCGTCGGGATCGTGGAGAAGGCCGAGCCGCAGACGCTCACCGCGCGGCGCGTGAACGAGCCCTCGCAGTATGTGCTCGAGATCGGGGGCGGCCTCGCGGCCGAGCGGGGCATCCGCGCGGGCCAGCAGGTCGAGTTCCGCGGGATCGACGCGCCGTAAGCGCAATGGCGAGGGGCCGCGTCAAGAGCAGCCGCTCTTCGCTGAGCCCGATGCTCGCCACGCTCGCCGAGGCGCCGCTGGCCGATCCCAACCTCGTCTACGAGCCGAAGTACGACGGCATCCGGGCCATCGTGAGCGTGACGCCGCCATCTCCGTCCGCGTCGGGGCGCGGGGCGGCGGTCGTCATCGAGTCACGGCTCGGCAACGACAAGACGGGGCAGTTCCCGGAGCTCGTCGCGGCGCTGCAGCGCTGGGCCGCGGGGCGGCCCGGGCCCGTGGTGCTCGACGGCGAGATCGTCGCGCTGGACGGCGCGGGGCGGCCGCTCGGCTTCGGCCACATCCAGGACCGCATCCATCTCGTCGCCGCTTCGGACGTCGCGCGCCGCGCGGCCGAACGTCCGGTCGCGCTCGTCGTCTTCGACGTGCTGCGCGACGGCGACGAGGACCTGTGCGGGCGGCCGCTGCGCGAGCGGCGGGCGCGCCTCGAGGCGCTGCTGGCCGGCCTCGCGCCAGGAGGCGCGCTCCGGCTGTCGCGCCAGGTGGCGGGTGACGCGCGGGCGCTCATGGAAGAGGCGCGCGCCGAGGGGTGGGAGGGTCTGGTCGCCAAGGACGCGCGCTCGGTGTACCGGCCGGGGCGGCGCACGCTCGAGTGGCGCAAGCTCAAGCTCGTCAAGCGGCAGGAGTTCGTGGTGGGCGGCTGGACGGACCCGCGCGGCTCGCGCGCGCGCTTCGGCGCCCTGCTGCTCGGCCTGCCGCAGCCAGGCGGGAAGTTGAAGTACGTCGGCCACGTGGGAGGCGGGTTCTCCGAGTCGGTGTTGCGGACGGTGGGCGACCGGCTCGACCGTCTGGCGCAGAAGGCGTGCCCGTTCGAGAGCGCACCCGTCTCCAACGAGCGGCCGCACTGGGTGCGGCCCGAGCTGGTGGCCGACGTGCAGTTCGGCGACTGGACGGCCGACGAGCGCCTGCGGCACCCCGTCTTCATCGGGTTGCGCGCGGACGTCGCGCCGGCGGCCGTGGTGCGCGAGGATGCACCCGTGAAGAAGCAGAAGGGCAAGCCGAAGGCGGCGGCGCCGCCGGCCGCTGCGGATGGGGTCGTCGACGCCGCCATCCAAGCCACCTTGCAATCCATCTCGGCGCTCGAGGCGCGCGGCTCGGGCCGCCTCACGCTGCCCGGCGGCGACGTGCTCGAGCTCGGCAACCTCAAGAAGCTCATGTGGCCCGCGCTGGGCATCACGAAGGGCGAGCTCCTGCGCTACTACACGACGATCGCGCCGCAGCTCCTGCCCGTCGTGCAAGATCGGCCGCTCGTCATGAAGCGCCTGCCCGACGGGATCGCGGGGCCCTCGTTCTATCAGCACCGGGCGCCGGACGACGTGCCGGCGGGGGTGCGCGCCGAGCCGGTACCGGGCGACACCGACGTGCCGAAGCGCCTCATCGGCGGCTCGCTCACGACGCTGCTCTACATGACCCAGCTGGCCGTCCTCTCGCAGGATCCGTTCTTTTCGCGCGTGCAGTCCCCTGCGATCATGGACTTCGCGGCCATCGATCTCGACCCCATGGACGGGGCGACGTTCGAGCGCGTGCTCGACGTGGCGCGCTGGGTGCGCGACGAGCTCGAGGCGCTGGGAGTCGCCTCGTGGCCCAAGACGTCGGGCGCGAGCGGCTTGCACGTCTTCATCCCCATGCCGCCGCGCACGCCTTACGAGGCCGGGCGCCTCTTCTGCCAGATCGTCGGCGAGATCGTCGCGACGAAGCACCCGCGCGAGGCGACCGTCGAGCGCACGGTGGGCAAGCGCGACCCCACGACCGTCTACCTCGACTGCCTGCAGAACATCGAGGGCAAGACGCTGGCTTGCGCCTACAGCGCGCGCGGCAGCGAGTTCGCGGGCGCCTCGACGCCGCTCACGTGGGACGAGGTCGATGCGGGCGTCGATCCGCGCGACTTCACGATCCGCACGCTGCCCGCGCGCGTGCGCGAGGTCGGCGACCTCTGGCGGGGCCTCCGGACGGCGCCGGGCATCGACCTTTCGGCCGCGCTGGAGCGTGTTCACGCGCGCCATGGCTCCCGGCGCTGATTTGATGGTAAGAGTAGCGGACTTTACCAACCTGGATCACTGACCGGGAGGCCTCGCATGCGCTTGCACACGTCCCTCAACGTTCGCGTTCCTCGGCTCGCCTCGCTGCTGTTGGCTTCGGGCATCGCGCTCTTCGCGGCGCGGCCTGCGCACGCCCAGAGCGTCTGCGGCGAAGATCCCGAGAAGGGCGACTTCACCATGGACGAGGCGACGAAGGGGCTGAAGGCAGGCAAAGGCGCGCTCACGGCGGCGATCGAGACCTCGATGGGCACGTTCACGTGCGAGCTCTACGACAAGAAGTCGCCCAAGACCGTGGCCAACTTCGTGGGCCTGGCGCGCGGCGTGCGCCCCTGGTGTGACGAGAAGTCGAAGCAGTGGGTCAAGAAGCCGTTCTACGACGGGCTGATCTTCCACCGCGTCATCCCGGGCTTCATGATCCAGGGCGGCGATCCGCTGGGCATCGGCCGCGGCGGCCCCGGCTACAAGTTCGTCAACGAGAGCGACCCGAGCCTGACCTTCGACAAGCCGGGGCTGCTGGCCATGGCCAACGCCGGCCGCGACACGAATGGGTCGCAGTTCTTCATCACCGAGGCGCCCCAGCCGCCGCTCAACGGCGGCTACACGATCTTCGGCCTTTGCGAGCCGTCGTCGCTCGTCGGCAAGATCGCCGGCGTGCCGCGCTCGCCCGCCGACAAGCCGAACACCGACGTCGTCATGAAGAAGGTGACGATCGGGCACGGCAAGGCGGCGGCGAAAGCGGAGAAGGCCGCCAAGCCCGAGAAAACCGAGAAGGCCAAGTAATCGGGCCCGTGAAGCACTTCGTCCTCGACACGAACATCCTCCTGCACGACCCGCGGGCCATCACCCAGTTCGCGGACAACGAAGTCGTCATCCCCATCTTCGTCATCGAGGAGATCGACAACTTCAAGAAGGAGGCCTCGGAGCTGGGCCGCAACGCGCGCGAAGTGGCGCGCCTGCTCGACGGGCTACGCGCCGAGGGCGCGCGCCTGTCCGACGGCGCGCCCCTGCCCAACGGCGGGCGGCTGCGCGTCGCCTCGGCGGCGCGCTCCGTGCCGACGACGCTGCGCGAGAGCCAGATCGCCGACTACCTCATCCTCATGGTCGCGCTCGACGTGCGCGACGCCAACAAGGGCGAGTCGACGATCTTCGTCACGAAGGACGTCAACCTGCGCATCCGCGCCGACTCGCTCGGCCTCACCTCGATGGACTTCGAGGCCGAGCGCATCGACATCGACGAGCTCTACTCCGGGATGATCGAGCTACCGGTGCCGGGGGCCGACGTCGACACCTTCTACACGCAGAGCACGCTCGACCTCGCCGAGAGCAACCTCAAGGCGAACCAGTACGTGCTGTTGCGCGATCGCGACAATTCGTCGCACAGCGCGCTCGGGCGCTTCGACGGCAACACGAAGAAGCTCGTGCCGCTGCGCAAGATCAAGGAAGGCATCTGGGGCATCCGCCCGCGCAACAAGGAGCAGCACTGCGCGCTCGACCTCCTGCTCGCCGACGACGTCAAGCTGGTCACCCTCGTCGGCAAGGCCGGCACGGGTAAGACGATGCTCGCCATCGCTGCGGGCCTGCAGAAGGTGGTCGAGGAGCAGCTCTACTCGAAGATGCTCGTCTCGCGCCCGATCTTCCCGCTGGGCCGCGACGTCGGCTACCTGCCGGGCGACATCGAGGAGAAGCTCAACCCCTGGATGCAGCCCATCTACGACAACGTCGAGTACCTCATGGGCTTGTCGAAGAGCGAGCGCAAGAGCGGGCGCAGCTACCAGGAGCTCATCGACATGGGGTTCATCGAGATCGAGCCGCTGACCTACATCCGCGGCCGCTCGATCCCCAACCAGTACATCATCGTCGACGAGGCCCAGAACCTCACGCCCCACGAGGTGAAGACGATCATCACGCGCGTCGGCGAGGCCACGAAGGTCATCCTCACGGGCGACCCGTACCAGATCGACAACCCCTACGTCGACGCCACGTCGAACGGCCTCACGACGGTGGTCGAGCGCTTCAAGGGCGAGAGCGTCGCCGGACACGTGACGCTCTCGAAGGGCGAGCGGTCGGCGCTGGCGGAGCTCGCTTCCAACGTGCTCTAGCAAGCGTGGAGGGGGGCTTGCGCCCCGCGGTCGCGCCGTCACCGACCCGCGTTCGTCAGCCGCCAGACATGGACACTGTCGCGGGTCTCGCGGGTCGCCACGAAGTGCGCGCGCTCGCGGTCGTAGGCAATTGTCGGCGACGTATCGGTGAGGTCCAGCGTTCCAAAGACGAGCTCGTCCTCGACGAGGTGCTCGAGCTCGCTCGAGAGTCGCTCCCGACGCGCGATCCTTTCGCCGTCCATGAAAAAGATCGACTTGTCGACGAGCTCTGAGAGGCACGCGCCGCATCCCAATGCCTCACTGACCGTTTGCCCGTCCGTCTGATACCGGACGACGACCATGCGGTCCCAGCGCGACGGGACGAGCTCGTCGAATACGACCGGGCAGCCCAACGGTGCGGGCTTGCAACGCTGCTTGATCGTCCGCTCGAGACCGAAATCCCGCGAGCACCCGAGAATCGCGACGACCAACGTAGCGACGACGAACGACGTTCTCACGACGCTCCGGTGCTCTAGCCGCTAGACGGTTGCCTTGGGCGGGCTCACGCTCTCGTTGTAACGGCGGAGGTAGTGCTCGGCGGCGCGGTGGGCGTCGATGCGGAGGGCGCGCGCGTACTCCATGACGTAGCCCCGCACGTAGACGGCGGCCGGCATGTCGCGGAAGCGCTCCTCCTCGATGGCGCGCAGGTGGCGCTCGCTGATCTTCGTCCGGTGCGCGATGTCGCCGAGCTCGATGCCGCGCGCCTCGCGGATCTTGCGCAGCACGGCGCCGCTCATGTCGTCGCCCACCTCGATCACGGGCTCGGGCGACTCGGTCCGATCGTCCGAGGTCGCCTCGCCCGCCGGCCGGCGGGCGTTGTGGGCGGCCGCGGCACGCACGGCGCGCGCCAGATCGGCCTCGGGCAGCGCCAGATCGTAGAGGCGCCGCCGCTCGGGCGCGAACAGCGTGTCGTGCGCGGCGTTGGCGCGCGCGTGCAGGTCGGCCAGCTCCTGCTCGTCGTAAAGGCCCGCGACGACCGGTGACGACGAGCCGTAGATCTCCTTGAGCGTGCGGTACGCGCGGCGCACCTCCTCGTCGCTCACGCCGGGCTCGGTCTCGAGGATCTCGTAGTAGGTCTGCTCCTCCTCGAGCCGGAGGGGACCCTGCGAGGCGGCCCGCTCGCCGTCGACGCCTTGGCCTTGCCCTTGGGAGAGCACCCGGCGCGCGATGCGCTCGATGTTCTTGGCCACCTTGGCATCCGGGTACTCGGCCATGAGCGGGCGGCGGCGCCGGGCCGCCAGCCACACGGTCTCGTCGGTCTCGACGTGCCCCAGGTACTCGAAGCTGTGGCCCAGGCGCCGGCGCGCCGCCGTGGACATCCAGCCGCCGAGCTTGAGGTCGGGCAGCGTGCGCGTCTGGTTGACGATGAAGCGCGGGCGGTAGCGCCGGATCTCCTGTTCGAGCCGCTCGGCCGGCCCCGCGGTTTCGCGCGCGGCGCGGTAGAGGTCCAGCGCGGCGCGCGGTGGGCCCTGGGGGTTCGTGATCAGCTTGTCGAGCCCGCGCGTCGTGCGGAGGCGCCGCACGAAGCCGCTCTTGGCGAAGCGGTAGGTCGCTTCGATCGACGCGGGGTCGGGCAGCGTCATGAGCGTGGGCACGTCGGCGGCCAGCCAGAGGTCGAGGACCAGCGTCGAGTCCGGCGGGCCGAGGTCGAGCACCACGAAATCCACCTCGAGCTCGTTGAGCGCGGCGAGGATGCTCTTGGCGGTGTGCCTGGGACGCGACGAGCCGAAGGCCGACCCTTCTCCGCCCACGAGACCCACCCCGGCGACCGGCGTGTCGACGATCAGCTCGGTGAGGCCCTCGACCTTGCCGCGCAGGAACTCGCCGAAGCCGCGCGGCGGGCGCGCGGCGCCCAGCAGGAGGTGCAGCGAGCCGCCCGCCGGATCGGCGTCGATCGCGACGACCTTCTTGCCCATCTGCGCGAGGTACACGGCCACGTTGGCCGCGAGCAGCGATTTCCCGGTGCCGCCGCGCCCGGCGGCGAAGGCGATGAGGTGCGGCCGCGGCGGCCCGTCGTCGGTGTGCGGCTCGGGCTCGAGCGGCGCCTCGGGCGCCGGCTCGTCGGACTCGGGCGCGTCTGCAGCCTCCGCGCCCTTGCCGCTCACTTCGAGGTCGACGTCTTCGTCCTCGGGCGTCTCCATCGATCGCGTTCTACAACGAGAGGGGGGCGCATGGCCGGCTTATTCGCCTGTTGTCGTTCGCGCCGTTCGCGCCGTTCGCGTCAATCGTCTTCGCGGAGCTCGACGTTCCAGTACGAAGCGTCGGCGATGCCCAGGAAGGGCAGCCACTCGCGGTAGCGCACCTTTCCGCCGTTCGTGCGGAAGGTGGGAGTCCAGCGTGGGCGCAGCGGCACCTTGAGCAGCTTCATGCCGGCCTGGTCGGGCGTGCGCGCGCCCTTGGTGAGGTTGCAGTCGATGCAGCAGCAGACGACGTTCTCCCACGTCGTGCGGCCGCCCTGGGCGCGCGGCACGACGTGATCGAGGTTGAGGTCGACGCGCGGCAGCTCGCGGCCGCAGTACTGACAGGTGTTGCCGTCGCGCATGTAGATGTTGTGGCGCGAGAAGCGCACCTTGGTGCGCGGGATGCGGTCGTAGAGCTGCAGCACGATGACGCGCGGCACGAGAATGGCGCGCGAGACCGTGCGGATGACGTCGTGCCTCCCGGACAATTCACCTGCGCCTACCTCATCCGACAGCTGCGCCCAGCTCTCGAAGTCGAACGTCTTGAACTCGGGGTCGACGACGCGCGCCACGCCCAGGTAAAGCAGCGAGAACGCCCGCCGGGCGTTCGTGACGTGGATCGGCTGGTAATGCCGGTTGAGGACGAGGACGGCGCTGTTCGTCATAAGGGAGCCGAGGCAAGGAGCCGAGGCTGTTACCTAAGAATTTAGCAGGCCCGGCAGCTACCCGCAAAAGGCCCGCTCTGTGGCCTTTCGGCTAAAATCCCGTCCCGGTGAGCATCCAGCCGGTCTCCGCGCTCGTGGCCGCCATCGTGAGCTTCGCGATGGGCGGCTCCGTGCTGCTGCGCGAGCCGCGGCGCCGCGCGCACGTCCTGTTCGCGACGTTGGCCTTCAACATCGCCGCCTGGAGCCTCATCTCGTTCTTCGCGAAGAAGTTCGACGCTCCCTTCTTCACGTGGCTGGCGTTGATCGTGGCCGTGTCGCTGCCGGCCACGGCGCAGCGCTTCTTCCAGGCGTTCCTGGGCGACGAGGCGGGGCCGCCGCCGCTCTCGCGCTCGACGGTCGTGGGCGCGGGCGTGTTCTACACGGTCCTCTTCTTCTCGCGCTTCATCGAGCCCGTCCACACGTCGCCGTGGTTCGGCGTCGCGTTCCTCGGCTACGTCTTCGCGGGCCTCTACCTCTCGGTGTTCTATCTCTACCGCCGCTACCGCGCGACGCCCTCGCGGGTCGAGAAGACGCGCCTCCTCTACCTGCTCGTGGGCGGGTTCGCGACCGTGACCTCGGCGCTGCTCGAGGCGCTGCCGCACGGCCCGAGCTTCGGCAGCGTCTTCATCATCGTCTATCTCTATTTCCTCTCGCAGAACCTCGTGCGCTACCGCCTGCTCGATCTCAACGAGCTGCTGGGCCGCATGGTGGTCCTCGGGACGCTGGTCTTCATCCTCACGCTCATTTACGGCTTGCTCGTCCGCTGGGTCGGCCCCGACGAGCAAGGCCTCTTCTTCTTCAACTCGCTGCTCGCGTCGGCGACGATCGTCATCCTCATCGAGCCGCTGCGCGGGCGTGTCGAGGACGCCATCAATCGGTGGATGTTCCAGGAGAAGTACGAGCTCTCGCGGCGCATCGAGAGCCTGCGCGCCGACCTGGCCAACGTCATCGACATGCGCGTGCTCGTGCCGCGCGTCCTGTCGGCGCTCGAGGACTCGCGCCGCATCACGCACGCCTCGATCTACCTGGCCGATCCCGACGGTTCGGGCTACGACCTGGTCGGTCACGTCGGCCCTCGGCCCGAGGCGCGCTTCGACGCCATCACGCACCGCCCGTTCTTCGAGCGGCTGCGGCGCGCGGGCGTCGTCTCGCTCGAGGGCGTCGAGCGGGAGATCGCGGCGCGTCGCACCACGACGGAGGAGCTCGAGAGCTTGCAGCTCATGCTGAGAACCCTCGAGCAGATGAACGGCTCCGTCGTTCTGGGGTTCTCGGGCGAGGATCAGCTGCTCGGCATGCTCGTGCTCAGGGACGAGCGCCTGCGCGAGGCGTATTCGACCGACGAGATCGAGCTCTTTCGCTCGGTCGCGACGACGATCGGCGTCACGCTGCAGAACTCGCAGGTCTACGAGCGCATGAAGGAGCGCGACCGCCTCGCGGCGCTCGGTCAGATGGCGGCGGGCCTCGCGCACGAGATCCGCAACCCGCTCGGGTCGATCAAGGGCGCCGCGCAGTTCCTGCAACCGTCGATCAAGACGCCTGGCTCGCCGGGCGCGCGCGGGTCTGCCGAGCCGGGTGATCAGCGGGAGTTCCTCAACATCATCGTCGAGGAGGTGAACCGCCTCAACAAGATCGTGTCGCAGTTCCTCGACTACGCGCGCCCCTACCGCGGCGAGCAGGAGCCGCTCGAGATCACCGACGTGCTCAAGAAGACGATGCAGCTGCTCGCCAAGGAGGACGCCAGCAAGTTCGAGGTCGTCACGGCCTTCGCCGACCGCCTGCCGCCGGTGCGCGCCGACGCCGAGCAGCTCCTGCAGGTGTTCCTCAACCTCTCCCTCAACGCGTTGCAGGCCATGCCCCAAGGAGGGAAGCTCGTGATCTCGACGAGCCTGCGGCGCGCCACCCGCCGCGGCGCCGCCGCCGCCTTCCTCGAGGTGCGTTTCCGCGACACGGGCGTGGGCATCCCGCCGGGCGACCTCAAGAACCTGTTCATCCCGTTCTTCACGACCAAGGAGAAGGGGACCGGGCTCGGCCTGCCCATCAGCCAGCGCATCATCGAGAACCATGGCGGGACGATCGAGGTGCGCTCGCAGCCGGGCGAGGGCGCGACGTTCACCGTGCTCCTGCCGGTCGAGGCCGACGCCTACGCCGCCTACGCCGATCTGCGGGGCGAGAGCGGCCGCCGCACGCCCACGGGCGGGCCC